>CDTY01051884.1_pt1 | contig 20879 bp, 17 predicted proteins | sample 557731 | NCBI WGS metagenome assembly CDTY01 (sample SAMEA3182101, study PRJEB8094) | gut metagenome | biome: human; feature: gut; material: Stool; isolation source: human stool | place: Canada | collected 2013-02-12
TGGATCGGCCGGCAGTCGCTGCTCGTCACGCCCCGGTTCGGATCGTTCGTCCTGCTGGGCGAGCTGGTGCTCGACGCGGCCTGCGATCGTTACGACGAGCCGCTCGCCGGCGCGGGGTGCGGCTCCTGCCGCCGCTGCGTCGAAGCCTGCCCGACGGGTGCCGTTTGCAACGACCGCGCGATCGATGCGCGCCGCTGCATCTCCTGTCATACGATCGAACGGACGCCGGCCGCGGAAATTGCCCTCGACGGGTGGATTTTCGGCTGCGACGCCTGCCAGAGCCGCTGCCCCTACAACCTCCGTGCGCCGCTGCATCTTCATCCGGCGTTCGATCCGCTGTTAGATCCCTTGTCGTTCCCGCCCGAACGGTGGCTCGCGATGGAGGAGGCGGAATTCCGCACGTCGTTCGGCCGCACGCCGCTCATGCGCAGCGGCCTCCGGCGCCTCCAAGCCAACGCGGCGCAAAACCTGCGCCGAAAGGGATGATCGCAATTACCTCTGTGGAATGTCCAAATAAAAAGCGTTGTCTCGTATATTGAGACAACGCTTTTTATTTAAACCACATCGAATTATCGGTCGGACCGATAATAAACGGTCATCATCGATTCGGAAGTCGTCCCAAGTCCGAGCATTCCTGTCGATCGGCCATTGATCTGACGGATATTCGTCGGTTTGGCCACATGCCGAGGAGCACCGATCGCAGCAGCCGTCGAAAGGCTGGCAAAGGTATTAATCGTCGCCTGAACGCGTGCGATATCAGCGGCTTTACGACTAATCTGCATCCGATTGCGGGCATTCGATGCCGAAAGATCACCCTTGACGAGAACATAGGGCGCCAGCGCATGTTTCGTCTCCAACGGCCGGGTTTGGGCTTCGCCTTTCGGATTATCCTTATCGATACCCATGAAATTCATAGACAGAATCTGAACCACACCGATGCCTCCTGTAAATTCATATTGCCCACCTTGAATAACTACAGCCCCCTCCTTTTCACGTGCACCGATGAAGGCTTTATCCATATCGGTATTCGTGTAATAGTAATAAGTTTCTCCGGAGAGGAATCTCGGACAGAGCGTCCAATCGATATTGCCTTCGGTCTTGACCACCTGCGCCAACGGAATATTGAGCCAGCCGCCGATACCTTCCGTCTCCTTCGGATCGTAGTTCATTATGAACGGATTGGCATTGGCGAATTCCGTATCCGCATTCCAGCCGTACACCTTGTAGCTCTGACCTTCCACATCCTTCTCGATTCGGACATTGAATTGCAACGGAGTCTCCGTAAACTGATATCCTTTTTCGCCGACGATTGCCGAACCATACGAAACCAGCGTCCATGCACCCAGATAATCTTCATATGTCGAACCGACAAGTTCGATACCGCCCGCATTGTTGTTCTCCGACTGGCCGAGGATGGTGCAAGCGCCATATTCACCCGAGGGAGATGCAGGAACCTGTGCGATGACCCAGTTGACGGCTCCGTTTTTACCTTCGGCATCCGCAGCGACGGTCGAGAAAAGCCACACTTCTCCGGCATTGGTTTTCAATCCTACATATTTCTTCTCCATATCGAGCGCAATACCGTCTTCAAGCGTCATGCTGCGGAGTTCGCTTTCGGATCTGATTCCAATCTCTTCCAGCGAGGTAGGCGGGGCAGGGAATTTGTCCATGTCAAGTGTCCACGCTCCAACGGTAACAGCTGTCGCAGTCTTGTTGGGTTCGCAGTCAAAGAAAATAGCGAGCCCGGCATCCTGCATTTCCCACGAAACCGCTGTTATATCCGACCAAGCATCCGTCTCGATGGGTTCGTCTCCACCCGTCTCATCATTCTTATCGGACATACCGAGGATCTCGGGCTCTGTGGAAGCCGATGCCTGTGCTTTTACAATGAACCAGTTGGCTTCGCCTGCATTGCCTTGCTCATCAATACCTATGGTACCGAAGAGCCATACTTGCCCGTATTCGGTTGGGGCGGAGACTTGATAGGACCCTTGGCTCGGAGTAACGTCGATACCCTCTTTCATGATCCTTTCTCGAAGAGAAGCCTCGGTCATACCAATCTCCTCCAAAGAGGTCGCAGGTCCCGTGAGCGTAAATCCGCCGGCTTTGACCTTAACGGTTTTATCATTCGGATAGAGCTCGGCTCCGATTCCTGGTTGACCGCTGATCGTTCCGTATACGCACGCCATGTTAACCCACGCCTCGGACATTCCCGGTTCGTCGCCGCCATTCTTGATCTCGGCACGGAAGAACTGCGTGAGGAATTCCGATGCAGCGACATTGTATCCGAAGGCCACGGCAGTGTAGTTTGTATTCTCCTCGACGGTAATATCCGTCTCGAATTTACCGCTGCGAGCGATGTCAGTCATCTCGTTGCCGTATTTGGTCTGCAACAGAGCGACGATCTCCATATCCGTTTTGCCTTCGATATCCTTGGCTGCTACGACATCTGCGAAATAATGCCCGTCGGCAACCGACGGCTCGAAGGTCACGCGCACATTGTTATCGGCCACCTCACCGACGGTGATGGCGATCGTCATGCGGTCGTCGGCCGGCGTGGTGAACGCCGTTTCGAGACGTGCGACAGCGGACGTGGACTTGCCGGCGTCGAGGTCGTAACCGAAGGCGACGACCGTGTACTCCGTGTCAGCCTTCAAACCGTGGACGGTCTTCCTGACCGTGCCGGAGGAGAGTTCGGAGATGTTCTCTTTCAGGGCGGCGACGATCTCACGGTCGCTCTTGCCCTCGATCAGGCTGTTTTCGACGACCTGCCAGTAGTAGAGGTTCTCGGCCGAAGGTACGATCTCCACGTCGACGCTCTCGTAAGTCGGGTTCGTCGCGACGATCTTCTCGAACGTCAGCTCCGCGGCCTCTTCGGCCAGCGTCGTGGCGAAGATTTTGGAGTACTCCGAATCCGTCAGACCGCTGCCTGCGGCGGCGACGGCCTTGACGCGCAGGATATACTTGGTTTTCGGATCGAGGTCGCCGAATGCGAGGGCCGTAGCCGAAGTCGAGTTCTCGGGCTGCACGACGAGTTCGTCGCCCGTCTCGTTCTCCTGGGAGAGGCGATATTTGTAACTTTCGGCATTGGGTACGGCATCCCACGCCACCTTGAAGCTGGAGGACGTCGTCGTGGTCACCGCGACCGAAGGTTTGGCGAGCACCGTGCCGCCCTGCTCTTCTACATCGTCGCTGTCGCTACAACCCGTGAAGGCGAATAACAGCGAGAGACATAAAAAAAGTCCGAATTTTCTCATAGTAAAACGTATTTGATTGTAATGATTCTCGTCCGGTCGTGCCTTTCCCGCACCGTGTCGTTAGGGAAAGTACCGACAAATATAGGTATTTTTTCAGAAACTCTGTAATCTTTGGAAAAGTATATCCTCCGTCCGGCCTCTTTTTTCGCTGCGGAACTGTAACGGTTTACATCCGGATAGATCGTAAAGTATCATCTTTTCGGGCATAATTCGCAACGGATGGAAAGCGGAAAGGGGGAGTTTGGCGCGAAATCGTCAGGCGGAACGATTTTTTAAAAATCCCGGGCTTCTCCGAACAGCCGCAGCTCGAACGTGCCGCCGACGGCCAGCCGTTCGCCCTTGACGGCCATCGCCCCCAGAATCTCCGGCACGCGGCAGGCCCGCTCGACGACGGAGCCCGTATCCTCCTCGGTGCGGACGCGGTTGGCCCACGCCGTGGCATAGCTGTCGGCGAGCAGCACGTCGCGGCAGACGATCATCACGGCATCGGCACGGCCGAAGCTGAGCGACGGCCCGACGGTCCCCGACGAGGTGCAGATACCCAGCGGGAAGGTTCCGCCGGGAATGTGGAGTCCGACCCGTTCCGAGAGGGGGGACTCTCCGGCGAAGAGCGCCACGTCGAGCGGCCGGTGCACGTCGGCGTAGATGTCGCCGCCGTTTTCGACGACCACCTCGCCGACGCCGAATTCGCGGCGCAGCATCCGTCCCGTCTCGCGGGCGAAGGCTCCGGCTACGGCGCTCATCGGGCCGATGCCTGCCGTAGCGGCCGCCACGGCCATTTCATGCAGCAGCGGCGGAGCGTCGGGTCGCGGCAGACAGGGAACGAGGGCGCGCAGGTAGGCGGGGTCGCGGTCGAGGTAACGGTCAAGCCGCCCGCGCAGTTCGTGCAGAAAGTGTTCCGTGCGGGCGGCCATGACGGCCGCATCGCCGCGGTCGACGGCGATCCACAGGTCGCTTTCGCGGTGGGAGACGGTGAACACGACCGCATCCCGCCCCATGCGGCTCCGGTAGCGCCGCTCGACGTACTCCACGGCTCAGGCTTCGGTGAATTCGATATGGAAGAGACCCAGAGGGCAGCTTTTGAGGCAGAGTTTGCAGGCGATGCAGCGTTCGGGATCGAAATGCAGCCGCCAGTCGGGCGCACCGATCGTAAGCGCCTGCGGGAAGCAGGCCAGCGCACAGTTGCCGCAGTCGATGCAGCGGTCGCGGTCGTAGGCGATCTTGCTCGCCACGGGGCTTACGGTGACGCCGTTGCGTTCGAGGTAGGCGACGCCTTCGCGCACCATGGGCTCCTCGCCCGTCAGTTCGACGAGCAGCGAGCCCGAACGTCCCGCCTCGATTTCGGCGCGCAGGATGTTGATGCGCAGGTCGTAACGCTTCACCAGATCGTAGGTAACCGCCTTGTCGGTGGCGTCCGACGGGAAATAGAGAATTACTTTGGTCGTCATGTGCTTTTCCTTGTTAGCGGTTATTCGTCGTCGGCTTTCAGCCCCTTGACCGTCGAATGGGCGGGCATGGGTTGTACGGGTTCCGTGAGGAGGAATTCGCCGCGGGCGATCCAGCCTTTGAGCGTCTCGGCGATCTCGCGCGCCTTGCGCAGGCTCGCCACGGGAGCCGTGCGCACGCGCTGCCCCCGCACCTCGATCGAACCGCTGCGCAGTTCGGCGTAGTTGGTCTGCCCGATCGGGCGCTCCTCCTCGCCGAAATCGAGGATATTGGTGGTGATCTGTTCGTTACGGATCGAAACGTCGTGCGCCAGCTCCTCGTCCAGCAGCGGGATCGGGATGCCCACACCCACGAAGAGGCTCACGCCGTATTTCTCGTAGTAGGCGGCGCGCAGGTAGTCGGTCGACATCTCGCGCAGGTTGCCGATCGCGGCCACGGTACGCGCACCGCCGATCGGAATGCCGTGCTCGTTGACGGGTTTGGAGGTGTTGAACTGCGTGCCCTGCCAGCTCACGTAGCCGCGTGCGCCGCAGAGGAAGATACGCGTGCCCATGCCGATCGTACGGCACGTGGGATCGTTGAGCAGAGGCGACAGCTCGCCTGCGGTGCTGTACGAAACATTGCGCAGTTTGGGCAGCAGCGTTCCCATGTAGGTATGGAGCATCCGCTCCGAAGAGTTGGTCGCGGCGTTGTAGTTCTGGTAGCAGTTGCGCGGGTTGTAGAGGATCGCCTCGTTGATGTCGTCGAGCGTGACGTGCGAGCGGATATGGCGCCGCGGATAGTCGTCGGTTCCCTTGCCCCAGGCTTCCAGCGTGACGCTGCGGCCGGCCACCAGCTCCTCGATGACGTGGGCGCCGCCGTAGGCGGGGCGCGCCGGATCGCAGTCGGTGGCGCCCACGAAGGTGTCGACGGCGGCCAGGCCGCCGCTTACGGGGACGCCGTTGAGCTCGATGCGCTCCATGCGGATCGGCGGCGTAGCATGACCGAAGTTGAGAAAGGCGCCCGACGAGCACATCGCGCCGAACGTACCGGTCGTGACGACGTCCACACGCCGGACGATCTCGGCGGGCGAAAGGGTGCGCGCCAGTTGGGACACCTCTTCGGCAGTCAGGACGACGGCTTTGCCCTGACGAATCTTTTCGTTGATCTCTTCGTAACTCTTCTTCATGGGGAAATTCTTGTTCGGAGCGCAAAATACGCAGAAATCGCGACATTTCAAAATCCGCGGCGGGCGGCGGCAGCTCCCGACAAAGCAAAAGAGACGACCTTATCCGAAGGCCGTCTCTTTCGTTGCGGGAGTCGTACGGATCAGATCGCGCCGCCGATCAGGAAGACCGCGGCGACCGTCAGAATGGCGTATAGCTCGGGGAATGCGGCCAGAATCAGCGTCTTACCCATTACGTCGTGGCCGTTGCCGATCGCGGTGATACCGTTGGCGCAAACCTTCGCCTGGAAGTAGGACGAAGCGAGGCAGACCACACCCGTCAGCAATCCGGCGCCGAAAATGGCGGCACCCTGCAACATCGAGATCTCGTCCGTCAGGAAATCCTTGATGATGAAGTAGTTCACGAATCCGTAGAGGCCCTGCGAACCGGGAATGGCGGCCAGAATCATGTAGCTGCCGAACGCACCGGCGTTCTTCTTCATCGCGCCGACGGACGCCATGCCGGCGATCGAGGTGCCGATACAGCTTGCCATACCCGAAAGACCGACCATCAACGCTACGCCGACGTAGGCCATAATAATTGCTGTTGTCATAACTGAAAAATTTGAGTTTTTTAATTGTTATTTGTTTTCCGATTGATCGATTTTCGTCAGCGGTTCGAACTGGCGCGCAGCCATTTCGAAGCCCGCGTTCTTGTAGAATTCCACGAAGGTGAGTCGCATCGGGTGAACGAACGACGAGATCGAGGACATGAAGAGATTGATGCCGTGCCCGACGAGCAGGATCAACAGGATCATCAGCTCGCGCACCACCGGAATATCGGGGCTCAGGCCCGTAGCCAAGTCGTTGAAGACCGTGGCCAGGATACCGCCCGAAAGGCCGATCGCGAACAGACGGATGTACGACAGTACGTCGGAAAGGATGCCCGTTATATTATTATAGGTATCCCAAAGTCCGGTTCCGAAATTCACGAACGGGTTCTTGCCCGGCGAGTTGAAGAAAAGCATCAGCACCACGCCGATGGCCGCCACGCCGTAGAAGGCGGGTGACGAAGTGGTGAATCCCGGAATGACCCACGCCGGATCGAGCAGCGGAAGCCCTGCGGCCAGACTGCCCGCGAGGATGACGAGGAACCAGCCCAGCGTCGAAAGCGCATAGCGGAATCCCGCCGTGGCACTTACCATGACGATACGCAATACTTGTCCGAACAGAATCTGCACCAGGCCGATGGCCAGCGCCCACGAGAAAAACCTCCCCTGGAAGTCGAAGAAGGGGATCGACGGGAAGTACGCTTTGAGCGAGACGCCGAAGAACGATCCGCAGAAGAGGCCGAATACGATCGTCGAGACGGCGCACATCGTGGCGAACCATGCGGCGCGGCGCATCATGCCCCCCTTGAATTTCCAAAGCATCGCCATTCCCATCGCCAGCAGGATGAGTCCGTAGCCGGCGTCGTTGAGACAGATGCCGAAGAAGAGCATGTAGAAGGGCGCGAAGAAGGGCGTCAGGTCGATCGTCCCGTATTTCGGGCGGGCGTACATGTCGCCCACCATCTCGAAGATGCGCGCGAAACGGTTGTTTTTCAGCTTCACGGGCGTCTCGTCTTCGGGCGTGGGGTCGCTCTTGATGTAGAGCACGTTGGGATATTCGTCCAGCAGGGCGTCCACCCGATCCGACGTCTCCCGTTCGGCCCATCCCTCCATGACCAGCAGCGTGCCGTCGGCGGCCGCCTCGGCGGTGGCCGTCACCTTCACCCGCTGCAACTCTTCACGCAGACGGTTGCAGTCGCGCTCGATGAGTGCGGCGGACGCCGCGGCACGCGACATCTCGGCGTCGGTGGCGCTCAGACGGCTTCGCAGCGAGGCGACCTTCGCCTCGGCGTCGTGCGCCGTCATCGCGGGGGCCTTCACCTCCTGCGCGTCGAACGACAGTTCGGCGCCTTCGTGCGATACGGCGACGAACCAGACCGTCGAAGAGGTCTCGTGGATCACCTCCACGGGAGCCTGTTCGTTCCAGGCGTCGCGCGATTTCTCGAATGCATCCCGCTGCGCGGTGAAGAAGCGCAGCACGACGCCGCGCCGTGCGAGCCGCTGCAACGTCCCGGCCGAGAAGTCGCCCCACGGGCGCGCCTCCTCGGCAGCCTTTTCGGTCTGTCCGATCTCGGTGCGCAACGCCGCGCGCTCCTGTGCCGTGCGGCCGTAGCGTTCGTAGGCCTCGTCGCCCGATGCGAAGGGGCGGGCCGCCGCGTCGAAATGCTCCGAACTGCGGAACCGTTCCAGCGCCGCGAGGGCCTTGGTGCGGCCTTCGATCGCCGTAACGAGCTGCCGGTCGCCCTCCGAAGGCTCCCAGCCCCGGCAGGTCACGTCGACCAGCCCCAGTTCGCGGAGCCGTTCGATGAAGTCGTCGCTCTGACCGGCGTAGAGAATAAAGTCGTATTTCGACATCCTGGCGATCATGACATCTGCCCCTCCCCGGCCTGTTGCTGTTTGGTTTTTACGATTTTCTGTGCCGATTTCGAGAGGTTCTCCTCGTCCTCAAGGAATCGTTTGATCTTGCGTATGGCATCCTCGTAACCGGGAATCTGTACCTTCTCGTAGAGGTTGACCTTCTGAGTGGTTTTACGGCGTGCGAAATCCAGCAGCTCCATCTTGCGGTTGAAGAGTTCGTACTCGATGCCCAGCTTCGACAGCCGCTTCAACAGGTCGATCCCGGCGGCGTACCATACGGGCGACGAGAAGAGGTCGTAGGGCTTCTCTTCGTAGACGATCTCCCGGAGCACGGGCGTGCGGACGCCCGCGATCTTCTGTTCGGTCAGCTCGATGTCGGCGATTCGCAGCAGGTCACAATCAAACTCACCCCACAGCGAGACCATGTAGTCGTACTCGGCCTCGAGGCGCGAGAGCTGCGACCGGAACTCCTGTGCGGCCTCCTTCGCTTTCTTGACCTCGGAGCGCAGCGCCGACTCCTTGCTTTTGATCGTAGGGAGCGCCTTCTGCCGCATTTTGAGCTGTTTGCCCAGATCGCCGAGCGAAGTCTTGTTATATTGAAATTTGATTGCCATGAGCAGTTACTCCTTCCAGTATTTTTGGATCAGCTCCTCCTTGATGGCCACCTCGGTCTTGGTGAAGTACTCCGCAAAGAGCCTCCACGCCGTGTCGAGCATCTGGTCGATGTCGATGTTGATGTCGATCGAAAGGAGCTTCTCCGAATAGTCGTGTGCGAATTTCAGCGCGCGCTCGTCGTAGTCCGAGAGGTCGAAACCGTTTTCCAGCTTCGTCTTGGCGTTGGCCGCATCGGCGTAGAGGCGCACGCAGGCGTTCATCACCTGCGGATGATCCTCGCGGGTCTTCTTGCCGATGACGAGCTGTTTGAGGCGCGACAGCGAACGGAACGGGTCGACGATGACCTTGCCCGTGTCGGAGTCGTTGCGCAGGAAGAGCTGGCCCTCGGTGATATAACCCGTGTTGTCGGGGACGGCGTGCGTGATGTCGCCGCCCGAGAGGGTCGTCACGGCGATGATGGTGATCGAACCGCCGTTGGGCAGCTGTACGGCCTTCTCGTAGATCTTCGCCAGATCCGAATAGAGCGAGCCGGGCATCGAGTCCTTCGAGGGAATCTGGTCCATGCGGTTCGAGACGATCGCCAGCGCATCGGCATAGAGCGTCATGTCGGTGAGCAGCACCAGGACCTTCTGCCCCTTGTCCACGGCGAAATACTCGGCGGCCGTCAGCGCCATGTCGGGCACGAGCAACCGCTCCACGGGCGGGTTCTCGGTCGTGTTGACGAACGAGACGATGCGGTCGAGCGCGCCGGCGTTCTCGAAGACCTGCTTGAAGTAGAGGAAGTCGTCGTTCGTGAGGCCCATGCCGCCCAGGATTATCTTGTCGGCCTTGGCACGCAGCGCCACGTTGGCCATCACGGCGTTGTAGGGCTGGTCGGGATCGGCGAAGAAGGGGATCTTCTGTCCCGTGACGATCGTATTGTTGAGGTCGATGCCGGCGATGCCCGTGGCGATCAACTCCGAAGGCTGCTTGCGCCGGAAGGGGTTCACCGTCGGGCCGCCGATCTCGCGCGCCTCGCCCTCGATCTGCTCGCCGCCTTCGAGCGGTTCGCCGTAGGCGTTGAAGAAGCGGCCGGCCAGGTTGTCCGACACTTTGAGCTTGGGCGGCTCGCCGTGGAAGACCACTTCGGAGTCGGTGGCCAGCCCCTCGGTGCCGGCGAAGACCTGCAACGTCACGTTGTCGCCCATGATCTTCACCACCTGGGCGAGCTTGCCGCCCACGGTGGCCAGCTCGTCGTTGCCCACGCCCGAGGCGCGCAGCGTCACGGTGGCTTTGGTAATGTTGTCTATCTTGGTATATACCTTTTGAAATGCACGTGTTGTCATAGCTTCGGTCTTATTTGTTGAGCTGTTCGTTTACGAGCGCCTCGATCTGCGAGCGGTAGTCGGCGAATTTCTCGGACTGCCACTCCGCGTAGTTCATCTGGCGGAAGAGGTTGATCAGCGTCTTGAAGAACTTGGAGCACTCCTCGAAATCGGCGAAGTCGAACGTCTTGTTGCAGATGTCGAGCACCATCTCGAACATCATCTTCTGGCGTTCGAGCGGACAGTTGGCGTCGATGTCGTCGAAGGCGTCCTGCTGCAAGATCACGAAATCGATCAGCTCCGATTTCCAGAAGCGTTCGTGGTACTCCACCGGCACGCCGTCGTCGCCCAGGATGTTGATCTGGTCGTTGGCCTCCTTGCCGCGCTGCACGAGCGTCTTGCCGGCATAGACGTTGTCCACCCAGCCCTTGCCGATGTGCGCGTCGAGGTATTCGCGGATTTCGGGGTATTCCAGATATTTCGAGTAGGAGTCGAGCGGATCGATGGCGGGATAACGCTTCGAGTCGGCACGCGCCTGCGCCAGGGCGTAGAAGCAACGCGCCGCCTTCTTCGTGGACTCCGTGACCGGCTCTTTGAGGTTGCCGCCCGCGGGCGACACCGTACCGAGGAAGGTCACCGAACCCGTCTGTCCGTTGGTCAGGCGCACCAGACCGGCCCGCGAATAGAAGTTCGAGATGATCGCCGAGAGGTCCATCGGGAAGGCGTCCTGACCGGGCAGCTCTTCCAGGCGGTTCGACATCTCGCGCAGCGCCTGCGCCCAGCGCGACGTCGAATCGGCCATGACGAGCACTTTGAGTCCCATGGCGCGGTAATATTCACCGATGGTCATGCCCGTGTAGACCGACGCCTCGCGCGCGGCGACGGGCATGTTCGACGTGTTGCAGATGATGATCGTACGCTCCATGAGGGGGTGGCCCGTATGGGGGTCGATCAGTTCGGGGAACTCCTTGAAGATTTCGACCACCTCGTTGGCGCGCTCGCCGCAGGCGATCATGATGATGACGTCGGCGTCGGCCTGTTTCGAAATGGCGTGCTGCAACACGGTCTTGCCGGCGCCGAACGGCCCCGGGATGAAGCCCGTACCGCCTTCGGCCAGCGGGTTGAAGGTGTCGATCGCACGCACGCCCGTCTCCATGATGCGGTCGGGGCGCGGTTTCTCGACGTAGCTGCGGATCGCCTGCTTCACGGGCCAGCGCTGCACCATCGACACCTCGTGGTCGCCGCCTTCGGCATCGGTCAGGACGGCCACCGTGTCGGTGACCTTGTAGGAGCCCGCCGCGGCGACGCTCTTGACCGTATAGCTGCCCGTCATCGTGAAGGGAACCATGATCTTGTGGGGAATCCACTGCTCCTTCACCTCGCCCAGCCACGAAGCGGCCGAGACCTTGTCGCCCGCCTTGGCCAGCGGCGTGAACTCCCACGTCTTATCGAAATCGATCGGGTCGGTGATCGAACCGCGTTCGATGAAGAGACTATCCATCTTTTCGAGGTCGTTCTGCAATCCGTCGTAGTTGCGCGACAGCAGACCCGGAGCCAGCGTCGCTTCGAGCATGTGGCCTTCGAATTCGACCCGGTCGCCGATTTTCAGACCGCGCGTGCTGTCGTAAACCTGCACGTAGGCGTCGTCGCCGATGACTTTGATGACCTCGGCCATCATTTTGGTATCGCCCGTCCACACGTAACAGATCTCGTTCTGGGCCACAGGCCCGTCCGCCTTGACGATGACGATGTTGGAGATGATACCGTTTACACGTCCTGTAGTTTTCATATCTGACTATTTGTTATTTATCAATTCCTTGCCGTCCAGTTCGCGCAGCAGCCGTCCGAGCATGGCGCGGCCGCGCGCCTCGTCGAGCTGCGTCCAGCGCGCCACCAGATTGATGCGCACGAGGTACGAGAGGACGGCGTTCACGTTGAAGTAGTCTTCGGCTGCCAGATCGACGGCCTGCTGCCAGCGGATGCGGTCGATCTTGTGCTCCTTTTCCAGCAGGTTGCTTTCGTCGTTCACGGCGGCGATCACCGCATCGATGTAGGGCAGTTCGCCCCGCAGGCCGAAGTCGGAGGCCGACGAACGGCGCAGCTGCTCGGCCACGTCGTCGTTACCCACGACGTGCCCGTCGACGGGACGCCCCGCGGCACGGGCCGTCGTGGCCGCCGCGACGTTGCGCAGCGTGCGGTCGAAATCGCTCCACTCGCGCAGGAAACGGCTCGGCGACGCGGCGCACAGTCCGTAATAGGCTTCGAAAAGCGCCTGTTCGAAGGGGCGCGAGGTATCCACCTCCTCGGCCTCCTCCCCGTCGGGGCGGGCATAGGCCGCCAGCACCAGTCCGATCGCGTGCGGCAGCAGGCGCGGGTGTTCCGTCTCCTCCTTGAGCCGTTCGCGCGCGAAGTTGCCCAGCGGATCGTGCGCCGGACTGCCCGCACGCAGGGCGATCAGGTTTTTGCAGTCGTAATAGCCGTAGAGCAGCCTGACGGCGCGCAGGTCGCGCGGCGTCAGCTCGCGGAGTATCTCGTCGAGGATGGCGTGCGGATCGAATCCCTTCGCGCCACCGTCGAGCGAGTACTCCCGCAGTCCAGCTACCAGACAATAATAGTTGGTATCGAACATGGCGGTGTCAGGCTTTGAACAGCAGTTCGGAGATCTTGCCGCGCAGATACTCCTTCAACAGTGCCTCGAAATCGTCGTCCGAGAAGGAGATGTAATAGCTGCCGCCCTTGGCGCCCACCTTGAAGCCGGTGCGTACCTCCTTCGAATAACCCACTTCGATGCCCGCTTCGAGCAGCTCCTTGGCCGCAGCGGCGAACGCAGCGTCGAACTTCGCCCGCTCGGCTTCGGGCAGCAGCGCTTGCAGTTCGACCTTCGAAGACGATGCGCCGTTCCAGTTGCGGGCGACGCTCAGCAGCATCGCCTTGACGAATTCGGGATCCAGATTGGCGGCTTTCACGGCGGAGAAGGTACTCTCGGCCGCAATCAGCGAGGAGATCTCCTCCTTGATCCGGGCGACGGCCTGTTTGCCCGCCAGTGCGATCTCGGTCATCGAATTCTTGGCCGTATCTTCGGCCTTGGCCTCGGCGGCCTTCACGATGGCTTCGGCTTCGGCCTTGGCATCGGCGATGATCTTGGCGGCTTCGCTCTTCGCTTCCGAGACCAGACGTTCGGCCTCGGCGCGACCCTTCTCCAGCCCCTCGTCGTAGAGCTTCTGGGTCAATTGTTGAAGTTTGTTCTCCATAGTGTTCTGATTATCGTAATTCAATAATTTCTCGTACAAACGCCTATCCGGTAAAGATACGATTAAGCCGAGCGCAATGCAAATTTCATTTGCTTTTGCCGAGGCGGAGTATCTAAGACGTCAGCCAAAGATACGACTAAGCCGAGTGCAATGCAAATTTCATTTGCTTTTGCCGAGGCGAAGTATCTAAGACGAAGTCAAAGATAGGCATTTTTTTCGAAGTTGTCCGAAAGCGAAAGGTCGTTTTTTGCTGGTTTAGGACACTTTTGCGCCGGAATCGTACAAATTACAGCCATTTTGTTTCGAAAGGAAACGCTTGTCCTTCGAAAGTAGTATGAAGGTTTTACTTTTTGAACAACATAGGCCGTTTTTTGAACAAACCGCGACCGTTTTCAACCGCAGGAAAACGGCAACGGGCCGCAGCACGCTGCGGCCCGTTGCCGGAAACGCCGGCCCGAACGCTTATTGATGCTGCGGCCGCAGCAGGTCGAGGACGACTTTCACAGGCGAGAACGTCGTGACGGGGACGTCGACGAAAACGGTGTTCCAGCGTGCCATCGCGCCGTTCCACAACCCCGGCAGCTCCTGCGCCCGCAGCTCGCGGCCGGCGTAGGATTTCGACGAGATGAAACCCGTCTGCGGATCGGTATACCGCCGCAGGTCGAATTTCTCGCCCCTCACGTTGCGCACGCCGCAGACCAGATCGACCGGATTGAAGTGGGTGGCCCGCTGCATGAGCGGCCGGTCGGCGGGTGCGATCTGGCTCGACTCGGCGATTTGGAGCGATTCGGTGCCGTCGTCGTTGACCGCCCAGAAGGGGCCGCCGCCCGGCTCGCCCTCGTTGCGCACCATGCCGCACAGGCGGATGGGACGGTCGAGGACGGCGCGCAGCACGGCCGAGTTGTAGTCGTCGGGCAGCTTCACGCAGAGCCGTTCGCGGATGAAGCGGGCGATGTCGGCCAGTTCGGCGCCGCCCGTATCGAGCGCGCGGATATACTCGAAACTGCGCTCCTGCAATTCGAGCAGCAGTCCTGCCAGCACCTTCTTATAGGTTACCGTGTCGCCGCGGCGGGCGTCGGTGGTCACGTTGTCGATGTTCTTGACGAAGACGAGGTCGGCGTCGATCTCGTTGAGGTTTTCGATCAGGGCGCCGTGTCCCGCCGGACGGAAGAGCAGCGCCCCCGCGTCGGTACGGAAGAGCGTATTGTCGGGATTGACCGCCACCGTGTCGGTCGAGGGTTTCTGTTCGGAGAAGGCGATGTCGTAGTGCACGCCGAAACGCCGCTCGTACAGCGGAACTTTCTCGGCCATGAGCGCCTCGAAGTCCGCGCGGTGCTCCGGCGAAACGGTGAAATGGATGCGTACGCGCCCCCCTGCGGCGGCGTACTGCGCCCCTTCGACCAGATGTTCTTCGGCCGCTTTGCGCGCCCCTTCCGCATAGGCGTGGAAGGTCACCAGCCCCTTGGGCCGGCCTCCGTAGCCGAGTCCCTTGCCGATGATGTGTTCGACCACGGTGCGGTCGTCGGCGCCGGCAGGCAGCGTGGCGCGCAGTTCGGGCCAGAAGGCGAAGCGTTCGATGTTCTGCAGCAGGCGGTCGATCCCCTCGCTGCGCCGCCCCTCCTCGACGAAGGCGAAAAGCTCCTTGAACATGCGCGTCGCGGCGCCCGACGCCGGAACGAACTTGACGATGCCGAGCCGCGCCGCCGCTTCGTCGTAGCGGCGCACGGCGGCCGCCACTTCCTGCGGCGCGGGAACGAGAATGCCGTCGCCCGGAGCGGCGGCGCGGACGACTTTCAGGAAGGGAAAGCCGCGGCGGAAGTTTTCGAGTTGGCGCTCCACCGCTTCGGGGGTGAGGCCGTGAGCCCGGATGCAGGCCGTATCCTGTTCGGTGAACATAGGCGGTTCAGGTTTTAGTGCATGGCGATCGGTTGCGGAAGCTGCGCTCCGTTTCCGGTTTCGACCGAACGTTTTCGATAAGCCGAGCGCAGAGCCGAACGCAGTTCGGGCTATGCCGAGGCGAGAAAACGAAGAATGAAATTCAACGTTTTCGTTAAGCCAAATAGGCAGAGCCGCGCTTGCGCGGGCGATGCCGAGGCGAGAAAACGGCCGTCGGAAACAAGGGTAAAGTTAATAAAAATTCCCTATCTTTGCAATATGATTCGGGATTTTTATGACATCGACCTCTCCGGCCGCAACAGTTTCCACGTGCGGCAGCGGGCCGCGCGGCTCGTCGAGTTCGAAACGACGGACGACCTGACCGCCTTTTTCAGGAAGGGGGCGCCCGCGAAATGGACGGTGCTGGCGGGGGGCAACAACATTCTCTTCACGCAGGATTTCGACGGTGTGCTGCTGACCCCGCGCGCCGCGTCGATCGACGTCGTGGCCGAGACGCCCGACGCCGTGGCCGTGCGTGCCGAAGCGGGCGTCGAGTGGGACGACCTGGTGGCGTGGGCCGTCGAACGCGACCTGTGGGGCATCGAGAACCTCTCGCTCATCCCGGGCAAGGTCGGGGCGGCGCCGGTGCAGAACATCGGGGCTTACGGCGCAGAGGCGAAAGATGCGATCGAGAGCGTCGAGATGTTTTGCACGGATACATGCAACACGTTGATCCTCTCGCGGGAACATTGTGCCTTCGGCTACCGCGAGAGCGTCTTCAAACATGCGCTGCGGGGGCGGGTCGTCATCACGGCGGTCACCTTCCGGCTGAGCCGCCGTCCGCGGCCCGATCTGGGTTACGGCGATCTGCTGCGCGAGACCGAGGCGCGCGGGGGCGCCACGCTGCGCAACATCCGCGAAGCGGTCTGTGCGATCCGGCGCTCGAAGCTGCCCGACACGGCCGTACTGGGCAATGCCGGCAGTTTCTTCAAGAATCCGGTGGTGGAGGCCGCCGTCGCCGAACGGCTTCGGACGGACTACCCCGCCCTGCCGCTCTACCCCGCCGCCGAAGGCCGCATGAAACTGGCCGCGGGATGGCTGATCGAGCAGGCGGGCATGAAGGGACACCGCGAAGGCTGCGTGGGCGTCCACGACCGGCAGGCGCTGGTGCTCGTCAATTACGGGGGCGCCACGGGCAGCGAGGTGCTGGCGCTGGCTCATAAAGTGCAGGAGGCCGTGCGCGCGAAATTCGGCGTGGAGATCGCCGCCGAAGTAAACGTTTTATAATTATAAAATGAACGGATGACACGATCTGTCGGGTACGCCGTGCGGGTGCAGCCTGCGGAGAACGCCATCGGCGGCGGACGCGGCCCGCACGGCTCGGAGAGCCGCATCTCTGAGGCGCCAAATCCCGACGACACGGCCGCTTCGATTAATTCTTAATTCGATACACAGATGCTGACCGACCGTTTTCAATCCTACGTCGAGCGCCACGGGCTCTTTTCCCGCGACGACCGTATTCTGCTGACCGTTTCGGGCGGCGTCGATTCGATGGTGCTGCTGTCGCTCATGGCCTCGCTGGGCTATCGGTTCGGCGTGGCGCACTGCAATTTCCAGCTGCGCGGCGCCGAGAGCGACGAGGACGAGGTGATCGTAGCGCGCGAGGCGGCCCGCTACGGCGTGCCGTGCTACAACCGGCGGTTCGACACGGCGGCCGAAATGGAGCGCACGGGCGAGTCGATGGAGATGACGGCCCGCCGGCTGCGCTATGCGTGGTTCGAGGAGCTGCGGCGCGAGCACGGCTATGCGGCCATCGCCGTGGCGCACCACGCCGACGACTCGATCGAGACCTTTTTCATCAACCTGCTGCGCGGTACGGGGCTGCGCGGGCTGACGGGGATCAGCACCCGCATGGGACGGGTGGTGCGACCGCTGATGTTCGCTTCGCGCCGCGAGATTCTGGAATACGCCGTGGCGCAGAAGATTCCCTTCCGCGAGGACTCTTCGAACCGCTCGACCAAATACCTGCGCAACAAGATCCGGCTGGGGCTGATCCCCCGCATCCGCGAGATCAACCCCAAGTTCACCGACCTGATGCGCCGCAACATCGAACGGCTGACCGACACGCAGCTCTTCATCGAGGCGGCCGTCGCGCACATGCGCGAAGACGTCGTGACCCAGGCCGACGGGATCGCCACGATCCACGTCGAACGGATCGAGGCGGCCTATCCGCGCAATTTCGCCGTCTACGAACTGCTCAGTTCGCAGTACGGCTTCAAGGGCGACGTCTGCGACGCGCTCTGCCGCGCGCTGAGCGAGGCGGCGACGGGCCGGCGGTTCTACGCCAGGGAGTACGTCGCCACGGTCGACCGCGGACGGATCCTCGTCGAACGCATCGCCCCCGGCGACGCCTGCGAAGTGACCGTCGAGCAGGGCGCCCAGCGCAGTTACTGCGGCAACATGGTACTTTATTTCGAGGCGTGCGACATCGACGACATCCGCGCTTACGACGTGCCGGAGCAGGTGGCGCTGCTCGACGCCGACCTGCTGCGCTATCCGCTGCGGCTGCGCCGCTGGCGCGAGGGCGACACCTTCATTCCCTTCGGTATGGAGGGGCGCAAGAAGGTGAGCGACTACCTGATCGACCGCAAGGTCTCGCTGCCCGAAAAACAGCGCCAGTTCGTGCTCCTGTCGGGCGACGAGATCGTGTGGCTCGTCGGCCGCCGCATCGACGACCGCTACCGCCTGACCGACCGCACGGAGAATGTTTTGCGTATCACCAAAGAGATCATCTGACTATGGCTAAGAGTGCAGTCCGTTTCCGGGATTCGGTGGCGCAGTTCGAGCGCCTGTCGGCCGATATCGCCGCCCGCCGTTTCGCTCCGGTCTACCTGCTCATGGGCGACGAGTCCTATTTCATCGACGCGCTGTGCGACCGTCTGGCGTCGACGATCCTCGGCGAAGCCGAACGGTCGTTCAACCAGATCGTCCTCTACGGGCGCGACACGGAGCCGGGGCAGGTCATCAACTTCTGCCGCCAGATGCCGATGATGGGCAGCTACGAAGTAGTGATCTTGAAGGAGGCGCAGCAGATGCGGCAGATCGAGAAGCTCTCGCTCTACACGCAGAAGCCGCAGGCGTCGACGATCCTCGTCGTCTGCCACAAGGAGAAGAGCGTCGACAAGCGTTCGGCCTTCTACAAGCAGGCGGCCGCCTGCGGCGCGGTCTTCGAGTCGGTGCGGCCGCGCGACTACGAGATCGGGCCGTGGCTGTCGGGATTCATCGCCTCGAAAGGGTGCCGTATCGACGAGAAGGCGCTGTCGATGCTGACCGACCACTTGGGATGCGACGTGTCGAAGATCGCCAACGAACTCGAAAAACTGCTCGTCTCGCTGCCCGAAGGGACGCAGCGCATCACCGACCGCGACATCGAGCGGAACATCGGCATCTCGCGCGAATACAACAATTTCGAGCTGTGCAAGGCCGTACTCGGCCGCGACATGGCGCGCGCGCTGCGCATCGCCGACCACTTCGGCCGCAACCCCAAGGAGAATCCGCTGCTGGTGACCGTTCTGGCGCTGTTCGGGCAGTTCCGGCAACTGTTCGTACTCAACTACCTCTACTGGCTCGCGCGGCGGCGGGGGACGGGCGCGCCGTCGGACGCCGAGCTGATGCGGGCGTTGAAGGTGGGCAACGTCTTTGCGATCAACGAACTGCGGCAGGCCATGCCCCGCTGGCCCAACAACAAGGTCTTCGGAGTGCTGGGGCTGCTGCGCGAATACGACGGCAAGAGCAAGGGACTCGACGCAGGCGGCGCGTCGGACGGCGAGCTGCTGCGCGAACTGCTGCTCAAAATGCTGACGATCTGATATTTCTGCTCAATGACCGACTTCTGCTCCATCGACGGCCGTTTGACACCCCTGGGCGAAGGTCTGCCCGGCGGGATCTATCTCTATCAACGGCTGCGCACGGTCGATTACCGGCCGTTGCACACGGAGGCGCATCTGTCGCGGCTGCGCGACGGTGCGGGGTCTCTGTTCGGCCGTCCCGCGGAGTTGCCGGCCGGCCGCATCGCCGACGAAATCGGCGCGCTGCTGCGTGCCAACGGCTATCCGGCAGGCGGCGCGACCGTCACGCTGCGGCTCTATGCCGACGGGACGTACGCCTTGACGGCCGACGGCGTGTCGCTCTATCGCACCTATGCCCTGCGAAGCCTGCGTCCTGCGGCAGCGGTCGTTCCCTGCGACGGCTACCGTCCCGAATGGCCCACGTCGGCACGCCGCGAAACGGCACGGTGGGCGCAGCAGGAGGCCGAGCGGTCCGGTGCGCGCTGTGCGCTTCTTTGCGACCGCGACGGCATCGTCCGCCGGGCCGGCGACGCGCCGCTGTTCGCCGTGCGCGACGACGTGATCTACGCCGCACCCCTCGATGACGTGGAGTGGACGTTGGTGGCCGAAGCGGCGCGGCGGGCAGGCATCCGGTGGGTGGAACGACCCGTCGGCGCAGCGCAGCTTCGGCTGTTCGACGAACTCTTCTCCTTCGACTGCGAGGGGGTCAGCTCGATCGCCTCCTGCGAAGGCACGCCCTATCTGTCGCTCACGGCCGAACGCATCGCCGCGGCACTGGCGGCGCTTCCCGAACGGTAGGGAGCGCTTCCGCGCAGCGGCGGGCCGGCTCGCGGGCAGGACGGGACGACCGGCGTTTCCCGAAAAATAGAAACACGACGGCCGCACGCGGCGTTATCTTGTGCGGAAAACCGTCGTACTCATGAAAAAATTCCTTCTTCTCTATGCACTGGCCGTCACGCTGTCGCTGGCGGGCGTCCTGCGTCGTTATCGCACCGAAACACATCGTCTCGAACAGAATCAACGCGCCCTTCTGTCGCAGGTCGAACGCTATCGCACGCGGGCGGGCGAAGCGGCCGCATCGGCCGAAGTCCTGCAACTACGCTGCCGCGAATTCGAACGCCTGCGTGCCGGCGACGCCGAGCGCATCCGGCAGTTGGGCATCCGTTTGCGGCGGGTCGAAGCCGCGGCGACGCTGGCTGCGGCGACCGAAATCGACGTGCAGGTGCCGTTGCACGACACGATCGTGCGGCGCGACTTCGCTGCCGTCTGCGACAGCGGGCGGCTGGCCGCGGCCGTGCGTTTCGATACCGTCCGCTCGTTCCGCTGGCGCGATCCGTGGGTGATGGTCGAGGGCCGTATCCGGGGCGATTCGGTGGCCTGCCGCGTCGAGAGCATCGACACGCTGCGGCAGGTCGTCCATCGCGTGCCGCGCCGATTTCTCTTCATCCGTTTCGGCACGAAGGCCGTGCGGCAGGAGATCGTCTCGTCGAATCCGCACACGCGGATCGTCTACGCCGAGTACGTGCGTTTCGCGAAGTAGGCCGGCGAAGCGGGGGCAATGTCAAATTTATTCGGACATTGCCCCCGCTTATTCGTATCTTTGACTTCGTTTCAGATATTCCCGCTAGGCATAATCGAGCTGACGCTTGCTTCTGCGCTCGACTTTTCGTA
>CDTY01020753.1_pt1 | contig 20756 bp, 22 predicted proteins | sample 557731 | NCBI WGS metagenome assembly CDTY01 (sample SAMEA3182101, study PRJEB8094) | gut metagenome | biome: human; feature: gut; material: Stool; isolation source: human stool | place: Canada | collected 2013-02-12
TTCGGCTGCCTGCCCAACCACATCTGCGGCAAGGGCATGATCAATAAGATCCGGGCCCTGTATCCCGAGGCCAATATCACCCCCATCGACTACGATCCCAGCGCCACCCGGGTCAACCAGGAAAACCGCATCAAGCTGATGCTGGCGGTGGCCCGGGAGCGTCTGCCCAAGGCGGTGCCTGTGGAGGAAAACCAGCAGGAGGCCACGGGAAGAGAGAAGCTGCGCCGGGCAGAAAAAACTCCGGCCTGAGCGCTGCCCAAGAAACGAAAAGATCCGCAAGCAATCTGGAAAGAGGACGCCGAGTTGGCGTCCTCTTTTTTTGCAAAAAGCTGGCTATAATAAACGAAAAACAGGTAAGAATGGCAAAAAGTGAGGAAACAAAGAATAAAAACATATAAATTTTATTTTCAATTTTAGGAAGATTTAAGGATCACACGCTACACTATCTTCAAATCAGAAAGGAGTGAGCAGATGAAACAGTTGAGTGCACTTGCCCTTGCGCTGGTGCTGGCGGTGACCTGTCTCGGCACCATGGCCTGCGGTGCGGAGGTGGATGCCACCAAGATCGAACTTTCGGACAGTGAAATCACCGTGGACGGCGCCGCCATTTCCACAGATTCCAACCAGGCGGTCTATGCCGCCCACGATATCGTCTACTATGAGGATGGCAAGGACTTTACCTACGGAGAGGGAACGGAGGCCGACGCCCATTCTCAGGAAGAGGCTCAGGCCCACACGGTGGTGCATATTACCCAGCCCGGCACCTATTCCCTCAGTGGAACGCTGTCTGCCGGACAGATTGCTGTGGATCTGGGGGAGGACGCAGCGGAGGACCCCAGTGCGGTGGTGACGCTGATCCTGGACGGAGTGGACATCACCTGCACAGTGGCGCCGGCAGTGATTTTCTATAACGTCTATGAATGCGGTTCCACAGATTTGGAGACCGCCTCGGAGACAGTGGACACCTCTGCGGCAGGCGCCAACGTCATCATTGCCGACGGGACCACCAACCAGATCGACGGCTCCTATGTGGCCCGCATCTACAAATCCTATACCCTCAGCGAGGACGGCACAGAGGTGGTGGACAGCAAGAAGCTGCACAAGTATGACGGTGCCTTTTACTCCAAGATGTCCATGAATGTGGACGGGGGAGAGAAGGGAAATGGCGTGCTGAACATCCAGGCGGAAAACGAGGGCCTGGACACCGAGCTGCACCTGACCATCAACGGCGGTGAGATCCACATCACCTCCGGCAATGACGGTATCAACACCAACGAGGACGGTGTGTCTGTCACCACCATCAACGGCGGCACACTGACCATCGATGTGGACGGCGCCACCGGAGAGGGCGACGGCATCGACTCCAACGGTTATCTGGTCATCAACGGCGGCACGGTGACGACTGCCGCCTGCGCCGACAGCATGGACTCCGGCCTGGATGCTGACAAGGGCATATACATCAATGGCGGCACGGTAACGGCCTCCGGCAATATGTATGACCAGATCGACGGCGGCGGACAGAACTACGCAGTCTTTTCCTTTGCCTCCCGCCAGAGCGGGGGCGTGACCTATACCCTGCTGGATGGTGATGACCAGACGGCAGGGGAGTGGACCCCGGCCAATGACTTCACCTATCTGGTGGTTTCCTCTCCGGACCTGACGGCGGGCAGCTATACTCTGTGGGGCGGCGGCTCCCAGCTGGCCTGCAGCACCACCTCCGCTTCCGGTGGCCCTGGCGGTATGGGCGGCATGGAGCCCGGCCAGCGGCCGGAGGGCCAGGAGATGCCGGAAGGACAAACACCTCCAGATGGTATGACGCCCCCGGAAAGCCAGACGCCGCCCCAGGACATGGAGCGGCCGGAAGACATGACGCCGCCGGATGGGGCTGTGCCTCCTGACGATCTGGGGCAGCGGCCTGAGGGACCGGGCAGCCGACCCGGCACTGGCATGGATGTTTCTGGTGTAGTGACCAAGGTCTTTGTGGTAGAGGAGGGCGGCACCTTCTTCACCGGCATCACCGATGAGATCCAGGGCGCTTCGGATCTGCCCTTTTCCGATGTTTCACCGGAGGACTGGTGCTATGAGCAGATCCGGCAGCTCTATACTCTTGGTGTCCTCAACGGTACCGACACCCACACCTTTTCGCCCGACGGAACCCTGACCCGGGCCCAGGCTGTAGTGCTGCTCTACCGCTGCGCCGGTTCTCCAGAGAGCGACGAAGAGGTGACCTTCTCCGACGTAGCGCAGGATGCCTGGTGTGCTGACGCGGTGGCCTGGGCTGTGGAGAATGGCCTGGTCACCGGATATGAGGACAACACCTTTGCTCCCAATGCGGTCATCACTCGCCAGCAGCTGGCTGTGCTGCTCTATCGCTGTGCCGGTTCCCCGGAGAGCGACAGTGCAATCCTTGCGGAGTATAATGATGGCAAAGCCGTGGCGGAATATGCTGTGTCTGCTGTGAGCTGGGCATTGGAGACTGGCATCCTTACCGGAACCGATACCGCCACCATTTCCCCGGAGGGCACCGCCACCCGGGCACAGACTGCCGTGATCCTGGGGCGGTATCTGAGCCAGCTGAACCAGGAGAATACGGACGCATCTGTATAAATTTTATCAAAAACCAGATGGAGAGGCCACCCTGTGGGGCGGCCTCTCGCTTTGAAAATGGAAACTTCTTTAAGCGTACGTTTTACCGGTCGGCGGGAAAACGGTGAAATTCTGAATTTTTGCGAAGGGATTTCCGAGAGGGATACAAGGAAAAGATGACTGGGATATGGGGGAGAAAACTGGGAATTTCAGCTAAAAGGGACTTCCCATTTCACCGGGAATATGGTACACTGACCAAAACAACAGGAAGGAGACAGGCAATGGAGATACGTAAGACGACACTGGAGGATTTGCCTGCTGTCATGGCGCTGTATGACCAGGGCAGACAGTTTATGCGCAAAAACGGAAATCACAGTCAGTGGATCAAGGGCTATCCCAGTGAGGAGCTGATCCGGGAGGATATCCGGCTGGGCCAGAGCTACGTGGCTGAGGAGCAGGGGGATCTGGCCGCCGTGTTCTGCTTTTTCTACGGCAAGGACATCGAGGCGAGCTACCGCAACATCGACGGCGCTTGGCTGGATGATGAGCCCTACGGCGTGCTGCACCGCCTGGCCTCTTCCGGCAAGTATCCCAACATGACCGGCTTTTGCAGCGACTGGTGCCTGTCCCAGTGGCCCAATCTGCGCGCCGACACCCACCGGGACAACGCTCCCATGCAGCGGGCATTGGAGCGGCTGGGCTTTGCCCGGTGCGGCGTGGTCATCATCGAGGATGGCTCAGAGCGGATCGGATTCCAAAAGCGCAGGGAGAGCAAGTGATTTCCCTGCTGAAAAAATAAGGAGGCGTAGCAAATCATGAAACTGCTGGAGAAGAACTGCCGGATCGCACTGGTCCAGGGCACGCCTGTGCTCTTTGACCGCAAGGCCACCATCGACAAGGTGGTGGAGCAGATCCGGGAGGCCGGGAAGAAAGGTGCTCAGCTGATCGTGTTCCCCGAGTCCTATGTGCCCTGCTATCCCTACGGCATGACCTTCGGCTTCACCGTGGGCAGCCGGACGGCAGAGGGGCGCATCGACTGGAAGCGCTACTATGACAACTCCGTCCTGGTGCCCAGCGAGGACACTGAGCGGGTGGGCCAGGCGGCCAAAGAGGTGGGCGCCTATGTGAGCCTGGGCATCACCGAGCGGGATGGCCGGACCTGCACCCTTTACTGCACCAATCTCATCTTCTCTCCGGAGGGGGAGCTGGTGGCCCATCATCGCAAGCTCAAGCCCACCGGTGCAGAGCGCTGCGTCTGGGGCGACGGCAATAAGGGCGCCTTCCCCGTGGTGGATTCGCCCTGGGGCGTCATGGGCAGCCTGATCTGCTGGGAGAACTATATGCCCCTGGCCCGTGCGGCACTGTATCAGAAGGGTGTGTCGCTGTATCTGGCGCCCAACACCAACAACAACTCTGAGTGGCAGGACACCATCCGCCACATCGCCATCGAGGGCCACTGCTATGTGGTCAACGTCAACCAGTATGTGACCAAGGACATGTATCCCAAGGATCTCCACTGCCCCGACGAGGTGGAGGAGCTGCCCCAGGGCGTGTGCACCGGCGGCAGCTGCGTGGTGGACCCCTACGGCCACTATGTGGAGGAGCCGGTGTGGGACAAGGAGGACATCATCGTCCTGGACCTGGATATGGAGCAGGTGCCCCGGAGCCGGATGGAATTCGACGCCACGGGCCACTATTCCCGTCCCGATGTGCTGGAGCTCATCATCCACGAGCCCAGAGAGGGCTGAGCGAAAAGAAAAAAGTCCCGGCAGAGCTGTGCTCTGCCGGGACTTTTTCATAGATTTTTCTTGATGGTGTTGATGGCGTTTTTCTCCAGGCGGGACACCTGGGCCTGGGAGATGCCCACCTCGCCGGAGACCTCCATCTGGGTCTTGCCCTCGTAAAAGCGCAGGGACAAGATCCGTCGCTCCCGCTCGCCCAGCTGCTTGACCGCCTCCTTCAGGGCGATCTGCTCGATCCAGGCCTCGTCGGTGTTGCGGCTGTCCTTGACCTGGTCCATGACGCAGACCGTGTCGCCGCCGTCGGAGTAGATGGGCTCGTAGAGGGATACCGGGTCCACGATGGCGTCCATGGCGAACACCACCTCCTCCCGGGGCAGGTCCAGCTCCTTGGCGATCTCCTCCACCGACGGCTCCCGCTGGTCCCGAGCCATCAGCTTTTCCTTGGCCTGGAGCACCCGGTAGGCGGTGTCCCGCATACTGCGGGAGACACGGATGGCGCTGTTGTCCCGGAGGTAGCGGCGGATCTCGCCCACGATCATGGGCACGCCGTAGGTGGAGAACCGGACGGGCTGGTTGATATCGAAGTTGTCGATGGCCTTGATGAGCCCCACGCAGCCCACCTGAAAGAGGTCGTCCACGTTTTCGCCCCGGTTCAAAAACTTCTGGATGACGGACAGCACCAGCCGCAGATTGCCGTTGATGAGCTGCTCTCGGGCGTTCATGTCCCCCTGCTTGGCCCGGCGCAGAAGCTCCATGGTCTCCTCGTTTTTCAGCACCTTCAGCTTGGAGGTATTGACGCCGCAGATCTCAACCTTTCCCTGCATTTAGACACCCTCCCGCACGTTCCAAAGCTTGGTTTCAGTATTGCCCCCGGGCGGCGGGAATATACAGATTGACAGTGGGAAAGAGGTGCGATAAAATGAGACATCTTTCGCGAAAAAATTGTCAGAAAGAAAGGAATTACAAGAATGCTGAATCTCACCCATGTGACCAAGCGGTACGGACGATTTGAGGCCTGCAGCGACGTCAGCTTTGCCGTGGAGGATGGGCAGATCGCTGTTCTGCTGGGACCCAACGGCGCGGGAAAATCCACGCTTATCAAGTGCATTTCCGGCCTTTTGCGGTTTCAGGGCCACATTGAAATCTGCGGCGCAGACAACAAGTCCCTGGAGGCCAAGCGGGCTCTGGGCTATGTGCCGGAGATGCCGGCCATCTACGACATGCTGACGGTGGGGGAACACCTGGAGTTCATCCGCCGGGCCTACCGGCTTTCCGACGGAAAGGAGTACGAGGAGGAGCTGCTGGAGCGCTTTGAACTGACGGACAAGCGCAACAAACTGGGCAAGGAGCTGTCCAAGGGAATGCAGCAGAAGGTGTCCATCTGCTGTGCGCTGCTGCCCCGGCCCAGGGTGGTCATCTTCGATGAGCCCATGGTGGGCCTGGACCCCCACGCCATCCGCCAGCTGAAGGACACCTTCCATCAGCTGCGCCAGGAGGGCTGCTCCGTGCTTATCTCCACCCACATGATCGACAGCGTGGAGGACTACTGGGACGTGTGCCACATCATGATGCGGGGCCAGGTGGCCGCCACCCGCCGCAGCGGCGAGACGGCGGAGCAGAGCCTGGAGGAGCTGTTCTTCTCCATCACCGAAGGGACAGAGGAGGGAAAGGCGTGAAGGCACTGTGGTATCTTACGGCCACCAAGCTGAAAAACCAGCTGAAAAGTCTCATCCGTAAACCGGCAAGGCTCATCTATGTGATATTTATGCTGGCCATGCTGGGACTGGTGCTGTGGGGCGGGAGCCAGTTGGAACCCGACGGCACGTTCCGTCCCATGGAGGAGCTGACGACCATCGCCTTCGCCGTCTATGCCATCATGTTCCTCCTCTCAGTCAACGCCGGCTTTTCCCGGGGTGGAAGCCTTTTCAACCTCTCGGATGTGAATCTGGTCTTTACCGCGCCCATCCGCTCCCAGGCGGTGCTGTTCCACGGCCTGCTCCAGCAGATGACCACCTCTCTTGTGGTGGGTTTTTTCCTGCTGTTCCAGTACGGGACCCTTCGGGGCAGATACGGCATCACCGTTTTGCAGCTGGTGGGGTTGCTGGTGGGCTATGCTATCTCCATCTTCCTGGGGCAGGTGACGGCTATGGTGCTCTATGCCATGACCAGTGGCCGGGAGCGGCGGAAGCTGCTGTGCCGTGTGGTGGTCTATGGTGTGACAGTCCTGTTTCTGGGCTATTGGATTTTCTCCGCCCTTCGGGAGGGAACAGACCAGATCTGGGCACTGGGTGTGGCAGCGGCCAACGGTCCCATCCTGCGGGCCTTTCCGGTGGCTGGCTGGTTGGCCATGGCCGCCGGCGGACCGCTGGAGGGCCACTGGGAATTGACAGCGGCGGGACTTGCCCTGTGCGCTGTCTATCTGGGAGCACTGCTGGCGGTGATCTTCCGGGGCAATCCCGACTACTATGAGGACGTGCTCAAGAGCGCTGAGGTGACCCAGTCTGCCATCAACGCCAAGAAGGAGGGGACCATGACCCAGGCGTCCCCTGCCCACGTGAAGGTGGGACGCATCGGCCTGGGCCGGGGCTGGGGCGCCGGGGTGTTTTTCTGGAAGCACCGGCTGGAGGACCGGCGGTCCAGGGTGTTCCTGCTCAGCGCCAACGCGTTGATCTTTGCGGCGGTGATTATCGCCTTCACCTTCTTTTTCAGCGAAGGCGGCCTTTTGTCGTCGTTCCTCATGGCTACCTATCTCCAGATATTCACGGTCTTGGGGGGCCGCTTCAACTGGGAGCTGACCAAGCCCTACATCTATCTCATCCCTGAGCCGCCTATGAAAAAGCTGCTGTGGGCCCTGGCGGGCCAGATCCCTACGGCCTTCTGGGAGGCGTTGGTGATCTTTGTGCCGGTGGGGCTGATTCTGGAGCTGACGGCGGTGGAGATCGTCGCCTGCGTGGTGGCCCGGATGTCCTTTGCCATGCTCTTTACCGCCGCAGGCGTGGCGGTGGATCGGCTCTGGGGCGGCATCACCAGCCGGATGCTGGTACTGATTTTGCTGCTGCTGGTGACTTTGGGTCTGGCATTGCCGGGGATTGCGGCGGCCATCGCCGTGAGTGTCCTCTTCTGGATGGAGAGCAGTGCCGCCGCACTGGCGGCCGTGTCGGTGTGCAATGTGCTCATGTCCCTGCTGGCCCTTTTCCTGTGCCGGAATATGCTCCAGTACGCGGAGCTGAATCAGCAGTAAGGGAGATCGGGATACTAGGACGGGCGGCAGCGGTCATAGACTGCATTGAGGTGAGATGGTATGCAATGCAGAATCAGGGATATGCGCCGCAAGGAGGTCATCAACATCTGTGACGGCTGCCGCCTGGGCTATGTGGCGGACGTGGACGTGAAAATCCCGGAGGGGCAAGTGCTGGCCATCGTGGTCCTGGGTCCCTGCCGGTTTTTCGGGCTGTTTGGCCGGGGAGAGGAGTACTATGTGCCCTGGGGCTGTATCCAGCGCATCGGGGACGACATCATCCTGGTCGACAAGCCCTTTCACCGCCCTGGACCGGAGCGCCGGAAAAAGCGCTTTTTTTGAAAAGAAATCCCCCAAAAGAATGAAAAAACCACAGGAAAACAGGGAAGAGGCCGGAAAAGCACATTGCACTTTTCCTTTTGGTGTGCTACACTGAATAAGTTAAATTGCCGTTTTATGGCCTGGACAGAAAGTGGGCCACAAGATAATAAACATAGAGGTGTTTTTCCATGGCAAATGAAGTACAAAAGAAGCGGATTCTCAGCGGTATTCAGCCCTCCGGCGATCTGACTCTGGGCTCCTATCTGGGTGCCATCCGCAACTGGGCGGCTCTGGCCGATGAATATGACTGCTACTATATGCTGGCGGATATGCACACCATCACGGTGCGGCAGGTGCCTGCGGATCTGCGCCGCCACACCCTGACCCAGCTGGCCATCTATATCGCCTGCGGCCTGGACCCGGAGAAGAACGTGCTCTTTGTCCAGTCCCATGTGCCGGCCCATGCCCAGCTGGGCTGGGTGCTGGACTGCTACACCATGTTCGGTGAGCTCAGCCGTATGACCCAGTTTAAGGACAAGTCCGCCAAGAACGCCGACAACATCAACGCGGGCCTCTTTACCTATCCCTCTTTGATGGCCGCTGACATTCTGCTCTACCAGGCGGACCTGGTGCCCGTGGGCGGGGACCAGAAGCAGCACGTGGAGATCTGCCGGGACATCGCGGGTCGCTTTAACGGCATCTACGGCGAGGTGTTCAAGCTCCCGGAGCCCTACATCCCCCAGGTGGGCGCCCGGGTCATGAGTCTGACCTCTCCTGAGAACAAGATGAGCAAGTCTGATAAGGACCAAAACGGCTGTGTGTACATGCTGGAAAAGCCGGAGGACATCCTGCGCAAGTTCAAGAAGGCGGTCACCGACTCCGAGGCCTCCGTCCGGTTCGATCCGGCCAATAAGCCCGGCGTGTCCAACCTGATGCAGATCTACTCCGCCGCTACCGGCCGCAGCTTCGAGGCCATTGAAAGCGAGTTCGCCGGCCATGGCTACGGCGACTTCAAGGCCGCAGTGGGCGAGGCCGTGGTGGAACTGCTGCGACCCATCCGGGAGGAGACGGAGCGCATCCTGGCGGACAAGGCCTATCTCCAGGGCGTCTACCGGGACGGCGCCGAGAAGGCCTCCCGGGTGGCCAACCGTACCCTGGGCAAGGTTTATAAAAAGGTCGGCTTCATCGACCGGTAAAGGGGAAGAGACATGCTGCTGGACAATCGACTTTTGGTCAATGTGTTTTTGGCCCTGGTGGTGTCGCTGGTCATCAGCTTTCTCACCTCTCCGGTGGTCAAGAATTTTGCCTACAAGGTGGGCGCCATCGATGTGCCCAAGGATGCCCGCCGGATGCACAAGGTACCCATTCCCCGCCTGGGAGGTCTGGCCATCTTCTTCGGCTTCATCGTGGGGATCCTGCTCTTTGACAAGATCGACCGCCAGATGCAGGGCATTTTGCTGGGCGCTGTGGTCATCGTAGTGCTGGGCGTGGTGGACGATATCACCCCGCTGCCGGCCAAGCTGAAATTTGTGGTGCAGATCATCGCTGCCCTGATTCCTGTGTTCCACGGTGTGGTCATCAAGGCCGTCTCCAATCCCAATCTGCTCAGCGACAACGCCTACTGGCAGATGGGGAACATCAGCTCCGTGGTCATCACGGTGCTGTGGATCGTGGCCATCACCAACTCCGTCAACCTGATCGACGGACTGGATGGACTGGCCGTGGGCGTGAGCACTATCTCCGCCACCACCGTGCTGGTGATCTCCCTGCTGGTGTCCGATATGCAGGTGGCCATCGCTATGGCTGCTCTGGTGGGTGCCTGTGCAGGCTTCATGCCCTATAACCTGAATCCGGCCAAGATGTTCATGGGAGATACAGGTGCCACGTTCCTGGGCTATATCCTGGCCACCATGTCCATTCAGGGCCTGTTCAAGTTCTACGCCATCATCTCCTTTGCCGTGCCCTTCCTGATCCTGGGCCTGCCCATCTTCGACACGGCCTTTGCCTTTATCCGCCGCATTGCCCACGGCCAGAGCCCCATGCAGGCCGACCGGAGCCATGTGCATCACCGGCTCATCGACATGGGCCTGAACCAGAAGCAGGCGGTGGCCACGCTGTATGTGATCTCTGCCATCCTGGGCCTGAGCGCCGTGGTGCTGACCACTAGCGGCGAGGTCAAGGCCATGGTGCTGCTGCTGGCACTGTGCGTGGTGGGCGTGGTGGCTGCCCGGGTGGTCTTTCCCCGGGAGATTCGGGAGGAGCTCCACGAGGAGATGGAGGAGCTCAAGGAACTGGGTCACAACAAAAACCAGGAGCCCAAGCCAGAGGAACCGGACGAACAGGCGCCGGAACACAAGGAGGACAAATGATGGACAAGCTGCGTATTATGAGCGTGTTCGGCACCCGGCCGGAGGCCATCAAGATGGCGCCGCTGGTGAAGGAGCTGGGCACCCGGGAGGACATCGAGTCCATCTGCTGCGTCACCGCCCAGCACCGTCAGATGCTGGACAGCGTGCTGGAGGTCTTTGACCTGAAGCCGGACTGGGATCTGGACATTATGACCCCCCGGCAGACCCTGTCCACCATCACCAGCAAGTGCCTCACCGGCATGGACGAGGCCATCGACACCCTCAAGCCCAACCTGATCCTGGTCCACGGGGACACCTCCACCACCTTTGCTGGAGCGTTGTCCGCCTTCTATCATCAGGTGCCGGTGGGCCACGTGGAGGCAGGCCTGCGAACCTATGACAAGTATTCTCCCTTTCCAGAGGAAATGAACCGCAAGCTGGTGTCCGCCATCGCGGATCTCTATTTCTGCCCCACCATCAACAACAAGAATAACCTCCTGCGGGAGGGTATCACCCAGGGCCTCTTTGTCACCGGCAATACGGTCATCGACGCCCTGAAGACCACCGTCCGGGAGGACTATCATTTCGCCACGGAGGAGCTCAATCACCTGCCCTATGGGGAGAAGAAGATCCTCCTGGTCACCTGCCACCGGCGGGAGAACTACGGCGAACCCATGAAGCAGATCATGCTGGCCCTGCGGCAGATCGCCGAGGAGCATGAGGATGTGGAGCTGGTGTATCCTGTCCACCTCAGTCCCGTGGTGCGGGAGGCGGTGGATGCTTACCTCCGGGGTGCACCTCGGACCCATTTGATCGACCCGCTGCCTGCCGATGAGATGCACAATCTCATGGCCCGCAGCTACCTGGTGCTGACGGATTCCGGCGGACTGCAGGAGGAGGCGCCGGCGCTGGGCAAGCCCGTGCTGGTGCTGCGCCGGGAGACCGAGCGGCCGGAGGCCGTGGAGGCCGGCACGGTGCGTCTGGCCGGTGTGGACCAGAAAACCATTGTGGAGATGGCGTCCAACCTCATCGATTCGCCGGAGGCTTACGCCGAAATGGCTCACGCTGTCAACCCCTACGGTGATGGTCATGCCTGCCGCCGGATTGCCGACGCCATCGAGTGGTATTTCGGCCGGCGCCAGGAGCGGCCGGCGGACTATACCGGGAAGTAACCAACCCCGGAAAGGAGGATCCCCATGGAGCAAAAGCGCATCACCAGATTTCTGGTGGGTCTTGCCGTGCTGATCCTTCTGGTGGTGGTGCTGCTGGCCCGCAGCGTGCTGCCGCAGACCACCCATATTGTATTGCCAAGCGAGGATGGCACCGACGAAGAAAGCGGCGGCAGCAGCGGGGAAGAGAGTGCCGTGGTGCAGGTGGAGATCACACCGGAGACAGTTCAGCGGGCCATTGCTGAGCTTAAGCGGCCGGAGAGCTATTGCCGGGCCGTGACGGTGGATGACCTGTGGAGCGGCGGCAGTGCCCGCTCCCGCCTTCAGGTGGCCGTCAGCGGGGACTATACCCGGGTGGACGAGGTGTCGGTGACGGTCCACTGGGAGGAGTCTGACCAGGAGAGCACCCGGCCCGCGTCCCAGTATCGCCACACCATCACCAACGGAGAGGATACCTGGATCTGGTATGGCAGTTCCACCCACTGGACAAAGGTGGCCTCTGGGGATATCACCGCTGACGATGAGCAGCACATCCCCACCTATGAGGACATTTTGGACTTGGATACAGACCAAATTGCGGCGGCGGATTATCGGACCCTCTCCGGCGTGGAGTGCATCTATGTGGAGACGGAGCAGGACAGCAGCGGCTATGTTCAGCGCTACTGGGTCAGTGTGGAGACCGGATTGCTGACTGCTGCGGAGCGCTTGGTGGAGGGAAGCCCGGTGTATCAGATGGCGTCTCTGGCGCTGGACGAGGAGGGCCCCACCACAGCGGACTTCACTCTGCCCGACGGCTGGGTGCTGCTGGAGCTGCCGGAGTAAGCGCTAAGGACAGAAAAGAAGGTCTGCCGCCCGAAAGGGCGGCAGACTTTTTGAGTGAGCGGCCTGATGGGAAAAGATCGTCTGCAGGCTCGATGAATAAAGATTTGCAAATCGAAAAAAGGAGAACACAATGAATAAGAATGTGACATTTCGTCCCATGACGGAGGCCGACACGGGTATTCTCATGGGCTTTATCTGGGAAATGGCCCGCTATGAGCATCTGGAGGACCAGGTGGTGGTCACCGAGGAGCTGCTGCGGGAGTGGCTGTTTGAAAAGCATGCGGCAGAGGTGATCTTTGCCCTGGTGGATGGAAAGGAAGTAGGCTCCGCTCTGTTCTTCTCCAGCTTCTCCACCTTCCTGGGCCGGGGTGGACTGTATCTGGAGGACCTGATCGTCCTGCCGGAGTATCGCCACCAGGGCTGCGGCAAGGCTCTTTTGAAGGAGCTGGCCCGCATCGCCGTGGAGCGTGGCTGCGGCCGGTTGGAGTGGTCGTGTCTCGACTGGAACCAGCCCAGCATCGATTTTTACCTCTCTCTGGGAGCCCAGCCTCTGGACCAGTGGACCGAGTACCGGGTGACAGGGGAGACCCTGCGGCGCCTGGCGGAGCCGGAGCAGTAAAAAATGGCCGGACTTTGTGGTCCGGCCGTTTTCATGTAGAAATATTATTGCAAAATCAGCAAAAGCCCCAGGGCGATGAGCAGTTCGTCGTCGGCGTCCTCCTTGAAGAGCAGAAAGAGGATCAGCAGCAAAAGCAGGTCCCCGCTGTCCACTTTTTCCAGATGAAAGCGATCCAGCAGACGGCGCAGAAAGCCGGAAAGACCGGCGGTCTCCCGCCGCTCTTCCTCCGTCTCCCACCCGCTGTGGTGGGGCGGAGGTCCGTCGCTGTGGTCTTGTCCGCCGCGGCCCTCTGATGGACCTTCCGCAGACTGGAAGGGAGGAGGGAAGCCGCTGTTTCGCTCCTCCTGGGGGGATTCATCCACCGGGACCCGGGAATAGCCGCCCCGGTCGTTGCGCACATAGCGGTTGTACACGTCCTACACCTCCCAGTTTGCGAAAAACGTCTTGGCCACGTGGATCAGCTTGGCAAGCTGCAGTGCCCGCTCCACCTGTTCCTGCCGCTCTGGCTTGAGGAAGGGGCGCAGGGCGTGGAGCAGTGCTGCCGCCTCGCTGTCCCGGCTGCTGCCCATCTCCTTGACCAGCGGAAGCAGACGGGAGAGAAGTTTGGGGTCCATTCCGCCCAGAAGCCCGCCCAAGGAGGACAGGGCGTCGCCGCTCAGTGCGGGGGCAGAGGACGAATGCCTTGGCCCGTCCTGAGGCTGCCGGGCAGGCGGAGCGCTGTCTCGCTCTTCCTTATGGGAATCCTCCGAAGCCTCCATTCCGGCAGAGAGGGACTGGGCCATCTGCATCACCTGGGCCATCTGCTCCGGGTTGGACAACAGCGCGTTCAGTTTTTCCTCAAATTCAGCCACACTGCCGCCCGCCCTTTCCGTTTATTTCTGCGCCGACTGGTTGATGCGGCGGATCAGCTCCGCACCCTCCCGGCTCTCCATCAGCTTTCCGATCATGCGACTGAGTTCCGCCGTGTCGCCCTGAGAAGCCGACCGGGCCGCCCGTTGGAGAGCGGCGCCGCCGTCCTGATTGGTCAGCTGGCGCATCAGCATCTGACCGTCTGAAGAGGATAAGATCGCCTTCAGGGCGCCCTGATTCTGCCGCAGGTTTTCGATCATGGACTTGGTCTTGTGATCCATGGGAAATAAGCCTCCTGTCTGGGTCTGGTTGTGCCTGGTACAGGACAGTATATGTGGAGAGCAGAAAAAAAGTGCCTGCCTGAGGCAGACACTTTTTTCTCTCTTTTTTACGATTGGGGCGCCTTTTTCCCATAGTCGCAGTCCCCAAGAAGGGAACAGGCGGCGCACTGGGGATTTCGGGCGGTGCATACGGCCCGTCCGTGAAGCACCATCCGGTGGCAGAAATCGGAGGACTCTTCCGGGGGCAGGACCTTGCGCAGCTGCTGCTCCACCTTCAACGGGTCCTTGGACCCATCGGTGAGGCCCAGACGACCGGTGATGCGGATGCAGTGGGTGTCGCAGACGTAGGCGGGCTGCTTGAAGATGTCGCCCAAAATCAGATTGGCAGTCTTGCGGCCCACGCCGGGCAGGCTGGTCAGCTCCTCCATGGTGCCGGGGACCTTGCCGTCAAAGCGCTCCAGCAGCTGCTTGGCGCACTCCACCAGATCCTTTGCCTTGGTGCGGAAAAAGCCGCAGGAGCGGATGTACTCGCCCACCTCCTCCGGATCGGCCTGGGCAAAGGCCTCCAGGGAGGGGAAGCGGGCAAACAGTGCCGGCGTCACCAGATTGACCCGGGCGTCGGTGCACTGGGCGGACAGACGCACGGAGAAAAGCAGCTCGTAGTCCTTCTTATAGTTCAAAGAGCAAAGCGCGTCCGGATAGAGCGCCTTCAGCTCCTGGATGATGCGCCCCACGGCGGCCTTGGATTTCATATGGAATCACCTCGTATGATACCATACCACAATCTTCGGCAAAATTCTATGGGATTTGCACCAATTTCCCGGAAAGAGACCGGAAGAGGGCGGAAAAAGGTTGAAATCCTTTGTCTTTATGCTACAATGCTTATTGTGCCGCGGGCACAGGAAAGGAGGCGGTGCGGATGGAGCGACCGCTGGCAGATGAGATCCGGCCCCAGTCTCTGGACGAGGTGGTGGGGCAGCGGCATTTGCTGGGCCCTAACGGGGTGCTGCGCCGCATCATTGAAAGCGGCGTCAGTGCCAACATGGTCTTTTACGGCCCCTCGGGCACGGGAAAGACCACCATTGCCAACCTGATCGCCCAGAGGACCCACCGGACATTGTATCGACTCAACGCCACCACGGCGTCGCTGCAGGACATCAAGGACATCATCTCTGATGTGGGGACTCTGATGGCCCCCGGCGGGGCGCTGCTGTACTTAGATGAGATCCAGTACTTCAACAAAAAGCAGCAGCAGAGCCTGCTGGAATTCATGGAGAACGGGAAGATCACCCTCATTGCCTCCACCACGGAAAACCCCTACTTTTATGTCTATACGGCCCTGCTGTCCCGAAGCACGGTCTTTGAGTTCAAGGCCGTTTCTCCCAAGGAGGTGCTGCCCGCTGTGGAGCGGGCTCTGAAGATTGAACAAGAGCGCCTGGAGCTGCCCCTGAAGTGGGAGGAAGAGGTGCCTCTGGATATCGCCACCGCCTGCGGCGGGGACGTGCGCAAGGCCATCAATGCGGTGGAGCTGCTGTGCCGCTCCGCGCTGCCCGACCCGGAGGGGAAACTTATTCTGACAAGGGAAGATGCTTCACAGCTTGCACAGCGCAGCGCCATGCGCTATGACCGGGACGGGGACGCCCACTACGACATCCTCTCGGCCCTGCAAAAGTCCATCCGGGGCAGCGACCCGGACGCGGCGGTCCACTACCTGGCCCGGCTTCTGGAGGCGGGAGATCTGCTCTCGCCCTGCAGGCGGCTGCTGGTCATTGCAGCGGAGGACATTGGCCTGGCCTATCCCCAGGCCATTGCCATCACCAAGGCCTGTGTGGACGCGGCGGTGCAGCTGGGGCTGCCGGAGGCCCGGCTCCCCCTGGCGGAGGCGGCCATCCTTTTGGCTACAGCTCCCAAGTCCAACACCGCCCACAACGCCATTATCGCCGCAATGGCCGACGTGGCCAAGGGCAAGACCGGGGACATTCCCCGCTGCCTTCAGAACGTCCACGCCGACACCACCGGCTTTGACAACAAACAGCACTATAAGTATCCCCACGACTACCCCAACCGCTGGGTGGAGCAGCAGTATCTGCCCGACGCCCTCCAGGGTGTCCGTTATTATCAGTGGGGGGAGAACAAGACCGAGCAGGCCGCCCGGGCCTACTGGGAGAAGATCAAGGGCGGACCGCTGTGATTCAGCTGGGGTCCTGGGTGAATACCGTTTCCACTGGGGCCTTCCGGCAGCCAGGAGGGGAGTAGACCCAACGCTCCAGTTGGCCGTCGGTGATCTGATAGCGGATGGGCTCCGGCATCTGGGGACGGGGAAGCCGGTCGATGATCTGGAGTTTTACCTTCATCTTCTCCGGCTGGATGCTTTTGATGTAGACCGAGACAGCGTCTCCCACCGACAGCTGGGAGAAGGGGTCCGCCAGGCCTGAGAGGTTGGGTGTGAGCTCCACGAAGATGCCGTAGTCCTGGAGACTGCGGACGATGCCCCGGACCGTCTGACCGGCGCGGAAGCGGCTGGCGTTTTCCATCCAGGTGCCCAGCAGTTCCCGGTGGCTCAGGTGGAAGCGGTTTTTCTCCGGCTCCACGGCGGTGACCACCGCCAACAGGTGCTGTCCCACCCGGACCCGGTCGCCGGGATGGGCGATGCGGGAGACGGACAGGGACTCGATGGGCAGCAGGGAGATGACGCCGCAGCCCATGTCCACAAAGGCGCCGAAGGACTCCAGGTGGGTGACCTTGCAGGCGATGACCATGCCCGGCGCCAGGTTTCGGAGCATCCAGTCCAGGGCCTGGGCCTGGGCCCGGCGACGGGAGAGGGTCAGGCGGGGCCGTCCGGCTTCATCCGCTTCCAGGGCGGTGACGCAGCAGCACACCGGCTTTCCCACCAGGGACAGTACGGCGATCTCCCGCCCGGCGCCGCTGATGAGGGGGTGAATGGCCTCCTCTCTGGGGATGCGGCCGGTAAGGCCGCCCAAGGAGACCACCAGATCGTGGTTTTCCTCACAGCGCAGGACCGTCCCCTCCAGGATCGCGTCGGTTTTCTGCGCCTCCTGGATATCTGAAATTGTGTAAAGCACATTTCCTTGCATCCCTTCCGGGAGATACATTCTGTTTTCTGGCATAGCAAACCATCCCATCCGCCGCCATGTGCGGCTTGATATTTCTCTACTATATGCGGGGCGGCTTGGCTCCGTTGAGGAAAGGATGAAAAAACAGATGGAACTGCATCTGCACGACAAAGTGGAATTGAAAAAACCGCACCCCTGCGGCAGCCGCCAGTGGGAGATTTTGCGGGTGGGCATGGACATCAAGCTGCGCTGCTTAGGATGCGGCCATGAGCTGATGCTGCCCCGGAGCAAGGCGGAGAAGAGCATCAAGAAAATTCTGATCGAGGAGGATCGGCATGAATAAAAGGACGAGAGCGGTAGCCATTGTTCTGGTGGCGGTGTTGGTACTGTCGCTGGTGGCATCCATGGTGCTGCCCTATCTGGCTTGAGAGAAAAAGAGACGGAAGCCCCGTCTCTTTTTTCTTTTCCCTTCTCTGGCGGAGAGCGACTATTCAGGGGGACTGCCTTTTCCGCCGGCGCCTCCCCCTTTTTGCGACGGGATTTCCGGCAGTGCTGTCTTATAATGATGCCGTTGAGAGGAGGGCAGGCCATGACGGTGGTATATGTGGACAGCGTGTTTTGTCTCAATACCCTGATGGACTACCTGCTTTTGCGCTGCACCGCCCGTCTGGCCGGCGTTCCGCCCAGGCGGTGGCGTCTGCTGCTGGCGGCGGCGCTGGGAGGCGGCTATGCGGTGGCAGTGTTTCTGCCGGGCTGCGGGTTTCTCTCGGCCCTTCCGGTCAAGCTGGCGGCGGGGGCGGCACTGGCGCTGACAGCCTTTGGGGCAGAGCGGAGGCTCCTGCGGCTGACACTGCTGTTTCTAGCAGTGTCCTGCGGCTTTGCCGGCTGCGTGCTGGCCCTGGGGATGCTGTCGGGGACCAACCCGGTGGTCAATGGAGTCTTTTACACTCAATTTGACGCCAAGGTGCTGGCCATTTCGGCTGCCGCGGCCTATGCAGTGCTCAGTGTGGTATTCCACCGGGGTGCCCGCCATGAAGGCGGCGAGCTGTATCAGGGAAAGCTTTCCCTCTGGGGCAAAGAGGTAGCCTTCACCGCCCTCCATGACAGCGGCAATACACTGGACGACCCGCTGACAGGGGAGCCGGTGCTGGTGATCTGGGCGGGGGCGGCAGAGGCGCTGTGGCCGCCGCAGCTGCGGGTCCTGCTGGGTCCGAAGGGGGTTTCCCAGCCGGTGGCGGCTCTGGAAAAGCTCCACGCCGCCGCGCCGGAGCAGGCCCGGGCTTTCCGCCTGCTGCCCTATCGGGCAGTTGGGGTGGCCCAGGGGATGCTGCTGGCGGTGCGCTGCGACTGGATGGAGCTGGACGGGGTCCGGTATCCGGGCCAGGTGGCGGCGCTGTCAGCCACGGAGGTCAGCGACGGCGGGGGATATGCGGCCCTGTGGGGCGGCGAAAAGAGAAAGGTGGCAAAAGGGTATGGGACTTTGGCGAAAGCTGCGGGCACTGCTGGGACGGTTAGGACTGCTGCGGCCCGGCAAGGTGATGTACATAGGGGGGAGCGACACACTGCCGCCGCCCCTGAGCCGGGAAGAGGAGGCGGAGCTTCTGGGGCGTCTGGACCAGGAGGATGCCCGTCAGGTGCTCATCGAGCGGAACCTAAGGCTGGTGGTGTACATCGCCCGGCGCTTTGAAAACACCGGAGTGGGCATCGAGGATCTGATTTCCATTGGGACCATCGGCCTCATCAAGGCGGTGGGTACCTACCGCACGGACAAGAACATCAAGCTGGCCACCTATGCTTCCCGGTGCATCGAAAACGAGATTTTGATGTACCTGCGGAAAAACGCCTCCCGGCGGGGCGAGGTGTCCTTTGATGAGCCGCTGAACACCGACTGGGACGGCAACGAACTGCTGCTCAGCGACGTGCTGGGCACCGACGCGGACACCGTCATGCGGCCCATAGAGGAGGACGTGGACCGGCGGCTGCTGCGCACGGCGGTGGGCACACTGTCGGAGCGGGAAAAGGAGATCATCACGCTGCGCTTTGGGCTCCAGGGCGGTAAGGAGCAGACCCAGAAGGAGGTGGCGGACCGTCTGGGCATCTCCCAGAGCTACATCTCCCGGCTGGAGAAGCGGATCATCCAGCGGCTGAAAAAGGAGATCTTGCGGCTTTCCTGAACGCTGCGGGAAAAATCGCGGGCATACTTGACAAAACAAACGGGAAATATTATACTGTTTGACAACATGAAACAGGCGAAGAAGGGAAGCAGTAGGCGAACGGCAGAGCCTCAGAGAGGGGACGGATGGTGCAAGTCCCTGGCAGGCCGCCGCTGAAGTCGTCCCGGAGCCTTGGGCTGAACGGTATTTCCCAGTAGGCGCCAACGGGTCCTCCCGTTACAGAGGAGCGGCGTGTTTGCGCCGCATGAGTGCGTGCAGTAAGCACGAATCCAGGTGGTACCACGGACATTTGTTCGCCCTGAGTCTAGGACTCAGGGCGTTTTTGTTTGTCCAAAGAGCCAGCCCCTGCCTCTGGAAGAGGCGGCACAGTGGATGCAATCAGAACCCCGGGTTCAGAGAAGAGGAGAAGTAACGTATGAAAAAAGAACTGCCAAAGGTGTATGAGCCACAACAGGTGGAGGACCGCATCTATCAGATGTGGATGGACGGGGACTGCTTCAACGGCGACCCTGATCCCAAGAAGCCTCCCTTTTCCATCGTCATGCCCCCGCCCAACGTCACCGGTCAGCTCCATATGGGCCACGCCCTGGACTGCACCCTCCAGGATATCCTGACCCGCTTCAAGCGGATGCAGGGCTACTCCACGCTGTGGCTGCCCGGTGTGGACCACGCCGGCATCGCTACCCAGATCAAGGTGGAGGAGGAACTGCGCACCAAGGAGGGCCTGACCCGCTATGACCTGGGCCGTGAAAAGTTCCTCCAGCGCGTGTGGAAGTGGAAGGAAGAATACGGCGGCCGTATCGTGGAACAGCAGAAGAAGATGGGCGTTTCCTGTGACTGGAGCCGTTCCCGCTTCACCATGGACGAGGGCCTTTCCAAAGCTGTCCGGGAGACCTTCTGCGAGCTCTATGACAAGGGCCTCATCTATAAGGGCAGCCGGGTCATCAACTGGTGTCCCCACTGCGCCACTGCCCTTTCCGACGCAGAGGTGGAGTATGTCGATAAGCCCGGTCATCTGTGGTATATCCGCTATCCCCTCACCGACGGCTCCGGTGATCTGGTCATCGCCACTACTCGGCCTGAGACCATGATGGGCGATACCGGTGTGGCCGTCAACCCTGAGGACGAGCGGTTCAAGGACCTGGTGGGCAAGACCTGCATCCTGCCCATCATGAATCGGGAGATCCCCATCGTGGCCGACGAGTATGTGGAGCTGGGCTTCGGTACCGGCGCCGTGAAAATGACACCCGCCCATGACCCCAACGACTTTGAGGTGGGCCTGCGCCACAACCTGGAGGTCATCCGCTGCATCGGCGACGACGGAAAGATCAATGAAAACGGCGGCCCTTACAACGGTATGGACCGGTATGAGTGCCGTAAGCAGATCGTCAAGGATCTGGAGGAGCAGGGGTATCTGGTCAAGACCGAGCCCTACAACCACAACGTGGGCACCTGCTACCGCTGCCACAACGACGTGGAGCCCATGATCTCCGCCCAGTGGTTCGTGAAGATGGAGCCCCTGGCCAAGGAGGC
>CDTY01021168.1_pt1 | contig 20661 bp, 19 predicted proteins | sample 557731 | NCBI WGS metagenome assembly CDTY01 (sample SAMEA3182101, study PRJEB8094) | gut metagenome | biome: human; feature: gut; material: Stool; isolation source: human stool | place: Canada | collected 2013-02-12
ATATAATTCTTTTAAAAAAGACGCAAATTCATGCGTCATACGGCTACCACCGGCAATCAGTTTCCAGTCACGGCTCACGTAACGGTTCTCATCCTTGACAACCCACCTGCGCCGGCGCACGTTCAGAAAAAGCTTCTTGCCGCGTATGGGGAAATCCTGAACCACAACAGGTTCGTAAAAGCCCTTGCTCTCAACTTTCATTCCTGCGTATTCTTTAGGAACTTCATTCTTTTCTTCTAAATAAATCACTATTTCCGATGCGCTTTCCTTTACGTCCGAGATGATGAAATAATCCAATGTCCCTTCAGGAAGAAGGAGACGGTAGCCGTTGTTGTCCATAAGATTTCTGAGTTAGTTTTATGCAAAGATAGGATTTTTACAAATATTACCCCTCAGGTTTTTACATTGACCCATATTTTCTGCTTTAATTTTATTTGCCTCTCTTCAATACCATTGCCGTACGTGCCGGAATGTAAAGTTTAAGCCACTCTTTTTTCTCTTTTTTATATAAAGGGTCTGAAAGAGTAAAATGCTTCACTGTATCATCAGTCAGTCCATGGCCGCCATAATCAGGATTATCTGTATTTAAAATGACTTCGTACTTACCGGCAGGAACTAAAAATCCATAGTCAGTGAAAGACTGTTTGGGGTTGAAGTTGAATACAAATATCAAATCCTTACGCATATACGCCAATATCTGATCACCGTCATTATGCCAGATTTCCTGAATTGGTGTAGTTTGGAAGTTTTTTACGCTTTTAATAACTTCCAACATGGCGCAATCAAAATCGCCCAGATAATGATATGCCAGATTCTTATTATCTACCAGATTCCATTGACGACGGGCATATTTGCACGACCAGCCATTGCCTTCACGGGGGAAGTCTATCCATTCGGGATGACCGAATTCATTACCCATGAAATTAAGATAACCGCCATTGATAGTCGATGCTGTGAGTAAACGTATCATTTTATGCAAAGCAATACCGCGATGTACCGTATAATTTTCATCGCCTTTTTGCATATGCCAATACATATCGGCATCTATCAAACGGAAAACAATGGTTTTGTCACCTACCAACGCCTGGTCATGACTTTCTGCATAAGATATTGTTTTTTCGTCCTGGCGACGATTGGTTACTTCCCAGAACATGCTGGACGGTTTCCAATCTTCATCTATCTTTTCCTTGATAGTCTTAATCCAATAATCGGGAATATTCATAGCCATGCGATAATCAAAGCCATAGCCGCCATCTTCAAATTTGGCTGCCAGACCGGGCATCCCCGATACTTCTTCCGCAATGGTGATTGCTTTGGGATTAACTTGATGAATCAAGCGGTTGGCAAGTGTCAGATAACAGATCGCATTATCATCTTGGTGACCGTTGAAGTAATCCCCATAATTACAGAATGCTTCGCCTAAACCGTGGCTGTAATACAACATAGAAGTCACGCCGTCAAAACGGAAACCGTCGAAGTGATATTCTTCCATCCAATACTTGCAGTTGGATAGTAAGAAATGGATTACTTCATTCTTTCCATAATCAAAGCAAAGCGAATCCCATGCCGGGTGTTCACGACGGGCACCCGGATAGAAATATTGATTCGGATCACCGGCAAAGTTACCCAAGCCTTCAACCTCGTTCTTCACTGCATGAGAATGAACAATATCCATGATAACGGCAATACCCATGCTGTGGGCAGTGTCAATTAATTCCTTCAGCTCTTCCGGAGTACCGAAACGGGAAGAAGCCGCAAAGAAACTGGAAACATGATAGCCGAAACTTCCATAATACGGGTGTTCCTGGATTGCCATAATCTGAATACAATTATATCCGTCTTTGGCTATGCGCGGAAGAATCTTTTCCTGAAACTCTCTGTAACTGCCTACTTTTTCCTCCTCTTGTGCCATACCGATATGGCATTCATAAATCAGCAGCGGGTCTGTAGCAGCTTTGAAAGTTTTTTTCTTCATCTTGTAGGGTTTCTCCGGAGACCATACCTGCGCACTGAATATTTTGGTTTGCTCATCTTGGACAACCCGGTTGGTCCATGCCGGGATACGTTCGCCGCAACCGCCGTCCCAATGTACCATTAACTTATACAAGTCACCGTGTTTCATGGCATCAGCCGGGAGCTTTATTTCCCAATTACCGTTTGCTTTTCGTTTCAGACTGTATTTTTTCTCTTCTTTCCAATCGTTGAATGTACCAATCAGGAAAATCTGGGTGGCATTGGGGGCCCATTCGCGGAAAACCCAGCCGTTATCAGTACGGTGCAAACCAAAATAAAGGTAGCCGGATGCAAAATCCGACAATGTCTGTTTCCCTTTATTGGTTAACTCTGCCTCTTTTTCAGAAGCATGTTTATGGCGGCCGTTTATGGCATCTGCATATGGTTCCAGCCAAGGATCGTTCTTAATCAAATTCAGTGTTTCCATAGAGGATTGTTTTTGGGTATTTGTATTATGCTTTAACTTTCACAATAACTTTTTTCACGCCGTCCGGAGTGATTCCGGGAGCATGTCCGTCTTGTGGGAAGAAAATGGCAAACATACCCGGTTTTACTTCGATATAGCTTTCTGCCAGACCGGTAAAGAAAGTAATATCCTTTTCCGCGTTATAAGGAGCATCTTCCGGCACACAATCTTTTGCTGCGGTATAACCCATTATTTCAGTACCCGACAGAGGTATTTGGATATCAATAAAGTCTTTGTGCGTTTCCAGTTTGGCTTCTTCCTTTGTTTTAGGTTTGGTTTGCGCTACGTTTACAAGCAAATCCTTACCTTTAAGTTCGGTTTTTCCCACTTCCAAAGCGTTTAAATCGTGTGATTTCAAAAACTCAATAGCCTGTGCGAATAAAGGATTCAGCGAAGCATATTTCTCTATGTTTTCAAGTCTGTCTACTACCATAATTCAATTGTTTTTAAATTAGTTTTTAAATTTATTCAAAGTCGTCTATCGTGTAATTCACAAAGTCGGAAAAACGTTTCAGTTGCCTGAAAATATCATCTGTACGTTCCAGAAAATCAGGAGCCAAAAAGAAACTGTCAGGCTGATGACAGGAAACTGTATATTCTTTACATTGCAGATATTTCAAATACGGATAGTCTTTAGAGAAACCTTTTGGAGCTGTTTTTAGGAAGTTCTCGCCGACAACGGGAAAATATTGTTTAAAAGCCGGGTCTTCGACAATTCCTCGAAACTCATCCATGTTATCATAAACCGCTTGCCTCAAGGCTTTCAGCAGGGGAGAGGGCGGGCAATAACTGCCACCTGCCAAAAGGCAGTTGCCCGGTTGTAAATGAACATAGTATCCGCAATGGTCTGATTTCTTTCCTTTGGCATTGATATAGCCGCCAAAATGATTTTTATAAGGCGTTTTATCTTCGGAAAACCGTGTGTCTCGGTAGATACGGTATGTACAGTCTCTGGCTTCAATGCCGCGAATGCTTTCGTCAAACAATGAGATACGGGAGATAATTACTGTCAGCAAGTTCTCAAACTCGTTCCGGGCATTTTCATACTGCTCCCGATGGGCGTTGAACCATTCACGATTGTTGTTGGCGGATAGTTCTTTCAGAAATTGAAATATAACAGGGATGTTCATATCGTATATATCCTTATTTCTGCCAAATTTACGGATAATATTTCTAACATGCTACAAATAGGCATAAAAAAAGCATCGGCTTGGGTAAACCGATGCTCCTTACACATTTATCAATCAAACAGACGCTTCTGTTTTTTGATGTACTTACTTATCACAAGCAGGTACGTCTCCTTTAATTAATCTTATATCTAATACTATGAAAAACACATCTATATAACGTTACACTTTCAGATTTTGTTCATAAGGGTAAGGATAACTTTAGTATTTGTTATATCTTTGTCGGAAAAATAAATAAAAGATGGAAGAGTATAAATACGATGAAGAAAGTGTTAATGCACTGGTTAAGTGGGCTGAAACGGCAACATTTCCTGAACAGGTCATGTTAAGCGATGCTGAAAATATATTTGATGTAAAAAGGTATGTACGGGCTAATTTGAGCGATATAGCCGCCCATTACCCTGACGAATTCTATAATCCGGCTATTACCCGCTTATATAGATTAAAAGATAAAATGGAAGGTAAAGATAATGCAGAGTGATTGGGTCACCCTGCATTATCTTTTTCATAGCTTTATTTTGAGAATCTTGCCACTGTATCCTTCTACAGATATTTCTGTCGCCTTATAAGGCAATAAGCTTATATTTTCTTCTTTACCGGTCAATAAATCTACGGCTCGGTATTGTTCCATTTGCGGTATTTGCAGAAAATCGAAAGCGTGGGAAGGAATATTGATTGCAAGGTCTGCCGATATATGGTCGAAGTTCACGACAAACAGCAATAAATCCCGTCCGTACTTGCGCAAGAATGTATATTGTTTATGTTCGTTGAAGCGCCAACCATTGATGTTGGCATACATCAGGTCAAAGAAATCTCCTTGCGAAATCGCTTTTTCTTCATTGCACAATGTTAATATACGTTGATAGATGCCATACAAATGCTTCTGATTGTCCGTCAGCATCTTCCCGTCAAATTTTCCGCCGTTGCGCCAGCGGCGTATGGTGTCTACGCTCCAATAGTCAAAGATAGTGGTACGTCCGTCTCTGCCGCTGAATCCTTCGCTGTCCATCCCCAGCTCGCCGAACTCCTGTCCGAAATAAATCATCATGGGATTCACATTCATACAAGCCGATACGATGAGGGCGGGAATGGCTTTACGCGGATTGCTTGCAAAGAAATCGGAAGCGATACGCTGTTCATCGTGGTTTTCCAGAAAATTCAGCATTCGCTTTTCTATCCCGCCCAGGCTTTGCCATGCCCGTGTAATGGCGGTGGCGGATTCGTTGCCGCAAACTATTGCACGAAGTGTGTCATACAATCCCACTTTATCATAGAGATAATCAAATTTTCCACGAAACAGATAATTACCGTATTCCTTCGGATTATACACTTCGGCAATAAAGAGTAGGGCAGGGTATTTGGCTTTCACTTGCGGAATTGCCCATTCCCAAAACTCGACAGGAACCATTTCCGCCATATCGCAACGGAAACCGTCGATATGCTTCTCCGCCCAAAACATCAGAATGTCCAGCATTTTATTCCATGTATCGGGAATGGGGTTGAAATGGCAGGTACCGCCATTCTGGTAATCCACGCCATAATTCAGTTTGACCGTCTCATACCAGTCGTTGATATTGGGATATGCGTCAAAGCGGTTATTTCCGGTAGCTTTGGCCGGGAACTCTTTATAAGGTTCGGCAGCAGCGCCTTTCATATCAAATTGTCCATGCAGTTCCGATTGCGGAATATAATAGAAGTTGTTATAAGGGCTGAACGCATAATCCGTATCGTCATTTGCTCCCAGTTGAGAAGTCCCGTCCGGCTGCATATCCGAATGATACTGACGCGCTACGTGGTTGGGAACGAAGTCGATGATAACCTTCAACCCGCTGCGATGAGTGCGTTGCACCAGATTTTCAAATTCTCTCATGCGTTCGGGAACGTCTTTCGCCAAATCAGGGTCTACATCATAATAGTCTTTTATTGCGTATGGCGAACCGGCTTTGCCTTTTACGATAGCCGGATGATCGGGGCGGATGTTGTAGCGACGATAATCCGTTTGCGTTGCATGTTCAATAATGCCGGTATACCAAATATGGGTAGCACCCAGCTTTTTGATTTCTCCTAATGCCTTGGCGGTAAAATCCGCCATCTTGCCACATCCGTTTTCGGTAATACTGCCGTTATTGATGCAGTGGTTATTGTTATTTCCGAATAATCGGGTAAACACTTGATAAATAATCAGTTTTTCGTCGCTCATTTCTTTCTATTTAGAGAATGGTTATTTTTATTCTTTCCATATAGTGCCTTTTTCTATTTGCAGGCGTTCCAGTATATCATTAGTGGCATTATATCCTTGCATAAATATCTCCTCTGCCTTTTCCAGTTCCCTGTTGCTGTAACCGTCCAGGTTGTAAGGCTCTATCAACAAATCTGCTTTTTCCCGTTCGGGAAATGAATTGGAACGGAACATGAAGTTGTACGAACGTAAGGCGACGCTTACAATATTCATTTTGTACTTAGGCGCCATTAATGGGCTGACATTGATTGCCACAACTTTCTCGCATACCCGCCGGATGGTAGATACGGGCAGGTTCATCAGCAGTCCGCCGTCTACGTAGTACGTTTCGTCTATTTTTACAGGTGCGAACAGTACAGGCATACAGCAGGATGCGGCTACGCGTTCTGCAATATCTCCTTTATGAAAATGTGCAAGGCGCCCGTGGTCCAAATCCGTGGCGGTGATAATCAGCGGTAACTGCAATTCTTCCAGTTTCTTCGCTTTCAGGTTGCTTTTCAGGAAGTCTTTGAATTCGCTAAGTTCAAACAAGCCTACTTTGGGAATTACCAGTTTCGTTAAATCCTGGAATTTATGTCCGGCAAAATAATCCAGAACTTTATGAGGTTCGTTGCCGTCCGCATAGAAAACACCTGCCAGTGCACCTGCGCTGACACCGGAAATGATATTGGGCTTGATATCGTGCTCCAATAAGGCCTGCATGGCTCCTAAATGGGCAAAACCCTTGATGAAACCGCCGCTCAAGGCATAGCCGATAGAGTATTTATTAGAGAACCAATTGTTCGTTGCTCCTTCCATGTTGTTGAAATCTACTATTTTTTGTTCGGTACGAAATTAGTTATTTTATCGTAGTAAGAAAGGAAAATAGCAGAAAAATGTTCATTTATTATAATATCCACGGAAATTTGAAACACGTTTCATCAAACAGCGCATAATCGGCCGTACCGTTTACTGCAAAGGTTTTGATGCTGCGTGCCTCTTTCAGCAGTTCGCGTGCCAACTTTATGGTAGCTCCTGTTTTTATACGGTCGTCCACCAGCAAGATGCTTTTTCCCCTGAAGTTAAAATCGACAGGAGCCAGCAGTTGCGGAGCATCGTACTTAGGATGCTGATATTCGTCCCTCAAATTGATGCGCAGCAGATGCACTTCTTTTTGTAAACGCTGATTGATGATACCTGCCGGAACGATGCCGCCATTGGCAATGGCTACAATCATATCAAAATCATCGTGAAACTCAATCGTACGGAAGCGTTCCAGCACTTCTTCCATTGTTTTTGCCATAAGAGTAATGCAGTTTATATTTTTATCAACTCGTAATCCATTGTTCCCAAGCCTATTTTTTCGGCGTGACGCAATCCGGCAAGCCAGTCCGTATCAGGATGTATCATGTGGAATTTGTCGCAGCCGCACAAGTCTTCGTGTTCGTGCTTTTTGGCAAGCACATTATCACTGTGCAGTACGGGAGCCTGAATCACCAGGTCTGCACACGCCTTATCCAGCGCTACGGGGTCTGCCGATGCCAGCATGCCGAGGTCGGGAATGATGGCGGCATCATTATGGTTCCAGCAGTCGCACTCCGGCGATACGTTCATAATGAAACTGATATGGAAGTGCGGTTTGTCTTTCAGCACGGCAACGGAATATTCAGCAATCTTGTAGTTCAGCCGTTCGGACGTATCCCAGTCGCTCACTACGGCGGCGTCATGCTGGCACAAAGCTACGCATTGTCCGCATCCCACACATTTGGTATAGTCTATTTCCGCTTTGCGTTCGGTATTCAGATGAATGGCATCGTGGGCGCAGTGTTTTACGCAGATATTGCATCCGATACAATTTTCGGTGGCAACTTTGGGCTGTGAAGAGGCATGCAGTTCCAGTTTACCGCCTACGCTGGCGCATCCTATCCCGAGATTTTTCAGAGCGCCGCCAAATCCAGCCTGTTCATGGCCTTTAAAATGGTTCATGCTGATGATTATGTCCGCATCGGCAATGGCAGTACCTATCTTGGGAGCAGGGCAGTATTCTCCGTCTATCGGTATTTCTCTGTAGTCTGTCCCTTTTAGTCCGTCGGCAATAATCACCTGGCATTGGGCGGATATAGGATTGAAGCCGTTCTCCATGGCGCTCTGCAAATGGTCTACCGCATTGGAGCGACGTCCGGAATACAACGTATTGCAATCCGTCAGAAAAGGCTTGGCTCCTAAACTGCGAAGCAGATTTGCCATGCGGGCAGCATAATTAGGGCGGATATACGCCAGATTGCCCGGTTCGCCGAAATGTATCTTGATAGCGGTAAAACTGTCTTTTAAAGGAAGCTGTCCGATGCCTGCACGTTTAAGCAGACGTTCCATCTTATCTAAAAGATTAGAGGTGGGAGAGGTACGTAGGTCTGAAAAATATACTTTGGCTTTTTCCATGATAGATAGCTGTGTGTTATGATTGTTTCTGCAAAAATAATAGATAATATTAAATAATGGCAGGTCTATGCAACAAAAAAAGCAGCGGAGTGGATACCGCTGCTTCAACTTTGTTTTCAAGAAAAGGCAATTTGTTGTCTCTATGACAATCAGCCTAACGGGTTTTCTTCTTCGCCGCCGTTGCCGGAACCGCCACTGCCATTGTTCCCGCTACTGCTGCTGCCGTCCGTATAATCGGTGTCTACAGGTACAGAACGGGTAACACTCATTTCATTCAGCATGCGGTTGAATATCTTTCCCGGTGTAAACACGATACGTTTTGAAAGGATATTGCTTGCCTTAACGGCATCTTCCGTATCCGCACTTTTGGTTTTAATTGTAGGCCGGAACAATCCGAACTCACCCATTTGTATGGTCTTGCCGTCGTCGATATCTTCCGCCATCATATCTACCAAACCGCTTACCACCAAATCCACCACTTTGCGGTGAATGCCGCACAAACGACTGACCTTTTCACACATTTTGTCGAAGTTCATTTTACCCGAACCGACAGATTTCGCTACATACTTTTCTGTGTTCGTCTTGTCAAAGCCGAATACTCTTTTGGTTACTACATACTTTAAAGCCATAATTGTTAAAGTTTAAAAGGTTAAAAAAATAAGGTTTACTAATGCCATTTATTTTTAATGACTATGCAAAGATACAACGGGCGTCCGCTGCCGCAGTCCCCTTTTAAACCCTTTAGAAATGTTTTACCAATAACAACCTCTATTTTGGGGACATTGTTGGGATTAAACCTTTAGATAGCCCAGAACTAATGCTGGACTATTCGCTTGTCTTTAGCTATAGAACTGCACAATCATCATACCTATACCTCCTGCAACCACAAAGATACCAACCGTGAAGAAGAACCAAAAGAACCATTGGGCATAGCGACCAAGGTAGCAGCCATCATATTCCTTATAGCGTTCACGGACTTTCTTCCGTTCATCAGCAAACATGGAATTGACCTCACGTATATGCCCCTGCATCTGTGCGGTCATCCATTGGCGTTCTTTGGCAAACAATTCTTGTATCTTCTGCCAGTCGGCATCATTGACTTGCACAGACACCTTTAATTGGGTCGGTGCATTTGCCAATGCCTTGTCAATATGCTGATTGATGGTATCTACCTTTTTGCCGATAGTTGTCACTGCACCGCCCAAGTTCACTTCCGCACGCTGATACTGCTGAATGGCAGACTCCAGTTCAAGTGTGGCATTGATGAAGGTGTTTGTAGCCTTATCAATGTCCTCACTCAACTGCTTTAGTTCTGGAACACGGTTCACAAGTCCGTCTTCGACTTGCTGTTCCTCGACCTCATTTTCAACATCATTCATCATGTTATCGAAATCGGGTCTTTCTTTGCTCTCCATCAAAGTAGGCAATATTTTGCAAAATTCTCGTTTATTCCAATAAATGTAAATACCTTTGCATTGAACTTAAATAAGATTACAATGAATGAGCTTAATAGAATAAAAGTAGTTCTTGTAGAACAAAAGAAAACAGGTAAATGGTTAGCGGAATAGCTTGGAGTTAGTATTACAACAACCAGTCGTTGGTGTTCTAATTCTGCTCAACCCGACTTGCAAACATTAAATAAGATTGCTAAGCTGTTAAAAATAGACACAAGAGAACTTCTTGTTCCAACAGACTTACATGAAAACTTTCAAAATTGATAATAAAACAACAGACTAAAAAATGAATAGTGAAAAAAATGCTCCTCGATATTTTATGCATAAATATTGGGGTAAAAAGCCAGCCTCTGGTATTAGTCCTTTGGTTGATAAATATACAAACCCTGGAGATACTATTATTGATCCATTTTCAGGGTATGGTGTTTTCTGTTGTGAAGCATATCTTAAAAATAGAAATGTTATAGTAAATGATCTCAATCCTATTGCAAATTTTATATCACATAATTTGTTCTCAAACGATGTAAGTATTTCAAAAGTCAAAAGGGAATGGGAAGAAATCAAAGCGGAATTGTCACCTTTCATAGACCAATGGTATAATATTACCATTGGCGATAAAACTTATCAACCTATATCAGTTTTAAGAAACAAGGATGGCTTACCACTGCAATTTACTTTTAAGGATGGAAGAAAGATATCTATTCAAGATATTCCAAAAGAATTTGCCAAAGAATTCTGTGAGAAAGAGAGCAATTACGAAATAACAGATTGGTATCCAGTGGTTTCAATCATTGAAAATTCCAGAATATCAGCTCGCCCGAACATGACCGTTAAGGATCTCTTTACAAAAAGAACCCTTGCTTGTCATGCAAAACTGTTGTCATTGATAAATAAATATGCAACAGGCTCTAATAAGGACTTATTTTTAATCGCATTTACAGCAAATTTAGCCAACTGTTCCAAACTTGTTCCACCTATCAAAAGTAGAGGGGCACTTGCTCAAGGAGCTTGGATGACAGGTTTTTATATCGGTGAGACATATATAGAGAATAATGTCTTACATTATTACGAAAATCGTATAAAGAAGGCGATAAAGGGAAAAGAAGATTTCTTGAATGCGTTATCTGGTAATTTAATGAAAGAACCAATTCGGTCAACTTTCAAAATTACTAATTTTGATGCAAAGAGATTACAACTCCCAGACAACTCTGTTGATTATGTTTTTACAGACCCTCCTTATGGGGATAGTGTTCCATATTTCGAACAAAGCGTGATTTGGAACTCATGGCTAAAATTAAAACCTGACTATAAGCAAGAGATTGTAATATCGGATAGTAATCAACGACATAAAGATATTAAAACTTTCGAAAATGACATAAATTCGGCTTTCTCGGAAATTCGAAGAATACTAAAAGACAATAAGTATTTTTCGCTTACATTTCACTCTCTATCGGGGTTGGAATGGAAAGCTGTAAGCAATGCGTGTGTTTTCAACAATTTCAATGTTGTTGATTATGAGTGGTTAGAGCAAAAAACCTATCCGCCAAGACAACTTAATCGAGTTAAATCGATAAAAGGTGATGTACTTGTGACTTTTCGAAAGAATCCTGCACCTGTACATCTGCGTATTTGTGATGATTGCCAATTCGTAAAAATTATAACAGAGTTCATAACTGAAACCATCAATAAAGGAATAACCGACACAAATGGAATAATGATGGCTATAATGGAATGGATTTTACGGAATATGATTATAATAGGCAATGTAGATGTATTTGCTGTGCTGAATAATTATTTTCAACTTGGCGAAGAAGGGAATTGGAGTGTCAAACAAAAGTAAAATATAAAAGTATTCAATATGACAAACTTTGAAAAATGGGACAAAGAGTTCCGTGCACAAAATCTTTACGCTTTCAACAACAATGAAAGTGCTTTATTGTACTTGAAGGTTAGAGCTGTATGTCGTGGAAAACAGATTAAACAGTTTGTTGAGAAAAATGGCATAAGACTCACTTCCACGAAGATTACTGAGCAGTTTGCTGAGTTGTATTCGATTATGGAGAATACACCTAATAGTAAGGCAATGCTTGATACTTATCTATGTGACAAAAACAACGAATGGTATCACACAATGGGAGTGGATGAAGAAAAATTGAAAAGTGGTTTACGCCAGATAAACAACTATGAATGGGGAGGAGACCAAGAAAATTCTCTTGACCAATATCTTGTCCGTAGATATATCAAAGTAATCAGCGATTTTGATGAGCTACGCAGCAAGGCTGATGCTATTGCAACAAATGCATGGAATTTTGTTCAAACAAGTTGGTATAACAACTGGACTTCCTATCTTATTGAATCAATATTCAAGAAACATAAACGTGTGTTATCTGCGGTTGGTGAAATCAAAAGTGTTGACTTCTTTATAGAGAACAACCCTATTGATTTGAAAGTTACCTATTTCCCTGGAGCTTATATGCAAGGTAAATTAAAAGAAGCATTGGGCAACACTGAGTTAACTTGGCTAAAGCGTCAGGCAAAGAATTTTGGTATTACGCCAGATAAAAATCTTTCTGATTCCGAACAGTATAGTTTCTTAAAAGAGGAAATTGAGAATCATGGGCATCAAGAAGTAATATCTCAACTTACTGCTACAAGAAAACAGATAGTTGACGAAGCTCGTAATAATCCAGAAAACCTGATGAAATGGCTTTATGAGAATCAAAGTCCTCGTTTGTTCGGTGCAGAGAACCGTCTGTTTGTTGTTCTTGTGGATTCTACGGACATGAATCAGTCGTGGAAGATGAAGAGGGCATTCTCTTTAATTGAACCTAAAATAAATGCCTATCTTGATAGCTTTGATGCAAATTCTCTAAAGAGAATCGAATTCACATTTAGTAAAAAAGCATACAAAAGTCTTGCCGACATAATCTTTGTCGTAAAAGAATAAATGAGGAAATGATGATAATATAGCATAATTCAAATTCACTTTAGTTTTTTCATTAAACAGAAACGATATGAGAAGAATTGCTACTTTACTGATTTTGTGCTTTATGCCTATCTGCTTATTTGCACAAACATATAAAATGTATCAGACACGTAACTACCATAACCAGTTGCGTTTGAATACTGCTACTGGAGAAGTGTTACAGGTGCAAGATGATGGTCAGTCTTGGAAAATTTGTGATGCAATGGAAGACGGTGGCGAAGTTGATAATCGCTTCTGTCTTTATGAAACACAGAATATGTGGACTTTCATCATGCTTGATACTTTTACAGGTAAGAATTGGCAGGTTCAATTTAGTACAAAAGGAACTGATTACATGTTTGCTGCACCAATTAATTATTGGTCAAAAGCATATCCTTCCTCTTCTGACAGATGGCAAGGAAGATTCAAAATGTTTGCTACTTAAAATATGTGGACATTTATTATGTTGGATAGTTTCACTGGAAGACTTTGGCAAGTGCAATACGATACCAAGTCTTTAGACAACCTTCTTTGCGTTTCAATAAATGAAGAAGTTCTTGAAACAGGAGATAGAAGCATTTTTACAATACAACCGATGACGAGTATGTATCAATACTATCTGATAAGCAACAAGTCGGGTGCAATGTGGCAATTTCAGTGGACGACTAAAGGGCCTGATTATAGATGGATTAAAAGGGTTAATTGACAAATTGTAATTGATTATGAAGAGCAAAAATATAAATGACATAACTTTGTTTCGATACTTGTTTTGTCTTGATAAAAGAGATTTGCCACAGAGCATTCTTAATTGGTGCAATAATATCGGTAGTGCAATTGATTCTGATAGAGAAAATGCTATAAGAGAATTATCTACAATAAAGGGTAACTGTCGTAATTTGATTGTTTTCTCTAAGACATTTGTTGATACAATGGATAAATCCTATATGAAATTTACACAATTTCATATAGATATTCTCCAAGAGTTAGATAATGAGAATGGAATTGTTCGTAGCCCATATTTTATAGAAGGGTGTTATGTCGTGTATAGCATAAAGAATGGCTGTCTTACTTTATGGATATTCCAAGACAACATCGACAAGTATTTGTCGATACCTACATATTACATTTGTGTGTCACCGAAGGATAAAATTAAGGGAAATGGACATCAGTTAGACTGCATGGTTTTACCTCTTATTGATGGTTGTGTGGAGGCAAATATCAGAGATTATATAGATATGGTCTTAGATTATTTGTGTTTAAGACAATGGGCAGAAGTTCAATTAGGAAAAGTATCTACCACAATAAGGAAAGAGGTTAAAAAGAACAAGAAAACTCAGATTGTCACAGAAGTAGGGCTTGACTATTATCGGTTTGATAGTAAGTGGTATACTGATATTTGCAATGATGAGTCTTTCAAGGTTAGTGGTCATTTCAGGTTACAACCTTATGGAGATGGCACAAGGAAGCTTATATGGATAAATGAATTCACAAAGAATGGCTATCATAGGAAAGCTACTATTGACAAAGTTAAAGATGGAGAGGTAACTCTTACTTAAAAGGAACATAAGGACAAGCGGTTATAAACGAAAAAATGAATTCTTTTTTATGAAGAAGGACATTAGATTTCTTAAAAAGATAAGATGTAGAATAGAAGCTCTTCCTTGGAGCGTATGGGAAAATGAAGACACTAAAGATAAGTCACAATACGACAAGAAAAGAAAAATATTAAAGGGAGAAGTTATGCATATTCAAAACCATATAAGAGGCTATGTTTTAGCTCAATATGGTGAAGGTGAGTTGTTACATGAATTTTCCCATTATTCATTCTTTACACAAGGATTTATTGCAGACGCTTTCAATGTGGTAAACAATGAGGCTTGGTCAAATGGAAAAAAGTCATTTCTGTATTTTACTGATAAATTGATAGATTTTGCAGAAGCTGAAGAAATTGTACACTCTATTGATTGGAGAAAAAATATAATAAAATGGTTCATACTATTTGTTATTATAGGACTAATAGTATTTTTACTATTCGCTGAAACAGTTTTGACAGCCCCAATAACTGCAATATTAAGTAATGAGATTAAATCCAAATTACAAGTTCTCCTTTTAGCGACAATGATTGCATCGAACCTCTTATGGTATAAAAATTGGAGAGACTTATTACCAATAATAAATTGCTATTGTAGCTGAAAAGTCGTATGGTTGTTTCCCATTGTTACGCAATGATATAAAATTAGGGTAAAACGGCAGTAGAAGATAAAATGTATTGTTCTTTTAATGTAGTCGAGAAATGAGATGAATTTTTGGAGTTTACGTTGCATAAACATCTGTCACTTTTTTGCTGTCTTTTAACTTTGATATATTATTTGAAAGCTTATAGAATTCATAATTTATAGTATATTCACGAAAACGATGAATACTACAGTACAAGAAGTAGCTCTTTTGGCAGACACTACATTACTTATCATAGTTATTCTCTTTTAATTTCAATACGGCATAACAACTCGTTTCTGTACCCATTTATATCCTCCCACTGTGGATTTTACATATCCTAATCCTGGCCAAGGTAAATGATAAGCAAAAAATAATGAACCGGAATTAGCCAACTGCTCCAAAGTTTTCCGGCGGGTTTCTATCCCCTCTTTATAATCCGTATCGCTGTTATAAATCCATTCGGGATGCTCAAACGAAATAATTTCCGAATGTACCACATCGGCAATATGGTATAGCTCTTCATTTTCAGAGTATATTCGGATTATGGTATGTCCCGGTGTATGTCCCGGTGCAGGAATCAACTGCATACATTCCAATAACTCTTCATTCTTTTGAAATATGTGTAGTCTATCCATGACCAGACGAATGTTTCTTTACGCAACATCTACCAACATTTTCATGTGTTGTTGATCTGTCATAGTACTTTTGGAAAAGTCGGGGTTGGGTGTCATCCAGAAATCATATTCTTCACGCGAAAGATGGATTTTGGCATTCGGAAACACGGGCATTCTGTTTTGATCGGCCAAACCTCCGATATGATCGGGATGCGCGTGAGTAATTACAATATCGGTTATTTTTTCCGGTGCAATCCCTGCATACCGGAGATTCTCTGCCAATCGTCCGCTTTCAAAACCGAATACATATCCAGCTCCGGCATCTATCAATACGAGCCGATTTCCGAAGTTCAACAAAAGAATATTCATCGCCAAATCGACTTCCGTTGCGGGAGCAAAACGATTTTGCAGAGTTTGAGCTACCTTGGTAGAATCAATGCGTTGTGCAAACTCGGCTTGCACCGGATTCACGCACAAGTGTCCGTCACTGATGACAACAGCTTCTATTTTTCCGATGTTCATCGTATATAAACCGATACGGTTCTGACCGATTCTTTCCTGTGCAAACAAATTTGTGTTCAGGAGGAGTGTTACGATGATGATAAGTGAGTGTATATTTTCATATATCCGTTGAAGTGAGTAGAATTAAAACTACTCCCACCTAAAGAAGCGGGAGTAGTTCTTCTGATTAGAACTTTTTTTTGTTCAAATGGTTTATTGCTCAATGTTGTCATTGGAAATACCTACCGTCTGCCCACCATCCACTACAAGCGCATGGCCGACCATAAATCCGGCTCCTTCCGAACACAACCACAGCACGGAGGATACCACTTCTTCCACCTTACCCAACCTGCCGATAGGTTCCTGTGCCACCATAGCCTTGTAACCTTCCGGTGTTCCACCGGAGAAACGGCGTATCATCTCCGTGTCGATGACTCCCGGACAGACTACGTTGATGCGGATGCCCGATGAAGCATAATCCAAAGCCGCCGATTTGGTGAGGCCGACAACCCCGTATTTTGCCGAAACATAAGTCGCACCGCCTCTGAAGCCCGCCACACCCGATGTGGATGAAGTATTGACAATGGCTCCTCCGCCATTTTGTAGCATGAGCGGGATTTCGTATTTCATCGACTTGAAGACTCCCAACAGGTCGATGCTGTTAAGGCGTTCGAACTCCTCTTCTTCGATTTCATGCAACGGCTGAATCTTATATTCGATGCCTGCATTATTGAAAGCGATGTCGAGCTTTCCGAAAGTCTCGATAGTCTTGTCGAGGGCGTTTCTGATATCCTCTGACTTGGTAACGTCCACCTTTACAGCCAATGCCTTACCGCCAATCTCTTCAATCATTTTCGCGGTTTCGAGATTTGCTTTCTCCGACAGGTCGGTTACTACCACATGAGCACCTTCTCTGGCAAAAGCGATTGCTACTCCGCGACCGAGTCCGCCTCCTGCTCCAGTGATGAAAGCTACCTTTCCTTCAAATCTTCTTTGCATTTCCATATATCCTATCTTTTTTGTTTTTGAATTTAATTCTTGTTTGAACGTGTTATGTTATTAAGGAACTAGAATGACTGTACCAATTCTTTTGTTTGATTCAAGCAACTCGTGGGCTTTGGGGGCTTCTGTCAAGGGCAACTGTACTGGCGGCTCAATGTGGATGGTTCCATCGGTGATGGCGGTAAAGTAGTCTTTTGCCATGGAGGACAATTTGTCGTAATCGTCTTCGTGATGCTTCAAGTCGCCGAAAGTGGCATATAAAGAACCATGAACCGCCAAATCCCATAAATCAAGATGAATGGAGCCGGTCACCATCCCGTAATTGACGTAATAACCGAATCGTCGCAATGAGTTAAGCGATGCTTCCGCCACAGCCTTGCCAAGCCCGTCGAATACCACATGGCATTTCTTTCCGTCAGTATATTCACTTACTTTGGCCGCCACGTCCTCCGTCAGCGTGTTGATTACAAAGTCAGCACCCAGTCGCCGGGCTGTCTCTTTCTTGTCATCCGAATCGACTGTGCCGATGACGGTCGCCCCTTTGCTCTTTATCCACTGGGTGAGGAGGGAACCTACACCGCCGGTAGCCGCGTGGACAAGAACGATTTCTCCCTTGCGCACCGGGTAGGTGTAATGTATCAGGAAATGGGCTGTCAGTCCTCTCAAGGTATTGCTTGCCGCTATTTCGAAGCTCAAATCCTCTGGCAGCGGGAGCGTTCGATTTTCTTTCACGATGTGATATTCGCCATACGCTCCGAATGACTGGACATAAACCACCCGGTCGCCGGGCTTGAAACGTTTCACATTTTCTCCTACCTCCAGTATAACTCCCGCTCCTTCCTTGCCGGGAGTAAACGGTTCGATTTTCTCATTCTTCTTGTGCAGATAAGTTTCATTTCCCTGTCGGGTATAAACATCGGTATAATTCACGCCAATAGCATGATTGCGAACTTTAATTTCATTTGGGCCGGGATGCCCCAGTTCTACTTTTTCAATCTTCATGACACCCGGTGCGCCATGTTCCCGTACTACGATTCGTTTCATTTTTTTTAATCTAATTGTTTTATACTCTTTTTATTGAAATCCTGTGATTTTAGATAAAGGCGTATATGTCATGACGAGAATGTCATGATGTTCGTTCTACGATAGCAGGTCGTATTCCATACCACAGCCTTTCAAGTTGTATAGCACTTGATTGGCGACACAGCTTATTTCGTGAGGAAAGGTGAGGATACGTTTCATGTCGGGCACGTCAAGGTTGTTCATGCCCCAGCGGATGATTTTGCTTTCCTATTGCAGTTCCGTCATAGCCCGGATGGTTTCGGAGAAAAGATATTGTCTGAGGAGAAATAGGCAATCAATATTTTTTATCCATATTGTTATTTGATTAAATTGTGTTTTTTCAGCCATGCCAATATTTCATTATCAGCATTGCTCGCATTGGATTCACGGATAGCAAGACCTTCTGTTACATTAGCTTTCGTAGCTAAACGGCGTATTGTTTGTACACTTTGCCCCATTCTGCTACCTCCATGTGTCATAAACGGTACTATTTTCTTTCCGGATAAATCTACCGTGGAAAGGAAGGTACGCACAGGCGGTGCGAGGGTGTTGAACCAGCACGGAGAACCGATATAAATCACATCGTATTGTTCTATGTTTTGAGGAAGCGATGCGAGTTCAGGTTTATATTTGTCTCGAACTTCCCGTTTTGCAATTTCTTCTATTTCATCACGGTCAGTAGTATAGGGAACAGCGAGTTTCAGTTCGAATCCTTCCGCCCCCGTTAGATAGCTTATTTTTTCTGCGACGGCGCGTGTATTACCTCCCCATGAAAAAAATACGACTAACGATTTTCTGGGCGTGGCATTACTTGTTTGGGGTTGCTTTTGTGCGCTTGTTGAGTTGCAACTACATAATCCAATGACGGATAAAAGCAGGCATAAAAGTTTTGTTCTCATAACAGTTCATTATTTGAGATTGGATTTGAAAAATGCTTCTAGCTTGTCGAACGGAATCATCCGGTCATAGAGGTCTGTATGGTTGGCTTCGGGAATAATCAGCAGTTCCTTGTTGTCACCCTTGAGGTGTTTGAAAGCATCTTCGCTGAAATAGCGTGAATGGGCATTCTCGCCGTGAATGAGCAATACGGCATTGTCTATCTCGTTGATGTAGGACAATAATGGCATATTGATGAACGAGAGAGCCATCGTGGGACTCCATGCCCCGTTGGAGTTGATGGAGCGAGCGTGGAAACCGCGATCGGTCTTGTAATAATCGAAGTAGTCTTTGACGAACTGCGGTTCATCGCCCTTGATTTCAGCGGGCAGACCGGGTGTCCCGGAAGTGACCGTACCGTTCTGCGCATCGTGGGTACGGACGGTATTTATCGCTTCACGCTTCGCCTTACGAGCTTCGGAGTTGTTTTCGGCATCGAAATAGCCGTTGGCATTCACGCGGCTCATGTCGTACATCGTGGAAGCAACCGTTGCCTTGATGCGCGTGTCCATTGCAGCGGCATTCAGTCCCATACCACCAAATCCGCAGATGCCGATGATACCGATGCGTTCCGCATCTACGTTAGGCAGTGCTGCCAGAAAATCAACTGCCGCGCTGAAATCTTCCGTGTTGATGTCGGGTGATGCAGTGTTCCGCGGTTCGCCGCCGCTTTCGCCCGTATAAGAGGGGTCGAATGCGAGGGTAAGGAATCCACGTTCGGCCATTGTCTGTGCATAAAGTCCCGAAGCCTGTTCTTTTACTGCGCCGAACGGACCGCTCACGGTAATGGCGGCGAGTTTGCCTTCAGCGTTCTTTGGTTCGTAGAGGTCGGCGGCAAGTGTGATGCCGTAACGATTGCGGAAGGTTACTTTACGATGATTTACTTTGTTACTCTGCGGGAATTTTTTGTCCCATTCTTGTGTCAGATTCAATGTTTCCATATTATCACTTGGTTTTTGATTTGTTGTACTGTTCGTGCAACCGGTAAGCAGTCCTATACCCAACAAGGCTGCGATAGTTGCCGATTTAAGATTCGCTGTTTTCATTTCTCTGTTACTTAAATGATTATTGTCTTATTTTCTAATGCAAAGATACAGGGATAAGACCAATCGGACATTGTTGTGAGGCTCAAAGAGGATTATTCAAAAGTTCAATTATATATTTTCTCAAAAGCTCAATGTAAATGCTAAAAAAATGAAGGTGTGTCAAAATGCACACCTTCATTATTTTACGTACAAAGCCCCGACTTTCACAAGCTGGGGCTTTGTTATTACCTAAAGATTCTGTATCTTTAGGCATAAGAATTTCACTATGACAAAGATACATTTTCGTCCTTACATTCCCAACCAAACCGTTCTTTTTCCTCAAAGAATTGATGAGGATATTGCAGAAAACGATCCGGTGCGCATGGTTGACGCCCTGGTTGAGGGCTTGAATCTTGAAAGTTTCAGAAAACTGTATAAGGAATGCGGCCGCAGCCCTTACCACCCCAAGATGATGCTCAAGGTCATTCTGTATGCCTATATGAACAACATCTACTCCTGCCGGAAAATTGAAAAGCTTCTTCACCGTGACATCCATTATATC
>CDTY01054063.1_pt1 | contig 20653 bp, 20 predicted proteins | sample 557731 | NCBI WGS metagenome assembly CDTY01 (sample SAMEA3182101, study PRJEB8094) | gut metagenome | biome: human; feature: gut; material: Stool; isolation source: human stool | place: Canada | collected 2013-02-12
GGCTTAGACAATACAAGCGGAGAGCCAAAGAACTGCTCTGCTCAGAGAAAGGACTGAAACACAGAGGGCAGAGATGTATAGAACCGGAAGCCGTGTTCGGACAAATTAAAAACAATATGAACTACAAACGTTTCCGACATTTTGGAAAGGACAAGGTCTTCATGGACTTTGCCTTCCTAGCCATTGCCTTCAATATAAAAAAGATGTGTGCAAAACTGACAAAAGAAGGTATGAACTGGCTGATAGGATGGTTTTATGAGCTTACTGTCGCTTTATTTAGATGCTGGAGAAACATAAATCAAAGAAATCTTCGAATTATCGCAGCTTGAAGAAAATAAACCGATTTATATCGGTGATAAACAAGAAAGAAGGTGCATCGTGCATTACGACACACCTTCAATAATCAGATGAGCAGATAACGTGCGGCGGTTATAAGAAGGTACCGTTGCAAACCTGAAGCTATTATCCCTTAATGGCTTTCCCCATTTCGTATGCACGCACTAACGAAGGATGCCCTTCCGTTTCACCCGGTGCACTGACACCTCCGGCGAAAACTGTCCCTATAAGACGGGCTTTTTCGAAGCAGTCAATCCATCCGGTAAGTCCCGCAACGGCACGTTCCGGTACATATTCCTCATCTTCTGCCGCACTGGTCAGCATATAAATGTCGCGGAAATGATAATCGGACGAATAGAGCGGATTGGCACGATCAAGCAAAGTTTTGAGCTGACCACACATCTCATAATAATAGATGGGCGTAGCGAATACGATTACATCGGCATCTTGCATTTTGGCCACGATTGCGGGGGCATCATCGTTGATAACGCAGTGCTGTGTTTTCTGACAGGCGAGACATCCTTTGCAGAAACGGATGTTTTTTTCTCTGATTGTTATTTTTTCGACCCCATTCCCTGCTTCGGAAGCTCCTCTGGCAAACGCATCGGCTAAGGATTCCGAATTGCTCCGCAAGCGGAGACTCGATGATATGACTAATACTTTTTTCATTGTTCTGTTTCTATATTATTCTATTTCTTATTTGTATACTCTCTCAAAAATCGACGTGCAATCCTCATTAATTGTTGTTTAAATGCGGTCGAGAAGTGTGACGGATTCTTGAATCCAACTTCGGCATAAACATCCACAATCTTTCTGTTGCCTCCCTGCATTTTAACGTAAGCTACTTCAAGTCGTTTACGGATGAGCCATTTTTCAGGTGTCAGATCGCTAATCTTCTTGAAATCCCGTTTGAACGTGGCAAGGCTGCGCCCTGTGTAATGTGCCATTTCTTCCATTGTGAACTCGCACATATAGTTTTCGTTCATAAACTCCATGATGTCAATTTTCCACGGCTCGTTGAAATCGAAGAGCATCAGTGCGAACCGATTGTCAATATGCAACAATGCAAGCAAACCTTCCTGTAATTTCAGTTGCATCAGGTCATCTGCAGGTTTTACTTCCGGATTGAAATAAGGCGTCATAGAAGTAAAAAGGCTGGCGAGTTCCACAGTCTTAGGTAGTTTTATCACACCGGAATCGAGCTTTGGAGTGTTAGTTGGCATTCTGCGTTGTTCCAGCTTACCGTACATTTCGCGCAGGAAACGGCGTGTAAACATAAGGAAGATACCGCAATACCGTTCACCGTCTTTTGTTTTTTTATACATGGTAATGTGGTGGTCACGCGGTATGAAGATGCATTCGCCCTTTCCGACATGAATCTGCTCTTTTCCATTATCAAGAATCATCTCACCCGAATAGACATAGTTCATGGCATATTCGCGTGAACGGTGTACACAACCGCTAAAGTCATTGTAATAGAAACTGTAAAATACATTATTATAGTTGAATATGAGCTTCATCGGTTCTGATTGTCCATTTATCATATTTTGTGTTTTAGTCTGATTTTTCATTTTTAATACGGTTTGATTGGATTAGACATTCTTTTCGGATACAAAGGTAGGAAGGTAAGAGGTAGCTTCCGGTAGATGAATTACGGATAAAATAAACTCTATTACAGATTTATATGTCGGTAATAGAGTTTATATTTGGCACAAATGCCTAAAATGGTTACATTTGTAATGTCCTCGTTTTAACAGGACGGAAATAATAATATGTGGTTGGATTTTTATATGTTCCTAACCCTTGCGTCAGGCATTGCTTTGGCTGTTTTGGGATGGCAGTTATGCAGCATTCATATTCCTCATAGGGAAGATACGCACCGACTGCGGACGGCACGTGCCATTCTTGCCGCATCTTATTTCATTCTTGCTATTCCTGCTTTTTGCGAACTGTTTAATGGTGGAGAGGCCGACCGTAAAATCATTGCAGTCTTTACGATAGCGGTGGCCGCTTACCAATCGTTACTGTTTACCGTCACACTGCTGACATTTATTCAACCACTGTGTGTTACCCGCCACAGAGTACGGATACAAGCAGGAATCGTAACGGTTGCAGTTGCCTTGTTTCTGTTTATGGCTTTGACAAGTGAGGAATGCTGGGTGTTTTTTGTTACATTGGCTGTATATGCAGTGCAGTTAGTCTGTTATACATTGTTATTTCGCCGAAAGTATGCCGAGTGCCTTCGATTGTTGGAAGAATATTACGATGAAGACCAGCATGCACGGCTGTGTTGGACGAAATTCGGCTTTTATGCTGCGCTCTCGGTTGGTATAGCCGCTTCTCTGTCCGTGTGGCTGCCACCGGTTGCTTATAATATTTTTACTGTCGGTTACATTTTGTTTTACGGGTGGTTTGCCAGTCGTTTTTGTAATTATGTGGTAAAAATCAATTATTATCTGCCGGCCGTAACGCAGGGACAGGAACCGGTTCGTCTGCAAGCGGTAGATATGGCTGCCTGTGGATTGTCCGAACCGGAACTGGCAGCGGAGAAAGAGCATCTGCGGCTTGCACTCGAACGTTGGGTTGCCGAACGGCGTTTTACCCGTCCTGAAGAAGGCAGGGAACAAATTGCGCGGGAATTGGGGACGACAAAAGAGTTTCTTTGCTGGTATTTCAAGAATGAGATAGGCCGGGACTTCCGTCCGTGGCGTGTCGGCTTACGTATCGAATATGCCAAACAATTGCTGGCCGAAGAACTCGGCATCTCCATGAACGACCTTGCACGCAAGGTAGGGTTTGCCACTAAAAGCAACTTTTACGGATATTTTAAAAAGCTCACGGGTGAAACCCCGGTCGAGTATCAGCGGCGGATTGTGTCACAATGCTGACTTTGCAAAGTGAATAAGCATACGCTGTAAAAACACCAAACGTTTTTTTGGGTAGTAAAGCAGGCAGTCTGTTTCGTGTAAAAATGAAACAGACCGGTCTATTTTGTGCCGTAGTATCAAATAGACCACACGCACTCTTGTCCTCACAGTTGCTATAATGTAAATTTACAGCATCGTTAGATAACGGGATATCAATAATTTATACTGTAAAGAACCTATGAAAGTAAAAAAAAAGATTCTGTTCCTGTCGGTGGCAATGCTGTTGGCAGGATGCGACAAAGACAATGCTCCGGTGGCTGTATCGGAAGTTACGCTGTCCCGGACGGCATTGACAATGATCGTCGGTGATACGGAAAAACTTACAGCTACCGTACTGCCGGAGCATGCCGGATATGACGGTCTTGTATGGAGCAGCAACAACACGTCCGTTGCATTAGTCGATGTGGAAGGGCTTGTAACGGCTGTCTCTGCCGGAAATGCCACTATTACCGCAACTGTGGGTGGCATACAGGCAACCTGCGAAGTGACGGTAGCGGATGCCGTGCCGGAAGGTCTCACCGTCACCACCTACGAAGCTCTGCTCGAAGCACTACGGACGGGCGGTGCCTCGACCGATGTTCCGACACTCATTATGCTGGGTAGTGACATTACAATACCTGCGGGAGGTAGCTACGACAACCCTCCCATGAACGGCAGCGGCTACTTCAAGATAGACGGCGGCGGCCATACCCTCACCTGGGAAGAGAAAGGCAACAACTTCCACTTCCTCGGCAATGCCGACCCCGACGACGATGCCGTTTATATCGAACTCACCAATATCAATCTGAACCGACAAGATATGGGCACCGCAGTAGCTGTTTACAACGGCAGGATTACGCTGGGCAAAGACGTGGCATTGAACGGGCAATATGAAAACATGATTCTGGCTTTCGGCGAGAAAGCGGCATTGGAACTGGGGGACGGCTGCGAATTGGCTTACACGACAGACCGTTCGTACTGTGTAAGCGTCTGGAGTGGCGCCACCCTCGTGCTGAACGGGGGAAAGACCGCTGCCGGGGCTTACATAGACCTAAGCTGCTATTTTGACCCGACCGCCTCCCATCCCCTTATCTCCGTTCCAAAAGCCCTCACGGGTGATGTGCAACTCCTTCTCGCCACGACCGGTGTAACCTCCATCGCCCAAGGTGCCGGCGGTTACCAACTGACGCAGGCGGACTGCGACCGTCTGAAAGTGAATCCGGAGTCAATGGTCAGCCTCTATGGAGAGCCGCTTCAGAAGTACGACGACAACTTCGAGCTTTACCTCGACCCGGCGGAACATCAAATCGAGTTGCGTCTGAAAAATTTCACACCCCCCCACTTCCGGCAACATCGACATGACCACCATGACTGCCGACGAAGCACAGCTAACCATCCGTGCCGCCCTCGCCGCAGGCTTCACCGAACTCAAACTGACGGGCGAACTTTCCAAGATAGGAATGGGCGGTAATTGGGGTACATTTATCAATAATAAACAAATCACGAAATGCGATCTCACCGGAGTGACGGGCTGGGGCACGCCAACTCTGCCCAATGCCGCTTTTGCGAATTGCACCGCCTTGCAGGAGGTGACGCTGCCCGATGATATAAAGACAATCGGAAGTCGTGTTTTTTCAGGTTGCTCTGCGCTGATTAAGGTGAATCTTCCGCAGGTTACCCGGATTAATATACAGGCATTTTATGAATGCACTTCATTGGAGACGCTCACTTTGGATAATGTGACTGAGATAAGCCGGGAGATTTTCTACGGATGCACAAGTCTCAAAACGCTCAAAATACCGAAGTGTACCGTGTTCGGCAATTATATCGTATCGGGCTGCCGCAGCCTCACCCGGATAGAAGCCACCGCAGCCGGAGATTTCGTTGATTTAAGTGGTGATGACGTCGGCATAGAGCGTACCGCCGTTTTTCGCAACAGCGACAGTCATTACGGAGATAGCGCATTCAATCCCGCCAAGTGCGACCTCGTGCTGAACGCCGACAAGAAGCAGGATGGCAATGCCAGCCCCCAAGTCTTCAGCGACAACGAATGGCTTATAACGCCCGACGGCCAAGTCATGCAATGGAATAGCATCACCTTTGTGCAATAGACGATTTAGCTATAAATTTTATCATATTATTTCTTAAATTGAATTTATGGTGCAATCATTATTTGGGCACAATTTCATGTAGATAAAGAATTCAAACAAAGCATTGCTATGCAGAAAAGTAAAACGATTATACAGTCAATACACCCCTATAAACGAATGTATTTTGAATTTTACTACAATTTTTGAAAATTTATTAATAAATTGTTTCATTGTATAATTTTTAATCGTTATATATTTGCATAAAATTTCAACATCAAAGTGTGGAATAAGACCGATGTTTCTTTGGTCATAAAGACCGTAAGTTATGTTTCGTCCCCACACTTTTACATCAGAAACCGGATAGTTCAATGGGCTTTCGACCCCGTATTCGCAATGATGGCTCACGATGTACAGATGTTGTCGTTCAATAAATCATTAAGACTATGACCTACGTTGGAATTGATGTCAGCAAGGCGACTTTCGTAGTTGCTTATTCTTCTGCCAAGAGCAGCAAGACCAAAACATTCAAAAACACTACCAAAGGCGTTCATGAGTTCATTCAAACCTTATCAGCCAGTGAACATCATTACGTGCTGGAAGCAACCGGCAATTACAGTTCCCTGCTCGTCTATCTTCTTTCGCAAGTGGGAATCACTGTCAGTTTGGAGAATCCTCTCAAGATAAAGAATTTCGCCCGTGTGATGCTTTCCGTCACCAAGACGGATGAAACGGATGCACGTCTGATAGCTCTTTACGGAGAGAAGATGCAGCCTGCCCCTTATAGACTTCGCAGCGATGCAATTCTCACCTTGAAGCAGAAACGGACAGTTATACGTCAACTCAAGAAACAACTTATAGCCACCCGTAACTTGAAAGGTTCCATGGAAGCACTTCCTTTCTTCGACCCCAAGTGCAAGAAAGCTATTGAAAAGACAATCGCTTTCCTTGAAAAGCAAGTTAAGAACTTGGAGGAGGAACTGGCGGTTTTGGCACAATGCGAGTACAAGAAACAGATGGACTTGCTCACCTCTATCAAAGGTATCGGTGTCACGCTCGCAGCGGCCTTAATAATGGCAACTGGAGGCTTCACCTACTTTGATAACGCCAAGCAACTCACCCGATACTTGGGGCTGTCGCCTACTTACCAACAATCCGGTACGTCAGTCAATGTCAAAGGTCACATCAACCGTAACGGTGACTCGTCATTGCGCAGCCAGCTTTATATTGCTGCCATGGCATCCCTGCGGTACAATGCCGAATGCAAGGAATGCTTCAATCGTTTACGGTCTAACGGCAAGCCGGGGAAAGTGGCGATCGTTGCGGTCGCCAACAAACTTGTAAGGCAAGCCTTTGCAGTGGTCACTCAGGAAAAGCCGTTTGTCGATGGGTTCAAGTCTGCAAAGCCATAATAGCTCCTGCGGAGGGAACGCCATGCGGCAAGGGGCTGAGCATACAGCCCCGACGAGCTTTTCATGCACGATAACTTGCATGATTATGCTAATTATCGTTAACCGTATTCAGTTTTTATATTATAGTTCATAATTTATTAATAGGCGTTTTAAGACTATAAATGAAATTATGGAAATATAAGTACAAAAAAACGGCAAATCACTGTGTGAAATGCCGTTTTTTTATGTCGTTTTAGGAGCTTAATCGGGGTATGGGTCACCCAAATTCTCGAATATAAGCATTTGCTGCTTGGGCGACAGCCAGCGGTGATTGTAAGGAAGATAGCCGGTTTCTGCCAACAATGTTGCCAATTTTGTACATCTTTTGATGCTGCGTTGCAGACATCGCACTGCATTTTTGGGAGTAGCGCAACCGGGGAAATACATTTGCGCCAATTCAGAAAAGGAAGAAGTAGATTTTGCCATTTGCTAAGTTTTAGGTTAATGTTATCAATTGTCCGATATGCAAATATACGAAATCAAGATACCCTTTGTCAAGTATTTCGGGCTTTAATTATGAAGTTTCTCCTTGAAAGTTTTCCTCTCTATATTCCGCTTGTTGTTTGTGGGGGAATTTTCTGATAACTTCTTCGGTGGAATTTAAGGGAACAAAATTAATTTCCCCGGAAAAGAAATGGCACAAAGGTCCGTTTCCATGTCCTATATGCAGGTCTTTACCATGATAAATTGCTGTGCTTATATAAACTTTGGCTTGACGGACAGCTTCTTCAAGTCCCTTGCCGCGGGCGGCAAAGGCAGCGATGGCGGAAGAAAGCGTGCATCCCGTACCATGAAGGTTGCGGCTCTCTATTTTTTGCTGTTCGAACAGGCTGAAACGGCCGTTGTTGTACAATACATCGCACATTGTATTGCCGGATAAGTGACCGCCCTTTACCAGTACGGCGCAGTGATAGCGGTTCGCTAATTCACAGGCGGCCAGTTTCATCTCCTCTATATCCGTAACGGGATTTGAAAGGAGCAGGGACGCTTCGCCCAAATTGGGGGTTATCAGGGAACAGAGAGGAAACAACTCCTCTTGAATGGTGCGCACGGTATCTTCCGTCATTAGCTTTCGCCCGCTGGTGGATACCATAACGGGGTCATAAACGACAAAACGAGACCGGATATTTTGCAAGCACTCCGCTATGGTGTGCACGATAGCGGCATTGTGCACCATTCCTATCTTGATAGCGGCAGGCTGCAAATCATCCATGACGGATTTTATCTGCGCACGGACAATGTCCGGTGGAATAGGGCATACAGCCTGAACCCCCATTGTGTTTTGTGCCGTAACGGCAGTAATGACAGAGGCTGCATATCCTTTGAGCGCGGAAATCGTTTTAATATCCGCTTGTATGCCTGCACCGCCGGAGCAGTCGGAGCCGGCAATGGTGAGAATGACCGGAATAGTCGACATGATAATAAAATATTTGTTGGTTAAAATAAAGACGCCGCACGGAGCAATTCCTTGAAATGCCCGATAAAATCCGTTCCCGTCCGTTTCCATATATCTCCCAAAAGGACCGCACCGCCGAAGCCCAATGAGCTGATTTCAGGGAAATGCGCTGCCGTAACGCCGCCCAATGCCATTACTTTAGCGTCTATAATGCCCGCTTGCCGCGCCTTTTGCAAGCTGCCGGTAGTATAGGCAGAGGGATATCCTTTTTTGGAAATGCTGTCGTATATGGGACTGAGAAATACGTAATCGCATGTTGCTTTGTATTTGGCGACTTCTTCCAGCGAATGGCAGGAACGGCTGACGTGTCCGGTGAAGCCTGCCGGTGCTGCCGGGTTGCGTCCGTTCAGATGAATGCCTTTCAAATTTCGGAAAGATGCCAGTTGGAAATGCTCGTGTGTGACGATACGTTTCAGATATTCAGGCGGAAACCGGTTCAATAATTGTTCCATGTCTTCATAAGAAGCGCCGGGTTTCCGGAGATGCAGTATCTCAAGTCCTGCATCGAACAGGGAAGTGATTGCTTCGGCTTCTCCTTCAAAGAATGCAGGCTGGGTAATTGTTATCAGTTTCATGTTTTCCGAGGTATTTTACAGTAAAAGAACGAACGATTGCATGGTTCTTAAATCGACAGTCCATAGTTTTCCGGCCAAAACCTCGCCGTAGCCGCAAATGAGCTTCAGCGTTTCGCTTGCTTCCACACTGCCTACCACGGCAGGAGTAACGCCTATGACGGAATTGTCGGGAGCGGGCATCTGCAATGTTGCGGTTTCGTCGGGAAACAAATCCCTGTATGTCCTGGGCCGATCACCGTAACAGAATACGGAGACTTGTCCTTCAAAGCCCTGGATGGCTCCGTACACATACGGTTTGTGCAGTGCGCTGCAACTGTCGCTAATCAGATAACGGGTGGAGAAGTTGTCGCATCCGTCTACAACGATGTCATAATCGGCAATCAGACGGCGGGCATTCTCCCGGTTGAGGCGAAAAGGGTGGGCATGCACTTCTATATTACCGTTCAAAGCCCGCAATCTTTGGGCGGCACAGTGTACCTTAAGCTGTCCTACTTCGTTCTCCGTATACAATATCTGGCGTTGCAGGTTGCTGATACCGACCGTGTCATCGTCCGCCAAACCTATTGTACCTACTCCTGCACCTGCAAGGTAGAGGGCGGCAGGGGAACCAAGTCCGCCTGCGCCTACTATCAGAACTCTTGCCTTATGCAGTTTTTCCTGTCCGCCTTCTCCGATTTCGGGAAGGGAAATTTGTCTGCTGTATCGGGTCATGATGAAAATTATAAACTATGAAAAAGGAATTCAAACCCGTTTCAGGTCGAAACTGGCATCCCAGTCTTTCCATACGGGTTCGCGTCCTAAACTCTTTAAGGCTTTGTTTACTTCTACGGCCTTGCGCTCGTCGCTGACGTGGAATTGCTCCAAAGTCTGCGGATAGCTGTAATATCCGCCCGGTTCCGTTTTGCTTTCCGCGCTCATGGTAGTGACTCCCAGAGTGGCCATGTGGTCGCGTATGAAAGCCGGTTCGCGGGTAGAGTAGGATATGTCCACATCATGGTCGAATATCCGCATGGCAAATGTAACTTGTGCCAGTTCGCGGTCGCTCATTACCACATTGGGTTGGAAGCCACCGTTTTCGGAAGGGCGCATACGTGGGAAGTTGACGCTGTATTTCGTTTTCCAGTAATGCTTCTGGAGATAGCGCAGGTGATACGCCATCATACAGATATCCGTTCTCCATTCTTTCTCCAGACCTATCAGCACACCCATGCCGATGGAATGTACGCCTGCCTGCCCCATGCGGTCGAAACCGTTGACACGCCATTCGAATCTGGACTTCATGCCGCGCGGGTGATAAATGTTATAGTTTGCCTTGTGGTAGGTTTCCTGAAAACAGATAACGCCGTTCATGCCATGCTCTTTCAGTTCGGCATACTCTTCGGCTTTCAGGGGCATTACCTCAATCTTCAGGTTGCTGAAATAAGGTTTTGCCAAATCGAGCGCGCGGGCGATATACGGAACGCCGGCTTTGGCAGGATTTTCACCCGTAACCAGCAGCAGGTTTTCAAACGGCGCGAGCTTCTTGATAGCCTTGTATTCGTTTACAATCTCCTCTTCCGTCAGTATGGTGCGGGGCATGGGATTGCTGATGTGGAAACCGCAGTACACGCACGAGTTGGTACAGGAGTTCGTAATATACAACGGCACAAACATGGAAATCGTTTTTCCGAAACGCTCTTCCGTGTACTTCTTGCTTAAACGTGCCATTGTTTCCAGATAGGGGACGGCAGCCGGTGAGATGAGTGCCATAAAATCCTCTACGTCACAATGTTCTTTGGATAGGGCACGACGCACGTCTGCATCTGTTTTGGCATTGATGCGCCGGGTCGTCTCTTCCCAGGATATTTTCTCTAATTCGTCTGAAAACATTTTATTCTATGATAAAAACAATTCGCTAATGAAACGGATAGAATACAAAGACGTGAAAATAAATCTGTTGTCTCTGTATTCCAGCCTGACAAGTTATTCCTTTTTCTTTCCCAGTTCCCTTGACAACCGCATTGCGCAGAAGTTAGGCCCGCACATCGTGCAGTATTCTCCGTCGATGTGATGTCCTGCCCGGAAATAAGTCTGTGCCCGTTCGGGGTCGAGCGACAGGTCGAACTGGTCTTTCCAGCGGAACTCATAGCGTGCCTTGCTCAGGGCGTTGTCGCGTACTTGTGCGCCGGGGTGTCCTTTGGCAAGGTCGGCGGCATGGGCGGCTATCTTATAGGTGATGACACCTGTGCGCACATCTTCTTTGTCGGGCAGTGCAAGGTGCTCCTTTGGGGTGACGTAGCACAGCATGGCCGTGCCCAGCCAGCCGATTTGCGCCGCACCGATGGCCGAAGTGATATGGTCGTAGCCCGGTGCAATGTCCGTAACCAATGGGCCGAGCGTGTAGAACGGCGCATTGTGGCATTTCTCTATCTGGCGTTCCATATTCTCCTTAATCTTGTGCATGGGCACGTGTCCGGGTCCTTCGATAAAAGCCTGCACGTTCTTTGCCCAGGCGCGGAGCACAAGCTCGCCCATGGTATCGAGTTCGGCAAACTGCGCTTCGTCGTTGGCATCGTACGTAGAGCCGGGACGCAGGCCGTCGCCCAAGGAAACGGCTACATCGTATTGCGCCAATATATCGCAGATGTCGTCGAAATGTTCGTACAGGAAACTTTCGCGGTCGTGCACCAGACACCATTTGCTCATGATGCTTCCGCCGCGGCTCACAATGCCGCACAGACGCTTGTCGGCCAGGTGTACGTTGTGGCGGCGGATACCAGCGTGTATGGTGAAGTAGTCCACGCCTTGTTCGCACTGTTCAATCAAGGTATCGCGGTAGAGCTCCCACGTGAGGTCTTCCACTTTGCCGTTCACTTTCTCCAATGCCTGATAAATGGGAACTGTACCTACGGGAACCGGACAGTTGCGGATAATCCATTCGCGGGTTTCGTGGATATTTTCTCCGGTAGATAAATCCATCAGGGTGTCACCGCCCCATTTACAGCTCCAAAGGGCCTTTTCCACTTCTTCGTCGATGCTTGAAGTGGTGGCGGAATTACCGATATTCGTATTGATTTTCACCAGGAAGTTACGACCGATAATCATGGGCTCGGCTTCGGGGTGATTGATGTTGGCGGGAAGAAGGGCACGGCCTTCCGCTATTTCCCGGCGGACAAATTCGGGAGTGATATGCGTTTCTATCCCCAATTCGGCACAGTTCATGTTCTCGCGGATTGCCACATATTCCATTTCGGGGGTGATGATGCCTTGCTTGGCGTAATACATCTGCGTGCAGCACTTGCCCTGTTTGGCACGATAGGGTAGTGAGATATGTTCAAAGCGCAGGTGGTCGAGCGACTTGTCGTCGCGGCGCATGCGGCCGTATTCCGAGGTAATCTCCGGCAGTTGCTCCACATCGTTGCGGTGCAGAATCCAGGGCTCGCGCAGACGGGGCAGCCCTTTCTTAAGGTCGATTTCTATATCGGGGTCGCTGAACGGACCGCTGGTATCATAAATGTAAATGTCCGGATTGGGAGTAATGACTTTTTCTTCGCCTACAAAGGTTGTACTGGGCACTTGCTCTACTTTGCGCATACCTACGCGAAGTTCCGGATAGATTGTTCCCGGCAGATATACTTTCTCCGAGCGGGGATATTTTATTCTTGATTTCATAGCTTATATTATATAATGTGTGTCATTCATCGAGAAATGCAGTGAGAGGCGAACTGGCTTCCGCCACAAAATTGTCGGCTTGCAGTCCCAATCCGGCTTCATAGGCCGTGCGTCCGGCTTCTACGGCTTGCTTGAAGGCTTCGGCCATAGTTACGGGATTGCCCGCTACGGCAATGGCAGTGTTGACCAGGCAGGCAGAAGCGCCCATCTCCATTGCTTCGGCGGCATGGCTGGGAGCACCGATACCGGCATCTACCACCACCGGAACGTTTGCCTGCTCGATGATAATCCGAAGGAAGTCACGGGTCTGTAATCCTTTATTCGTGCCGATAGGCGCACCCAGTGGCATGACGGTAGCGGCTCCGGCTTCTTCCAGACGTTTGCAAAGCGTGGGGTCTGCCTGGCAATAAGGAAGGACTATGAAACCCAGTTTCACCAGCTCTTCCGTAGCTTTCAAGGTTTCGGTGGAGTCGGGAAGAAGGTAACGCGGGTCGGGGTGGATTTCCAGTTTCAGCCAGTTCGTTCCGAATGCTTCGCGTGCCATTTGCGCGGCAAATACGGCTTCTTCGGCAGTGCGCACACCGGAAGTATTGGGTAGAAGCTGGATATGCGGATGACGGATATGTTTCAGCATATCGTCTTCTTCATTATCCAGTTCTATACGCTTCATGGCTACCGTTACCATTTCCGTACCGGATGCCAGAATGGACTGTTCCATGATTTCATTGGAATTGAATTTTCCTGTTCCCAAAAACAGACGGGAGTTGAATTCGCGTCCCGCAATGATTAATTTCTCCATATCTTTTTTTATTTGTTATTTCAGTAATTGGCTGTTTGGTTGATTTTGCCTGCCTGATTGGTTTCCGTAAGAATCCTTTGCATCTCTTCCACCGGATTATCCGCCCGCAGCACCGTGCCCGAAAGGGCGATGCCCGTAACGCCTGTCTGCATGACAGACGGAATATCGGCAAAAGTAATCCCGCCGATAGCGATGATAGGCAGGTTGATATTATCAGCCCGCATTTGACGGATAATTTCTTTATATCCTTCCAAACCCAGAATAGGGCTGAGTTTCTGCTTGGTGGTGGTATATCTGAACGGTCCGCAGCCGATGTAATTTACTCCGGCGAGCCAATGCTTCTTTACGTCTTCGTACGTGTTGGCTGTACCGCCTATGATATATTCCTCTCCGAGTATGCGTCGCGCTTCGGCAACGGGCATATCGTTCTTGCCGAGATGCACGCCATCCGCCCGGATTTCCTTTACCAGTTCCACGTGGTCGTCGATGATGAATATGGCGCCATAATCGTTGCAGAGCTTTCGCACTTCCGCGGCTACGGGCAGTATTTCGTTTTCCGCCGCATCTTTCATGCGCAGCTGTATCCAGCGGCAACCGCCTTCCACAGCCATGCGGGCGGAGTCGAGGTAAGAATACCTTTCGGTATAATGTGTAATGAACTGAACCTTTTCCATAGCCTATCCGCCGCAGGCAGCTTTTATTATTACGATGGATATTCCTTCGGACAGAGCATAATCCGCCCATTCCGTACGTGGAATCATACGGTTATTGACAGCAACGGCCACGCCCTGCGCCGGTAAGGAAAGCTCGGTTGTGAGTTGTAAGAGGGTAACGGCATCGGTTTCCACTTCCTTGTTGTTGATTGATACTTTCATGTTTCTGTTTCTATTAAATAAAACAATGGAAGTAAATACAAAGAAGTACCGTTAAGGTAAGTTCTAAGAAGAAAAAAATATCCAATTCCTACGGCAGTACTAACTGCATCAGGTTCGAGGGTATAATCTCAGCCCGTCGGGGCACCCCTTTGTCTTTACGGTGGCAAAGGTAAGGGAAAATAGGAGATAAAAAAGAAAAGGAGAGGATTTTTTCTTAAAGGGGAGCAATAATGAACAATAATATTGAATAAGGAATAAAAAAGATGAGAGTATGCCAAAACTAAACTTCGCTTGCTGTTTGTTTCTTTTTAGGCACCGGATTACACGGGTTTCACAGAAATACAAATTGCACGGAAAACACAGATTCCTTCATTCTTTGTTCTGTGAAATTCTGTGTAATCCGTGCCTAAAAGAAGTCATCAGGTGTATTTTGACACCCTCATAAAAGGTAATTCTAAAAAGATTTTTTTTATGAATTATGCAATGCCGTGAGCTGTTACACCGCCGTCAATCTTCTTGATAAGTCCTTGCAATACTGCACCCGGACCACATTCCGTGAAGTCGGCAGCACCGTCGGCAACCATATTCTTGACTGTTTGAGTCCAGCGTACGGAAGCTGTCAGTTGTGCAACAAGATTTTTCTTGATTTCAGCAGGGTCGGTATGAGGAAGGGCATCCACATTCTGATATACAGGGCACTTCGGAGTGTGGAACTCGGTTGCGTTGATAGCCGCTTCCAGTTCAACTTTGGCAGGGTTCATCAACGGAGAGTGGAATGCACCGCCTACTTTCAAAGGTAAAGCACGTTTCGCTCCGGCAGCTTTCATCAGTTCGCAAGCTTTGTTGATACCTTCGATAGAACCGGAAATAACGATTTGTCCCGGACAGTTGTAGTTGGCAGCTACGCAAACTTCACCTTCGGCACTAACCTGTGCGCAGATTTCTTCCACTTTTTCATCTGGCAAAGCGATAATGGCAGCCATTGTAGAAGGCTGTGCTTCACAGGCTTTCTGCATAGCCATGGCACGGGCATAAACCAGCTTCAAGCCGTCTTCAAAGCTTAACGCACCGGCAGCAACCAATGCGGAGAACTCACCGAGTGAGTGGCCGGCGGTCATTTCGGGTTTAAAGTCGTCGCCCATGCAGAGTGCGGAGATTACGGAGTGAAGGAATACGGCAGGCTGTGTTACTTTGGTCTGGCGCAAATCTTCGTCTGTACCGTTGAACATGATATCTGTAATACGATATCCGAGGATATCATTTGCTTTTTCAAAAAGTTCTTTGGCCAAAGCCGAATTTTCGTACAGGTCTTTACCCATTCCTACGAATTGGGCGCCTTGACCCGGAAATACAAATGCTTTCATATTCATTTATTTTTAGTGTTTAATAAAAAGTGGTGCAAAGGTATAGGTTTTTCTGATAACCACCGCACAAAAGGGCGTTTTTTGTGCAATGTACCCACGGCTCTTTTATTTAAAAGAAACACCGAAAGCGGTGCTTCCTGCATCGCTATACGCAAAATAATGATTTCTCAGACAATAACAAGGCGCATTGAGTTTATTTAAATGAAAGAGCCGTGAATCTTCATTGATTTTTAAGGCTTTTTACTTGCAAGACTCCTGACGAAAACCGTATCTTTGCAGCACTTCTTAAAAAGACTGCTTCTCGTCTTTTATGGTTTCCATCTGTATTTTTGCGACACTTTTATAAGGACTCGCAAAAGAAGTCAAATACCTCTTTTGAAAACAATACCCCTGCTATAATTATTTGTGGCAGGAGTAAAACTTTCTGTAACGCACTCTCTTATGAGTGCCTGTTAATGAGATTATTCCCTGTCCATTCCTTTGCCTATTGCAATCAAAAGAAATTCGACAAGGCATTACCTCTTTTGGAAGAAGTTATCCGCAGAAGTGAATATCACTTGGAATATTCACAAGCAGTTGAATGCTCCAATAATACAGAGTGCATATAGGCTATTGCCCAGAAATGAGTAGTATCCCAAAATCTTCTCTTGCCTTGATTACAAGGATTTGATACTGACAGCTGCCGAATGTCTGTATCATATAGGAAAGTCCTACTGTTTAAAGTGGGGCTTTCTTATTGCTAAAAATAGGGCTTAGAACTTAAGAATCAATATCATTCAAAAGAAAAACAGCTTTGCATATAGAAAATGTTATCTATAGACTTTTGCATTGTCTATGCCGTCATTCGAATTTGCCTTTCGCCAGTTCTTCTTCCAGGAAAGCAAATACATAATGAGGGCTTTGATGATAGAAATGCGTTCGGCTATCCATTACTTTCCTATAAGTGTCTGAATTAAAGACAGTGGCAAGCGCCTCTTCCATTGTCATGTTGCTATACCGTTCGGTCAGCAGAGCGGCAAGGTTCTTTACCATATCCGCCATCATTTCTGTTTTCTCGCTCATATCCTTTTTAACAGTTTGATAGCACGTTCCGTACCGAAGAAATATTGGAATGTTACACCTTTCATGTATTGCAGATTATGTACAAGCGTAGAAAGGTCTATTGAATGATTTTCATATCGCCACAATTGCACGCCTACACGGTCGTTGGCAATAGGACCGATTACCACATCGTACTCATGTGCGGGATTGTCAGTGGGGTTATTCCGGTTTAGCAGGATGAATTTCGCCCATTCTTCTGAATAGCCATCGAAACGGAGTACGCACAAATCAGTCAAGGAATCATCATCCACAAGGTAGCTTTGCACAATCGGACAGCCTGCCTCCAACTGTTCAACTTTTACTTGTGCCATATTCAAAGCCTGTTCATAAGCAGCGGAAAGATAAAACCCACGTCCGAAGTCCTTGTTCGGTTTTGATTTCAACAGGTCTATCTTGTCGAAATCCCTATTTGTCCCATGATAAAGCTTCATACTAACGCCCCTCCCTGGCGGTGACAATATTCCGCAATATCATCTACCATTGAAGCAAACGACTGTGTATGAACATATCCGTAATGACGGTCAATGAAATCAATTCCCTTGAAGCGGCTTAGGTAGCTGAAAGACTGCTTCATCGTCAACCCATACTTGCGCCCGAACTCAAGAATGAAGATAACCGTCCATTCAAGTTTTTCCTTTATATTATACTCCATCGTTATATTCTTTAAGCCTTTCTATGCAAAGGTAGCAAAAACCATCACAAATCTGGATATAAAGCAAGAGATTTATTGAGCATCATAGGAAAAATTTAAATAAAACCAAAAACACCCAGCTTTACATTATTGGGTATAAAACTGGATGTTTGTTTTGCAATTTGCTGATTTTCGGCGTTAATTTCGGAGAGCAGGCTCTTGACTCTTCAGTATGCTGGAAAAAGGAAAGAGCTTCGATGTGCCTTCTACACGTTGGTCAAAGGGAGGTGGCTTCCACACCTTCCTCACTTGGGCATGGCTGACGGCGCTATAAGTAAGCTATGCCGGCTGTCTTTGTAGCAAGGAACAGCATCCCTTTCTGCATGCAGCCGCTACGAAATTTTCCGGTCACTTTTACAGTCAGTCTCAAACGAAGTCAAAATCATTCTCCGTGTGTAAAGATAGTATGACGCATCCCTTCCCCCTGATTGCCGAATCCGGAGCCAAGCGCAGCGGCATTGTCATGGTAGCCCGCCGGGACTGTAAACAAAGCGCGGGCCACCCAGCATTCGCTGCAGAGCAATCCGCGCCACACTAAATTTCTTATTCCAATCTGGATCGCACATTGGATGCCGGTGAAGTGCTCTTGCGCAGGTTCTTCACTTTCGAGTTACCGAAGGCATAATTGATACGGATTCCAATACTGTACCCTTCGCCTTTTTGTACAGAACGAGTCACCAGTTGATCGTTGTAGTATGACTTACGCCATTTCATGTCGATCTTTACCCCATCATACATAAATCCGTTTACAAACCCGTAAAGGGAAAACGTCCATGCCTTGTGCATCTTTTGCATCTCTACATAAAAATTAAAGTTGGCCGGGTTTTCATTGAATGCCGTATGGGAAGCAGAATTGTAGCTGATGTCATTGATTAGCTGTATGCGGTGTTTATCAGACAACCGGGCAAAATGTCGCAAGTTAAGGGAGAATCCGTCTTCTACATGATTTATGGCACTTCCTTGTGGCGGTTCAGAGTGATACCATTGCCTCCAAAGTGTTCCGCTTATGCTCAAGTTTCCTTTTCCTTTACAGTATTCCAAGTTGTTGGCATTCAATGTCAAACTAAAGTTTTGTTGTTTCGTCAGGTTTTCCGGTCGTTGTTCAATCATGCCGTTTTCTACTACACGACTATAGTATTCTATCAAATCATCTGCATAATTATAGTAAGCACCTATTTGAAAATGCTGTAAAAAGTTATAATTCAATCTGTGGTACATCTTTTTTAATAGAGAAAGATTGGGATTTCCCACTAAATAGGTGGTGGACGATGAATACCAGCGGAACGGGTTCATATGCCCAAAATTCGGACTGGTTTTGTAGTAGGCTCCGCTATAACTTACAGCATGATTATTTCCGTTGTAGCTTACCGATAGAATAGGTGTAGGTTGCCAGTATCCCTTGGAATAAGCCTCCCTGGTATGCTTTTGCTCGGAGTGGTATTTCCGGTATCGGTTGCTCATGCCGAAATAAGTATTCCATCGGTTGCTTAAGCGGATATTGAAGAAGAATGCTGCTTCCAAGCTCCATTCTTTCATCTCCAGGAAATTACTTCGCAACGGATCATGCACAAAATTACCGTTATGGAATTTCTGGTAACGGTCATCATTGTCAATCAGAGTATAATCTCCATTTAACCCGGCAGTGAAGCTGACTCTTTGCCCCAAAGGAGTGGTATAGCGAGCTAAACCGGACCACAGATGTGCCTTTTGCGGCATGATTTCATTGTAATAGTTGTGCGGGACATTGGGTTTTCCCTCCTTGATACTGTCCATCCGGCTTTCCAATGTAGCCTGCACATTGCCATAGTAATAATCGGCGGTCACTTGCAATTGTGTTCCCTGTTTGCCAAACGAATTCCGGTACTCCATATTGGCAATGGTCCGTTTGCTGTCTTTCCGGTTTTGTATGTTGTTGGCAATTTCGGCCTCTTTCCTTTTCGGGGAGAGAAAACGGGTGTTACCATATTGTTCAGTGTCCGATTTTCCGTAAGTAAATCCCGCCAGGCCACTGATAGTACTGTACTCCGTCAGCCGATAGCTCACTTGGGCTTGCAGGTTTAGGTTGGTATTGCGTGCATCATAGGTGTCGTTACCGGTGCTCTGATTCCCATTTGCAAGATAATCGGTTTCCTGCTGTGCGGTATTCCAAGTACTGTTGTGTTGGGCAGCAGCAAAAAACTCAGCACTGAATTTTCCTTTGTTGTAGGCCAGCATGAAGTCTCCATTCCCCTTTAAATAGTGGGTTTTCCACCCTTGTGCTGCTACCTTTCCTCTAAACCCTTCGTTTTCATTGTGTTTTGTAATAATGTGAATGATACCCGTTGTAGGGCTCTCTGCAAAACGGCCGTCAGGTGCAGTAAGGACTTCTACTGTTTGGATGAGTTCTACCGGAAACGATTGAATATAAGCCATGGCAGCTTCTCCTTCCAACTTTAACTTCCGCCCGTCCAAGTAAATGGCTATGTCGTTCATACCTATGATGGAAACTCCTCCTCCCTCGGTTATTTTTATATTGGGAACAAATCGCAGGGCATCCCAAGTGCTTCCGTCCCGAATAGGAGAATATTTCATATCAAACTCCAGTCCGTTCGGTTTCATCTTCACCGCTTGTTTATACCCACGCACTGTCACTTCGTCCAGCACCATGTCCGCGCTACCTGCTAAAGTCACATCGTAACAGTCTTTCCCTGCGGTTACAGCTACCATGGCGGGCGCATATCCCAACTTGTTAACGATGATTCGATTTACTGGCATTGAGGTCTCAGCTTGGTAGTGTCCTATCGAATCGGTCTCCGTAACGGCTGCATATTCATTGCCTCCCAGCGATGTGGAATCAGCCAGCAATACCATAGCGTTGCCCAGTCCTTGACCTACTTCGTTACGTACTGTGCCTTGAAAGCAACGTGTCTGTGCCTGCAAATTAAAGTGGTTTGTTCCAAATAGCAAAAGACCGACAATTAAATGTAGTGTTATTTTCATAATAATCTATCACTAGTGTCCCGTTAAAACGAGACGATTTAAATATAAGTTATTAAAATAGAATGATTTAGACTCGATATTTCATGTACACGATTTGAATTGACTAACTTTGCAGTCTTTATCAAAGAAGCGTGTTACATGAATTTCGGAAAGATCGTATTCGCACAGATTATGCAGTTCATACCTCGTAGGGAATTCAATGATATTGTTGCCAAGTACAGAGGCAATTACAGGGTGAGAAACCTCACCTGTTATGACCAGTTGCTGGTTATGTGCCTGGCTCAATATGCTGATAAGAATAGTCTGCGCGATATAGAGGCAAGCCTGAATGCGTTGGCTGTTACACATAAGCTCTATCACTGCGGTATTAGCTATGCCGTCC
>CDTY01004528.1_pt1 | contig 20114 bp, 20 predicted proteins | sample 557731 | NCBI WGS metagenome assembly CDTY01 (sample SAMEA3182101, study PRJEB8094) | gut metagenome | biome: human; feature: gut; material: Stool; isolation source: human stool | place: Canada | collected 2013-02-12
CTGTAAAGCTGCTGCTCAAGAACTGTATGAACGTTGGCAGTGAGGATGCGGCAGAAAACTCTGCATTCACCTTCTCTCTGATAGAAAGCTGTAAGTTGAACGGCATAGACCCTCAGAATTACCTGAAACACTTGTTTGAATGTATTCTTCATGGTAAGGACTGCGACAAGAAGGCTCTTCTGCCATGTTTCTATAAACCGGAATGTTAAAACAAAAATATTTTCTTACGGGCATTTTTATTTTATCGGCTGAAAGACAGCCGATAAAATTGGCGTGGCGGAAAATAGTATGGTTACCTGTCTTATTGTATTGTATTAACTCTGGAAATCTATTAGTATCAATTAAATTTTTAATAGCGGAATTGTTTAACTGCATCAAAGTTACCATCGTTGTCAATAAAAACCCAAAAACAATACTTTCCGCTGTAACTAAAGCTGATATAAATGTTTTATCAAAACATTTATAATAACACTTATCTATTATTTCATTATCTTTAAAAAAGTACAATAGCAAACATATCATCGAAGAAAATAGTAATGGATATAATTTCTCCCATTTGTTGGATATGTATAACTTTATCTGTTCAAACATACTAAGTTTCTTTATTTGCAGTAAAGATACAATATTTTCTTGTAAAAATTATAGGCTATTGATGATTATTATATGAACTATTTCGTATTTTTGCACCAACTCAAACAACCACCGCAACACCAAGCAATCCAAAGAATTGCACACGTGGGGTTATTAGTGGGAGAAAGATTTTAGAGATTGCTAAGATATTGAGTACGTGAAGAATAGAATAAAGGTTCATCTTCCGTACGCACCGCGAAAGCAAATAGTAAAGCTCTGAAATTCAAGAATTTCAGAGCTTTTTCTTTTTCTTCACTTTAGCAAAAATAGCGGGTTCTTTACTTTAATTAGCCGATAGCATCAATAATTTCCTGAGGTGTTATCACCAGAGCATCACTCTCACGAAGCGGCTTTTGTTTCAGGAATAATACCGGAACGATTTCCTGCCCTTTCAAGAAAGGGAGTTTCCGAGCTTTGGCAGTCAGTTCATAAATTAGCCTGCCTGCATCTTCACCTTCTGTCCATTTACATTCCCCGACAAGCAGTTTCTTACCGTCCATACTCTGTGCCACTACGTCCAGTTCGATAGCTTCATCCCTTGATACATTGCCCCACCAACGTCCGGCAAGATTGTACATATCTCCGCCGATTACTCCACCACTGACGGCCTGACGGCATAGTTTTTCCCACCAGGCAGATACATATCGAGAAAACTGTGAGCAGATAGCATCCGTCACAAAACCGGAACGTCCGAGTTCTATCAGCGAGCGGTTGGGAACTACAAAATGAAAATAGAAATCCATAAATGGGTCACTTACCTTATACAGGCTCTTCTTGCTGTTCTTCGGATTCTCACCGAAAGGAATCTCCCGTTCGATGAAATCCAGTTGGCGTAGTTTCTCTAATGGACCGGATAAATGGGTAGCCGGTTTTTCCAGGCGTGCGGCAATTTCCGATAACCGGTTGGCACCGCTCCCAATCACAGAGAGAAGCGTCGATGCCTGAATTACATCCCGCATATCGTCCATAAACAGACGGATCGGTTCCTCGTACAGTGTACCTAACGGATTGAGTATATTATAAGCTATTGACTCCTGCAAGCCGTCATCTTGTAACCGAAGCTCCCAATAACGGGGCACACCTCCCCATATAGCATATTCTTCCACCGTACTCACAGCATCCGAATGCAATACTTCCTGTAAATACTTAATATGTATAGGAGATAGTTTCAGCATCTGGTCTGCACGTCCGTATAACGGGGCACTACCATCCAATATCAATCCCTGCATCAATTGTTGGGAAGACCCACAAATAATCAGGTTATACTTAAGGCTACGGGAATCTATCAACCTTTGCAATAGGGCAGGGAGTTCAGGAGAACTCTTGACCAAATACGGGAACTCGTCCAAACAGAGTGAAAAACGCTCTTGAGTCCGATGGTTAAGAGCTGTCAGTATTGCTTCCCAATCAGGATATACTACTTTATCAAAATCCGGTATTACCATACCGATTTCTTTGGCAAGCAGGCTGATTTGATGCGCACGCTCGGTTTGGTCAGCTATATAGTACACATCATTTGAAGTCAGCACTTTTTTTATCAGGGTGGATTTTCCTAACCTGCGCCTGCCATATACAACGACAAATGCAGATTTCTCACCGTTCAACGCTTTTTGGAGCCGTTTTTGTTTTTCTATCCGATCTACGAATTCCATATTTCAATTATTATAGAATACAAAAATAATGTTTCTACTCCATAATAATAAGTATCTTACTTGTTTTCTAATTTAAGTTCTCTTCTTCTATACCCAACTTCTTTTTAATGCCACTTGCACCTATTTTGCATTCTCAAATTAGTCAGACGGAACGTTTTCCCGAAACTGAAACACTCTCCGTTACACAAAATCTTCAAGTACATAAATTTATTCGTCCGGCTATGGACTCATAATTCAATTAAATATAGCATCTTTGTGCATACAAAAAATAGAATAACGTATGAAAGAAGTAATATTTGTATTATTAAATGGTTTTGCCGATTGGGAGGGTGCATTTACAGCCATCTGTTTGAATCAGGGTGTTAAACCCGGAAACCCCATCAATTATAAAGTAAAATACCTCTCAATAACCAAAGAGCCTGTCACTTCAATAGGAGGACTCAGAGTATTACCCGATTATGATCTAAAAGATATGCCGGAAGACTATGCGGGCCTGATATTAATCGGCGGCATGAGATGGTTTTCACCGGAAGCCGAATTGATTGTTCCGCTTGTAAAGAAAGCACTCAAAGACAAGAAACTGGTTGCTGGTATTTGCAACGCCTCCGTCTTTCTTGGTATGCATGGTTTTTTAAATGAGGTAAAGCATACCAGCAATACACTCGATTACTTGAAACAATATGCCGGAGATCAATATACAGGCGAATCCAATTATATAAATAAACAGGCTGTAAGAGATGAAAATATTGTAACTGCCAATGGCATCGGACAACTGGAATTTTGCAGGGAAATATTATATGCATTAGAAGCCGATACAGCTGAAGCGATAGAAGAAAGTTATCTGTTTTATAAGAATGGGGTCTGTCCGAAAGGATAAACAAACGAAGAATATAGACATAAGAGACTTCTGGTATTATTGGTATTTACCAAACTATTTTCGGTAAATACCAGTAGCATTGAATATAGCATTCTCATAACGGATATATTTCATTTTGATGTCAGATACATAACAAAAGGATGACAAACAGCTGGTCCACCTCCCTTTTCTTAGTTAAATCCCTCCATAAAATGATCCTTTGATAAATATTACCCCTATTTTTGACGAAAAATACCCAGTCCGGATATAGGAAACTAATTATACTTGCAGTAGCATATTAGAACCAAGCTATGTGATTGAATGAAAAAAACGGCATAGGCTTATCACAAAAACTATTTAACCCTTATTTAAATTCTGTATGAGACTTATATTAATATTCACTTTTACGCTGATTAGTGCGAATCTAAATCAGACGCATCCATATTCAGGTATTTTCCATCCTCCTATAAAGGCAGAAAAAGATGCAAGTTCCCTGACATATCCCATTGGAAGTCTCAGCCTCGGATTATTTATATCTCTACTAGCCTACCATCGAACAAAACGCAACAAAGAACTACTTTCCCACGACAAATTAAGCCTTGCCCTGAGCATGGTACACAGGACTCAAACTCCATTAACATTAATGCAGAATCTGCTGAATGACATCGATTCGGAAAAACTTCCGGAAGATATCTCAAAAAAGCTAAATCATGCGCTCGGTTACACGATGCATGTCATGGAATGCTACCAAAACATTGCAGTCCTGAACAAGCTGACCAATCATGCAGCTTCAGAATTTCAAACCAACGAATTCGAACTTCATACTTATATCAATTCAATAATCACCCATTGCCGGACATACGCCCAAACACGCAGGATACAACTATGCACCAACAGGGAAGCAGGCTACGTCAGTTGCCGGATCAATGAAGCTATGATGACTGCAACGCTGCAATGTTTACTATATAAGATAATAGATATAACTCCCCGGGAGGAGCACATAGACATTAGGGTGTCACATACCGATGGCTACTGGAACCTACAAATAAGCAACAGCACGTATACTGAAAAAAGGGATTCACGTTCGGGACAATCGATCCTGGCAGGAATGCCAATATCTTATTGCAGGCATTTCCATATAGTCAAGAAAATAATCCGCCTACATGATGGAAAAATAACAGGAAGAAAAAAAGGAAGAGGCATTTTTATCCAAATCAGTATCCCTATACATATCCCTTGCAGAAAAGATTACTGCCCGATCACTCAATATTCTGTAATGAATGGTTACGAAAACACTTTTCCCTGCAAAGAGCAGTTGTCTCCAAAAGACAAAGAGGCATCGAAAGGCAATAAAGTACCTCATGTCCTTCTGGTTATGGCAGATACAGAACTGAGCGGTTATCTACATGAACGATTCTCGAAAAACTTTCAGGTTTCCGTTTTTGACAATCCCGAACTGGTTTGTTCCTCTCCCACCCAGCGTAATCCGGATGTCATCATTGTTGACGAAACAGTCAATGGCATATATGGAAGTGAGCTTTGCTCAGAGATAAAGGCGGATACCTGTATGTGTAATATTCCGGTAATCCTTCTGATAAGCCTGTGCGATAGCGAAAGCTATCTGGCACATATCGGCTGTGGTGCCGACAAAGTAGAATTACGTATGATAAACGTCTGCAAACTCAAGGCAGATATAATAGCTCTGATCAATCACCGTGCTGCACAAAAAGAGCGACTCAAAGAGTTTGCGGCAGCTACTCTTCCTGCCAACCATTCTGAAAAGGTATCACAGGGCGACAGTGACGCCATACTGATAGATAAAATACAGAAATGTCTGGAGAAGAATCTTTCGAGTGAAAAATATACAGTAGAAATGCTGTGTGCCGACATAGGAATGAGTCGCACAGCATTCTATAACAGAGTGAAGTTCATTGTTGGAAAATCTCCCACCAATTACATTCTCTCCTATAAGATGGGGATTGCCAAAACGATGCTGGCTTCCAGACAATATAATGTTTCTGAAATCGCAACCTTACTAGGCTATTGCGATGCCAAATATTTCGGGAAGAAATTCAAAGAATTTTATGGTATTTCACCCATGCAATACGTCAGGGATGTAATGGGATAACTCTCTTCATTTACTTGTCCTACCAATCCCATAACACTCCCTGTTTTCAAGCTTTATTCAACCATAAAACTCTCGGACTTAAAACCGCTGTAAAACCTTCCGGAAGTTGCCGTAAATTTCAGCACGCAATAGTCGGGATCTGTCACGCCTTCCGGATAATACATGGTGTCACCCTCCTGCCAGATCATCTCTTTACTGGCACTATCAGTCAGCACTTCCATAGTGCCACGCAGCATCACACCTCTAAAAAACCTCGCATCACAAAAGTAAATACAGGCATGATTGTTTTCCCTATACTGCGCGACACGCATTGATGAAGTGTTTGTCGTCAGATAAACAGTTTTTATCCCTTCCCGCTTTCGGGGTTGCAACATGGCCTTGATATTAGGAAATCCTTCATTATCTATGGAACCGATAAAAGCCGTTTTCAACTTATCAATCATGTTCCCTACTGTCTTTTCTGCATCTCTCATTATTCAATTATTTTAAATGGTTATTATCTGATGCGAAAGTAGGAATATAGAACACAATCAGTGCAATAAAAAGAAAGGGAGAAATAGCACTTTTTACGGTTTATGCGTTTTTCGATAAAGTAGAGGCGTTTCTCCCGTATGTTGTCGGAAGCAACGGATAAAATAAGAAACGGTTGAGAAGTGAAGTTCAAATGCAATATCCGATATAGAGGAATCTGTATAGGCAAGTAGTCTCTTAGACTCATCCATTACTTTATTCTGTATATATTGCTTCGCACTGAGTCCCATTATTGAAGTTACAATCTCATTCAGGTAATTCGGAGTAATGCAAAGTTTATCTGCATAATATTGAACAGAATGCTGTTCTTTCAAATGGGCGTCAACTAACTTAATAAATTTGTTTATATGGATATTGTTGGTTTCTTTACTTGTACTCTCTCCCCCGATATCCGCTTTTTGATAGGCCCGGTTCAACAACATCAGTACTTCATAGAGTAATGCCCTCAATACATGTACATCATTCTGTTTGTACGAATCAATCTCCGCTTTAATGTTATACAATATCTGAAGGATACGCATATAAAGTTCATCCGACAACTGTAATTTGGATGATGTCTTCCCCGATTTGAAGAATGAGAGGTGCTGCACAAAAAGAGAATCTTTAAAAAGAGAAGATAAAAACTCATCTTCAAAGATCAAGGCATAGCCATTGACTATACGATGGGTATCCCAATTCCGAATCTCTCCCGGTTTAGAGAAAAACACATCACGGGAAACCGCTTCACAAGTCTGATTATCTATCGAGAACATGCCCTCTCCTTCTGTGACAAACGTGATATCATAGTAAGTCAGCGTATGGACAGAACTTAGGGCGAGGAACTTCTTTACATACTTCAGTTCGACGACATCTACTAAAAGTTCACTTCCATACTTATTCTTATAGAAAGTATATCGGGGGATCGAGTTCTTCATTTGAGATACAAAAATAATATTCCTTATCAAATAATCCAAAGCCTCTCCAACTAAAAAAACAGGAAGCCCACAGACTATTTAATAAGGAATATATTAAAGAGACGGATCACAAGAAAATGTTTCTTATTTACGACTGCCAGCCAAGTATCCCAGACTTGTCACGTCAGCCCCTAAATAATAAGTAATGTATTTCAAAGGGACCCTGTACAGGATATCGGGTATCTCTGTCAATAAAGAAAGATATCTTTCTCTGATTGTCAGTTTACGGGTATTTACATTCATTTCCTCTTTCAAATAAAACTGATATTCCATCAGCTGGCGCATCAGATTGGCAAACGTTATGGATGTTGCGCATAACTCTTCAATCTCATCCTCACTGATGTAATAGGCAACACACCTTGTCAGTGTTTTTATAGAATGCTTACTTGTATTGTAGCACAAGATAGCATCACCTTCGGACAGGAATCTGACAGTTTTGTCCTCTCCCTGCCGGGTAGTAAATGTATGCAGGATGCCGGAAACGATAATATACAAGCTCTGCTCGGGCATTGTAGCAGAAGCAATCGTTTCTCCTTTATCCAGATACACCATTTCCATGCGAGCCAACAGCTCTTTCACTTCCTTTTCTTCAACCTGATACTCAAAACAGAGTTTCTTCAAATAAGCTTCCATACAAATTGATTTTAGTTAATATATCCACTTAAAAACACCTAATTCGACATAGCAGGCATCATTGTGCCTTTCAAATAAACTTTCTTCCGTGTATACCTTAAATACCAAATGCATATCAATAATGAAACCACTGTTGAAACAGGCGGAGCAAACCCCATGATAAACAGGGAAGAACTATCTATCTGGCTGAACCAGTACGACAACGGAATCCTAAACAGGAAAGTCGCTATCAAACTGTGAATCATCGGGAATAGTGAATTTCCCTGTCCGCTGAAGTAAGAATTTATGCAGAACACAAAACTTACTATAATACAGTCGATGCTATATCCTCGCAGATACTCCGCCGCCATTGCCACAACCGCAGCATCTTTCGTAAAGAATGCGGTAAGCATTTCCGGCAGGAATTGTGAATAGACACAAACCGATATACCGAAAACAAGTGCAATACCTATCCCGGAAGCCAGACATCTGTTCATCCGCTGTATGAGTCCGGCTCCGTAGTTTTGTGCTGTCATCGTTGCCACTGCCGATGAAATCGCCATCGGAGGCAACATGGCAAACACTATGATTTTCTCTACAACACCTAAAGAGGCCGATGCGATCACTCCCATCTGATTGACTATAACGGTTATAATCAAAAAGGAGATATTAACCAACGCATCCTGCAACGCAATAGGTGCCCCCAATGTCATGATTCTTTTAGCCAGATTCCGGTTCAGCCGGATATCTTTTCGTGTAAACTCAAAATGGAATCCATGCCGATATAAGAACCAAAGAGATATCACAAAGCTGACTCCCTGCGCCGTTATGGTGGCAACTGCTGCTCCTGTAGCTCCCAAATGGAAATATCCTACCAGTATAAAATCAAGTACAATATTAATCACACATGCCAGCGCTACAAAACAGAGCGGTGTCTTAGAGTCTCCCAACCCACGCAGAATACCACATACGACGTTATATCCTACTATAAACAAGATGCCGACCGAACACACCAGAATATAACTTTTCGTATCTGCCATTGCTTCCATCGGCGTATGCATCAACTCCGCTATCTGACCATGAAAGGCCACCATGACCAAAGTAAGCAGTACCCCGATCATTGAAAACAGCCACACGGAAGAACCGATGGTAAAAGCCACCTTCTTGTCATCCTTGGCTCCGGTAGCAATAGCGATCAGCACGGTTGTTCCCGTCGTAATACCAAGAATAATACCTGTAATTGTCTGCATCACCTGGCTGCCGATAGCCACAGCCGCTACACTTGCAGAATCATCGTATTGTCCCACAACAAAGAGGTCAGCCCCGCCATAAAGCGCCTGAAGCACATTCGCAATCAGAAAAGGAACCGCAAATTGCAGTAATACCTTCGGAACGCTCCCTTGTGTCAAATTTAACTCCTTCATAGTTTCTTCGCTACTTATTCCTCTAATCTCTATTTGTTACAAAATAAAATAGTGCCGGACAAGCTGAATGATTCGCACCATTCATCTTATCCAGCACCATAATTATTATTATAGCACCCTCCGATGAGGATTTTCTATGCCTGTCCTTATTTTTGGGCTGCAAATATGGGCTTTGTTTTCATAACTACCAAATTATAATCGATAATTATTTTTTTATGATACCATAAGGTATCAATGTGATACCAATTTCAAACCAACGATGGAGCAAATCAATGTGAAGATAAAGAACATTCTGCTCCAGCTTGCCGGTTCTTTAAAGAAAAAGATACCGATCAACACAGTGCCTGCCGCACCGATACCGGTCCATATAGCATAAGCTGTGCCAACGGGCAATGCCTTTGTTACTCTTATCAGGAGAAGCATACTGACACATAAAGATATCAGCAACCCCAATGACCACAGATATTTCTCTACTCCTATAACCCTGTTTATTTTTCCCAGACAGAAGGTAAATACCAGTTCGAGACATCCTGCCAAAATCAAAAGAATCCAGTTCATAACACTTATTGTTTTTAGTTGCAAAGGTCATGAATTTCCGTCCACCTCTATTTTACATTTGTAAAAAAGGAATTTTACATTTGATAAAAAATCACCTGATCTTTGCCCGGATTCTACTTAGATTGACCTGCGAGATACCTAAATATGACGCTATAATACCCAGCGGTACGCGTTGAAGTATATCAGGATAGTCGGATATCAGTTCCTGATATCTCTCCAATGAAGTTTTGAATTGTCGGGAAATAAAAAGTTTCTCTGATTTGATACATTCTCTTTCGGCAAATTTCCTTCCCCAGTTGGCTATGTGTATATCTTCCAGATAGAGATTATGCAATTTATCAACACTCAGTTCATACAGGGCGCTGTCTTCCAAAAGTTCAATATTCTCATATCCCGCCTGATTATCATAGAGAGTTTGCAACGGGAAAATAGCATCTCCCTCCTTCCCGAACCAGAATGTAACTTTCTTATCCGACTTATGGGTGTAGGCATGCAGCATCCCTTTCTTCATCAGATAAAATTTAGTGCTTTTACGGTTTGCCCAAAACAGATGGAAACCTTTAGGATATACCACTTCGGAAGCATCACTCAATAATGCTTCTTTCGAAACATCCGGCAGTTTATATATGTTGTCAATGATATCATGTATATCCATAAATAGTTTTATTTCAATTGCTTTGCCACTCTTTTCAGCATAAAACGGATGGTTTGCCAAAAATAGTCACTTTAAATAAACAAACAATGACTTTACCCATTTTTCTGTACTTCGTCCATTCGTATTTTGTTTTAAAACAAAATAAGGGCTGCCCCATACAAGGACAGCCCTCACCTATTCTATTTACATATCCTATTAATCTTCAATAGTACATATACTTACACGGTTCCAGTCCGGTTCGGTAAACATGTCACCTACTCCCTGACCTTCGGCAGTGATACGTGCCGGATTAATCTTATATTTGTTGACCAAGATCGTTTTTACAGCCTCTGCACGAGCCGCAGCTATTCGGGCATTGACTTCCACACTACCTTCCGGAGAAGCATATCCTTTGATCACTACTTTTGAGTCGGCATATTTCTTCATATAAGAAGCTACACGTTCTACATTCGGGAGCTGTGAAGCATCAACCGATGATTTGCCTTGTCTGAAAGTAATGATAGATTCGGGAACACGGGCAGTCTTTACCACAGTTTCAACCGGAACAACCTTAGTGCGACATGCTTCAAGTTCCTGCTGCAATCCGCTGATTTTCTGGTTAGCGCTGTTCAACTCACCATCCTTATTATTCACCTGTCCACGAAGAGCATTGACAGAAGCGTTCAGATCGTCAATTTCGCCTTGGTTGTAAACTCTCACTTCAGTGAAGTAACGGTTTCCTGAACTGGTCTTAAAGTGATAAGTCAGTCCGGCAGTCAATTCAAATGCCGCATTGTTGGCATTGAAACGGCTTTTTGCCTGATTGAAGTCACCTTGCATATCATATACAATGGCTGGTTTCACTCCTAAAGTCCAGGCTTTGCTTTCACCAAGGTTAAAGTTCAGATTCAATCCGAAGCGGGTAGACCATGAATTCTGGTCGCCATCGCCATTCACATAATAGTGCAGCCAACCCGCACCGGCTACTGCCTCAACCTCAAACAAACGAGGAACACCCTTGTAACCTGCAAACAGGTTCATCAGGTTTACTTTACCCAACAGGCTAACGTCAGATGCGTCAAAAGCTGTTTTGCTTTGGGTAGTATTGATATATCCCATGCCTTGCAATCCTAAACCAAATATAGGAGTTAATTGTTTGGAGACTCCGATTCCGAAACCGGGACGTGCATTCTTAAAGAAAGCGCTGTGAGTAAGAGGAGTAATCACACCGGCGTTTACTTCTACAGACCAATTATCTGCAAACTTTGTACCTTCCACAACAGTCTGGGCATTCGCTGTAAAAGCGCCCAATACCATAGCTAATAAAATAATAGATTTTCTCATAATCATTCTTTTTTTAATTGTAATGTTTCATTTGCTAAATTATTAGAAATGTTTTATTTGCTCATGTCTAACTTTTTAGTTCATAATTAAAGCTCGTTATTTAGATTAAACAACATTCCATATCAAATATTAGTTCGCAGGTCTCTAGCTGAATTAACATCTATTTACTCAATCCATCCAGGAGAAACGATACATGTATGTTCCGGCATTCCCTGTTAGAGAACAAATATGAAAGAACGACTATTATGCAAAAACTGGATACGAAATATACAGAGGGATCAGAAGGAAGATCGAAAAAACGGCTGGATTTCCAATCTAAAAATATCCAATGAACAGGAATATCGATTATTATATTGCGATATGATACAATTCTGTAGCTGTTACATCCCCAATAACACCAATTGTAAGAAAACCAGTCCAAGTTAACACAATATATAGTGATGGAAAATGAAAACAACCAGCGTAAAAAGCCGGTTGAAAAAGAGATTTCCCCCTTCCTTGCAAAGAAAACAAACCTTCCTCACCGACCAATGACCCGTTCCTTTAAAACCAACGGACCGTTTCATTTAAAGGAACAACCTGTTTCATGCATTGTTATGATGCATATAACAGTTATATTGATGCAATAAAGCCTTCAGAAAGTGTATATTATTTCATCTTTATATGCATAATTCTCTCTATCTAAAGAAAATCATACCGAAAACATTCATTCTCAATATTAAAAACAGAACATTGATAAAAGACACAAATCGATGAGATTAACACTTTATTTTCACTTTGCGACAGTATCCGGGTTTGTGTATCCTGTTTCAAAAAAGATTTTTTTCTTTTTATTATGCACAGTGAAATCAGCATAACGGCTTTCAGATATATGCTAATAATAGCCGAATAATTTTATCCCCTTTTCAGTTGGATTATTGATTTAATTTCTAACTTTGCCGACAACATCGGTTTCCGAATCATCATCAACATGAAACGGAATTAAAAGGGAATCCCGTGAAAATCAGGAACTATCCCCGTAGCTGTAAGTTTTATCCCTCCATCAGAATGAGAGAAATGTTGTGGCATTCATCCGCCACTGGTTTTGCTGAACAAACCGGGAAGGCGTCACAACAGAAACAAGTCAGAAGACCTGCCGATATGATAACCGTTATTCCAGGCTTTCGGGTGAAAGGCAATAGAACGAATCCTACACAGATCCATTTTATTACAAGCTCCGGAAATTGTCGTGCACGAATAACTATGTAAGCACAAATTATATTTGTTAATTCTTAAAATATAGGTATGATCAGTTCGGAGATATTTATTATCAAAAGGGACGGGAAGAAAGAACTTTTTTCCCTCGACAAAATTAAGAATGCAATATCCAAGGCATTCTTGTCAGTAGGAAGTTTTGCAACACAGGATGTTATCACCAACGTGTTGAGTCGTGTCAGTATCAGTGACGGGACAAATGTAGAAGGTTTCCTTCCGCATCACTCCAAAAAGAATTCTTAAAAAGATACGCTCAAACGGATTATACTGTTTATCGTTTGAGCGTTATTTTTTGATTATTTTTCCGGAATCACCTCATTCAGGCAAGCTATCGCATTGAGTGTGCGCGGGTAACCGATATAAGGCAATAGATGGGTTACAACAGCCAGCAGAGTATCTTTATCGTTACCTGCATTGACATTCCCCTGTATATGCCCTTTCACCTGCGATTCACAACCTCCCAAAGAAACAAGGATTGAGAACGTTAACAGTTCGCGCATCTTCACATCCAGTCCGTTACGTGTCTGATAGTCTCCGAAACAGTTGGCAGAAAGATAATGCTGAATATGCTTTTGGTTTTCGGGAGCGCTTTTATGCATCTGATCTATCCGCTCACCAAAAATGGATTTCTGCAACCCCAGTCCTTTGTCGAAACGGGTTTCGGAAGAAACAACCGACTGCCCCTCTAAGGGAAGACGAACACCACGGGCCAATAATACCTCATTAGTGATACCGATAAAATCCATCACTTTAGCCATACCTACGTAGGCTACTGCCTGATAAAGGATCTCCTTTATTTCTATCGGAGTAATACCTGCATTAAGAGCGCTTTCAAGCATCATCCGGTATTCAGTCCGGGCCTGCGAGGCAATATTGGATGCCAATGTCACCATCAGGCGGGTTTTAGTATTCAAGTCACCGTATTCCTGCACTTCTTTGGCGAAATGCCCCCATATCGCGTCCAGTTCGGGGTCAGTATCACTTAGTCCGCCTCCTCTGTTATCTTTCGTAGCTTCAGCATACTGTTCATCGTCCACCCGTTCCAGCCAAGTATTCTTGTTGGTCTGCGGATTGCATTCAATAGCCAAATGCGAAAACCAACTATCAGGAGCGGCACCGTGCCAATGTTCTACATCAGGTGCTATTTCAACGACATCACCGGAAAGCAAACGACGTGCTGCCTTACCCCGTTCCTGATAATATCCTACGCCTCCAACGGCTATCAGGATTTGTCCGCCTGTATGGCTGTGCCAATTGTTTCGGCAACCAGGTTCAAAAGTAACATTGAACATAGGGACATTCAAGTCTTTGTTACCGGTCAGCGGCGCCAGCCAGGATTTTCCCGTAAAGTATTGTTCGAATCCTGCATTTTCCTTTCCTACCGGAAATGCGCTGAGGTTTTGAGGTACTTCTTCTTTTTTCATATTCTGTGCATTTATAGATTGCATCAGAATCTGCAAAACTCCGATGACTGTTACAAAAATAAAAAATAATCTTCTCATAGTGATATATATTGTTTTATGATTCATTATACCAAAACGGATATTTCCCTTCAAAACGGCAGTTTACCGCTTCTATATCACTACATTCTTTCAATGCCGATTCGCCGGCATGAATGGTTACTTCTTCCAGATAAAGTCCATGGGACGCGAACAAAGGACGTTCGCCTTCGTAATGTGCATTTTTAATTTGTTTCATCATTCAATTGTCTTTTTATTATATTTAATCAGTTTCGGGGCTTTTCCCATCCATACTTATTTCTTCAGGTATTCCTTAAAAAAAGATTCCAGTTTATCGAATGGTATAAGACCTACCCGGTCGTAAAGGTCTACATGCCCCGCACCAGGTACAATGTATAGTTCTTTAGGATCGGCAGCCAGCCGATAGGCATCTTCACTAAATTCACGCGAGTGTGCATTCTCTCCGGTAATGAAAAGCACAGCCCGGGGAGAAATAGTCTCAATATCTGCAAAAGGATAGAAATTCATGAATTTCACGTTACTGGTAAATGTAGGATGTGTAGTGGTCAAAGGAGTTGCCCCTTCAGGAGTTACTTCACCACGCGGTGTACGATAAAACTCATAAAACTCACGTTCTATCGGGCTTGATTTTTCAGTCAGTTCATGTACAGTACCGCTTGTGTATTGGGTTTCTCCCCCCAAAAACTCTACATAACGCTGTTCCGCCGCATCTGCTATAATCTGTTTACGCTGCTCCAACGTCAACGCATGTTTAAGCCCGTGGCGATTAGCGTTACCCATATTATACATGCTCACCGTTGCGATAGCTTTCAAACGAGGGTCAATCTTTGCCGCACTGATAGCGAAACTTCCGCTTCCACAAATACCGATTACTCCGATACGATTACGGTCAACAAAAGGACGTGTACCCAGAAAATCGGTTGCAGCACTAAAATCCTCCGCATACATTTCGGGCAAAATAGCATTGCGCGGCTCACCTTCACTCCCACCCCAAAAAGACAAATCAATAGACAGCGTTACAAAACCACGTTCAGCCATCTTAGTAGCATACAGGTTCGCGCTCTGTTCTTTGACTGCTCCCATCGGATGTCCGACAATAATGGCAGGATATTTCTCTCCCTCTTTCATGTTCTTTGGCAAAAACAGGTTACCAACTACTTTCATCTTATACTGATTAGAAAAAGAAACCTTTTCCACATTTACCAAATCACTTTTATAAAAGTTATCCGCATCAACCTGTGCGAAAGACAAATTTGTTCCAAGCATCATAATAAATACAGTAGGTAATAATAATATTCGTTTCATATCTCTCCATGTTTTAGTAATTAATGAATTGAATTATTTACATTGCAAAAATACAACGGAAGAAAGTGATTCGTTGTAGACAAATTACGGAGATAATAACCCCAATTACAGATTATGAGTCCAGATTAGGAAACAAGTTTATGTACACGAACCTATAAAGATCAGACTATCTGTATCTTTGTTATCAATCAGAAGCGATTGAACCCTTCAACGAATATCAAGATCAAGCCTTTACGTGAAAATCCAACTCAACTTTAGCAGAACTGTAATATGGGTAAAAGAATCCGTAATTCATATACAAACAGATTTCAAATCGGGCAGTATCTTTGCAGTGAAATAAAAATATAGGTATAAACATAAATTCAAATTGATATGTATTTAGAAAATATTTATTCTCCTGCAGACGTTAAGAAACTATCAATTAAAGAACTTAATGAATTGAGCACCGAAATACGCGCATCACTTCTCCAAAAGTTGAGTGAACACGGCGGACACTTCGGTCCTAACTTCGGAATGGTGGAGGCAACTATTGCTTTGCACTATGTCTTCAATTCACCGAAAGATAAAATTGTATATGATGTATCACATCAGAGTTACGTACATAAAATGCTGACCGGTCGTAAAGATGCTTTCCTGCATCCGGCTGAATATGACAATGTATCCGGCTACTCGGAACCACAGGAAAGTGAACATGATTTCTTTGTGATCGGTCATACTTCTACTTCTGTCAGTCTGGCAAGTGGATTAGCTAAAGGACGTGATCTGACAGGTGGCAACGAAAACATCATCGCTGTAATAGGCGACGGCTCATTAAGCGGAGGCGAAGCATTCGAAGGATTGGATTATGTTGCAGAAATGGGTACTAACATGATTATTATTGTCAATGACAATCAGATGTCTATTGCCGAAAATCATGGAGGCTTATATAAGAATTTAAAAGACTTACGCGACAGCAACGGCCAATGTGAATGTAACTTTTTCAAAGCGATGGGACTGGACTATATGTATGTGAATGACGGCAATAATGTAGAAGCACTGATTGAAGCTTTCTCTAAAGTAAAAGACATCCTGCATCCGATCGTAATCCACATTAATACATTAAAAGGCAAAGGTTACGAGCCTGCGGAACAAAATAAGGAAAAATATCACTGGCGTACACCGTTTGATATAGTAACCGGAGAATCGAAAGTAAACGATGATGCAGAAGACTATAGTGAAGTGACCGCTCAATATCTGCTGAAAAAGATGAAAGAAGATAAAAGGGTGGTTACTATTACTTCCGGTACTCCTGCTGTTTTGGGATTTACTCCTGCCCGTCGCCAGGAAGCAGGCAAGCAGTTTGTAGATGTCGGCATTGCCGAAGAACACGCAGTAGCTCTTGCTTCTGGCATTGCAGCCAATGGTGGAAAACCGGTTTACGGAGTATACAGTACATTTATACAACGTTCATACGACCAACTCTCGCAAGATCTTTGCATCAATAACAATCCGGCAGTTCTGTTGGTATTTTGGGGAACATTATCCGGCATGAATGATGTTACTCACCTCTGCTTCTTCGATATTCCACTGATCAGCAATATCCCCAATATGGTTTACTTGGCACCCACCTGCAAAGAGGAATATCTTGCCATGCTGGAATGGAGTATCCGCCAGAATGAACATCCGGTTGCTATCCGTGTACCTGCCACAGAGGTTATCAGTTACGGCGAACCGGCAGAGTCTGACTATAGCAATCTCAATCGTTATAAAGTTGTCCACCGCGGTTCCAAAGTAGCTATCGTTGCATTAGGTTCCTTCTTTGGATTAGGTCAGTCAGTTCTGTCATTGCTGAAAAATAAAGCCAATATTGATGCCACCCTTATCAATCCTCGTTATATCACAGGCGTAGACAGCGAATTAATGGATGAACTGAAAGCTGACCACGAATTAGTAATTACACTGGAAGACGGAGTGCTGGATGGCGGTTTTGGTGAAAAGATTGCCCGTTATTATGGAGCGACGGATATGAAAGTTCTCAACTACGGAGCCAAAAAGGAATTTGTAGACCGTTACGACGTACAAGAATTGCTCCGCTCCAATCACCTGACAGATAAACAGATTGTAGAAGATATCATATCCTTGGTTGGCTAATGAGTCAAAACCGGTTCACTATATAATTTCATGCAGGTTGATGTATCCGCTCGTTATGAGGCTACATCAACCTACTTTTTTCAATCAAAATCAATAATCCTTTCCGATAGCTGAGTGGAGTCCGTCCTGTATTTCTCTTGAAAAATTTACAGAAACCGGCAGCATCACTAAAACCTAGCCGGGAGGCAATATCCCCTACCGTGAGTTTAGTGGAACTTAACAAGGTACGGGCTTCCATTACCAACAATTCATTAATAATAGTATTCACACTTTTTCCTGTTCCGGCACGAACGATACGTGCAAGATATTGTTCACTGATAGCCAGCTTATCCGCATAGAAACTGACAAAATGTTCCTCTCTGAAATTTCGGGTAACAAGCGCATGAAACTCCTGTAAAACGTGGTCTTTATGGCTGACCTGCTTTCTGATAATGGTTTTCCGGGAAAGAAAATCGGCTATATCCAGAAACAAAGCATTACATGCCGCCTGTATTCTCCGGAAAAGAAACTGATGTTCTATATTCAGCAGATGCATCAGCACTTCCAATTCATTGCGGATAATTTGAGCTTCGTAGGCGGTTAGTTGTATGGTGTATTGCCTATTCTGCCTCATCGTAGCCAACAGGATGGCTGTTATCTGAGTAAGATAAGAATCGTCTGTCCGCATGGATTCGGAAATAGAGAGGGTGATAAACTTTATATCCGGACTCGAATAAAGATGATCAGTGAGATAATTCGCTCCATGAACAAGTAGCATATCAGGCTCTATCGCAATAAACTCACCATTCAGCAAAATCTCGGAACGACCTTCAAGAACGAGGATCATATAAAGTTCACGGTTAAAGTAACGTTCATTTTCCGGATAACTTCTATCTTTATATTCACTCATAAAGCAGACTACCTCCTCTTTATAATGAGGAATTTCCGGATGTTCCTTTAGCAACTGCCTATTATCAAAAATACGGGATTTTACCATTTATGCCTCCTCCTTTTCGACGTAAAAATACAATTTGTTTCGGATATGACAAAAACTGTGTGGAATTGGATAACTCATTTCAGGCAAAAAAACGGGACCTTTGCATACTCTTCTTTACAAAATGGAGAAGGAACCAATCATATAGAGTATAAAGACATGGAAATGAAGGACGTTTTTAAAAGGTATTTAGTATTTGTTATCGGATTGTATTTTCTGGCTGCCGGAATAGTATTGATCGTGCGTTCCGCGTTGGGAACGACACCTATATCCAGCGTCAATTATGTATTAAGTCTGAACAGTCCCTTGTCATTAGGGACTTGTACATTTCTCATCAATATGCTGCTTATTATGGGACAGTTTTGGTTAATCAGAAAAAATAATACCAAACAGGATACCATTGAAATACTTCTTCAATTGCCGTTCTCCCTTATCTTTTCAGCATTCATTGATTTCAATATGGCACTCACCAGTGATCTACATCCCGACAATTACGGGATGTCAATAGCCTTATTACTCACAGGATGTATGATACAATCCATAGGAGTAGTACTCGAACTCAAACCTAAAGTAGCTATGATGAGTGCAGAGGCTTTTGTGAAGTATGCCTCCCGACGCTACAACAAAGAGTTTGGAAAGTTCAAAGTCTGTTTTGATGTTACGCTGGTCACTCTGGCAGTCATACTCTCTCTCCTGCTTTCTCAATGTATCGAAGGTGTTCGCGAGGGCTCTCTTATCGCCGCCTGTATCACAGGATATATCGTCAGTTTCCTGAATCAGAAAATAATGACAAGGAAGACTCTCTACAAGTTATTACCCGCATTGAAGTAAATTGCATAAGAGTAAACTGTTAGAGAAATAAGTTTTTATTTCTCTAACCTACTACCAGTAACGCTTCCATCTGCCTGACTATATAAGGTTTCCACTGAACAAGTATATCCTCAAAAGTATCCTCCTTCTCCAAAAAGAAAGAAGCACTAAGATTTTTTGTCAGAAAGGGTACTGTCAATGCGCTATAAAAAGTATAAAACACAAATGGCAGAGGAACTGTTTTAAGTCTCCCACCATTCATTTCTTCCTGCAAAACATCCATAATCTTATGGAGATATTGTTCCAAACGTAACTCTTTGATCGTAGTACTTAAATGGTCCATATCACGATGCATTTCTCTCACCATAAACAATGGTAAACATGGGTTTTCGGTAAATACTTTATAATAAGCATCTACAATTTCACCAATACTCTCGGAAACAGGTTTGTCCTGCTGAATGATGATATCATGTATTCGGGGAATAAAAGAAAGTATGATGTTGCCAAAAACGGCCTGGAACATCTTATCCTTCGTTCTGAAATAATAATGAAGCACCGGTCTGTTGATACCAACTTTAGCAGCAATATCACTCATACTGGTTTCCGCAAAACCATTCTCTATAAATAGTTCCTTGGCAGCCTCAACTATCTTTTTCTCCACATCTTCATTGTTATTAGTTGTTGTCATAATTCATTGTCGCATTTTTCAGATTATCAATAAATAAAAGCATACGGTTTGTTATGTTTACGTCGCTCACACCACTATCAAAGTCTAAAGATAGTAAATTTATATCCGGATAGAAACTTTTTATACGTTTTTCGACTCCTCTGGATACGAT
>CDTY01051794.1_pt1 | contig 19748 bp, 17 predicted proteins | sample 557731 | NCBI WGS metagenome assembly CDTY01 (sample SAMEA3182101, study PRJEB8094) | gut metagenome | biome: human; feature: gut; material: Stool; isolation source: human stool | place: Canada | collected 2013-02-12
GCACGATACTGCTCTGCGTTTACATTCATCAGCTCCGGAATCGTATTACTGCCGATACACAGGTTCATCTTTTCATTATAATCTGAGGAAGATGCAACCCAGTCATATACTACATTGATATTCAGATCATTTCTCAGCTTATCAATATAGCTATTTTCTTCATACGTCATTCCTTCCGGCAGTTTTGCATTCGGATTCATGCTTCCGCCAAGATGCACGGTAACTTCTTCCGGATACTTTGCTAAAGGAAGATCCTCCTTCGCAGTTCCCTCTGCTTCCTGTACTCCCTGTCCACCAGCCGCATCGCTTCCAGTACTTCCTGCGGACGATCCACAGCCTGCCGCTGAAACCAGCATTGCTGCAGCACACAACCATACCAATACTTTTTCGCTTTCATACCCTTCTCCTTTTCTTTTATTTGCGCCGGCAAAGCCTGCCGGAAATCACAACAACCTTATTACAACACGCTTATCCCTTTATCGATCCAAGTGTAATACCGGATACAAAATACTTTTGTAAAAACGGATATACTGCCAGCACCGGGATCATCGCAACAACAATTTTCGCTGCATCCAGGGACTGTTTGTTCAGCTTCTGAACCTGCGCGATCTGTTCTACGTTCATCGTTGAAAAATCATATGTAACAACCAGCTGCTGAATATACGTCTGCAGCGGATAATTGGACTGCCTTGCACTCAGTACCATTCCCCGGAAGAACTCGTTCCAGTACTGTACGATGGTAAACAATGCGATGGTCGCTATCACCGGCTTTGCCAGCGGGATAAAAATCAAAACCAGACACTTCCAGGGTTCGGCACCATCCACCAGCGCCGCTTCCTCCAACTCTGCCGGAAGATTCTTAAAGAAATTCACTGCCAGGATCAGATTGTATGCATTTAATCCCATACCAAGCACCAGACCCCAGATGCTGTCTACCAGGCCATAGCCCTTCATTGTAATATACCACGGAACGGTTCCTCCGTTAAACAGCATGCAGAATACCAGAATCCACATAAAAATGGATCTCTTTGGAAACTGCTTAGAGGTTCTCGACAGGGGATATGCCGCAAGCAGGATACAGAACATGCTGACTCCGGTTCCCAACAGCACTCTCTGGATCGATACCCAGAAGGAGCGGAAGAAATCCGACTCCCCAAGGACCTTCTGGTAAGAGAACAGGTTAAATCCAACCGGCCAGAAGGATACCAGACCTGCATTGACCGCTTCCTTGCTGCTCAGGGAAACACATATTACAGAGGCTATTTTGCTTGACCTTGAAGATGCCAACATTTCTATCAGCTCTATCGACATTGAAGGTCAAACAAAAAACAATCTATCTTGAAACAGCTCCGGATGCGCACTTCTGTCCTTGTTGTGGTTTCAGAATGCATTCCAGAGGAACCAAGAATAGAAAAATCAATCATCCAATACTTCAGGATAACTACAAACTTGTTTTAATCCTGAAGCAGCGTCGATGGCGTTGCACCAATCCTGATTACCTTTACGACATCAGTGATTCATTCAAGTTTGTAAGCAAAAACAGAAGGACAACAAACGCAACAGATATGCTTATTGTTGATGCATATCGAAACCTGGCTGAATCGTCAGCATCTATAAGCAAAAGATTCCATGTGTCGGATACATATGCGCATGATGTATTTGACCGGTATGTAAAACTTGATCGACTTCCTCTTACAGATGCTATTTCTGTTGATGAAGTATTTCTGGATATGGACGATAACTGCAAGTATGCTTTGGTCATTCAGGATTTTCATACTGGAGAGCCCATTGATCTTTTACGAAGCAGACGAATGAATGTCACCGAACCATACTTTACATCAATTCCACCCGAGGAACGTAATTCTGTAAAGTATCTTATATCAGATATGTATAATCCATACATTTCTTATGTAGATAAGTACTTTCCAAATGCTGTTCCGGTTGTGGATTCTTTCCATGTGCTTCAATGGGTTACCCGCTCTATCGATAACTACATGCGACAGTTACTTAAGAAATACAAACAACGTGACAGGGAACTTCAAGAACAGTTAACTACTGACCCCATGCATCCTGTTCAGCTGTCCATCTCTGACGAGGTATATATCCTTCAGAAATATCGCCGGCTTATCCTGTCAAATCAGTCAAACATCCGCTATCACTCAGACCCTCGCATGGACCAGCACTTTCACGTTCTAATGAACACTTACGATTATGAGGATTGGCTTTTTCGCATTGATTCTAACCTTAAAGATTTCCGCAACCTTAAGGAACAGCACGTGTTATTCAACTCACGAAATGGCGGCAATCCGATTGCTGTACGTACTGAAATTGACGAATTAATAGTCGTCTACCAAAAATCATCATATGAAATGTTCAGAGATTTCGCCAACTTATTAGAAAAATATAAAGACCCTATCATCAATTCATTCATAATGGTTGAAAAGGTTGGTAATGGAAAGATATATGACAGCCGATTATCCAATGGTCCAATTGAATCAATCAACAGAAAAGTGAAAGATCTTAAGCGGTTAGGGCGAGGCTTTCGAAATTTTGAACATTTCAGAAATCGCTTCCTCTATGCCACACGGTCAGCTCCGGTTCTAAATGGAGTATCTGATTATAATCCTGTCACATATTTTGAAGAAGATGAATTTTAAGGAGGGTTCTATGGAAAACTATTGCGCTTTTAGCAAAGATCATAAATGTATACTCTGGCTCGATTATGAAATTACAAGATAAGAATTAGAAGAATGCCACACGTTGTGCCACGGAAACTGGATTGAGATTGAACACAAGTACAAATATATCCAAGAGCTACGACATCTCCTGGATGAGCACGGAATCCCTTATCCGGAAGAATACGAAATAGACTAAATATTATTTAAGGGGCTGGTGTTATACCAGGCCCTATCTCATACCCTCAAGTTAGCCCCTCATGAAAGCCCCTCTTCTCAGCCCCTCACGAAGAACCCTCAACAACTTTGATTATACTTACTTTGTTTTCCCGCATTTTATACCTCCAATTAAGGAACAGCGGCTAATGAACACCATCAGCCGCTGTCTCTTTTACTTACTTAATTCATCGTTGATTTCTTTGAGAATCTGGTCACCGCCCTGTTTCTTCCAGTTTTCAACAAAAGTATCAAATTCGCTGATATCTGCTTTTCCCATAACAATTTTTGCAAATGTTTCTTCTTCCATTTTTTTCAGGTTTGCCCATTTGGTCTCCATGGTTTCTGTCTGACCATTATATGCATTGTAAACCGGTATATATTTATCATTTACCAATGGATAACCGCCAACCAGAAGTGACACAAGTCTCGGAAGATTAGTATGTACAAGGTCACTGTCCAGATTCCATTTATCCAGGCTGAAATCATCATAAGGTTCCTTTTTCAGTTCAGTAACCGCTTCCATATCATTCTTTAACAATTTGTGCCGTGAGAAATCGACATCATCCATTGTAATCTCTCCTGCAAGATATTTTTCAAGAGTCTCAGTGGATACTTCAATCTCATCTGCATTGTCGTAGACATTCCATAACGGATATAAATCCGGAGCATTCATTTCTGTGGTGGCAATGCCCTCTGCTATCCACCGTTGTTCATTAGCAACCAGATAGCTAATAATCTTAAATGCAGCTTCCGGGTTCTTGCAGCTCTTGCTTGCTACTACATATACCGATGTAGGCTCTGCCATATGCGTATAATAGTCTCCGTCCTCAGCCAATGGTGTAAAATATGCTCTCCAATCTGCTTCGCCTGCAATTGTGGCATCTCCCACTGTATAGCCACACCACCATGGTCCAAAGAAAATTCCAACCTTTCCAGCCAGAAGAGGTTCCTTACTGTCATTTCTGACAAGCATTTCCGCATCAATCAGTTTATCTGTATACAATTTCTGTATTTTTTCTAGGGCTGTTCTGGTCTCCGGCTGAATTGAACCATACTTTACAGTTCCATCCTCATCCTGCAGCCAGTACTGTGGATAAGACTGGAATCTGCTGAACAATGGATCCAGTCCAAACTGGTTTCCTCCAATTCCATTCATACCATTGGAATTGCTTGGTCCAAGAATTCCAATGGTATCAGCTTCTCCGTTGCCATCCGGATCCTGGGTTACGAATGCCTCTGCTACTGTTACCAGCTCATCCCAGGTTCTTGGGACCTCCAGTCCAAGATTATCCAGCCAGTCCTGACGGATCCACATTTCATTGATGCCGCCAGCTGTGATATTCGGGGCTGGGATTGCCATCATCTCTCCCTTATCATTGGAGATATGTTTTTTCAGCTCTTCTCCACCGGATTCCACATATCCTTTCAGTGTATCAGAAGCATAGTCATCAAAATACTGATCAAGCGGCTGGATCATATCATATTTCAGAAGTGCCCTGTACTGTGCCGCATTGACCTTCATCAGCTCGGGGATCGTACCGCTTCCGATACACAGGTTCATTTTCTCATCAAAGTCAGATGAGGATGCAACCCAGTCGTATACGACCTCGATATTAAGATCATCCTTCAAGAAGCGTGTATAGGGGTTATCCTCAATGCTCATTCCGTTAGGAACCTTCGCATTTGGATTCAATGAACCGCCCAGATGGACAGTTACTGTCTCTGCATATTTTGAAAATGGAAGATCTTCCTTGGCTGTTCCTTCTGCCTCACTTACTGCTGTTGTCTGTGTGCTTACTGCTGTTGTCTGTGTGTTTTCTTCTGATGTTTTGCCGCATCCTGCCAGCGCAGTCGCAACCAGTGCTGTCGCACTTACAAGTGCGATAATCTGTTTCTGTTTCATACTTCTTCCTCCTTTTTTTATCCTTTTACTGATCCAAGTGTAATACCATCTACAAAATATCTTTGCAGGAATGGATATACAATCAGTACCGGTATCATAGCTATAAATATCTTTGCTGCATCCAATGAGAGATTATTTAATTTCATCGTCTGTGCGATCTGTTCTACGTTCATTGTAGAATAATCCAGTGTTACAACCATCTGCTGGATATAGGTCTGCAGTGGGTAACTGCTTTGTCTTGTACTCAGGACCATTCCCTGGAAGAATTCATTCCAGTACATGACCATGGTAAAAAGTGCAATGGTTGCCACCATCGGTTTTGCCAGCGGTATGTATATGGATATCAGATTCCTCCACGGTCCGCCGCCATCAACAAAACATGCTTCTTCCAGCTCTGATGGAAGATTTTTAAAAAAGTTCACTGCAAGGATTACATTAAACACCTGTAGTCCTGTTCCCAGCACCAGTCCCCAGATACTGTCCATCAGATGGTAGCTTCTCATAGTGATATACCATGGAACAGTACCACCGTTGAATAACATACAAAATACAAGAATCCACATGAAGATTTCTTTAAGGGGGAACTGCTTTTTCGTTCTTGACAACGGGAACGCTGCCATAAGAACACATACCATGCTGACAGCAGTACCCAGTACTACTCTTTTTATAGATATCAGGAACGAACCCAAAAATTCACCTTCTCCCAAAATCTTCTGGTAGGAGAACAGATTGAAGCCAACCGGCCAGAAAGCAACTTTTCCTGCATTAACGGCTTCCTTGCTGCTCAAGGATACACAGAGGACATACCATACAGGCATAATACAGATCAGTGTGACCGTAACAAGGAACACCACATTCAAAACATCGAAAATCTTGGAGCCGAGGCTTTTGTTCTCAATCATAGATATCACCTCCTAAAACAGTTTATAACCGGTAAATTTATCTGCAAGCCAGTAACCCAGGGCAATCAATATGACACTAATCACAGACTTGAATAATCCGACTGCTGTTGCCAGAGAATACTGCAGATTCTGTAAACCAGCCCTGTATACCCATGTATCAATAATATCTCCTGTTGAATATACCAATGGGTTATACAGATTATAAATCTGGTCAAATCCTGCATTTAATATATTGCCAAGAGACAGGATAGCCAGAAGTGCTACTGTCGTCCTTATACCCGGCAGCGTCACATGCCATATCCTCTCAAACCTGCCGGCACCATCTACTGCTGCCGCTTCATACAATGATTTATCAACACCCAGGATAGCAGCAAGATAAACTACTGTATTATAACCGAACCCTTTCCAGATGTCCGTACCGATCACCAACGGCTGGAACAGCTTTGCTTCCCCGAAGAAATTGACCGAATCGCCGCCAAACAGCTGTATCAACTGATTTATCGGTCCTGTATAACCGAAAATGTTCAGCACGATCTTTGCAAGAATAACCCAGGACAGAAAATACGGTAAGTATACGATTGTCTGAATCGGACGCTTCAGTCTTTTCAATGCCAGTTCATTTAATAATAATGCAAAGATCAGCGGGAAAATAATATTTCCAATGATCTTACCCACCGCAATAGTGACTGTATTCCGCAAAACCTGCGCAATGTCACTCATCTGAAACATATACTCAAAATTAGCCAGACCAACAAATTTGGAATGTAGGATGCCCTGTCCCGGATTATAATCCTGAAAAGCCATCACGATTCCAAACATAGGCACGATACTGAAAAAGAACAGCCACAGGAAAGCCGGTACCAGCATTATGTAATAATGTTTCACAAACCTTTTAATGTACATGAGTAAATCTCCCTTCTTTTACAAACAGTTTATCCTGTAATCATATTTTTCACTAGACGATATTGTTTCTGATTTTACAGTCTTTTTTTTAATTTAAAAAAATGTCCGAATCAAATCGAACATTTTTTGGTATTCAAAGTTGTTGAGGGGCTAGTTTCGTGAGGGTACAACTTGAGGGGTTGTCGTGAGAGGCTTTCATGAGGGGCTGGTTTGAGGGTTCTTCGTGAGGGGCTAAACATTATAAACATAATAAGAAACAGGGTTAATCAGTTATTAGCTGGTTAATCCTGTTTCTTTTTTGAAGTGCTATTGGCCCTTCTAGCCTTCTTCTCTTATGATATTTTTGCGGAAATATTTTTTACAAAGGAGGCTATATGAATAGTATCACGGATTTGCTTGACCTTGAATATGCCAACATTTCGAGTCTGTGATACTTTTTCTGTAAAATAATCTAGGCAAGGTCCTTCTATGATAAAATAATTATCATTAGGAGGGCCTTTTATTATGGCAAGACAAAAGAAACCTGTACACAGAGTACAAATGACCGATGGTAAAAGAAACATCATTCGGCAGCTTCTCGAAGAATACGATATCGAGACTGCAGAAGACATCCAGGATGCTCTTAAAGATCTCTTAGGTGGCACCATTAAAGAAATGATGGAGGCCGAAATGGATGATCACCTTGGATACGAAAAGTCCGAGCGTTCTGACAACGATGATTATCGCAACGGCTATAAACATAAGCAGGTAAACAGTCGGTATGGTTCTATGGAAATCGAAGTCGCACAGGATCGAAAATCGACCTTTGAACCACAGATTGTGAAAAAGCGTCAGAAAGATATTTTTGATATTGATCAGAAGATCATTTCTATGTATGCAAAGGGAATGACCACTCGCCAGATCTCGGAAACAATCGAAGATATCTATGGTTTTGAAGCATCAGAAAGTTTCATATCTGACGTGACAGATAAAATACTTCCTCAGATTGAAGACTGGCAGAACCGTCCACTGGATGAGGTATATCCGATCCTTTACATCGATGCAATCCATTATTCTGTACGGGATAATGGAATCATTCGTAAACTTGCAGCTTATGTCATTCTGGGTATTCATACAGAGGGCAAAAAGGAAGTCCTGACCATTACAATCGGTGACAATGAAAGTGCGAAATACTGGCTTTCAGTCTTAAATGAACTGAAAAATCGAGGAGTTAAGGATATCCTGATCATCTGCGCCGACGGCCTTACAGGCATTAAGGAAGCGATTGCAGCAGCGTTTCCAAAAACAGAATACCAGAGAGGTATTGTTCATCAGGTAAGAAATACTCTGAAATACGTTCCGGATAAGGATAGAAAAGCCTTTGCTACAGACTTAAAAACCATCTATCAGGCTGCTGACGAGCAGAAAGCTCTGGCTGCCTTAGACCGTGTAACTGAAAAATGGACTCCCAAATACCCGAATTCCATGAAGCGTTGGAAGGACAACTGGGATGTTGTTTCCCCTATTTTTAAGTTCTCAACCACTGTCAGAAAGGTCATTTACACGACAAATGCGATAGAATCACTGAATTCCACCTACCGGAAGCTGAATCGCCAAAGGAGCGTATTTCCAAGCGATACCGCCCTGTTAAAAGCCCTGTATTTGGCCACTTTTGAGGCTACGAAAAAGTGGACTACCACAATCCGGGATTGGGGCCAGGTCTATGGAGAACTGAGTATTATGTACGAAGGACGCTTACCTGAATAATCAAAAGACAGCTTAAAAAGACAGGCGGGAAACCGCCTGCCCTTGACATGCCTGTAAGCAACTGTTATATATAAAACAAGGGCGATAAGCCTAATCCGTAAGCTTATTGCCCTTAATTATCATAGAAGAATCTTATTTACAGAGATTTTCTCATACACTCATTTTTTTCATCTTCCTTTTTAAAACTCTCCCGGTGTACATCCGTACTCTTTTCGGAACAGCTTGGAAAAGTAGTAAAAATTATCGTACCCAAGCTCCAACGCGATCTCGGTCATACTCTTCTCTCCTTTTCGGATTTCCTGTGCCGCCGTTTTCATTTTATATCTTATCACACAATTATGAAACGTTTCTCCCGTCACTTCCCGGAATTTGGTGCTGAAATATCCGCGGCTCATTCCTACTGCATCTGCCGCAGCTTCCGCCCGTATACTTTCCGTTACATGCTCCTGAATGTATTGAACTGCACGGATACAAAGACTGATATCATCTGTTTTACTGTTGCTGTTTAAATAGCTGTCCTGCAGCCAGCTGTGGATCCAGTTTAACAACTCCGACATTGTTTCAAATGCCGGAATTTTATCCCGCTGCGACAGCTGCAGGTGGTTAAAGCTGCTTACCAGGATCCGTTCCGCATAGCGCAGCGGCAGCTCTGAAAGCTGCTCTGACATTTTTTCCAGCTCGTTTTCATCAAAGATCCATCGCCCCGATTTAAACTCTTCTTCCAGCTTTCGAACGTTTTCTCCTTCCCAGTCTTCCTCTGTCCGCAGATTTCGTTCTGCCTTTTCCCGTCTTTTATTCTGATATTTCTCCACGATCTTTTTCAGAATCGCATCACATTCCTCCGGATCAAATTCAATTTTGGAAATATAATCCAGTGCTCCCAGACGCAGCGCCTGTCTGGCAAAGGAAAAATCCTCATATACAGAAAATATGACAAAATCTGTTTCCGGATAGTTCTCCTTACAGATTTTCATCAGCTCCAGCCCGTTCATCTCCGGCATATCAATATCTGTAAAAACCAGATCCACCGGATGATTTTCCAAAAACTCCAACGCTTTTTTCCCATTTTGCACATCGCCGACAACACAAAGTCCATACTGTTCCCAGTCGATCACTGCGATCAGTCCCTTTCTGGCAAGCTTATCATCATCTACGATCAAAACATTCATGTTCGTCCACCTCTTTAGCTGCAGGTAAGATAATTGTGATCTTTGTTCCTGTTCCCCTTTTGCTGTTTACAAACAGATCCGCGTTTCCCTGATAAAATGTACTCAGCATCGCCTTGACATAGCGGATCCCGATTCCCCTGTTCTCTTTTCCTGTATTCCACCGATAGCCGAAGGGTTCGTTAATTTCATCAATTTCTTTTTGACTCAGTCCATGTCCGAAATCTTCGATCGTCACAGCGACCAGGTTCCGTTTTTTGTCAAAAAACGTCTGGATGGCAATTTTTCCTTCCTCCCCAAGACCATATCGGATTGCATTCTCCACCAGAGGCTGCAGCATCATTCGCACAGTCGGTACATTCAGGTACTCGCCTTCCTCCACCGCAATATCTACCTCAAAATCATAGCGCTTCTGCTGCAAAAAGATATAATTTTTTACCATCTCGATCTCTTTTCGGAGCGTCGTTTCCCTTCCTTCTTTTCCGAGATTATACGACAGCAGCTTTTTCAGTGCACTTGTGTATTCTCCGATATCCTTCTGATGACTCATCTGTGCCATCCACTGGATCGAATTCAACACATTCAGCAGAAAATGCGGATTGATCTGGTAAACCAGCTTTTCGTATTCCATCTGCTGTGCTTCCTTTTCCTGCTCTCTTGACCGTTGGATCAGCTCCCGAATCTGCTGCTTCATATCCTCTACATCTCCCAGCAGCTGATCAAATTCTGCGATTCCGCATTCCGGGATCACCTCATCCTGCAAAGAGCCCTGACCGATCCGTTCTATCTGGGTCCCAAGCTCCTGAATAGGCTTTCCAATTAAATGATATAAATACAGCACAAAGGACATAAACAGACTAAAAATGATCAGAACAACCAGGATCGTTTTAAAACGCCATGCATAAATTTCATCTGTATAAGTTCCTTTGGGCAGCGACAGGGCATTCATATATCCCAGCTTGCTCCTGTAAATCAGAAAACGGTAGCCGTCTTTTTCAATTACCTTGCTGGTTTCTTTTTCTATTGCTGTATCAAGCAGCTTCTGCCCCTTGATCACTTTGGGGTTTGTGCTATAGGTCACAACTCCGTTTTCATTCAGCTGTAAAATACTGTAATCATAACCCTGTCGGTTCATTGCCGGACTGATCTCATATTCCGACTTTACCTCCGCATAACAGTCCAGCAAGGTTCCGTCGCCGAAGCGTTCCCTTCTATATGCAGAATAAACCGGCATCTGATTCTGATAAAACACAGATCCGTGGATCCCCTGAAAGGTATTTACCGTTGCCTCAAATAAAACCGGTGCTCTTTTATATTCCATGGAAATTTTGACATTTGCATAGTTCGGCACAAGCTCACGGTTCCGATACGGATCATAATAAAATGCAATTAAGAGACTCGGCGAGCTGCTGTTCAGACTCACAAGCTGTGCGCGGAGGTTTTTCTTATTGACATACTGATCGTAATGCTCCTCCTGTGTCAGATACTTGTCCACAGCGCTTCCAACCATACCGTCTGCGCTCATCTGATTCAGTACACGAAGAAGCTTATAACATGCTTCATCCGATTCTTTTGTAAACTGATACAGATTCATTTTCATATTATCTTCGATATTATTCTGATTCATCAGCTGCAGGGAGGAATAAAAGGTCAGTATAATAGCAACTGCACTCGTCAGACATCCGAGTATCATCAGCAGAAGAATGATTTTCCTTAACGATATTTTTTTCTTTTTCATATACAGATCGATTTCCTATCTCCCATTGTGCTTATTTCGTAAGAACTTCTTTTGTATCCTCTGCTGCGTATCCCCGGGCATATTGTTTTGCCCGTTTCTCTACATACATCATTTCATCTGCCCGTTTCATAACTTCTGCCAGGGACTCGAAATCCTGTACCTGCTCATAGCCAATGCTAACACCCAGAAACTCCGGCTTTTCTCCATCCCGGAAGCTCTGCAGATAGCATTCCCGAAGAGCTTCGATTTTCTCTGCCGGGCCTCCGCTGTACAACACCGCAAATTCATCACCGCCCGTTCGGTAGGCCTGGCCATTTTGCTCTGTCATTTCTTCCAGCATCGTCCCAAAGCGCCGCAGATACTGATCTCCGATATCATGTCCATACTGATCGTTGATCGATTTGAAATTGTCCAGATCCAGACAGACCAGCCATAAAGGATCCGAAAGTGTTTCCAGCATTTCCTGAATATCATTCAGCATAGCACGCCGGTTTTTCAAACCAGTCAGCGGATCCATGGATGCTTTTTTTCGCATCTCTTCCGCCCGCACATGCTCCTCCGCGCCCAGGAAAGAGACACCGTAGCCACACGCAGGAATGATGATCGCCGCAAAGTTCCGTGCTGCATTTACACCTGTCAGCGGCTGCCAGGGTGCCCAGGCATCCACCAAGAGCAGCGAACCATAATAGCTGACAAAGGCAAAGGCCGCCAGCAGTCCCATCCTGTCCTGAAAGTCGCGCAGGACACATCGCATTTTTCCCCGGGCCCAAGTGCGATACAGCACCACCACCACTGCCAGAGACAGAACATAAACACACAGGATCGTCTCCTGATCCGGCAGTCCAAATAACTGTACCAGCAGCATCGCCAACGTCCTGGAAAACAGGATCTGCAAAATCAGCACGTTATCCGCCATATAATAGTAGAAAATGCACGCCGGCAGTCGTGCTTCCGGATATAGAAACCGGTATGCAAAGATCGCAAGCGGTGCGATGAACATGTCGATCCTTTCATGCGTCATATTCGGAAACGCCGAATGGTTTAAAAAGCAGGCATCCAGGAATGCACCGGCTGTGATCCAGAATAAATACACCAGAAGCCACGTGCAAATACATTGCCACAGCTTTCGTTTTGACTTTTGAAACGTATGTGCAAAATAGATCCCTATCAGAGAAAACCCCAAATTCATAATCGTCCTGGTCAGATCTGATAATTCGTATATCATACCCAGAGACGAAAAGTCAAGGACTTTTTCATCAAATTCACAAAGAAGTCACATTCTGCGGACTTCCTCACGCAGCAGACGCTTGATTTTGTCCTCCATCGTCTCCTTGGCGGTCTGGCTGAAATGCACACGCACGATATAGGTTGTCTTGCCGATCTGCTTTCTGACAGTCGGGCAAGTGGCGGTGTTGGTTGCGGTATTGTTCATTCAAAATCCTCCTGTAAATGAAAAATGCCCGGTGACTGTTCATCATCGGGCGGTGTCAGTATGAGGGAACAAGGCAAGGCGGCAACATTAAGGTATCTATAAACACCTTGCCGTCTTTGCCACGCTTGCCTTGTTCCTGTGTCAGTTTCGGAGATAGCAAACCCATGCTGTGCCGTCTTTCTCGGTTATGAGCCTGTCTCCGATACGGCTTTTCGCCGTTCGCATGGTGCGTGAGGAAATCCCTCGGTCATTGACCGCTTTTTCCAGCTCTGCACTTGGCATTTTCTTTCCGTTTGCCAGCAGTTCCAGTATCAGCATTTCTGCCTGTGCGGTCTTGCTTTCCGTCTTGGCTGTGTCCGTTCCGGCAAGCAGTTCATCGGCGGTAATGTCATAAGCACCTATCCATTCAAACCCTTTCTCGTCTCCCAGAGAAAAAGCAAGGGACTGTCCGGGTGGTGCAAGAGAGCTTTTCTCATGGATAAGCACCCTCGTTGTGGGATTGTCTTTCAGTTTGCCGATAAACAGCAGACTGCGGACTGCCGCCGTAATGTCGATAGAGCCTAATCCCCGGTAGGTGCTTTGCGTTCCTGCGGCTTTGTTGAGGTGTCCTATCAGAACGATAGCACACCCGGTAGCCTGTGCAATATCTCCCAGACTGCGGAAGATGGGACGGACTTCATTTGCTCTGTTCATATCCACATCTGCTCCTAAAAACGCCTGTACCGGGTCTATGATAACCAGCTTGGCATTGTTCTCCCGGATTGCTCTTGCTATGCGTTCATCGGCAAGGGTCAGCGGTATGTCCCTGTCATCAATGACAAGCACTCGTTCAAGGTCTGCGTCCGCTTCTATCAGTCTCGGCTTGACGGTATCACCCAGACCGTCCTCGGCGGTCTGATAGATGATGTTGAACGGCTCAAGGGTCTCCATACCGGGCAAAGGCTTTCGATTGGTGCAAGCCGCCGCAAGACGCATGGCAAAGTAGGTCTTGCCCTCGCCGGGGTTGCCCTGGATAATTGTCAGCTTTCCAAAGGGGATATACGGAAACCATAGCCAATCCACGCTCGTCAGCTCCACATCTGCCATGCGGAGCATGGGGACAGGCTGGGCGGTGGGCAGCTCTCGCAGCGTGATTGTCTCGGCTATGAATTTGCGGCTGGGAATGTCCCCTTGCTGACGGAGAACATCGTTCCAGTCTTTCCTTACCGGGACAAGGCGAATGACGGCGATCTCGCCGGGAATGTCCTGTGCCAGCCGGGTGCAGGCTTCACTTCCTGCGGTGTCGCTGTCAAGGCAGAGGAACACTTTTCGGATGTCCTTGCGTTCAGAAAGAAAACGGTCAAGGGCTTTGCCTGAAACGCCGCCCAGGGCAAGGTAGCTCCTTGTCTGCCAGTCCTGCGGATAAAGGCAGATAAAGGACAAAAGGTCAATCGGTGCTTCAAAGACAAAGAGCTGGTTGCCGTTTCCCTCATAGTGGAACGGATAGGATTTGTCAGACCCGGCAATGTCCTGTCTGAATGGGTCTGCCGTTCCTCGCACATGGGCGTATCTCGGCGTACCGCTTCGGTCTCTGCCGACAAACACAACATTGTGCCGCTTTGCGTCCTCGTAAATATCCCCGGAAAGAAGAAAAGCCTCAACAAGCGTTTTGTTGAGACCTCGGCTTTCTGTGAGATATTGGATTGCTCTGTCGGCTGTCCTGTTGTGCAAGGGCAAGTGAAACGCTGTGGGCGGTGCTGTGCTGGCTTCGCTCTGTCCCTCGGCGCTTTCGCCGGTTAAGAGCTGGACTGCTTCGGGAAAGGACTTGCCGTAAAACTCCATGACAAAATCAATAGGATAGCCGCCCTTGCTCTGGCTGTGGCGAAACCATTTGTTTCCCCGGACGGTCAGGCTGTCATGTTCTTTCCAGCGGTATTCCCGTCCGCTTTTGATAAGTGTCTCTCCCTGTGTGCGGAGAAAATCTTCCAGACTGACGGCGTTTGCCCGGTCGATCTGTGCTTGGGTGTACTGCATGGGCGTCCTCCTTACTTCTTGAAAACAGCGCATCGTCTGCAAATGCCATGCTCACGCTCGTCCAGCGTGTAGGGGCAGTTCGCACATTCCTCGCCGTACTGTCTCATGATAACAGGCAGATAGCCCAGCTCCTGCAACATATCAATCTGGCGGTCGGTGAGGGTGGCTTCAAAGGCAAGGCATTTCCGGGTGTGTTCGTCCAGCTCGATCAGGTCGGAAAGCGGTCTGCCATCGGTCAAAGCTTCTCCGCTCAAAAGGCGTTTTGCCGTTCTGCGGATGGGGTTGTACTCGTTCTTCCAGTCGTATTTTTTCATCGTGTCATATCCTCCTTTTTCTGTCGTGTTTGGGGTCGATTTTGGAGCTTTTGTTCCTCTGTACGCTCGTTAAATCGGGCGGCAGTATCTACACATGACTTGACCTTCCAAAGGCGGTGTAAATCGTCTCTGACGGTCTTAAACTCGCCATAGGTGGTGTTGTGCGCCTGTTCCAGCTCGTCATACTCGTCGGACAGCTTTTTCATATCCACCTTGCCGTCTGGGAACTCCCCGGTCAGCTTTCGTCTGGCGGCGTAGAACTGTATCAGTTCCGCTTCATGCTCTGCCTTGTACTTGGCTCTGGGCTTCTCAAGCTTGATTTTCTGCAAGCCGTCATAGACAGGCTTCAAGTTCTGGAAAGCGGCGGAGCTGTCATAGAGCCGCTTAATCGCTTTCATTCGTGCCGTCTGCTCATCCAGCGTTTTCTTCAAGCTCTCTGTGGCAGCACTGTGTTCGCTGACACGGCTTTCCAAATCTTCAAGGGAGTAAATGCCATTCCTCCGAAGATAATTGAAAGTCTCGTTCATCTCCTTTAGATTGCTGATTTTACCTTTCTGGGAATACGCCCCGGCTCTGCGCTGGGTGTAATAGGCGTTCAGCAGAGAAACAAGGTCGGGTGCCTGCGGCTTGGCAAGCTCCACCTTTGCTTCGGCAATCCAATCAAACAGGAGAGCGATTTTCTTCTTAATGTCCCGGATAACGGCATTGGTGGCTTTGATCCAGCGGTTGAACTCGCCTTTCTCGGTGCGTATGCCCTTCTTCTCCATTGCCCGGACGGTTGCGCCCTCATGGACGGTGGGAAGAAGCTCCACGCCCTGACGCTCATAGCTTCGGTGGTCGATACTAACGTCAAGCCCCTTTTCAGCAAACTTGGCGTTGCATAGCTCCGCCCATGTCTGCCGCCAGTATTCCAGCGTTTCGGGACTGCCCCAGTCGGTAGTGGGAACGGCGTTAAACACAAAGTTTCCATCTGCGTCCCGGATACGGTTGCCGTCCTCGTCCAGCTCGTAAACTCGGTGCTGCTTACAGCCCCATTTGCCGTTCTGCTCGATGGGACGGATGGGGCAAAGCACATGAAAATGGGGATTGGGTATGCCGCCGTCCTCTCTGTCTGGCTGGTGTACAGCGAAGTCAACCACCATGCCACGGCTCACAAACTGCTCCAATAAAAATTGCCTTGCAAGAGCGATGTTTTCCTCAAGGGAAAATTCATTCTGCAAAGCAATGTCAAAGCTGTATGCAAGCTGTGCCGTCTTTCCACGCTCGGCTTTTTCCACGGCGTTCCATAGGGTCTGACGGTCTGCGTATTCTTTCGGTGCATGGGACGGCAGGAGAATGTCGGAGCATATCACGCCGCCCTTGCGGGTGTAGTCGCTGTATTCGCCATAATACTCGCTATACAATCGCTCCCCGGCACGGTAGGCGGCAGAAGCAATAGCGGACTGTCCTGCGCTTCGCTTAGTCTGCGTGACGCTCAGATGAAATAGTGCCATCGGCTTTCTGCTCCTTTCCTCTGCTCGCTTGGTTGATGTGGGTAATCGCCATGTGACGGACGGCTCGCTGGACTTCGGGCAGAGAAAAGATGTACTCCATCAGCTCCGTCATTTCGGTGCGTGTGAGATCTTTGAACTCCGGGGCAAGGCTCTCAATCGTGCCGCCCAGATTGCAAAGACGGTGGGTGCGCTTTTGTCTCTCGCCTTTCTCCAGATACTTCTTTCTGTTCTCCAGACGCTCCAGCTTGTGCTGTTCCTGTGCAAGATGTGTCTCGACCTGTTCCTTTTCGGCTCGGAGCTGTTCAAGGTTTTTCGGTTTTGCCATTTTTCGTGACCTCCTTTTTTGAAAATGGGGATAAAAAAAGACCGTCAACTTTTCGCAGATTGCGACCAGTCAACGGTCAGTTTTTCGGTATTCAGTTGTTGTGTTCAGTTCGGTAAATTGAAGTTGGTCAAAGTTGTTGGCGAAGATATTCCACAACATTTCCATTCGTATCATAGAAACAGATGTTTCCTACATTGAGGGGCAGGACAATGGCGAAAGGCTTGCCACTATCAATATCAATCACCTGAATGCCGTTGCCATCATCTACTTCAAGTCGAACAATATTTTGGGTATTCATTGAGATAAATGCCCTTTCGTTATTTCCCTCAACAACAAACTCTGCAATGTAATCATCAACCTCAACTATATCTCCACCACCACGGAAGAAATATCCAAAAGACAAGCCAGGGCGATTTACATAGACAGAAAAAGTGTGGTCTGTCTTGTCCTGTGGGTAAGAAATAAATGCAGCCATTGTGTCGGAAATGCTTCCATCAACAATCCAATCATCCAAAATTTTTTGAGATTGGCGAATGTCTGCTTCTAAACTGTTTGCGGTTTTACCAATGTCATTGTTTGCATAAAGGAAACCGAAAACCAACACACAAGCCAAAATAACACCCAAGAGGATTATGGGTAATTTCTTTTTCATAGAATCACACTCCTTTATCAAATTAAGATTCTTGATTTTCAAACTTGCTGGCGGCGAACGGTTTGTCAAAACCGTTTGCGGACGGCAAGTCCACAGGGGATAGCCGCTTTAGCGGCGCAAGGGGGTGTAGCCACCTTGACGGAACGAAGTGACGCAACATTCTCGGTCATGCAGTTTTCTTCTGCTGACGGAGAATGAAGCTCCGCAGGGCGCACTACTCTCGACAGAGAGTATAGAAGTGCGCCCTTAGAGTTCTAAGGGATTTTGCTCTGGATTGACTTTCTGACAAATGGAAATATATCCTTGTTTTATCTAAGCCTTTCTCGCATAGAAATTTTATCTTCTCGCCATGCACTATATAGTTCCTCGTTTTCCTCCCATAACTCTTTTATTTCAGAACTATCAGAGAGAACTGCGTCAATAGCGTCTATTGCCTTTTGTTTGAGAGGGGCAAAGTCAAACGATTTTAATGTTTTTATCCATTTAAAATAATCTTCATCATCACAGCTATATTGTGTATCGTTGAGCACGCTATCAATAACTGCGGCTGATACCAATGCATAATGTCCATCGTCATAATCGACATACTCTGCGCCAATCACAGCGTCAAAATATTTTTCCATATCTGAAATAATTTTTGATGACTCTATCAGGTCATCAAGAGCGTCATAGGCTGTATCGTCATCAAACACGCCATAATTCCATGCACCCATTTTAATTTCCTCCTAAATTTAATTTTCTCGTTGATTTCGGTTGAGTAAATTATACCATAAAACTTGTGAACAGTTCTACCGCAACTTTGGACTATATGAGAAAAGTCCGAACAGTTTTCTGCCCGGACTTCCTCGCTCAATCATAAATCAATTCCGCTTTCACAATCTCCTCTGCCTGTGCCTTGCAAGCGTTCATCTGCCGCACCCATTCCATTTGATTATCGGCTTTCAGTTGCTCGGTCACGCCGTACTGCTTTGCCAGCTTCGGCACGATCAGCTCCATGCGGTTTCGTGCCGCTTCTTCAATCTCGGCGCAATGTTCAAAGAGCTTGTCGGATAGTACCAGTTCATTGAACAGTATCGGGCGGTGCATTTCCAGATACGCCTTGCGAAGTCTGCCGTAGTGTCCGAGGGGCTTGGTCTTGCGGATAATGATGTTTGGGATAAGATAATCGCCGTTCTGTGTGTAAGTGATATTCATGCTGTTTGTACTCCTTTCATCGGCTCTCTCTGCGGTAAACTGCTGACAGGGACGAACACGCCCTTTGCAATGTCCTCCGCACGAATGGCGGCTTTCTTGGCTTCGATTTCTGCCTTTTTTCTCCCCTTGATTTTGTCCTCGTATCGCTTCTGCGCTCCGCTGGCTTTCCGCTTCAAGTAGTTCTGATGAAGTCTGTCCTTGCGTTCCTCTCGCTTGCGGATTTCTTCTAATTCCTCCGGGGTCAGCTCCACTTCTCCAAACGCCGGGGGAACGAAACGCCCAACAAAATTGAAGTAAATCTCAACCTCCTGTGTGGTCTGTATACTTCCTTTGCGGTCACGCTCATGCACAAGAATTTTCTCGATAAACTCGTTGAGCATAGCAATGGTCAGCTTGTCGAAGTTCTCATACTTGTCAATCAGAGCGATAAAACGATCAGCGTCCTTTTCGTGCTTTTCATAACTCCTGATAGCCTTTTCCAGAGCAGAGATTTCAGCGGTAAGCTCGGACTGTTCCTTTTCGTATTGAGCGTCCAGAGTGGCGTATCTGCTGTCGGACAGCTTTCCTAAAATGTTGTCCTCATAGATTTTACAGAGCAGGACTTCCAGTTCGGACACTCTCTGCTTTGCGGTGGCAAGGCGTATCCGCTGTTTCTTAACCTCTGCTGTCTGCTGGCTGGACTGCGCTTCCTGTACCACTCGGACAAACTCGGCTCGGTCATGCTTCGCATACTCGGCAATGGCTTTGAGCATTTCGGAAACAAGGGACAGTACCACATCTTCATTGATACGGTGCTGGGTCTTGCAGAGCTTTCCAACTGGGACTTTGCTGTATTGGGAACAGGTATATTGAGAAATACGCTTGCCGTTGTTGGTACGGTGGACATACATCTTGCCGCCGCAATCGGCACAATAAAGCAAGCCTGTGAGGGGAGCTGCTTCGCCCCAGCCGTCCGGGTAGCGTCTGACATTCCCACGGATTTTCTGCACAAGGTCAAAGGTCTGCTGGTCAATGATAGGCTCATGGGTATTCTCGAAAATTGTCCATTCGTCCTCCGGGACATAATGGCTTTT
>CDTY01018584.1_pt1 | contig 19309 bp, 15 predicted proteins | sample 557731 | NCBI WGS metagenome assembly CDTY01 (sample SAMEA3182101, study PRJEB8094) | gut metagenome | biome: human; feature: gut; material: Stool; isolation source: human stool | place: Canada | collected 2013-02-12
CCACCAGGCGTTGCCGTAGTTGCCCACAAAGTTGGGATACTTCTGGAAGGCCGGATAGTAGTGGGCAGGGAGCATCTCAGAGTGGGTATATACGTCCACGCCGGTGCCCTGGGTCTGCTCCAGCAGCATCTCCAGATCCCGCAGGTCGTGGCCGGAGACCAGGATGCCGGGGTTTTTCCCCACGCCGATGTTCACCTTGGTGATCTGTGGGTTGCCGTAGGCAGTGGTGTTGGCCTTGTCCAGCAGCGCCATGCCGGAAACGCCGTACTTACCGGTCTCCAGAGTCAGGGCTACCAGGTCGTTCACCGTCAGGCTGTCGTCCAGCGTGGCGGCCAGGGCCCGCTGCAGGAAGGCGTCCACCTCTCCGTCGTCCTGGAGCAGGGCGTTGGCGTGCTTGGAATAGGCGGACAGGCCCTTGAGGCCGTAGGTGATGAGTTCCCGGAGAGACCGGATGTCCTCATCCTTGGTGGACAGCACACCCACCTGGGCGGCCTTGGTCTCCCAATCGCCGGAGCCGTCCCACAGTGCCGCCTGGGGCAGCGCTGCAGGGTCTGCCACCTGGCCCAGCAGAGCCTGCTTGGTGTCCAGGGTCTCCCGGATGCGGGCCTCAATGGCCTCCTTGTCAAAGTTGGCGTTGGTGATGGTGGTGAAGAGGTTCCAGGTGATGAGGTGATTCACCTCCGCTGCCACCGTCTCCCCCTGGGCCCGCAGCGCAGTGGTCACCGCGCTCAGCCCCTTTGTCACATAGACCAGCAGATCCTGCATAGCCGCCACATCCGGCTTCTTGCCGCACACACCCACGCGGGTGCAGCCGGTGCAGCCAGCGGTCTCCTGGCACTGATAGCAAAACATCGTCTGTTCCATTACTGTTCCTCCTGGTTTCGTCCGCCGGCAGCTGGGCCTGTGGCCGCCGCCATGCTTGACTTTCTGGGAATACTATAATATAGTTATTCCCACAAGTATGTTGTTTTAACAACGAAAAGGAGTAGAATTTTATGGAGACTGCAGCCTTGTGCCTGACACCCCTGTTTCGAGGCACCTCGCCCCAGGAGACAGAGGAGATGCTCGCCTGCCTGGGCGCGGAGCGTCGGTCCTTTGCCAAGGGAGAGCGGATCTACCGGGCTGGGGACACCGTCACAGCCCTGGGCGTGGTGCTGCAAGGCAGCGTGCTCATTGAAAGCAGCGATCTGTGGGGCAACACCTCCGTACTGGACAGCGTGGGGCCCGGGCAGATCTTTGCCGAGACCTATGCCTGCTGTCCCGGCGAGCCGCTGATGGTGGACGTGACAGCGGCAGAGGCGGCGGAGGTGCTGTTTTTGCGCATGGAACAGATCCTGCAGGTCTGCCCCAACAGCTGCCCCCACCACAGCCGGCTGATCCGCAATCTGCTCACTCTGTCGTCTCAGAAGAATCTGACCTTGTCCCGAAAGATCTTTTACACCTCCCCCAAAACCATCCGGGGCCGGCTGCTGTCCTATCTGTCCAGCCAGGCCCTGCGCAGCGGCTCCCGCAGCTTCACCATTCCCTTCAACCGCCAGCAGCTGGCGGACTATCTCAACGTGGACCGCAGCGCCCTGTCCAATGAACTGGGAAAAATGCAGCGGGAGGGGCTGCTGCGGACAGAGCGGAACCACTTTTTTCTGCCGGAGGGCGTTAAAAATGGTCTTTGAGCCACTCTTGACACTCTAAGGAGAGCAGTTGTTATCTATTTTCTTAAAGATCGATCCCCGTTGCAAAGAAATAACAAAGCGACCCGCCGAACGGCAAGAGCCATTCGGCGGGTCGCTTCATATTTCCTAAGCGCAGGCTACGCATGCGTTCTTCTATAAAGGAGGGGCAGCTGCCCCTCCTTTTTCACATTACGCCAAGGTATTCATAAACCGCATCAGGAAGGTAGCAGCCTGACCGCGGTTGGCACTGCCGTTGGGGCTCAGGGTAGTAGCAGAGGTGCCGGCCAGGACACCCTCGGCCAGGGCCCACTCCATGGGCTCCACGGCCCACACGGAGCCGGCGTCCACGAAGCCTGCCAGGCTGGCGGAAGCAGAGGTGTCATAGACCATGTACTGCGCGTAGCGGTACAGGATGGCCACCAGCTGCTGACGGGTCACCACGGCGTTGGCACGGAAGGTACCGTCGTCAAAGCCGTTGACGATGCCGTTGCGGGAGGCCCACAGCAGGGCATCATAGCACCAGGTGCTCGCATCCACATCGGTGAAGTCCTCGGTGCCGCTGATAGCGGGAGAGCCGGCCATGCGATAGAGCATGGTGACCCACATGCCGCGGTTCAGGGTACGGTTGGGCTCGAAGGTGCTGGTCGTGGTGCCGTTCATCAGGCCGTTGACATAGACGAACTGGACCGCGTCATAGCACCAGGTGGAGGTGCTGATATCCCGGAAGATATTGGCCACATCCACGGCCTCAGCCACCTTAAAGGTGACGGAGATGGTGTGGTTCTTGTTCACGCGCTCAAAGGTGTAGCTGCTGACAGCGCCCACGCTGACGCCATCCACCAGCACGTCGGCGATGACATAGCCGTCCTTGGGCTGGATGGTGAACTGCTTGTTGGCGTTGAGGTTCACGCTGACCCGACCGGTGGGGCTGATGGTGCCGCCCTGTCCGGCGGAGGCCGTGATGACGAAGGTGCTGATAACGCTGCCGCCTCCGCCGCCTCCGCCGGGGATTGTGTTCTCCTTGAAGCTGGCTGCAGCATCCAGAGTCTTGCCGCTGATTGCAGAGAGCAGCTCAGAGGTCAGAGTGGTGTAGGTGGTTCCGCCGATGGTCCACCCCTGGAAGGTGGCGCCGTCCTTGGTGTCGGTGGGCAGCGCGTTGCCCACGTCGGCGGCGTCATAGGTCACGGTCTGGGTGGAACCGTCAGCAAAGGTGTAGGTGATGGAGCCGGTGCGGCTGTCAGAGAACAGCTCCACTTCGCTGAAGGAGCTCTGGGTCCAGGTGGCGACATCGCCGCTGACGCTGACCGGCAGGATCTCGGTGCCGCCGCCGGTGAGATAGTGTCTGGCAAAGAGGTTTCTGGTGGGGAAGCCAGAGGGCAGCTTGACGCTGATCGTAACGGGGGTGGTAATGGCACTGTTGGGCAGGGTCACACCACTGGCCAGGACAACATCATTACCAGAACCGCCGCTGCCCGTATCCGCCGTAGCAGTGACTGTATAAGTCGGAGTAATTGCAAGCTTGAAGCTGCTGTCCGTAAGGGCCTTGGCAGTGATCTGCGCCGTCGTCTCAACCTTAATGATATGCTTGCCAGTGATACTCTCTGCAATCTTATCCGTATTGCTGGTCTCCAGCTGCTTTGCAATATTGGTCAGAGCCTTGGCCGCCGAGATCACCAAGTTTTCTACCTTGGTGTCGCTACTACTCACCGCATCTCCAGCGGCAGTTTCTTTATCTCCAGTGACCTCATTTGTGGTGTTCTTGCCCTCTGCCTCAATGGTAATACCAGCGTCCTTTGTCACCACAGCAGTGGTATCGATGGGATAGGTGGCAACCACGGTATCGTCCACCTTGACGGTGACATTGGTGCCGTCGCTGGCGGCAGAGACGTTCATGCCAGCAACCGTGGCGGCAGTGGGCGTGACAGTCAGCGTGGCGCCTTCGGTCTTGATACCACTGACCACGACCTTGCCGTTTTCGATGGCGGCAGCGACCATGTCACCGGTCTCAGAGCTGGTGACGCTGACGCCGGCCAGGGGCTGGACCAAAGCCTTGACGACCACGGTCTTTTCCACAGCGTTGTAGTTGTCGGTAGCAGCGATGGCCACGGTGATGGTGGCGGTGCCGTTGGCCACAGCGGTGACCTTACCGGCGGCGTCCACCTTCACAGCGGTATCGTCTGCGCCGATGGCGTAGGTGATCTTAGCGCTCTTGTCGGCGTCCGTATCAGTGGAAGCGGTGATCTGAGCGGTCAGGCTGCCGGGAAGCAGCGTGATGTCCGCAGGCGTAACGCTCAGATTCCGGTTCGCCTTGTCGATGGTGTAGGCCTGGGTCTTGGCCTCGGGCAGCACATAGTTGGGGTTGCTCAGGGCCGTGGCGGTGGCGGTATGGGAACCGGCATTGGCCTCCTTGCCACCGGTGACAGTAACGGTGCAGGTGTCCTCGCCCACCAGATTGGTGACAGTGGCGGTGACATTGGAAGCGGTGCCGTCATAGGTACGCTTCTCCGCACCGGCCCAGGTCAGCTGGGCGGTCAGGGGGCTGATGGTAAATTCTCCGCTGGTGGCCTTGCCGCTGTGGGTGGCGCTGACCAGCTCCGCCGTCACGGTATAGGTGCCGGCATCCTTGGGCGCCTCGGTGCTGTTATAGGTGGTGCCGTCGGCCTTGGTACCCACATAGGTATAGGTAAAGGTAGCGCCGGTGTCGGTGTCGTGGTCGATGGCAGTCTGCTCTGCTACGGGAGTCGTCAGCTTCTCACCATAGGTAATATCGGTGGGCTCCGTGGTAAAAGAGACCTTGACCGGGTACTTGCTGGTGATGGTCAGGTCAAAGGTGGGCGTGGCGCCCAGGGTAGCCCAGGCGGGAGCATCAAAGGTGGGCGTCAGGGTCAGGGCCACATCCTTAGCGGAGGCGTCCACAGCCTTGAGCTCGTCCAATGTCTTGTCCCAGCCGGTGATGGTATAGGTGGTGCCAGCCACAGCATTGTCATAGGTCACAGTGACCGCAGTAGGCAAAAAATTGCTGTAATTGCCCGCCGCCTTGATCTCGCCCATGGTCTTGGTCACAGCGGTAGTGCCCAAAGACAGCGCGGCGTTGACGACGCTCACCGTCAAGGTGGCGGTCAGCGTGGGCTGGTTGGCGAAGTTGGCGTTGGCGTCCAGGGTGCCCACATAGGTGTAGGTGCCGCCCTTGACGTTGTAGGCCTCGGTGGCGTCCGCCCAGGTAATAGGCGCAGAGGTCACGGTGCCCGCGCCGGAGATGGTGACCGTCTCAGGCAGAGCCATGAAGGCCTTCAGCGCAGCCGCGTCCGTGTTCTCGGAAGCATTGGCCTTGATGATCTGGCTGGGCGCATCGGTGGTGATGGCCACCTCTGCCTTGGTAATGGCAGCGGGAACCTCCACAGTGGAAACATCACCCAGGGTATAGTTGCCGTTGGTGTCGCCAGAAATGCTCACCGGCAGAGCCAGGGTATAGTCGCCTGCGTTTGCCGAGCTGTATGCCGGAATGGCACCGGGCTGGACGCTCACGCCAGTATCCTTGCTCAGGATGCCGGTAACTTCCAGTGCACCGGTCGCAGTTCCTGCGTCAGTCGTTCCATCGTAGCTCTTGGAGACAGCATAGTCGCCCGGAGCCACAGTAAGCTCTTTGGGAGTGACGGTAACAGAGTATTCCTTCTGTACAGAAGTTCCCTGATATTCACCCTCAGATGTAACTGTAAAGGTCACAGTAATGGTCCGCTCGCCGGCATTCTGGATTTCATCGGCATCCACTACTGTAATTTTGCCTTCCAGAGGCTTGCCATCAGGGTCAGTGGCGAAGTAAGACGCAGCATCATAACTGACCGCAGATCTATTGTGCATACCATAGGAAATTTCCTTTACCACAAACACAAGATCCCAGTTCATGATGATGGTGCGGGCGGTGAGGGACACGGAAGCCGTCACATCATCAGTGGCTTTCGCGGTAAGAGTAGCGGTGGCACTGTCCGCAGTGGTGGAGGCCACGGTGACCTTGCCGCCAGCATTGGTGATGCCAGCACCAGCGGAAGTCAGCTTCCAAGTTACAGAGGATGCGTCCATCTCCGCGCCAAACTGGTCAAGAACCTTAGCGGTGAAAGTGTAGTCCTTGCTGGCTGTGCCGGGAATGGCCAGGGTGGCAGTGGTGACTTCCGCGCCAGATGCGTCATAGACCTTCACGGTCTTAGCCTCAGGGGTCTGACGCTCCACCGTCAGGGCATAGGAATCAGACTGCCCGCCCACAGTGGCGGTGATGGTATAGGTGCCTGCCGCGGCATAGGCGTTCACGGTGACGGTGCCGCCGGAAACGGTGACATCGCCCTCCTTGCCGTCCTCAGTGGCAACGGTCCACTGGGCGTTTGCGGCCAGAGCAGCGTTCTCTTCACCGTACTGGTCGGTGACCGTGGCGGTCAACTTCACGGTGGTGCCATCAGGGGCGTTGGCACCCTGAACGGTAACTGCGCTTGCATCCTTGCTGCTGTCATCCACCACGCTGACAGAAGCAGCAGCGGCAGCGGCACGGGTGACGGTCAGGGTAGCGGTCTTGGCATCGCCCTGGGAATCGGTGGAGTTGGGCGTGGCAGTGATGGTATATTCATCAGCCGTTGCCTTCGCAGTCACAGAAACCACACCAGAATTATCCACAGTCACGCCCTGGTCAGCAGGAGTCACACTCCAAGTGACACCGGTGGTGATGTTGGTACCCTTGGCGGAGGTGGCCGTAGCCTGAACCGTCTGGGCAGCAGCATCGCCGCCAACCACATTCACGGTATTCTGGGCCAACTTAACAGTGTCCAACTACGGAATAACACCATCGATGGTAATAGTACCATTCGTTGCAGCAGCAGGAATGTCCTGATTGCTGGAATTTGTCGCCTTGACAACTTCCACTTCGATAGGCGTCTCACAGGATTCCACATCATCTGCAACTGTGAAAGTCAGACTGCCAATAATACCGCTGGCCGTTGTCATACCTCCAGTTACATTACTAACATAACCGAGAGAAGCCATCTTCCAGCCATTTAATGTGCGTTCTTCAGAGATGTTTTTTGTATCATCCGGATTTATTTCATTAAATGCTTTTCCCATATTTGCTGCCATGTGTTGATACCAGATTGTATCATTGCTACCAGATGCCGAATTAGAAGCATTTGCATCAGTACAAGTCAGCAAATCGGCCTTATAGTAAACATATACCGTTAAGGCAGACAAATCCGTATTGTTGTCAATACTGACGTCAAGCTTTATGGTTTCTCCATGGTTTACCTCTCCGCTGCCAACGGAAACGGTAAATTCCTCTGCGGCACTGGCCGGAAAGGTCATTACACTCACCAAGACACTCAGCGTGAGAAGCAATGCAAGTGCTCTTTTGAGCCGTCTCATAGTTTTCCTCCTGTTAAATTAAAATTCATCCCGCAGTCCAACAGCCCGCTGCAAAATGAAGAGGGAATCTGTTGCAGTAACAGTTTCATCTCCATCCACATTAGCCGCCAAACGTTGAATATCTGTCCACTCGCCTCTGCCTACCGCCATCTGCAAGGCATAGAGGGAATCTGTGGCGGTAAACTTACCGTCATTGTCCACATCCCCCAGCGTGTAGGGCTGCACCTCATAGTTTCCCGCCGGGGCGTAGCCCATAGGAATCTTGATTGTGCTGAATCCCGCCTTGTCGCTGGTGATATACAGCGTCAGAGCCTTCTTCTCCGCAATGTCCATGGGATAGACATGGAAGGTGATGGACCCGGTGGACGCCGTGGTGGTCTGGTCGATGTAATAGATGGCATTATCCACAGTGGGCAGCTTGTCGCCCTCCACCAGGAGGACCACATAGTCCTCCCCTGCGGCAACGGAGCCGCTGTAGGTGACGGCCATCTTCACCGCGCCGGGATAGAAGCTCTCATAGCCCTCCTGGCCGTCCACATTGGCCGAAGTGCTGAAAACCTTCTCCCCTGCCGCCGTCTGGGGCGTAATGGTGATATTGGATGCCTTGCCGGTGATATAGAAGCCGCCCGCCAGACTCTGGTTCTCCGCCAGGGCGGCGACGCACAGCAGCGCCGCCAGGACCCCAGCAAGCAGCAGCGTGTTCCGCAATTTCTTCATTCTTCCACCTCTTCCCGATCAAGCGCCGAACTGCTCGAAATAATTGACCAAGATCTTGGCCAGCTGGGCCCGGGTGGCAAGACCCGTAGGGCCCAGAGTGGTCTCGCTGGTGCCGGATAGAAGCTTGTTATACACCGCCCAGTACATGGGCGCCTTGGCCCAGGAGGCCAGGGTGCCGCTGTCGGTAAAGGCGTCATCATAGATCTTGGTCAGCAGTGTCTCCTGGCCGCTGACCCCGCCGTGGAACAGAAAGAGGATCTTCATGGCCTCCTGCCGGGTCACGGGGTCGTTGGGTGCAAAGCGCTCCACCGTCTTGCCGTTGGCATAGCCCTTCTCATAGGCCCATGCCACCGCGTCAGAGCACCAGACCCCCGCCGTGTCCGTAAAGGGCACCGCCGTCTGGGGCGCGGGCTGGCCCGCCATGCGCCAGAGCACCGTCACATACTCGCCCCGGGTCACGTTCTTCCCGGGCTGGAAGCTGCCGTCGGCGTAGCCCTGGAACAGGCCCAAATCCACCGCCGCGTTGATGTAGCGCTCTGCCCAGTGGTCCACCGTGTCGGCGAACTTATGTTCCGTCACCGGCGTGGTCTCCTCCGGCTTTTCCTGGGGCTGGGAGGGGTCTGTGGGCTGGGAGGGCTCCGGCTTCTCCTCCGGCTGGGAGGGTTCCGGCGGGGTGGACTGGTCCTCCGCCCCGATGAGGGCAAAGGGGATGCTTGTCCCGTTCTGGTCCGAGAGCACATAGTCCTTGAGCCCGAAGGCAATAGCTCCAGGTCCGATCACCTTAAAGGTGAAAGTGGCCAGGGTGTCGTTGGCCGTCAGAGGCGTGGCCGAGGCCGCCGCCACGATGGCACCAGTGGAGGCGTTCGGGTTCACCGCCGAAAGAGAACCTCCAAGCGCCGGGCCGGTGGTCACCGACGTACAGTCCAGCACCGCACTGTCAAAGGTCAGCATAAGCTGCACCGCCGAAAAACCCGGGTTATTTTGAATAGATACGTCCACCGTAATGGTGTCTCCCACGGCGGGCGAGGAATTGGACGGCGTCACCGCAAGGGTGGGCTCCGCCGCCCATGCCCCCACTGTCAGCCCCAGGCACAGGCACAGCGCCAACAGAAGAGACACTCTTCTTTTTTTCAATCTCATTCCCCCTTTTCTTTTATGTACAATCTCCTTTCGCTCCCTTCTTTTGAGAGCGGAGCTTTTGGCGTGATTCATACATTTTTCCAATATTCCAGCAATAAGCCAGGCATTAGTATACCAATTTCTTTATATTTTGCAACTGGAAAAAATAACAGTTTTTTCTTTTGGTATTTTTCTCCACTACCCAGATATTTTCCAGCAATTTCAGTACTTTGCTCTGGTTACAAATATTTTATTGCTTTGGAAAAAATCGTGATTTACACCAACTATTCTCCAAATTTTTGCGTTTTTATCCTCCAAGTCTTTTCTCCGAAGCCGCAGCATAGGCTGTGGTGAGGTGATAGTTTTGGGTACTGTGCAACAGGAGCTGGCAGCGGTTTTGCTGCGCCGCCTGCGGGACCGGGGGCTGATCTCCCAAGCCCTCTACACCGTCGCCGCGGACGCGGCCCGGACTGCGGACCTGCCCCCGCTGGTGGGCAAGGCCACCAACCTTCCAAAGGAGGTGCTCTACTTTGAATCTTCTTCAGATTCGCCGGCAGCTGCGGGAGGGCAGGAGCCTCTTTGACCTGCCCCTGCGGGTGACCTTTTACGCCCGGGTCTCCACCGACAAGTTGGAGCAGAAGGGGAGTCTCGAAAACCAGGTGCAGTACTACACCGACTTCATCCAGTCCAGGCCCTGCTGGACCTATGTGCCGGGGTATGTGGACGAGGGCATCAGCGGGACAAGCACCGCCAAGCGGGAAAGCTTCCTGCGGATGATCGCCGATGCCGAGGCCGGATACTTCGACTTCATCATCACAAAGGAGATCTCCCGCTTTTCCCGCTCCACCCTGGACAGCATCAAATACACCCAGGAGCTGCTGGAACACGACGTGGGGGTGCTCTTCCAAAACGATAACATCAACACTCTGGACACGGACAGCGAATTTCGGCTGGTGGTCATGGCGGGCGTGGCCCAGGACGAGGTGCGCAAGCTCTCCGAACGGCTGAAGTTCGGCTTCCGCCAGGCCATCCGCAACGGCCATGTGCTGGGCAACGACAAGCTGTGGGGCTACGACAAGAAGAACTGCATCCTCACCGTCAACGAGCCGGAGGCCCAGGTGGTTCGCCGGATCTTCCATCTCTACGCCAACGAGCAGATGGGCATCCGCCGGATCTCCCAGGCCCTCTACGACGAGGGCTTCACCAGCCGAAACGGCAATGCCTTTAACGAGCTGACCATCCGGCACATCCTCTGCAACCCCAAGTACAAGGGCTGGTACTGCGCAGGCAAGAGCCAGACAGTGGACTACCGCAGCAAGCGCAAGGTCTTCCTCCCGGAACAGGACTGGGTCATGTACCCGGACCCGGCGGTGCCGGCCATCGTATCCGAGGAGCTGTGGGACCGGGCCAATGCCCTCTACAAGCAGCGCAGCCAACAGATGATGGCCCACCAGCAGGGCGCCTCCTTCCACAACCGCTATCCATACAGCGGCAAGCTTCTCTGCGGAGCCCACGGCACCAGCTTTCACCGGCAGGTGCTCAAAAGCGTCAGAGGGGAAAAGGAGGTCTGGCAGTGCCGGGTCTACCGCAGCCGGGGCAGGGCGGGCTGCGCTGCCCCCCAGGTATACAGCTGGGAGCTGGACGAGATCCTGGCCCGCATCTTTCCCTATGTAGTGCCCGACAGGGAGGCCCTGGCGGAGGCGGTGATGGTCCTGCTCCGATCGGCTATCCCAGCAAAGAGCTCCCAGCGGGAGCTCCGGCAGATCCAGGAGCGGTTGTCCGAGCTGACAGCAAAAAAAGACCGCCTTTTGGAGCTGAGCGTGGCCGGGGCCCTGTCCGTTCCGGAGTTCAAGGAGCGCAACGACGGTTTCAACCGCCAGATCCGGCTTCTGGAGCGGCAGCGGGAGGAGCTCCAGGCCCGGCAGGACCTTCTCTCCCCCCAGCAGCTGCGGGAGATCCGCGCCGCCCTTGCAGAGGAGCTGTCCTTTGCAAAGGGCATCGACTCCTGGCTGGTGGCCGCCCCTTTGCAGCAGGCAGTGGTCCGACAGGAATCCACCCGCACCCAGGTCTGCCTGGACCTCTTTTTATACGACGGCAGCCCCTGGCGGGCTGTTTTTCAGCGGGAAAAATCCTCCTTTTGCTTCCGCCTTTCTTTACAATGTGCGCCACCAGACGGAGGTTGTGCTCGATGAGGGTATTGCGGGCCTCCAAATCCCCCTCCGCCATCCGGTGCAGGCAGTCCCGCTCCTCTGCCGCCGTCAGCGGCTTGGGGAAGGACCCGGCATTTGCGTCCAGCCGCAGGGAAAACAGCAGGCTGTGGGCCAAAAGCAGCAGCGCCGCAGAAATCATGTACATCGCCCCTTTCCCTCCACCCTATGAGCTCCAGGGCCGTCCCTATGCGCCTGTCTGCCTGGTTATGTCCCCTCCTACTTTCCGCAGGTTTTCTTCTTGGTATGCAAATCCTTTGCGGAATGTGGTATACTGCTTTGAGAATCCTTCCAAAAAAGAAAAGGAGCGAAAGATTATGGAACAAGGCCTTTCCCGCCGCCTAAAGGCAGCCTTGCAGGACGCCGGCGCCGGCTGCAGTGCCCTGAGCTGGACCACAGAGGACGGCAAGCACCTGTGGGGGCGAAATTTCGACTTCAACCGCATCTCCCAGGACAGCAAAGTCTCCGTCGTGCCCCGGGGCACCGTTTACCATACCTGCATCGCCGATCCAAAGCAGCCCCCCTCGCAGGAGACCCGGCAGGTCTCCCGCTACGGTGCGGTGGGCATGGGTCTTTTGCTCCTGCCCGCCTCCCCCATTCTCTATGAGGGCATCAACGACCAGGGCCTGATGGGCGGTCAGCTCTACTACCGGGGCTTTGCCCATTTCCCGTCTCTGGTCCGGCCGGACACGGCGCCCCTGCAGCCGCCCCTTGCCGTATACCACCTGCTGGCCCAGTGCGCCACAGTGGCGGAGGTGGCGGAGATGCTGGAGCGGCAGGTGACGCTGGTGGCACAGCCGCTGATGGGCACCGTGCCGCCCCTTCACTGGTCCTTCAGCGACCGCACCGGCGAGACCATCGTCGTGGAGTCAGACCAGGACGGGCTGCACATCTACCGCAATACAGTGGGCGTCATGACCAACAGCCCCGGCTACCCCTGGCACCGGCTCAACCTGCTCAACTACGCCGGCATCCGGGACCTGGACTACGACACCCTGGAGCTGGATCAGCTCTGCCTGGATCAGTGCTTCTCCGGCAGCGGCGCCCAGGGGCTTCCCGGAGACTGGAGCTCTCCCTCCCGCTTCATCCGCCTGGCATTTTTACGCCACTATGGTGCTAAAGGGAAAAATGAGGCCGATGGTGTGAGCCGGATGCTTCACCTCTTTCAGAGCGCCATCTTCCCCCTGGGCATGGTCCGGGTCTCCCAGCCAGGGAAGCCCTCGGAGCTGGAGCCTGAGGGCCTGCCCTTTGACTACACCGTCTACACCTCTTTGATGTGCAGCGAATCCCTGCGGTTTTACTGGGTCAGCTATGAAAATCAGCGCGTCCGGTATGTGGACCTGAGTTGCCTGGCCCAGGCAAAGGCACCGGTCCAATTCGATCTGGGCCGCTGTCCGGATTTCCTGGACATAACCTCCCAGTCCTGCTCTGAGGCTGCCCTGCAGGGAAATCCATAAGGTTAGGAAAATTCTCCCTCCAGGCCCGCAAAAATTGTGCATTTTTGTATCTTTCCTTCGTGTTTTGTCATGGTATATAATAGCCCCAAAGCGTATTATACCGGGATTTTGATTGCTGTTTTTCTCGTCCCTGACGGGGCAACCAAAAAACATGGCGTGATACCATTCCGGCTGCGCCCTCACGGTGCAGCCGCCGCAAAATTCGGGAAGATCTTCCTTTTGTCTGCTCTCCCCCGGAATGCCCGGGAGGCAGCGAAAGAGGCTTGCAAATTTTTCGGACCCGGAAAAGAGGTGAAGCCTATGCGCAGGCTCTTCTTTGTTTTTCTCACCTTCCTGGCCGCCTGGAGCGGCTGGCTCCTGTTCTGTTTCCAGCGGGCCAGACGCCGCTGCAATAAAAAGGGGCCCAAGAATCCTCCTGCCGACACGGACACGGAGCAGGAGGACTAAACGCCCTGCCTTTTTCTCTGACCTGCCGTTTTTCTGTTCCAAGCAGGCAATGGTAGACATCTGGAAACGGCGGTGATACAATGGTGCTGTATCAATATCACAACAGAGGAGGTCTATATGGATCAGCTCAGAAACAAACAGGGTTTCATCTGTGATATGGACGGTGTTATCTACCACGGAGACCGTCTGCTCCCCGGCGTAAAGGAATTCGTGGACTGGCTCTACCGCGAAAATAAGAAGTTTCTCTTCCTGACCAATGCCAGCAGCCGCTCCCCCAAGGAGCTCCAGCAGAAGTTGGGACGCATGGGGTTGGATGTGGACGAGAGCCACTTCTACACCAGCGCTCTGGCCACCGCCAAGTTTCTCAGCCATCAGTCCCCCAACTGCAGTGCCTATGTCATCGGTGACCCCGGATTATATAATGCCCTCCACGATGCGGGTATCACCATCAACACCGTGGACCCGGACTATGTCATCGTGGGCGAGACCAGCAATTACAACTATGAGAGCATCTGCCAAGCTGTGCGCCATGTGCTCCGGGGCGCCAAGCTCATTGGCACCAACACCGACCTGACCGGCCCCACAGAGCAGGGCATCGTCCCCGCCTGCCGGGCCCTGGTGGCTCCCATTGAGGCCGCCACCGGCAAGCAGGCCTACTATGTGGGCAAGCCCAATCCCCTGATGATGCGCACGGGACTGCGGCTGCTGGACGTCCACTCCGGTGATGCGGCCATGATCGGCGACCGGATGGATACGGACGTCATTGCCGGCATTGAAAGCGGTCTGGACCCCATTCTGGTCCTCACCGGCGTCACCTCCCGGGAGGACATCGACCGGTATCCCTACCGGCCCCGTCTGGTGTTGAACGGCGTGGGCGATATCCCGGGTTGAGTTTTCACCATATAATAAAAAAGCTGTGCACTCCCATGGGTGCGCAGCTTTTTTTATCCCCGCTTCGTATGATGGAAGAACGCACTGAACCTTTTCCCTACGCGGCGCATAATCTTCCCCAAACTGCGCAACCTGACAGCAACGCCGCCGGCGTTTTCCAGCCAGAACGCCGGCGGACCATCCTTTGGAAGAAGGAGACACTGTCATGGAACGCTTTTCATCCCGTCGGGCCGCCGTAATGGCTGCCGCTGTCACGCTGGTCCTTTTACTTGCCGCCCTGGCCCTATGGCGCATGGGCGCCTGGACGGAGGAGAACTCCCTGCCTGCTGCGGCTGGCGCCGCCGTGCCCGCCTCGGCAGACAACTGGGGCCTCTCCTTTCCCACCGAGGGGCAATCCCCTGTGGGCAACGCCTCCGTGGAGGATCTGGCCCAATACGACGCCTACTATCTGGGGGACACCTCCAAGCCGGTGATCTATCTGACCTTTGACTGCGGCTATGAAAACGGCTACACCGGCAAGATCCTGGACGTGCTCAAGGCCCATAAGGCCCCCGCCGCCTTTTTCGTGGTGGGGCACATGATCGAGACCGCCCCGGATCTGATCCGCCGCATGGTCCAGGAGGGCCACATCGTGGGCAACCACACCTACCACCACCCGGACATGACCGCCATCGCCCAGCAGGACGCCTTCCAGGAGGAACTGGACTCCCTGGCGGCTCTCTATCAGGAGACCACCGGGGAGGAGCTGCCCCGGTTCTACCGTCCGCCCCAGGGGAAATACAGTGAGGAAAACCTGCGCCAGGCCCAGGCCCTGGGCTATCGGACCATCTTCTGGAGCCTGGCCTATGTGGACTGGTACACCGACGACCAGCCCACAGCGGAGGAGGCCTATTCCAAGCTCCTGCCCCGCATCCACAACGGCGCCATCGTGCTGCTCCACTCCACCTCTCAGACCAACGCTGAGATCCTGGACGAGCTGCTGACCAAATGGGAGGAGATGGGCTACTCCTTCGCCTCCCTGGAGGATCTGCCGGACGCCGCCGATCTATGACCCTCCCCACTGGGACGGCATCTCACTGACAAGGACGTGGTTCCATTGACCAACAAGCACATCGGCCCCCAGACCGTGGCCCTGGCCTCTCCCCCTTCGGTGGTGGCCTTTTCCAACATCGGCGGCAAGCTGGAGGGCAAGGGCCCTCTGGCGGCCTACTTTGACGAGCTGAGCCAGGACTCCTTCTTCGGAGCGGACACCTGGGAGAAGGGCGAGTCCGCCATGCAGGAGCGAGTGCTCCGGCGGGCGCTGAAGAAGGCGGGCATGGAGGCCCGGGACCTGGACTATGTGCTGGCCGGAGACCTGCTCAACCAGTGCATCGGTACCTCCTTCGGCCTGCGCTCCTTCCACATTCCCTTCTACGGCCTCTACGGCGCCTGCTCCACCATGGGTGAGAGCCTGGCCCTGGGCGCCATGCTCATCGACGGAGGCTTTGCCTCCTTCATCGCCGCCCTCACCTCCTCCCACTTCTGCACCGCCGAGCGGCAGTACCGGATGCCTGTGCCCTATGGCAACCAGCGCACCCCCACCGCCCAATGGACCGCCACCGCCGCCGGCTGCTGCATTCTGGGCGCCCAGGGGGATGGGCCCTACGTCACCCATGTCACCTGCGGGCGCATCGTGGACAAGGGCATCACCGACGCCAACAACATGGGCGCGGCCATGGCCCCCGCCGCCTACGACACCCTGCGGGCCCACTTCCAGGCCACCGGCACCTCCCCGGCGGACTACGACCTGGTGGTCACCGGAGACCTGGGGGCTTTGGGCCACGAGATCGTCACAGACTTCTTCCGCCAGGACGGCGTGGATATGACGAAAAACTACCGGGACTGCGGAATGCTGCTCTACGATCTGGAGGCCCAGGATATGCACGCCGGCGGCTCCGGCTGCGGCTGCTGCGCCGCCACGCTCAACGGCTATCTGCTTGGCGGGATGCGGAAACACAAATGGGACCGCATCCTCTTTTGCCCCACGGGGGCTCTGCTCTCCCCCGTCTCCTCCTCCCAGGGCCAGAGCATCCCCGGCATCTGCCACGCGGTCTGCCTTTCCAACACGAAATGAGGGACATCACATGGAGTATCTCAACGCCTTTCTCTGCGGCGGCCTTCTGTGCGCCGTGGGACAGATTCTGATCGACAAGACCTCCCTGACCCCCGCCCGCATCCTCACCGGCTATGTGGTGGCAGGCGTACTGCTGGGGGCCCTGGGGCTCTATGAGCCGCTGGTGGAATGGGGCGGTGCCGGCGCCACCGTGCCGCTGACCGGCTTTGGTTACAGCCTGGCCAAGGGCGTTCAGAAGGCCGTGGCCCAGCAGGGCTGGCTGGGCATCTTTACCGGCGGTCTTACCGCTACCGCCGGCGGCATCGCCGCCGCTGTGGTCTTTGCTGTGGTGATGGCCCTGCTCTTCCGCCCTGGCGACAAGCGATGAAAACACGCCCTTCGCTTTTGTCTTTCTACCGGAATCATTTGTAAATTCGCCACGGTCGTATTTGTATATTTGCACAAAAGTAGTCTTTTTATCTTCACGCCTATTGACACTTCTCACATCTCATGCTATATTGAACTCACAAGAAAGGAGTGAGTCCAATGTACAGCGTAAGCGTTCAGGTCTCATCCTTGCAGACACGGAATCCAAATTCTTAGCTAGTTCCCAGCGTCCGTACAACACGCATTCCTATGCGACGCACAAGAATCGATTCGATGTGCAAACCGATGTGACAGGTACCTGAGACACCACTGAGAAGCAGGAAACCGGGTTCATCCTCCGCAGACAGTTCTGGTTGGCCAGCCGCGGCAAGACTCCAAGTGTTTCGTTGTGGCAAAGATTCCATTCCAGGCATACAGCGAGGAAATCTAAGAAAGTCGTAGGTAGAAGGCTTGACTGAAAATCCGATCAATGGGTAGCCCCCCATCCGCGTTGGACGGATGGGGGGTTGTGTTATGCCTGAAACCTGTGGTACACTGGCAATATGCCGCCGCGCCTTTCCCGACGGTGCGGCGGCTTTTTTCATTTTCATTTCACCGTTGGATTCAGGAGGTGCTGTCCATGACCGCCGGCATGTTGTCCCTGGAACTGCTTTTGATGATCGGCGCCGGTATTTTTGCCCGCAAGTCCCACATCGTCGGTCCCCACTTCAACGAGGAGCTGGCCTCCCTCATCACCAAGCTGGCGCTGCCCTGCCTGATCGTGGATTCCATGCGGGGCACTGCCTCCCTGGAGGAGCTGGAAAACTGCGGCATTTTGCTGGTGCTGGCCCTGGTGACTCTGGGTGTGGAGCTCCTTTTGGGCCAGGGCGCCTATCTGCTGGCAGGCCGCACCTCCTCCGGGCGCATCTTCCGCTTCGGCATGACCTACACCAACTTTACCTTTATGGGCATCCCGGTGGTGGAAGCCCTTTTCGGCAGCCAGGGCGTGTTCTATTTTGTGGTGTTCCTGGTGCCCATCCGCATTGTTTACTACTCCACCGCCAAGCTCATGCTCTCCCCGCCCGGTGTCACCCACGGCAAGCAGACCTTGTTGCAGCACCTCAAGGGCTGGCTCTCTCCGCCGGTGGTGGCCGTCCTGGTGGGACTGGTGCTGTATCTCACCGGTTGGCACCTGCCCACCGTACTGGACGACGTGATCCACAGCGTGGGCTCCATCTGCTCCCCGCTGGGCATGCTGCTGTGCGGCATCTCCCTGGGCGAGTATCCCTTCCGCCAGTTGCTGCGGCGGAAATATCTGCTGCTGCCTCTGGTGCGGGACCTGGCGCTGCCGGGCGTCCTCCTTTTGCTGACCCGCTTCCTGCCGGCGGAGACCCAGCTGAGCAACCTGATGGTCATTTACGCCGCCCTGCCCATCTCCTCCATAATGGCCGCCTTCACCCTGCAGTATGACCCGGCGCCGGAGGCCCATTTTGAAAGCGCCGGCGTGGTGCTGCTGTCCACCCTGCTCTCCGCCCTGACTATCCCGCTGTGGGCCTGGGTGCTGGGCCTTTAAGGGGCAGCGGCCGCCTCTATCCTGACAAAAAAGTCCCCCGACCGGCGTACCGGTCAGGGGACTTTTTCATATGTGTGGCAGAGAGATCTCCTCCCTTTTCCCGGGAAAGGAGAGACACTCACAACTCCTCCAGAGGGGACAGATCCACAATGTCGATCCCCTGGCTCATGGCGTATTGGACGGTATACCGGGTACCACCGGGGGTGCCGTTATAGACGGCGATAAGCAGAGACGAACGGTCCACCATATACCGGTCCCGCCGCTGCATACAACTGGGTGAATAGCGATTTTGCACCAGCGTCTCCAGATCACACGCCTCCAGCAGCCGCACATACCGCTCCCGCAGCTCCCGGCCCCAGTTGTCCGCCTGGCCCGGGCAGGGCACGGCGGCCTCCAGCGTCACCTCCGGGTGGCGCCGACGCAGCTCCACCACGGCCTCTCCAAAGTACAGATCGCAGCCCATGGCCATGCCGCAGAGAAAGTGGCGCTTGCCCATCTCCCAGGCCGTCTCCACCACATCCCCCAGCCGCCGTTTCAGTTCCAGGCATCTGGGGTCCTCCTCGTTGAGCCCCCAGGGCAGCTTGCCGGGCCGGTGCCCGGTAAAGCAGCAGGTCTCCGCCCGTGTCCGCATGGCCCGCCCTCCTTTTTTCTTTTGGTTTCCAGTATAGAACAAATATTCTAGTTTGTAAAGGCGTTTTTCCCCGCTGGCACAAAAACAGGGGCCAAAACGGGCCTCTTTTCTGTAAAGCATACAGAAAAGAGGCGGAATTTTCTCGTTTTTTGTCTGCAATCGTGAACTTTTTGCAACATTTGAGAAATTCCTTTGCAATCTCTATACAGTTGTGGTATGCTACTTGTGCGTTTATAGAGGTTGTTACCTATTATAATAAGTAACTCCCTTCTCCCTCCCTTTTTCTGGGGGGGAGAGTCAGGATATAGGAAAGGATGTTTCAACCAATGGGGCTTATTAAATCTATCTTTGGAACATACAGTGAACGGGAGCTCAAGCACATCTATCCCATTGTGGATCGGATTGAAGCGCTCTCCGAGGAATACAAGGCCATGTCCGATGCCCAGCTGCAGGCCAAGACCGGCGAGTTCAAGGAGCGGCTGCAAAAGGGCGAGACCCTGGACGACATTCTGCCGGAGGCCTATGCCACCGTCCGGGAGGCTGCCGACCGGGTGCTGGGCCTGCGGCCCTACCGGGTGCAGCTGGTGGGCGGCGTGGTACTGCATCAGGGCCGCATCGCCGAGATGAAGACCGGTGAAGGTAAGACCCTGGTGGCCACTCTGCCTGCCTACCTCAACGCGCTGACCGGCAACGGCGTCCACATCGTCACCGTCAACGACTATCTGGCCAAGCGCGACAGCGA
>CDTY01032334.1_pt1 | contig 19090 bp, 17 predicted proteins | sample 557731 | NCBI WGS metagenome assembly CDTY01 (sample SAMEA3182101, study PRJEB8094) | gut metagenome | biome: human; feature: gut; material: Stool; isolation source: human stool | place: Canada | collected 2013-02-12
TGGGCCAGGGCCCAGCTGCACTTGGGGTCCACCAGGGGATTGAAGTCGGGATTGCGTTCGTCCAGCAGCTCCTCCGCCCGAAAGCCATAGAACCGCAGCAGCCAGTCGGCCTGGTACAGCCGGTGCTCCCGCAGCAGGGGCGGCTTGGTGTCCCGGGAGGGGAGCAGGGCGTGCTCCACCACCGGCACATAGGCCGAGAAGAACACCCGCTTGAGCTGATATCGGTCGTAGAGCCCCTGGGTCAGGGAGAGGATGTGGAGATCCGTGTCCTGGGTGGCGCCGACGATCAGCTGGGTGCTCTGCCCAGCGGGGGCGAACTTGGGGGCGTGGCGGTACTTCACCAGCTCCTGCCGGTTGGCGGTCCACTGCTGCCGGATCTGGCCCATGGGCGCCAGAATGGCGGCCTTGGTCTTGTCCGGGGCCAGGGTTTTGAGCCCCGCCTCCGAGGGCAGTTCGATGTTGACGGACAGGCGGTCCGCCAGAAGGCCCAGGGCGGTGACCAGCTCCGGCGAGGTGCCGGGGATGGTCTTGGCATGGATATAGCCGTTGAAGCGGTAGGTGGTCCGCAGGATGGTCAGCGCCCGGATCATCAGCTCCGTGGTGTAATCCGGGCTGCGGAGCACGCCGGAGGAGAGAAAGAGCCCTTCGATATAGTTGCGCCGGTAAAAGCCGATGGTCAGCTCCGCCAGCTCCTCCGGGGTGAAGGCCGCCCGGCGGGTGTCGTTGGAGCGGCGGTTGACGCAGTATTTGCAGTCATAGACGCAGCAGTTGGTCAGCAGGACCTTCAGCAGTGTGACGCACCGCCCGTCGGCGGAGAAGCTATGGCAGCAGCCGGCCACAGAAGAGGTGGTGTTGCCGATGTGGCCCTTTCGAAAGCCCCGGCGGCTGCCGCTGGAGGTACAGGCGGCGTCATATTTGGCGGCATCGGTAAGGATGGTCAGCTTTTCCAGAACGTCCATGGCTTTATGCCGCCCGGCGGGCGGCGCGGCTCCGGGTGGTATGGGATGGGCTCTGACGCCAGCTGGCGGTGCGGGAGGCCGGGGCGCAGGAGCGGGCGCTGCGGCGGCTGCGGGCCGAGGGCTGGTCGATGAAGTCCACCAGGCGGATCAGCTGCCCCGTGAGGTACACCACGCCAATGGTGAGAAACAAGCAGGTCCAGAATGTCATGGCCAATGCCTCCTTACTAGAATGTTTGTTCGATGATTTTATTATACTCGAACAAACGTTCCTGTCAAGTGGAAAAATCGAACAAAATTTCGATAGAACCGACGTAGAGTGGGAAAATGCAAAAGAGCGCAGGGGATGAAATAAAGCGGCTTACAGAGGGGAATGCTGAGTGTGACAAGGGCGGCGGAAAACTTTTTTTCTGTCTGTTTCGTCTAAACTGCGATGGGAAAGGAAGAAATTCAATCATGAAGCGTATGCGATTGGCTGCGTTTTTGGCTGTGGTGCTCTTGCTGTCCGGCTGCGGAGCTAAGGAAGAGACTACGGTGGACTTGACGGCGTTTTTTGACCGGCTGGACCAGTCCTATGCCTGGGGGGAGACCTATTTCATGGAGCAGGATGAGGAATCTTTGGACAGCCTCTATCCGGGCCTAAAGGATCTGCCGGCAAAGCAGCTTGTGGTGAAGGTGCCGCGGATGAGCGCGGCAGTCAACGAATATGTGTTTGCCGAATTTGAGACGGAAAAGGACGCCGAGGCTGCCGGCGAGATTCTGCGCCAGCGGGTCCAGACCCAGGCCCAGGGCGGGGCCTGGTATCCCGCTGCCATGGAGGCCTGGGAACAGGCCAAGGTACTGGTCCACGGGCGGTATGTGGCCATGATCGCCGGCGGAGAGAACCAGGAGGCCCTGGAGAAGGCCTGGGAGGAACAGTTCAAAGCCTAAAAAATTGTTACCGATTTGGGGTTTTTCTTGCGGAATTTTCTGCTACAATAATGCATGGTCCGAATATGTATGGGAGCCAGGCCTGAAAAGGCCTGTTGCGGGGCCCAAAGGCCCGTAGAGAGCACGATGCATCGGGGGACAGCCGCGGCGGGATCTGCTGCGGCTGTCCCGCTGTTGAGAGAGGAGAGAGGACTTGGTTTTCAGTAGTCTTACGTTCTTGTTTTTCTATCTGCCGGTGGTGCTGGCAGTGTATTTCCTCACGCCGCTGCGCTGGCGGAATCTGGTGCTGCTGGTGGTCAGCCTGCTGTTTTACGGCTGGGGGGAGCCGGTATACATCACCATCATGTTCCTCTCCATCGCCATCGACTATACCCACGGCCTGCTGGTGGAGAAATACCGCAGCGACGACCGGAAGGCCCGGCGCTTTGTGATCCAGTCGGTGGTATTCAACCTCCTTCTGCTGGGCTTTTTCAAGTACTATGATTTCCTGGCGGCCAATCTTTCGCTCCTGCCGGGCATCCAGCTTCCCCAGCTGGGGATTCCGCTGCCCATCGGCATCTCCTTCTTCACCTTCCAGACCATGAGCTACACCATCGATGTCTATCGCCAGGACGCGCCGGTCCAGCGCAATCCCATCACCTTCGGCGCCTTCGTCACCATGTTCCCCCAGCTCATTGCCGGTCCCATCGTCAAGTACAAGCAGGTGGCCTCGGAGCTGGAGCACCGGGAGTACAGTCCCGAGGCCTTTGCCCGGGGAGCGGAGCTGTTCGTGGTGGGATTGAGCAAGAAGGTGCTGCTGGCCAACGCCATCGGCTCCTTGTGGGAGACGGCCCGGGCGGCGGGCCAGGCCGGAACGCTGACGGTGGCGGGCGGCTGGCTGGGCCTCATCGCCTATTCCTTCCAGATCTACTTTGACTTCTCCGGCTATTCCGACATGGCCCTGGGCCTGGGACGGATGCTGGGCTTCACCTTTCCCCAGAACTTCGACCACCCCTATTTGTCCCGTTCGGTGACGGAGTTCTGGCGCCGCTGGCATATGTCCCTGACCTCCTGGTTCCGGGAGTATGTCTATATCCCCTTAGGCGGCAACCGCAAGGGACAGGCCAAGACGCTGCGCAATATTCTGATCGTCTGGCTGCTGACCGGCATCTGGCACGGAGCGGGCTGGAACTTCCTGCTCTGGGGCCTCTACTTTGCCTGCTGGCTGATCCTGGAGCGGACGGTGCCGGTATTCCGCCGCCTGCCCGCCTGGCTGGCCCATGCCTATACACTGCTGGTGGCGGTGGTGGGCTGGGGCCTGTTTGCCCTGGAGGACATGGGCGAGTGCATCGCCTATCTGCGGGTGTGCTTCGGCGGAGGGGCGCTGTGGAGCGCTGCCGACGGCTATGCCCTGCGCAGCTATCTTCTGACCCTGGTGATCCTGGCTGTGGCATCCACCACAGTGGGACAAACGCTGTGGCGGCGCCTGCCCCAGAGATGCCGTGAGGTGGCCGCGCCGGTGCTGATGCTGGCGGGACTGCTGCTGTGCACCGCCTATCTGGTGGACGGCAGCTACAATCCCTTTTTGTATTTTCGGTTTTAAGGAGGGGAGCGCATGAGCAGACGATACGCAGTGGGGCTCAGCGCCCTGTTCTGCCTGTTTCTGGGCGGGATGCTGGTGCTGCATCTGGTGTTGCCGGACCGGGAGAAATCCGAGGTGGAGAACCGGACCTTGCAGCAGGTGCCCTCCTTTTCCATTGGGGCGGTTCTGGACGGCAGCTTTATGGAGCAGACCGAGGACTATATCGCCGACCAGTTCCCTGGCCGGGACGGCTGGACCGAGGGAAAGGCCCGGGCCGAGCAGCTGCTGGGTAAGACCGAGTTCCACGGGGTCTATCTGTGCGGTGACCGGCTGATCGCCAAGGTGGAGGAGCCGGACCAGGAGCTGCTGGAAAAGGACCTGAGCTATGTGAAGGCTCTGGCGGAAAAGACGGATATTCCGGTGTATTTGGGGCTCATCCCCTCTGCAGCGGAGATCTGGAAGGACCGCCTGCCGGCGGGGGCGGAAAGTCTGGACCAGACGGCGTTCATCCACTTCATGGCCCAGGAGACGGGACTTCCTACGGTGGACTATTTAAGCGTTTTACAGGAGCACGCCGGGGAGGAGATCTTCTACCGCACCGACCATCACTGGACCTCGCTGGGGGCCTATTACGGGTATACTGCGGTGCTGAAGGCCCTGGGGATGGAGCCGCTGGCACTGTCCTCCTTCACGCCTCAGCGGGTGACGGAGGACTTCAACGGGACCCTCTATTCCCGCTCCGGCGTCCACTGGCTGACGCCGGATGCCATCGATCTATATGTGACGGGAGAGAATTTCGAAGTTTCTTCCTGGCGGACCGGCAAAGAGGAGCCAGGGAAACTCTACGACCTGGAGTGGCTGGAGAGCAAGGATAAATATTCCCTGTTCCTGGGCGGGAACCAGCCCCTGTGCGTCATCAAGAATCCCCAGGCCCAAGGGGGGAAGATCTTACTGGTACGGGATTCCTACGCCGACTCCCTGGCGCCTTTCCTGGCCACAGCCTTCTCGGAGGTCCATCTGGTGGACCTGCGGTACTATAAGGACTCTCTGAGTGACTACGCCAAGGAGCAGGGCATCGACGCGATTTTGCTCTCGTACAGCGTACCCAACTTCCTGGAGGACACCAACCTGGGCTTTCTGGCCAAATAAAATTAAGCGGTGCGGCATCTTTGAAGATGCCGCGCCGCTTATTTCGTTTAAGAAGGAAGGTCTCATCCCACTGGAGGCGTCCAGCAGGAGGAGGCGGGACACTGCTGGTTGATGGTGATATCGTTGCGGCGGAGGAAGTCCTCCAGTACCGCCTGAGAGCCGTCCACCAGCGTTTCATATTGCCGGCGGCTGGTGGAGTTGTTCTCCAGATACTGCACATCCGTGGGCTCACTGAGGCAGTAGATGAAGTCCTCGTCGCTGCCCAGCACATAGATAGCCGCTCCCTGGATCTGGGAGAAGTCCGCGTTTTGGCCGAAGGTGTCGTAGAACGCCTGCTGGGTATAGGCCAGCAGCGTCCACACATGGCCGGTACCGGTGCTGCGGGCGGTGCCCTCATAGAGGGTGAAAAGGATCTGGCCTGCATCCAGGGGATATTCGTCCTGGCTGTTGTAGAGGCAGCACAGGTCGGTCCATTCACTGGGAATGGCGATGGTCATCCCGCTGGTGGGGTCATAGGCCTCCCGGACGGCGCCGGGAGTGCCATAGTCGGTCCGCAGTCCCTTCAAAAGAGCCTCATAGGCCAGGAGCTGTTCCTCCGTCAGGGAGGCGCGGCTGGTGTTCCGCAGGGTCAGCACCGCGTGGCTGAAGCGCTCGATCTCCGAGTCGGTGCCGTTGTAGCGGAACCAGGAGAGGGACCGGCCCAGCTCCGTCTGCTCAGAGGCGGAAAGAGATGCGATTTGAGCAAGGAAGGAGGAGGGATCGGCGTAAAACACCATCAGCAGGTCCTGGGGCGAGAGATTGGACAGGGGCAGAAGTCCGCTGGTGACCACGGTCTTGCTCAGCCCCGCCAGGAAGACAGGAGAGCCCACGGAGCAGTCCCCGGGGATGCTGCTGTCCAGAAGCTTCCGCTGACCGTTCCCTTCCACCTGGAATACCAGGTAGGGGGTGCCCAGGCGGCCCAGTCCGCCCACCCAGCCGTCCTCGTCCACATACATCCCGCCGGCCAGGCCCACAGAGCTGGGAGTGACGGCGTGGAACTGATAGCCCACCAGGTAGACCTCCGCCTGGAGACCGTATTCCTCATAGGTCCAGACCGGATCCAGATAGGTGATGCGCCAGTCGTCATAGGCCGGCTCCCAGGCGGTGGGCTCCTGGGTCAGCTCGCCGGGATAGACCCGGAGCACCAGCTCCTTGGCCGCGGCCAGCACCTCCTCCGGGGCGTCGATGCCCTCTAGGGCGTGGTCCACGGTGGACCGGTCGTCCTTGCAGCAGCGGATCACAGTGCCGTCGTAGAGGAGATAGCGCTGGGCCAGCGCACCGCTGAGGCCGTCGGAGGAATCGGGGAAGGGCACGGAGCCCTGAGCCACAGGAACGCCGCCGGACTGGGTGAATTCGATGTAATTCCAGTCCGGATAGGCGTCATAGAGCAGCTCTGTGAGATCGGCGGAGTAGATCTCCGCACCCCGGTGAAACAGCAGTCCACCCTGGGAGGCGCAGCTCCAGTAGAGCTCCTGGGCGCCGTCGCCATCGAAGTCCGCAGCCCAAGTCTCCCCGTAGGCCCGGCCCAGGAAGGAGACCTCACTGCGGCTCACCGTGTAGTATTCGCTGACCTGGCAGTAGGTGCCGTCCTCCATCTGTCCGGGATAGGAGAAGACCACGCAGTTTTCATAGCCCAGGAAGCCGTCCTCCAGAACCTCGACCCGCAGCTGGGAGAATTCCGAGGTGTCCCATTCCCCGGGCAGTGTCAGAAACCGCCGGGGCTGCAGATCACTGCTGGCGGGGGAGGACCAGAGCACGGCGGCGCTGACGCTGTCGCCGTCCTGATAAAAGCCTACCGTCAGCTGCTCCTCCAAAGAGCCGGGATGGAGCAGGGCGGAGACCAGAACCGGCGAGCCTTCGCCCTGCTGGAAAAAGGGCTCCACCGGCGTCAGCTCCATGACCTCCGGGCCCACTGGCTGCGCTCCGTCCAGGGACAGCTCCGCGTCCGTTTCGCTGCTGAGGGAGACGGCGGAAGCGTCGGTGTCCGCCTCCTGGGGCGCTTCCTCCCGTCCGGTGAAGGCCAGCAGGCTCACTGCCACCAGCGCCACAGCCACCACGCAGAAGGCGCCGGCGGCAGTGCCCTGGTGGGAGACGATACGCCGCAGGCGGTTGGCCAGCTGGCGCTTGGTGCCGTTCATGGTGGTGGCGGTTTGCATCAGGCCGCAGGAGAGGCGCCTGACCGGAATGAGGGAGAGAAGGGTCTGGCCGTAGGGGATGCTCTGGTCCTCGCCCAAAGCCCGGACGGCGGACTCGTCGCAGGCCAGCTCACAGTCGCAGCGGGAGAGATGGGCGGCCACCCACACCAGCGGGTCGAACCAGTACACCGTCAGGCATACGCACCGCAGCAGCGACCAGATGTGGTCCAGGTGCCGGGCGTGGGCCTCCTCGTGGGCCAGCACATGGCCCAGCCGCTCCTCCGAGGACACGGCGGCAGGGGTCAGGTAGATGGCCGGGCGAAAGAGGCCGAACAGGCAGGGGGAGGCCAGATGGTGGCACAGCCAGACCCGGCGTTTGCTTCTGCTTGTACTATAAGGTAGTCTCTCTTTACAGAGCCTGCGCCAGAAGAGCAGATTGGAGAGGAGGAACCAGAGGCCCATGACCGCCATGCCCAGGACCCACACCCCGGTCAGCAGTTGGGAGAGCGGGACGGAGCGGGCGTAGAAGGTGACGGTCCCATCCTCAGAGACCAGGAAGGGCCGGCCGGTCTCCTCAGTTTCCGTCAGGGAGTCCTCCGGTGAGGTGCCGCTTCGGTCCACAGCCACCACACCGGGAGCGGGAGACGGGGCGGCGTCGGTGCCGCTCTCCGTCTGGGCCTGGTTTGTAGGGAGAAGGTAGAGGGTGGTGTCCTGGATCTGCTGGGAGACTGCCTGCTCCACATTCTGAGAGGCGCTGAGCAGGGAGAAGGACACCGCCGGCAGATTCACCGGCAGAAGAAGGCGCACCAGCACCACCAGCCACAAGCCGTATTGCAGCCGGCGGCTGAGCTTCCGGCCCAGCAGGGCCCGCAGCACCAGCACTGCGCCGATCAGCAAAGAGGAGGTGATGAGGGTGTCCTTCATTTGTCCTTCGCCTCCTTTGCCTGTTCCAGGATGGCGGAGAGCTCCTCCAGGTCCGCCTCCGTCAGAGCCCGGCTGGAGACCATGGCATTGACCAGGGAGCCCAGGCTCCCGCCATAGACCTTGCTGAGGAAGCTCTCCGTCTCCTCCTGGGCGGCCTGGGCCCGAAGGATAAGCGGGCTATACTGCTTGGCCCGCTGGCCCTCGGTGTGGGTCACCGCACCCTTGGCCTCCAAACGGGAGAGCATGGTGATGATGGTGTTTTTGGACCAGCCGGTCTCCTCCCGCAGGGCGGCGGTCAGCTCCGTGATGGTCCGGGGAGCGTGCTCCCAAAGGCGGTTCATCAGCTTCCATTCGCCGTCGGAAAGACTTACGTTCATATCTGCACCTCCTCGGTATACATTTGTCTACCAAGAGTATAGCAGAGGAAAAGGCCGCCTGTCAATCCCCTGCCGGGAAAAGGAGGTTGCGCCCACGGGAGAAAAAAACTCCGCCCGCCGGAAAGGGCGGACGGAGCGGGAAAGCAGAATGGGGACCTCAGGCCCGGCGCCACAAAAGGCGGCAGTCGGAGAATTCGGCGCTGAGCCGGCCCTGGTCCAGGAGGTAGGCCAAATAGGAGCGGATGGTGCTGCCCACCAGGACGTACTGGTTGAAATCCATGGTCAGCTGGTAGTGGGCAAAGACCTTCCGGAGGATCTCCTCAAAGCCCAGAGGTTCCCGGCACAGCTCCTCCAGCACGCCGCAGATCTCCAGCACCTTGTTCCGGTTCAGCTCCGCCAGGGGGCGGATGTCCTCCACCGGCTCGGCGTGGGCGGGAATGAAAAGACGTCCCTCCAAAGTGCAGACCTTGTCCAACGTCTCCAAATATGCGGCCACGTCATAGATGAAGTTGACGTGGTATTTCTCCACGATGTTGGCCCCGGACAAGCAGTCCGCCAGGAACCACACGCCGTCGTCCGTGCGAAAGCCGCACATATCGAAGAAATGGCCGGGGAGGGGCAGCATGGTCAGCCCTTTCGGCAGCACCTCCTCCGTCAGGACCTGGCAGTCGCTCTTCTGGGCCAGGAGGAACTTGTTCCGCAGGGGTTTAGGCGGAAAGCCGCCGTAGAGGAAGGCGGGCTCCAGAATGGGGTGGGAGGTGATGGCCGCGTCGATGCCCGGGGCGTAGGCAGGGGCATGGAGCCGCTGCTGCAGCAGGGCGTTGCCGCCGTTGTGGTCGGCGTTGGCGTGGGTGTTGAGGATGCTGTGCAGCGTCCAGCCCTGGGCCTCCAGGATCTTCTGCACCTTGCGGCCCGCATCCTTGTCGTTGCCGCTGTCAATGAGCACCGCCTCGGTGTCGCTGAGCTTCCAGATGCCCATTTTGGCCGGGCACTGGATGTAGTAGGTGCGGGGAGCCACCTGAATGAGTTCATACATGGAAGGGACCTCCTTTTTCCGCCTCTCCGCCGCAGATGGGAGCAGCGGCGTGGACAGTACGTATTTCTTGGGAAAAGCCTATCATACCCGGGGCCGTTCGTCAATCCAAAGGAGGAAGCGCAAACCCGAGGTTGACCCGCCGCCGGGTTTATACTAAAATAGACAAGCTGAAAAAATGATGGAAAAAGCATGGTGAAAAAATGGAACAGTTTCAAACACGCTACGCTCTGGCCCGCCGCCGGGTCATCGAGCGGGATTTCATGGCACTCAACCCCCAGCAGCGGCAGGCCGCCCTGGCCACGGAGGGGCCGCTGCTGCTGCTGGCCGGCGCCGGGTCCGGCAAGACCACGGTGCTGATCCAGCGGGTGTATAACCTTTTGACCTACGGTCGGGGCAGCGACACGAAGGAGGTGCCCGACTGGGCTACGGAGGAGGACCTGGATTTCCTGGAGCACTACCCCGAGGACCCCACAGAGGAGGAGCGGGAGAAGGCCCGGCATCTGTGCGCCGTGGAGCCGGCGGTGCCCTGGTCCGTCCTGGCCATCACCTTTACCAATAAGGCGGCGGGGGAGCTGAAGGAGCGGCTGGAGCGGCGTCTGGGCCCCGCCGCCGGGGACATCTGGGCCTCTACCTTCCACTCCGCCTGCGTGCGCATCCTGCGCCGGGACGCGGAAAAGATCGGTTTTGACAAGAACTTCACCATCTACGACACCGACGACTCCAAGCGGGTGGTGAAGGAGGTGGTCAAGCACCTGGGATTTGAGGAGAAAGCCTTCCCGCCCCGGGACGTGCTGGCGGTCATCAGCAATTCCAAGGACAAATATGAGACGGCCCAGGACTTTGCTGAAACCTGGGGCGAGAGCAGCGACTGGCGGATGAAGCGGATGTCCCGCATCTATACGGAGTACCAGCGGCGTCTGAAAGAGGCCAACGCCATGGATTTTGACGACATCATCTTCCACACGGTGGAGCTGCTGCAAAAGGACCGGGAGACCCGGGCGTTCTATCAGCGCAAGTTCCGTTACATCCTGGTGGACGAGTATCAGGACACCAACCACCTGCAGTATCTGCTGACCTCTCTTCTGGCCGGCGGATACCAGAATCTGTGCGTGGTGGGTGATGACGACCAGTCCATCTACCGCTTCCGGGGCGCCAACATCGAAAACATCCTCAGCTTTGAGCAGCAGTACACCGGTGCCCGCACCATCCGCCTGGAGCAGAACTACCGCTCCACCCAGAATATCCTGGACGCGGCCAACGCCGTCATCCGCAACAACACCGGCCGGAAGGGAAAGACACTATGGACCGACAACGGCGCAGGGGAGAAGGTGACGGTCAAGACCGTGTTCAGCGAGGGGGACGAGGCCAACTATGTGGTCTCCTGCATCCTCAGCGACTACCGCCGGGGCCGGGCCTTTGGCGACAATGCGGTGCTCTACCGCATGAACGCCCAGTCCAACGCATTGGAAGTGGCCCTCCGGCGCAACGGTGTGGCCTACCGCATCGTGGGCGGTATGAAGTTCTTCGACCGGGCCGAAGTGAAGGATATGCTGTCCTACCTGTGCGTCATCAACAACCCCAGCGACGATCTGCGCCTGCGGCGCATCATCAATACCCCCGCCCGGGCCATCGGCCCCACCACCGTGGAGCGGGTCCAGGCCCTGGCGGAGCGGGAGGGCTGCTCCATGTTTGACATCGCCCGGCAGGCCGGTGCCTACCAGGAGCTGCGCACCGCCGCGGCCAAGCTGGAGAAGTTCGCCGCCATGATAGACGGCCTCCGGGACGCCCTGGAGACCATGGACCTGCCGGAGTTTTACGAGGAGGTCTGCCGCCGCAGCGGCTACACCCAGGCGCTGGAGGAGAAAAACGACGTGGAGAGCCGGGCGAGACTGGAGAACGTCCAGGAGCTCAAGTCCAGCATCCTGACCTTTTTGGAGAACGACCCGGAGGACCGGACCCTCTCCGGCTTCCTCAATGAGATCGCCCTTTTCACCGACCTGGACGCCGTCAACGCCGACGAGGACGCGGTGACGCTGATGACCATCCACTCGGCCAAGGGCCTGGAGTTCCCGGTGGTGTATGTGGTGGGCATGGAGGAGAGCCTGTTCCCCGGCATCCGGGCCATCGGCGAGATGGACGAGATGGAGGAGGAGCGGCGGCTTTGCTATGTGGCCATGACCCGGGCCAAGGAAAAGCTCTTCCTGACCAATGCCCGCCAGCGGATGCTCTACGGCCGCACCAGCAGCAATATGCCCTCCCGATTCCTGGAGGAGATCCCCGAGCAGAACATGGAGTGGCTCAGCAAGCCGGAGCCCCGCCGCAGCAGCTGGGACGAGGGCTGGGGCGGCGAGGAGGGCTTTGGCTCCACCTCCGGGCTCACCGCTTCCTCCGGCCGCACCGGCGGCTTTGGCGGCCTGGGTGCCGGTACCAGAGCCGGCGTTTCCGGCGGACTTCGATCTGCTGCCGGAGCGCGGCCTGTATCCCGGAGCGCGGCCTCTGCCCGATCCGCCGCGGCATCTCCCCGGGCGGGAACGTCCCTCTCCTTGCAGCAGGGAGATATGGTGGAGCACACCGCCTTCGGTAAGGGCATGGTGGTCTCTGTCCGGCCCATGGGCGGCGACGCGCTGCTGGAGGTGGCCTTCGACAACGTGGGAACCAAGAAGCTGATGCTCAAATCCGCCGGCAGCCATATGAAAAAGCTGTAAGACAACGCAGCATATATACAAAAACGCCGAGGGAAATTCCCTCGGCGTTTCTTTTATCGTTCCAGAAGCTTGATGATCTTTCCGATCCCCAGCAGAGCCGCTCCCCAGAGCAGGGAAAAGATCCAGATGGGCAGCGTGTCGGAAAAGTTGTAGACGATGCGTTCCATCCGGGAGATGGAATAGCCGTTTCGGATGCCGTACAGCAGCCCTACCACCAGAACTGTGGTACCCAGATAGGTGCACAGGATCCCCACCGCGGAGGGCAGCTTGTCCTGGGGCGGGGAGATTTCCCCATAGAGCAGCCGCTCAACAGGGACCTCCAACGCTTCCGCCAGGTTTTTCAGGCTCTCGATATCCGGCAGGGATTTTCCTCCCTCCCAATTGGAAATGGTCTGTCTTGTTACGTGCAGGCGTTCCGCCAAAGCCTCCTGCGACAATCCCGCCCGCTTGCGCGCGGCACAGATGAATTGTCCGATGGGGCTGGAAGTTTTTGAAAACATAGGAAAGCCTCCTTTTCAGATGGAAGAATCATACCATCTGGGGCCTTTGCACACCAGCAAAGATCCTTTGCAGAAGCACTGAAAGCAGGTTTGAAACGGACGGCGTCCTATTTGGTATACAGCAGTTCCTCAAAGCTGCGGATATAGACGTCGCAAAAGCCCTCCATTTCCTTCTGGTCGCCGCTGTAATAGTCGTCGTAAACGCCCACCACCCGCATCCGGGCCTCCCGGGCGCCCCGGCAGGCGGACAGGGAGTCGTCAAACACGGTGCACCGCTCCGGTTCCACACCGGCCTCCCGGGCGGCGGTGCGCCAGACTTCCGGGTCCTGCTTCACAAGGCCCAGCTCCTGAGCATAAGTGACCCGCTCAAAGTATTTCTCCAGCTCGTGGCGGCGCAACGCCGCCTCGCAGTGGACGCGGAGGCTGGAGGTCACCACCGCCATCCGCCGGCCCTCATTTTTGCACTGCTTGAGATAGGCCCGAACGCCGGGTTTGATGGGGACAGTGCGGGCATAGGCGTCTCCCGCCAGGGCCATCCACTCGTCCATGATCTCCTGGCAGGACTCGCTGAGGTGGCAGAAGTCCTTGGTGAACTGGGCGGCTATGGGAAAAATGGAGTGGGCCACGCCCTCATAATAGGCGTGGGTATAGGGCAGGCCCCGCCGGGCCAGAAAGGTCCGGTCCACCTCCCGCCACACGGAGTTGGAATCCAGCAGCGTACCGTCCAAATCAAAGAGAAACAGGCTCTCGCTCGTCATTTCTTGTCCTCCTTTTCCAGCCAGAACCGCCAGGGGAATTCCACGGCCTCCTGGGCGTAATCGATGCCGATCCGGGGCCCCACGCAGATCCGCTCCGACACTGCCGGAGGGGAGGGGAGCCCTCCATCCTCCGCCCGGTCGCAGACAAACAGGGTGTCGCCAGTCAGGTCCATCCCATTTTCTGCCTTGGTAAGGGATAATCCTTTACAGAGTTTGCCGGGACCGTCCAGAAAGTGTCTGCGCTGGTAGGGAGTCAGCTGGGCAAAGGGGCGGGAGAAGCGCAGCAGGCTGATGGGGTCCGGGTCTCCCACCGGCTCCGCACCCCGGATCAGGACGGCGGCCGGTTCGCCCTCCGGCTCCGTGACGAAGTTCAAACAGTGGTACATTCCATAGATGAGGTAGATATAGGCGTGGCCCGGCGGGGCGAAGAGGGTCTCGGTCCGGGAAGTGCGACGGTAGCCATAGGCGTGGCAGGCCTTGTCGCACCGGCCCACGTAGGCCTCAGTCTCCGTGATGCGGCATACCAGATCACCGCCTTGGGGCAGGCGGCGGACAATGTATTTACCCAGCAGCTGCCGGGCGATCTCAACCGTGTCACCCAGATAAAATTCCCGGGGAAGCCTTGCCATTTCCTCACCTCTGTGGTAACATTTTAAAGTTGCGAAATGCAGATACGCTTTCGTAAGTTACTATTTTACCATGGTTTTGGAGTGGGAGCAAGATGAAAACAAATCGCATCCGGCAAAATGTGTTTCCCGTTCTGGCCGCCTTTATCTGGGGCACGGCCTTTGTGGCCCAGAGTATGGGGGCCGATTATGTGGAACCCTTTACGTTCAACGCTGCCCGGTCTCTGGTGGCGGCGGTAGTGCTGAGCCTGGGCCTGGGGATTTTTCGGCTTGTGCGGCCCCAGGAGGATCACCGCACTCCTGTCCAGCGGCGGCAGGATCGGCGGGAGCTGCTTCTGGGCGGCTTTTGCTGCGGTACGGCTCTGGCAGTGGCCACCAATTTTCAGCAGCTGGGCCTGGGCTCCACCAGCGCCGGAAAGGCCAGCTTCATTACGGCCCTTTATATCGTTCTGGTGCCGATCTGCGGCCTCTTTTTCCATAAAAAGGTGACACCGATCATCTGGGCCAGCGTGGCCCTGGCGGTGGTGGGACTGTACTGCATCTGCGTCAAGGAGGGCTTTTCCATCGCTCCCGGTGACTTCTATGTGCTGCTGTGCGCCTTCTGCTTCACCGCCCATATCCTCTGCATCGACCACTTCACCCAGCGGGTGGACGGCGTGCCTTTGAGTTGTGTGCAGTTCCTGGTGGCCACCATTTGGAGCGCTCTGGGCATGGTGCTGACGGAGAGTCCCACGGTGGCGGGGCTTCAGGCCAGCCTGCTGCCTATCCTCTATGTGGGCATCTTCTCCAGCGGTGTGGCCTACACCTTGCAGATCCTGGCTCAGAAGGGCTCCAATCCCACGGTGGTGTCGCTGCTTTTGAGTCTGGAGGCCGTGTTCGGCGCCCTGTCCGGTGCGGTGGTGCTCCACGAGCGCATGAGCACGCGGGAGTATCTGGGCTGCGCGATCATGCTGGCGGCGGTGGTGCTGGCCCAGCTGCCCATGCCGAAAAAGCGGACTGCTCCCGCTGCGGAGCAGACGGCGGCAAAGTAAAGAGGAGACCCCAGGGGAATCTCTGCGGGAGGGAACACGGAGACCGTGTGCCCTCCCGCTTTTTTTGTGTTGGACAAACCGGAGGGGCCATGCTATAATAAACTGATTTATTATATAGTAAGGTGATGAATTTATGCGTATCGACGTGCTGGGCGTCGGCTTTGACAATCTGACTATGCAGGAGGCCGTGGCCCGGGGCGCGGAACTGCTGGAGCAGGAGGGCTGCCACTATGTGGTCACGCCCAATCCCGAGATCGTGGAGACCTGCCGGGAGAACCGGGCGGCCCGGGACGCTGTCAACGGGGCGGACCTGGTGCTGCCAGACGGTGTGGGCATCATCAAGGGCGCCCGGATCTTGGGCACGCCTATGAAGGAAAAGACGCCGGGCATTGAATTTGCTGCCCATTTGATGGATGAGATGGGCCGTAAGGGCAAGTCTCTCTACCTGCTGGGCGCCAAGCCCGGTGTGGCGGAGGCCGCAGCCAAGCGGCTGCAGGAGCAGCACCCCGGACTGCGGATCGCCGGCACCCATGACGGTTATTTTAAGGAGGACGGCCCTGTGGTGGAGGCCATCGCCGCCAGCGGAGCGGACTGCGTGTTTGTCTGCCTGGGCGCTCCCAAGCAGGAGCTGTGGATGGCGAAGAACGGGCCGGCCACCGGCGCAAGGCTGCTGTGCGGTCTGGGCGGCAGTCTGGATGTGTTTGCCGGCGTGGTGGAGCGGGCACCCAAGTTCTGGTCCGACCACGGGCTGGAGTGGTTTTACCGCCTGCTTCACAATCCCAGCCGCATCGGCCGGATGATGAAGCTGCCTTTGTTCCTGGTCCATGTGAAGGCAGAGAAGAGGAAGCGGAAATGAAGGGAAAACTGATCGTATTCGAGGGTACCGACGGCTCTGGGAAAACCACCCAGGTCCAGCTGCTGAGCCAGCGTCTGACCCGGGAGGGCGTGGATTTTCGCATCATCGATTTTCCCCGCTATGGCAATCCCTTCGCCGAACCGGCCAAACTGTATCTGGAGGGCGCCCTGGGCAAGAAGGCGGGAGACGTGAACGCCTACGCCGCCTCGGTGCTCTTTGCGGTGGACCGCTTTGCCTCCTACCGGGAGGACTGGGGGAAGGACTATGAGGCGGGAAAGCTGATTCTGGCCAACCGCTACACCACCTCCAACGCGGTCCATCAGGCCTCCAAGCTGCCCCCGGAGGAGCAAAAGCCCTTCGTGGATTGGCTCTTTGACCTGGAATACGGCCGGCTGGGGCTGCCAAAGCCCTCGCTGGTGGTGTATCTGGATGTGCCCACGGAACTGACAGAGCGGCTCATGCGTCAAAGAGAGGAAAAGACCGGCACCCATGCCGACATCCACGAGCGGGACGAGAGCTATCTGCGCAGCTGCCGCAGCAGCGCCCGGGAGATCGCCTCGGCGTGCGGCTGGTCGGTGGTGGACTGCGCCGCCGGAGACCGGATGCGCACGGCGGAGGAGATCCACGAAGAGGTGTACGGGCTGGTCCACAGCTACCTGTGAGGCGTTACAGGGAGAAAAAATTTCCCGGGAAAAGTTTAACAGGGCCTGCAAAAGGCAAGTATGAAACCAGCGCCCCAGGTGCGCAGATCTGTGTGAAGCCCACGCGGATTGAATGACCGTCCATCCTTGCCCTGGAGGGGATCCGGTGATGGCGGTGAAGATCCCCCATTTGCCGGGGGAGGCATCCCTTTTCTATTTGCGCCGCGCACAGCGCGGAATGGAGGATTTTTATGGCAAATTTTGAACGACACGATACCACCAACTGGGATTCTGAGCAAGTGCGCCGCAGCACCCAGTCCTCTGGCAAAGAGGAGAACGCTCCCTCCTCTCACCGGCGCAGACGGAGGAAAAAAAATCTGGGCGGCCGTGCACTGTATCTCATCTGCGTAGTGGCGGCATCCGCCATCCTGGCAGGTGTGGGCTGGCTGCTGGCCAATGACCTGTGCGCCTTCAACAAGGCGCCCAAGACCGTGGTGCTGGAGGTGACGGATACCGACACCTTCAGTTCCGTGGCCAGCCGGCTGAAGGAAGAGGGCCTGGTGGAGTACAAGTGGTTCTTCAAGCTCTTTGGCGCTGTCTCTCATGCCAGCGAGAAGATCGAGCCGGGCGTCTATGAGCTCAACACGGATATGGACTACCGGGCACTGATCTCCGCCATGAGCACCGGTGCCACCAGCACCACCACGGAGACGGTCACCGTCACCATCCCCGAGGGCTACACGGTGAAGCAGATCATCTCCCTGCTGGCCAAAAACGGAGTCAGCACAGAGGAGGCTCTGACGGAGACGGCGGAGAACGCCACCTTCGATTTCTCCTTTGTGGACAATGAAAATCTGGGCAGTCTCTCCCGGCTGGAGGGCTACCTCTTCCCGGACACCTATGAGTTCTATGTGGGCGAGCAGTCCTCCTCGGCGCTGACCCGTCTGCTGAAGAATTTCGAGACCAAAATGATGAACGACGAGATGAAGGCCAAGGTGGAAAGCTCCGGCCACAGCCTGCAGGAGATCGTCACCATCGCGTCCTTGATCGAAAAGGAGACCGACGGCACCGACCAGGCCAACATTGCCTCGGTGATCTACAACCGTTTGGCTGATACCGGCAGCCACGGAACTTATGGGATGCTCAACATCGACGCATCGCTCCTCTACGGCCTGCCGGAGGACCACACCGGCGGCCTGACCAACGAGGACAAGGAGTACGACAGCCCCTATAACCTCTACAAGTACGCCGGTCTGCCTCCCACGCCCATTGCCAACCCGGGTCTGGCCGCATTGCAGGCAGCGTTGGAGCCGGCGTCCACCAACTACTATTACTACGCCCTGGGCAAGGACGGCAAGCACCACTTCTCCACCACCCTGGAGGAACACAATGCCTTCCTGAACAGCGGGGAATATGGCGGCTGATATGAAAGAGAGAAAAAAACCTGAACTGCTGGCCCCGGCGGGGGATATGGAGAGGCTGCGCATGGCGGTGCTCTACGGCGCCGACGCGGTGTATCTGGCGGGGACCAGCTTTGGGATGCGGTCCTTTGCCGGCAATTTCACCGACGAGGAGCTGCCCCAGGCGGTGGACTATGCCCACCGCCACGGCGTCCGGGTCCACTGTACGGTGAATACCATGCCCCGCAACGATGAGGCGGACGCCCTGCCTGCCCACCTGGAAAAGCTCCAGGCGGCGGGGGTGGACGCCCTGATCGTGGCGGATCTGGGATGCTTTGCCCTGGCGGGGAAGTACGCCCCCCGGTGTGAGCGCCACATCTCCACCCAGGCCAGCATCTCCAACTATGAGAGCGCCCGGGCCTGGTACGAGCTGGGCGCCAAGCGGGTGATCCTGGCCCGGGAGCTGAGCCTTTCCGAGATCCGGACCATCCGGGAAAAGACACCTGAAGAATTGGAGATCGAGGCCTTTGTCCACGGCGCCATGTGCGTGAGCTATTCCGGCCGGTGCCTTCTGAGCAACTATATGACCGGCCGGGATTCCAACCGGGGCACCTGTGCCCAGCCCTGCCGCTATCAGTACTACCTGATGGAGGAAAAGCGCCCGGGGGAGTATTTCCCGGTGTTTGAGGACGAAAAGGGCACCTATATCATGAACTCCCGGGATATGTGCATGATCGACCATCTGGACGATCTGATGGACGCGGGCCTGAGCAGCCTCAAGATCGAGGGCCGGGCCAAGAGCGCCTACTATGCCGCCATTGTCACCGGCGCCTATCGGCACTGCCTGGACGATGTGGCCGCCGGACGGCCGGTGGACCCGGTGTGGCGGGACGAGGTGGAGCACGTGAGCCACCGCCGCTATTCCACGGGCTTTTACTACGGCCAGCCGGGGCAGTACTGTGAGAGCGCCCGGTACATCCGGCAGTGGCAGGTCTGCGCCATCGTCACGGCGTGCAGCAGTGACGGCATGGCCACGCTGTCGCTGCGCAACAAGTTCCGGGCAGGAGACACGGTGGAGGTCGTGGGCCCGGATACCAAGCCCTTTTCCATGACGGTCCCGGAGATGGAGGACATGGAGGGGCAGGCTCTGGAGGAGCCCCGGACGCCCCAGATGCTGTTTCGGATGCGTCTGCCCGCAGCGGTGCCGGCCTATTCCATTGTGCGGCACGCTGTGGAGCTATCTGCAAAATAAGAAGAAAGGGTCGCAAGGAAACCATGAATACGGATGTTGTGATCGTCGGGGCGGGCCCCGCCGGGATTTTCACCGCGTTAGAGATGCTGAAAAAGGGAAGCCGGCAGAAGATTGTGATGGTGGAGAAGGGACAGAGCGTGGAAAAGCGCCACTGTCCCAAGGACAAGACCGGCCGCTGCATGAACTGCAAGCCCTACTGCCATATCACCACCGG
>CDTY01033252.1_pt1 | contig 18954 bp, 9 predicted proteins | sample 557731 | NCBI WGS metagenome assembly CDTY01 (sample SAMEA3182101, study PRJEB8094) | gut metagenome | biome: human; feature: gut; material: Stool; isolation source: human stool | place: Canada | collected 2013-02-12
GATAAACTGGGGTATCTGAACCTGATGTTGGCTCTGTTTTTCATCGGGAAAGTAAGTGTTTTTGCGAGCAGCGTTGTTTTATTATCATAATGAAGGAAAGAATGAATAAGTTGAATGAGGAGATATTGGCCAAGTTCCTTATGGGTGAATGTACGGAAGATGAACTTCGTGAGGTGAACGCCTGGCTGGAAGGGTCGGGTGAGAATGCACGCGAATTGTTCAGGCTGGAGGAGATTTACCACTTGGGGAGACTGGGGGATACTTCGAATACACAAGACATAGAAAAGGCCGAAAAGCGATTGTTTAAAAGGCTGGAACAAGAGAAGACGAAACAATACAAGGTACGGAGGATGGTTGGGTGGATACGGTATGCGGCCGTATTTGTGGGCTTCTTCCTTTTGGGTACTTTCGGCTATCTTTTTTATCAGACTTATAGCCAGCCGGAAACATTACTGGCTGTCACCACTCATGATAAGATTAAGGAACTGAAACTGCCGGATGGAACCAAAGTCTGGCTGAATAAAAACACTACCCTGAAATATCCACATGAGTTTGCAGGGAAGGGAAGAAAGGTTTATCTGGAAGGAGAAGGATATTTTGAGGTGATGAGGAATCCGGAAAAACCGTTTGTCGTACAGAGTGAGGTCATGCAGGTCAGAGTATTGGGAACTGTTTTCAACCTCAAGTCTGACAAGGCTAAGATGTCTGCAGTAGCTACCCTTTTGAAAGGCGAAGTAGAGGTGAAAGGTAATCATGGCGAGGGTATGATTATCCTTGCCCCCGGACAGAAAGCCGAGCTGAACGGAATGACTAGGCGTCTGGTGGTGAAGCAGGTGGATACGGGAATCGAAAACTGGCACAATAATGAGTTTGTCTTTGAGAAGGCTGACCTATACACCATTGCGCGTACATTGGAGAATTCGTATGGGGTGAGGGTAATTCTGGCACCGAACATAGATGTAAGCAAGACTTACTCGGGTACACTGAAGAAAAAAGAGAGTGTAGGGGCTGTGCTGAATCTGATAAAGAATGCCATTCCATTGGAGTATAAAATTGTGGGGAACAGTGTTTTCCTCTCCTCAACGAAGTAGGAAGGCTGCACAAATTCGAGATATGACGAGAAGAATTTATTTAATACTAACAACTTTCTAATATTATGCGAAAATTAATCCTATTGTTTTTTTTTGTGAGCAGTGCTTTATGGCTGCATGCCAAAGACTTTACCCGGTATGTCAGTCCTCTTGTCGGCACGCAGTCTACTTTCGAGCTTTCCACCGGTAATACCTATCCTGCGATCGCACGTCCCTGGGGTATGAACTTCTGGACTCCTCAGACGGGTAAGATGGGTGACGGCTGGCAATACGTCTATACAGCGAACAAGATCCGTGGTTTCAAGCAGACACACCAGCCCAGTCCTTGGATTAACGACTACGGGCAGTTCTCCATTATGCCGGTGGTTGGCAAACCCGAGTTTGATGAAGAGAAGCGTGCAAGCTGGTTCTCCCACAAGGGCGAAGTGGCACTTCCTCATTATTATAAGGTATATCTTGCCGAACACGATGTGGTTACCGAGTTCACCCCTACCGACCGTGCCGTATTGTTCCGTTTCACTTTCCCTGAAAATGATCATTCATACATTGTTGTCGATGCCTTTGACAAGGGCTCTTATGTGAAGATACTTCCGGAGCAGAATCGTATTATCGGTTATACTACCCGTAACAGCGGCGGTGTTCCCGAGAACTTCAAGAACTATTTCGTGATAGAGTTCGACAAGCCTTTTACTTATAAGGCTTCTGTAGCCGATGGCGTCTTGAGCGAGAATAAGGTTGAGCAGGAAGCCGGACATGCCGGTGCTGTTATCGGTTTCAAAACCCGTAAGGGTGAAGTGGTACATGCCCGTGTAGCCTCTTCTTTCATCGGTTTTGAGCAGGCTGACCGTAACTTGAAGGAGCTTGGCAATGACAATTTGGAAACATTGGTTCAGAAAGGTCAGGATGCCTGGAACAAGGTGCTGGGCCGTATTGATGTGGAAGGCGGAACCCTTGACCAGTACCGTACTTTCTACTCATGTTTGTATCGTTCCTTGTTGTTCCCGCGTGCATTCTATGAACTGGATGAGGCGGGAAATCCGATTCATTACAGTCCCTACAATGGGCAAGTGTTGCCCGGCTATATGTATACGGATACCGGTTTCTGGGACACTTTCCGCTGTCTTTTCCCATTCCTCAACCTGATGTATCCGTCGGTGAACAGGCAGATTCAGGAAGGCCTTGTCAACACCTATAAGGAAAGCGGTTTCTTTCCCGAATGGGCAAGTCCGGGTCACCGTGGCTGTATGATTGGCAACAACTCTGCTTCCGTGCTGGCAGATGCCTATCTAAAAGGCGTGAAGGTGGAGGACGTGCAGACACTGTACGAAGGTCTCATCAGTGGTACTAAGAATGTCCATCCCGAGGTTTCTTCCACGGGTCGCCTCGGCTATGAGTATTACAACAAGCTTGGTTATGTTCCCTACGATGTGAAAATCAACGAGAACACTGCCCGTACTTTGGAGTATGCTTATAATGACTGGTGCATCTACCGCATGGCAAAAGAACTGAACCGTCCGAAGAAGGAGCAGAAACTCTTTGCGGAACGTGCCATGAACTATAGGAATGTATTTGATAAGGAAAGCAAGCTGATGCGTGGTCGTAATCAAGACGGCCAGTTCCAGTCTCCTTTCTCTCCTTTGAAGTGGGGTGACGCCTTTACTGAAGGTAACAGCTGGCACTATTCCTGGTCTGTATTCCACGACCCTCAAGGTCTGATAGACCTGATGGGTGGAAAAGAGTCTTTCGTAGAGATGCTTGACTCTGTATTTATTGTCCCGCCCTTGTTCGATGACAGCTACTACGGCCAGGTAATCCATGAAATCCGTGAGATGACAGTGATGAATATGGGTAACTATGCCCATGGCAACCAGCCCATCCAGCACATGATTTACCTTTATAATTATGCTGGGGAGCCTTGGAAGGCCCAATATTGGCTTCGTCAGGTTATGAACCGCATGTACACTGCCGGTCCCGACGGTTACTGCGGTGACGAGGACAACGGTCAGACTTCGGCGTGGTATGTCTTCTCTGCACTTGGTTTCTATCCGGTTTGCCCTGGTACGGACGAGTATGTACTGGGCGCCCCTCTGTTCCGTAAGGCTACCCTCCATTTCGAGAACGGTAAGTCCCTGACAATTGACGCTCCGGATAACTCACCGGAGAACATGTATATCGAGTCTCTCAAGGTGAACGGCGTGGATTATTCCAGGAATTATCTGACGCATGGCGATTTGCTGAATGGCGGTACCTTGAGGTTTGATATGGGCAGCCAGCCTAATATGAAGAGAGGTACGCAGCCGGAAGATTATCCTTATTCTTTCTCGAATGAACTGAAGAAGTAAAGAATAGTAATAATATAGTAAGAAAAGGGTTGCCTCGAAAATAAGTTGATATATCATTTTGTTATTTACTATCTGTATTATAGGTGTTTTTCTTGAATCAGGTGGAAATAATTATTTGCTTCGTTAGTAATATTGAGCAAAATGATATATCAACTTGTTTTCGGGGTAACTCTTTTTTTTAGGATTAATGATAAAAAAGATACTTTTTCAGTAAGTGTATTTTCATTGTCTGTTGTTTTATATAGGAATGCGAGAGAATGAATCTCTCGAAGTAATTTATTGTATAACCTATAAATTGTGTTTATGAAAGACAATTATGCTTTTCGGAGTTCGACGTTCATGCGGGCTTTATTAGTTTTGTTGTTCATGGCAGTTTCTATCCAGTGGGGCTTTGCCCAGTTAAACCTGAATGTGTCTCGCGGCACATTGGGGACAGTCATTGAACAAATCAAGTCTCAATCCAAGTATCAATTTTTTTATGACGACAAACTGGCTGCGTTGCCGGTAGAAAACGTCAAAGTGAACAATGCGTCTATAGAAGATGCTTTGAATGTTATTCTCAAAGGGAAAGACATTTCCTATAAAGTGGAGGATAACATCGTTTATCTTTCTGAAAAGTCTGCTGCTCCTCAAGAGGGCAACCAACAAGGGAAAGAACGGACGATTACCGGAGTCGTGTCAGATGACATGGGACCTCTGATTGGTGTGAATGTATTGATAAAAGGTACCAGCAACGGGTGTATTACCGACCTCGACGGTAACTTTACGCTGACCACTACGGAGGCGAATCCGGTGATTGTATTCTCTTATATCGGTTATACTACGCAGGAAATCCCCGTGAAAGGTAATGCGCCGATTAATGTAATGATGGCCGGAGATACCCAACAGCTTGAAGAAGTTGTGGTTACTGCACTCGGTATCAAGCGTTCGGAAAAGGCATTGTCCTACAATGTACAGCAGGTGAATACAGATGCCATTACTTCCAATAAAGATGCCAACTTTGTGAACTCATTGAGTGGTAAGGTAGCGGGTGTGAACATCAATGCTTCTTCATCCGGTGTAGGTGGTGTATCAAAGGTAGTGATGCGTGGTACGAAATCTATCATGCAGTCTTCCAATGCACTTTATGTAATTGACGGTGTGCCTATTTTCTCTGGCCGTGGTACTGCCGGAGGTAAGGAGTTCGACTCCCAGGGATCTTCAGAACCGATTGCCGATATCAACCCGGAAGACATCGAGTCAATGTCAGTCCTGACTGGTGCCGCCGCTGCTGCCTTGTATGGTTCGGAAGCTGCCAACGGTGCCATTGTCATTACTACAAAGAAAGGTAAAGAAGGTAAGGTGAGCCTTACTGTCAGCAGTAATACTGAATTCACCAATCCGTTTGTGATGCCGAGCTTCCAAAACCGTTACGGTACGGGAACCGGTGGTGTGATGAGCACCTCAGGAGCCATGAGCTGGGGAGCGCCTTTGTCTGCAGCCAATAACTACAATTACAGCCCGAGAGATGATTATTTCCAGACGGGTATTGTAGGAACAGAGAGCATTTCTTTGTCAACCGGTACAGAGAAAAACCAGACGTATGCATCGGCTGCTGCTGTAAACTCCAAGGGTATTGTTCCCAACAACAAATACAACCGTTACAACTTTACGGTACGTAACACCACTACTTTCCTGGACGACAAGATGACTCTGGATTTCGGTGCAAGCTATATTCTGCAGAATGACCAGAACATGACGAACCAGGGTACTTACAACAACCCGTTGGTGGGTGCTTATTTGTTCCCGCGCAGCAACGACTGGTCTGATATCAGCATGTATGAGCGCTATGACGCTGCCCGTAAAATTTATACGCAATACTGGCCGGTAGGTGACGAAGGTATGGTAATGCAGAATCCTTATTGGATTAACTACCGCAATCTGCGCCAGAACAAGAAGGACCGCTATATGCTGAATGCCGGTTTGAGCTATAAGATTCTGGACTGGCTGACTGTTTCAGGACGTGTACGTTTGGATAACTCCAACAATGATTATACAGAAAAGTTCTATGCTTCTACCAATACACAGCTCACCGAGAGCTCTTCACGAGGTCTTTATGGTATTACCAAGACGCAGGACAAACAGTTGTATGCAGACTTCCTGGTGAGTATCAACAAATATTTCGGTGAAGATTGGTCACTCCAGGCCAACGTCGGTGGTTCATTCTCCGATATACGTTCGGATGCAATGAAAACACGTGGTCCGATTGCTGATGGTGGCGATGCCTTCAGCGGCGAACCGGTAGGTTTGACCAACTACTTTGCCATCCAGAACCTGAGTGCCAGCAAGACACAGCGTTTGCAGGAAGGATGGCGTGAACAGACCCAGTCTCTCTTCGCTTCGGCTGAGCTTGGTTACAAGAACACTTACTTCTTGACGCTGACCGGACGTAACGACTGGCCTTCACAGCTGGCAGGTCCCAACTCCAACAGCAAATCATTCTTCTATCCTTCAGTCGGTGGTTCTGTTGTACTGTCTGAGCTAATGCCTAACTTGAACAAAGATTATCTTTCTTTTATAAAGGTTCGTGGTTCATGGGCATCTGTTGGTAGTGCTTTCTCCAGATATTTGGCTAATCCTCACTATGAATGGAATTCAAGTTCCGGCCAGTGGAGTATCACGACCCAATATCCGTTGTACAATTTGAAACCTGAACGTACCAATTCTTGGGAAATCGGTTTGAACATGCGTTTCCTCAAGAACTTTGAATTGGACGTGACATATTACAATGCCAAGACTATGAACCAGACATTCAACCCGCAGTTGCCTGTCAGCGGTTGGTCGGCTATGTATATCCAGACTGGTGCCGTACGTAACTCCGGTATTGAGTTGTCGCTGAATTACAAGAATACCTGGAAAGATTTTACATGGGATACCGGTATAACCTTCTCCAGTAACAAGAATAAAATCCTGACTTTGGCAGACAATGCCATCAATCCCGTTACCGGTGAGCTGTTCTCTTTGAGCACGTTGAATATGGGTGGCTTAGGTGATGCCCGCTTCTTGCTGAAAGAAGGTGGGAGCATGGGTGACCTTTACTCACTGCGAGATATGAAACGTGATGCCAATGGACAGATTTTTGTGGACCAAAATGGAACGGTTGCTACGGAAGCCATAACGGACCCGGATAAATACATCAAGTTGGGAAGCGTACTTCCTAAAGGTAATTTGGCTTGGCGTAATAACTTCATTTGGAAGAATTTCACAGCAGGTTTCTTGATTTCAGCCCGTTTGGGTGGTGTGGTTTACTCACGTACACAAGCTATGTTGGACTATTACGGTGTGTCCGAGGCTTCTGCCGATGCACGTGATTTAGGTTACGTGTTGGTGAATGGTAGAGATAAGGTAAACCCCGAAACATGGTACGGTGTAGTAGGTAGCGGCACGTCTGTTCCCCAATACTACACTTATTCTGCTACCAATGTTCGTCTGCAGGAAGTATCTTTGGGTTACACCATCCCCAGAAAGTTGTTGAATGATGTGTGCGATATCAAGGTTTCGTTGGTAGGCCGCAACTTGTGGATGATTTACAGCAAGGCTCCTTTCGATCCCGAAAGTGTAGCTTCTACCGATAACTTTTATCAGGGAATAGACTATTTCATGATGCCGGCTTTGCGTAACATCGGCTTTAGCTTGAGCTTTAAATTTTAATACCAAACGATATGAAAAAGAAAAATATTATAAATAAATTGATTGTTGCTCCGTTGGTTATGGGCTTTATGTCCTGTACCGGCAATTATATGGATATCAACTCCAATCCTTATCAACCGGGTGATTTGACTCCGGATGATTATGCACTGGGTTCTGCCATGAGTAACTTGGCAAGTACGGTTATCTCATCAGATGTCAATACGGCACAGTTTACTGATTGTTTGTTGGGTGGACCGTTGGGAGGTTATTTTGCCGATTCAAATGCCGGCTGGTCCAATACAATATCCAATTTTAATGCTACAAATGACTGGACGCGTGTGTTCTTGATAAGTGACCGTATCATTTCAACACTTTACGGTAACTTGAGCACAGTGAAACAAGTATCGGAGAATACCAATAATCCGGTTCCTTATGCCATTGCTCAAATCATAAAGGTTGCTGCCATGAGTCGCGTGACTGATGCGTATGGTCCTATTCCTTATTCTAAAATCGGTCAGGATGGCAAGATTACCATTCCTTATGATACGCAGGAAGAAGTATATAACGCATTCTTCAAGGAACTGGACGAATCCATCGAGGTGCTGACTGAAAACAGAAATGCGGCGTTGGTTGCTTCTGCAGATTTCGTGTACAGTGGTAATGTACAGAAGTGGGTGAAGTTTGCCAATTCATTGAAACTGCGTTTGGCTATCCGTATTGCCAATGTAAGCCCTGCTAAGGCTAAAGAAATGGCTGAAAGTGCAGTGAATCACGAGTTGGGTCTGATTGAAACAAATGCAGACAATGCTACATGGAAGTATTTCGGTACAATTAGCAATCCGTTGTTTGTGGCAGTACGTTACAATGAAGAAGCTTCAGGTGGTGATACCCATCCTGCTGCCGACATCATCTGCTACATGAACGGTTACAACGACAATCGTCGTGCCAGCTATTTTGAGGAATCAAAATGGCCTGGAGAGACTTATGTAGGATTACGTCGCGGTATCAACCTCAGTAAGATGAAAGAGTATTTCATCAATTATTCGCGTGTGAAGATTTCCTCTTCTGATCCCGTGCTTTGGATGAATGCGGCAGAAGTTGCCTTCTTGCGTGCTGAAGCCACTGCAATCTATGGTTTCAACATGAAAGGAACCGCTGCTGATTTTTATGAACAAGGTGTCCGTCTCTCTTTCGAACAGTGGGGAGCTACCGGTGTAGACAGCTATCTGGCTGATGAAAGCAGTGTACCTGCTCTTTACAAAGATCCCGCCGGTCTTAATACTTATGAAAAGAACCTTTCAGCCATTACTGTCAAGTGGAATGAAGGGGCATCCAAGGAAGAAAAACAGGAACGTATCATTACCCAGAAGTGGATTGCGAATTGGCCGTTAGGTAACGAAGCTTGGGCTGACTATCGCCGTACAGGCTATCCCAAACTGTTGCCTGCAACCAGTGAAGGTAACTTGAGTGGTGGAATTGTTGATAGCGAGAAAGGTGCACGCCGTATGCCTTATCCTTCTGAAGAATATACAAGTAATACTGAAAACGTGCAAGAGGCAGTAAACAGCTATCTGGGTGGACCGGACAACATGGCTACTGACGTATGGTGGGCACGCAAATAATAACAATAAATGCTGAATAATTATGAAATTATATAAGAAATCATTCAAAGGAATCGCGCTGGCAGCTTTTTCCGTATTGGCATTGTCTGCCTGCTCCGACTGGACGGATTCAGAGAGTATTAAACTGAAAGAACCCGGAATCGACGAACAGTCTCCCGAACTGTATGCCAAGTATCTGAAGAACTTGCAGGAATACAAGAATTCTGACCATAAGATTGTATACGGTTGGTTTGATAATAGTGAGAAAGTTCCTTTCAGCCGCGGGCAGCACATGTCGGATGTTCCCGACAGCCTGGACGTAATTATCGCAACTACTCCCGATTTGGCGGAATTCGAATTGGAAGATATTGCAAATGTACATGAGAAGGGAACGAAAGTATTCTATTCCATCAGCTATGACAATATCTTGAAGGAACATACCGACAAGGTGAAAGAAGGAACAGAAACATCTGCATTCTCGGCTTATCTGTCGGCTGAGCTGAACAGACTGATAGCTCTTGAAGCACCTTTCGACGGTATTGTAGCCGAGTATCGTGGTAGCAATCCTATCTACATGTCCGAAGCCGACAAGGCTGAAGCAAAGGCAAATCAGGATACTTTCTTCGGTGTGATATCCAACTGGAAGAGTGCCAATTCAGGTAAGCAACTGGTGTTCCAGGGGTATCCTGCCAACCTGATAGGCCAGTCTGTGCTCTCTTCTTGTGACCATATCATCTTGATTACAAATGATGTCACGGATGTTGCCCAACTGGGGATAGAAGCGCTTCAGGCCTTGATGGCAGACGGTGTTCCGGCTGACCGCTTCATTGTATCGGCATCTACCGTCTCTCTGGATACAACAGATAAGACTACCGGATATTACAATGCTTTGAGAGCTCTGTCGGAAGCTGCTTATTGGGTGACAGAACCGTCTGCAGAGTTTACAAAAGCTGGTCTGGCTATTGAGAACATGCAGAATGATTATTACAATGCTACCAATACCTATCAATACGTGAGAGAAGCTATCAATATTATGAATCCTGCTCCTAAAAAATAAAAGAATATCATGAAACTGAAAAGTATATATTTAGTATCGATGGCATTATTGGCAGGTGTATTTGCTGCTTGTAATGATAATGACGTTGAGAATTTCGATAATCAGGTGTATATCAACGGCTCGGCGATGACCAGTACTGTGTTGTTGAAAAACACTGTTTCCGATACGGAAGGTTCATTCCGGATTTCAATGGCCCGTCCTGAATCGCAGGATATAACTATTGCCTTGAAGGCGGACCCTTCACTGGTAGCTACTTATAACGCTACCTATTATGACACAGCCGAGGCTCTGCCGGAAAACTATTATACGGTAGAAACTCCGCAGGCTACCATTTTGGCCGGTGCTGTCATTTCAGACGACATCACTGTCAGCTTCAAGAACTTGACGGAGCTGGACCGTGAGAAGGTATATGTATTGCCGGTTACGGTAGACCAGGCAAGCATCGGAGTCTTGAAGAGCTCCGGTACCATGTACTACGTGCTGAAGGGTGCCGCATTGATTAATACGGTTCCTGATATTACCAAGAATCTGGTTTACGTAACTTGGACCAATCCAGATGTAGCCAATAATATGAATAAGCTGACGGCAGAAGCGTTGATTCGTGTAAGCAAGTTTGACAAGATGCTGACTTCCATTATGGGTATCGAAGGTAAGTTCCTGCTCCGCATCGGTGATGCCGGAATTCCTCAAAACCAGTTGCAGGTGGCTACAAGTAGCGGCAATGTGACCGATGAGAGTCTGGTTATTCCGACAAACGAATGGACACATATCGCTGTGACCTACGATGCGGATGCAAAAACAGTTATAATCTACATCAATGGTAAGAATATGCTGGAGACTACTTTGGACTGCGGAGTCGTGAACTGGGGCCAGACCATGACCGATGAAGGTAACGGATTCTGGATTGGCCATTCATACAATCGTGACCGTTGGTTGGAAGGTAATATCTCAGAGGTGCGTATCTGGAACAAGGTGTTGACATCAGCAGAAATCAATGCAAAGGACCACTTCTACCAGGTAGAGCCGGATACTGACGGACTGGTTTCTTACTGGAAGTTCGATGAGGGCGCCGGTACTGCCATTCACGATTATAGCGGAAATGAGAACAATGCTACTGCAGTGGAATCATTGACTTGGACTGCTGTGGAACTGCCCGCTAAATAATTTAGTTATACCTTAATTCAAATAAAAAGATATTGATTATGAAATATATGAATCATGTAAAATCAGGCTTGCTGGCAATGGCTTTTGCATGTGCAGGAATATGCTTCACCGGTTGTGAAGATGATGTTGTCATCAACACCGGCAACAGTGACAAGCTGGATACTGTGGATGGCGTGTATGGCTATGTAAAGTCTGCCGCCGGTGCACGTGAACTTACTCCGATTTCTGTTTTTGGCGACAAGGTTGCTACCGGACATCTCTATTTTGAACTGAGCAAAGCTGCAGAGCAGGATGTTACGGTGACCTTCAAAGTGGACGAAGACGTTTTGGAGGCTTACAATAAGAAGAATGGAACAAGCTATAAAATGTATCCCGCCGATAAGCTGAGCCTGGCGAACGGTGGAACTGCCACTATCAAGGCGGGCGAACAGAAGTCGGCTTCTGTGGAACTGAATATCAATGCCGGAGGCACAATCGGACAGACTTATGCTGTTGCCGTTTCTGCATCTGCCAATAACGGTGTGGAAGTTTCTACAAACAATCAGGAATATATTTACTTGGTAAAGCCTTTGGCTGCTATTCCTGAGAGTATCAGTAAGGGTGATATACTTACACATTGCTTTGTGGAAGTAAATGACGAGAACATCTTGAATATGGGTGAATATACCATGAAGAGCAACGGAAAGCCTTTCTTTGATGTAGTCAGCATTTTTGCTGCCAACATCAATGTGGATAGCAAGACCGGTCGCGTACATGTTTTCTGCAATGACCAGGTTTCCTTCTTGCTGAGAAATGCGGATAAGTTCATCCGTCCTTTGCAGGCTAAAGGCATTAAGGTGGTGATGACTATTCTTGGTAACCATGACGAGGCCGGTATGGGTAACCTTTCGGAAGCTGCTGCCAAAGACTTTGCCAAGGAACTGAAAGCCTACTTGGATATTTATGGTTTGGATGGCATTGACTTTGATGATGAGTACACCAGTTATAATAACTCCAATCCCAGCCCCGGCTTCGAAACACGCTCACGTGCCAACTTCGCGCGTTTGGTTTATGAGTGCCGCCAGGTATTTGGCAACAAGTTGATTGGTGTGTATGAATATGGTTCGCTCGACTCTCCAGACGGTGAGGTAGAGGGTATGAAGGTAGGTGACATTGTGGACTATATGACCTACGGTTACTACCAGAATCAGAATCCCGAGGGAGCCTTTGGCCGTGAAGAGTCTCATTTTGAGAACCTGCCCAAATCCAAGTATGCTCCGCTGCCTTGGAAGATTAATGATGAGTTGAACGGAGGTTGGAGTGGATTTGACAAGAGCAAATTCCAGAAAGTGAAAGATGAAGGTTATGGCATTCAGATGTTCTACAATCCCAAACCGCTGGTGTATCAGTATTATACGTTGCTTTCGGAAATAAGTAAAGTACTTTTTGATGATGAAGTGGAGTGGAGCGGCAAGTACTGGAGCCGTATCGGTGAAGCTTATCAGGGCAAAATGTTGGGTTATGAAGATTTGGTCGGCGAGTGGAAGGTAACTTCCAGCAATTCTCTCTTTACCTATGTGGATGAAGAAGGCAATCCTCGCTGGTGGGATTGGAAAGGCAGTCAGGAGTTTGAGAAGAATGTAATTATAGAGAAGGATGAAGAAGGTACCGGATATGTGGTTTACAACTGGGGTACTTTCCCCGAAATCACCGGTAAGTATCCGATGCATTGCGATTACTATAACGGTGCACTGCTCATCTATCCGCAAACCATTCATGAGGGCGATGCTGAAGACCCTGCTACCTACAAGATGCATTTCGGTACTTACAGCAAGAATTTCCAGTGGAAAGCATATCCTAACTATGATGATTACTATATGGATGGTGCTATTGCTCCTAACGGTGATATGCATATCTATGGCTTGGGCAACAGATGGGCTATCAATCCCTATAAGTATGTAGGCGGTGAGATTGAGACCGACATCTTCCCCGATGTTCCTTACTTCGTGAGTGAGAACTATACGATGAAGAAGGTACGCTGATGCCGTGTTTTCCGTAAACTGAGGTTTCGGAAAACGGATGCTTGAACCTTTTCATACATGAAACAAAGGAGGGCTTTGCTCAAAGTAATAGGGCGGCCCTCCTCAAGCATTCTCATATAACAAGATTCTATTATGAAGCTATACACCTACTTATACAATAAACAATATGAAGAAAAACATGAAATCTAGTTCCATACTGTTGGGCGGACTTTTTCTGCTGGGGGCGGTTTGCAGCTGTACCCAGACGGCACCGGACTATGCGTCTTACGTCAATCCGTTCATCGGTACGGGTGGACATGGGCATACCTATCCCGGAGCGGTAGTTCCCAACGGGATGATTCAGCCCAGCCCCGACACGCGTATCTACGAGTGGGATGCCTGCTCCGGATATTACTATGCAGATACTACTATCAACGGATTTTCACATACCCACGTCAGCGGTACGGGTTGTGCCGATTACGGGGATGTGCTGCTGATGCCCACTGTAGGTCGGCAGGATTACCACTCCATGGGCTCGAAGAGCCAGCAGATGGCGTACGCCTCTGCCTTTTCCCACGAGAATGAAACAGCCGAACCGGGATATTATTCCGTATTTTTGGACCGCTACGGGGTGAAAGCCGAACTGACCTCTACCAAACGTGCGGCGATTCATCGCTATACCTTCCCGAAAGCGGAAGATGCAGGCTTTATCCTCGACCTGGATTACAGTATCCAGCGCCAGAAGAATGAACAGATGGAGCTGGAAGTAATCAGCGATACTGAAATCCGTGGACGCAAGAAGACTGTATATTGGGCTTTCGACCAGTATATCAACTTCTACGCTAAGTTCTCCAAACCATTTACCTATACGCTGGTCACGGACTCCATGGCATTGGACGAAGGCGGTCCGCTTCTGCCTACAGCTAAAGCTTTACTGCAATTCCAGACGGAGCCCAATGAAGAGGTATTGGTAAAGGTAGGTGTGTCTGCCGTGGATATGGACGGTGCCCGCAAGAATGTGGAAGCCGAAATCTCCGGATGGGATTTTGACGGTGTGCGCCGTGCTGCCCGCCAGCAGTGGAACACTTATCTTTCCAAGATTGACATCGATACGAAGGACAACGACCAGCGTACCATGTTCTACACGGCACTTTACCACACGGGTATGCAGCCCAACTTGTTTACCGATGCTGACGGACGTTACTTTGGTATGGACTTGAAGCCCCATCAAGGCAGGGTGGACGAGCCTATCTACACCATTTTCTCTTTATGGGACACTTTCCGTGCCTATCATCCGCTGATGACGATTATTGATCCTGAACTGAACGAGGCTTTCATCCGTTCGCTCATCCAGAAGTCCCGCGAGGGCGGCGTCCTGCCTATGTGGGAACTGGCCGGAAACTATACGGGTACCATGATTGGTTATCATGCAGCCTCCCTCATAGCGGATTCTTATGTAAAGGGATACCGTAACTTCGACGTGCAGGAGGCTTACAAGGCTTGCCTCCGTACGGCAGAATACGATACGACGGGTATTATCACCCATCCTTTGGTTGTGCCGCATCTGATGCCGCAGGCCAAGTACTGGAAGAACAAGATTGGCTACGTGCCTTGCGATAAAGACAATGAATCTGTGGCTAAAGCTTTGGAATATGCTTACGATGACTGGTGTATCTCCGTACTGGCAGGTGCCTTGGACGACGAAGCCAACCGCGATAAGTATGCGGCTTTTGCCGAGGGATATAAAGTTTATTTCGATCCGAGTACCCGCTTCATGCGCGGACTGGACAGTGAGGGCAACTGGCGTACGCCTTTCAACCCCCGCGCTTCCAATCACCGTAATGATGACTATTGCGAAGGTACGGCATGGCAGTGGACTTGGTTCGTTCCCCACGATGTGGACGGACTGGTGGAACTGATGGGAGGACGCGACGCCTTCATCGGCAAGTTGGATTCTCTGTTCACGGCCGATTCCAAGCTGGAAGGTGAATCGACCTCGGTGGATATTTCCGGTCTGATAGGCCAGTATGCCCACGGCAATGAGCCAAGCCATCACATTGCCCATCTCTACAACTACGTAGGCCAGCCCTGGCGTACGCAGGAGATTGTGGATGAGGTGCTGCATACGCTTTACTTCAACAACCCCGACGGACTTTCGGGCAATGAAGACTGCGGACAGATGTCTGCATGGTACATTCTGAATGCGATGGGCTTCTATCAAGTATGCCCCGGCAAGCCGGTATATTCCATCGGACGCCCGCTGTTCAACGAGGCGACCGTTCATCTGAAAGACGGCAAGTCGTTCAAGGTGATAGCCCACAACAACAGCCGCGATAACAAGTATGTGCGGAGCATTGTGCTGAACGGCAATAAGTTGGAGACTCCATTCTTCACGCATCAGGATATAGTGGACGGCGGTACGCTGGAGCTGACTATGGGCAGTGAACCGTTGAAGTGACACAGATAATATACAGAAGGGATGAGCCGAAAAAATCATAATCCTATATCGTGGGTCCCCACCGTATATTTCGCCATGGGATTGCCGTTCGTGGTGCTGAACATGGTTTCTGTGCTGATGTTCAAGGGGATGGGTATCGGTGACGCGCAGATTGCTCTGTGGACGTCGCTCATCATGATGCCCTGGACGCTGAAGTTCCTTTGGAGTCCGTTCCTTGAAATGTTCAAGACGAAGAAGTTTTTCGTGGTACTGACGCAGATGGTTACCGGAGCAGGTTTTGCTCTGGTGGCTTTGGCGTTGCAGTTACCGTTCTTTTTTGCGATATGCATTGCGCTGCTGGCAGTGATTGCTTTCAGCGGAGCCACGCACGATGTGGCTACGGATGGTGTCTACATGTCGGAACTGAACAAGCAGGACCAGGCCAAGTATATCGGTTGGCAGGGAGCCTTCTACAATATAGCGAAGATTGTGGCGTCCGGCGGGTTGGTCTGGCTGGCAGGTGCCTTGCTGGTAGGTTTCGGTGGGGTGGAGGGTGCCACAGAGGCAGTCCGCCACGAGGCTACCCGGCATGCATGGATGACGGTGATGCTGATATTGGCGGCGGTGATGCTGCTGCTTGGCTTCTACCACATGCGCATGCTGCCATCGGGCGGTGCTGCCGCATCCGGCGCCAAGTCGGCAAGAGAGACGTGGGAGCAGTTGGTGGCGGTAATCAAGGATTTCTTCTTGAAGAAGCACATCTGGTACTATATAGCGTTCATTATCCTTTATCGCCTTGCCGAGGGTTTTGTCATGAAGATTGTCCCTCTTTTCTTGAAGGCGGAGCGTTCGGCAGGTGGCTTGGGACTGAATGAGCAGCAGATAGGTTTGTACTACGGCACTTATGGGGCGGCAGCCTTTGTGCTGGGGTCACTGTTGGCAGGCTATTACATTTCGCACCGGGGATTGCGGCGGACGCTGTTCTCTCTGTGCTGCATCTTCAATCTGCCTTTTGTAGCGTATACCCTGCTTGCCATGTACCAGCCGGAAAGCGGGTTGCTGATAGGTAGTGCCATCGTGCTCGAGTACTTCGGTTATGGTTTTGGTTTTGTGGGACTGACTTTGTTCATGATGCAGCAGGTGGCGCCGGGAAAGCACCAGATGGCACATTATGCCTTTGCTTCGGGCATCATGAATCTGGGTGTGATGTTGCCGGGCACAATCAGCGGTTTTGTCAGCGACTGGTTGGGGTACGAGGCGTTCTTTACCTTCACGCTGTTTGCCACCATTCCGGCGTTCCTCATTACGTACTTCATACCATTTACGTATGCCGATGAGAAGAAACAACAATAACCAATTAATAATATAGAGCAATTATGAGCAACAAAATCACAATGCCTTGGGAAGAACGGCCGGCAGGCTGTAAGGATGTAATGTGGCGTTATTCGGAGAATCCCGTAATAGACCGCTACCATATTCCGTCGTCGAACAGCATTTTCAACAGTGCGGTGGTTCCGTTTAAGGATGGTTATGCCGGTGTGTTCCGTTGTGACAACCGGGCGGTGCAGATGAATATCTTTGCCGGTTTCAGCAAGGACGGCATCCACTGGGAAATAGAGCATGAGCCAATCAAGTTCAAGGCCGGGAATACGGACATGATAGAGTCCGAATATAAATACGATCCGCGCGTGACATGGATTGAGGACCGCTACTGGATTACGTGGTGCAACGGCTACTACGGCCCCACCATCGGCATCGGCTATACTTTCGATTTCAAGGAGTTCTTCCAGTGCGAGAATGCTTTCTTGCCTTTCAACCGCAACGGTGTGTTGTTGCCTCAGAAGTTCGATGGCAAATATGCGCTCTTGAGCCGTCCCAGCGATAGCGGACATACTCCTTTTGGCGACATCTACATTAGCTTCAGCCCTGACATGAAATTCTGGGGCGAACACCGCCATGTGATGGCTCCTACGCCTTTCCCCGAAAGTGCCTGGCAGTGTACCAAGATAGGGGCAGGTTCGGTACCGTTCCTCACGGACGAGGGTTGGCTGATGTTCTATCATGGCGTGATAACCACTTGTAACGGTTTCCGTTACTCCATGGGAGCAGCTATTCTGGATAAGGACAATCCTGCCAAGTTGCTCTACCGCACCCGTGAGTATCTGCTTGCGCCGGCTGCTCCATACGAACTGGCAGGCGATGTACCCAATGTGGTGTTCCCTTGCGCAGCATTGCAGGATGGAGAACGTGTAGCTGTATACTACGGTGCAGCCGATACGGTAGTGGGGCTTGCTTTTGGCTATATCCGCGAGATTCTGGAGTTCACGAAGCGCACAAGTATTTTGTAAGCACCAAGCAGTTGGCGGGTGCTTGGTATTGCTGAAAAGCGTCTGCCGTAACTGTCTTATACTTAGTGTAATGTCACTGCAAAGATACTGCATGCTTTTTGCAGTGCTACTGCAAAGCCGTTGCAGCGCCACTGCAAAGCTGATGCAGCGTCACTGCAAAACTGTTGCAGCGCTACTGCAAAGTAGTTTGCAGTGTCACTGCAGACCGTTTGCAATAACTTTGCAGAGTGCATGCAATGACACCGGCATGGGTAGCGTGCTCACTAACTAATAAAGAACAAATCCTTACTATATTATGAAACGACTGATTACTTTCTGTATCATCTCCTTTGGAATGCTCACGGCATCTATGGCTGCGGAGAAGCATCCTGCGGACTATGTGAATCCTTTTGTCGGTACCACTAACTTCGGTACCACGAATCCGGGAGCCGTCTGTCCCAATGGAATGATGTCCGTAGTGCCCTTCAACGTGATGGGTTCGGAGGACAACAAATACGATAAAGATGCCCGCTGGTGGTCTACTCCCTATGAGTATCACAATTGTTTCTTTACCGGATACTCGCATGTCAATTTGAGCGGTGTGGGCTGTCCGGAATTGGGTTCTCTGCTGCTGATGCCCACTACGGGAGAGCTGTCCGTAGATTATAAGGAATATGGAAGCCGCTATAAGGACGAGCAGGCATCCCCCGGATATTACAGCAACTTCCTGACCCGCTACAATGTGAAGACGGAAGTGACGGCAACTCCTCGCACGGGTGTGGCGCGTTTCACCTTTCCTGCCGGGCAGAGCCATGTGCTGCTGAACCTGGGCGAAGGCCTGACCAATGAATCGGGAGCTTTTCTGCGCCAGACGGGTAAATGCGAGTTTGAAGGTATGAAGCTGCTGGGTACTTTCTGCTACAACCCACAAGCCGTTTTTCCCATCTACTTTGTGATGCGTGTCAACAAGCAGCCCGCCGCTTCGGGCTACTGGAAGAAGCAGCGCCCCATGACCGGTGTAGAGGCCGAATGGGACCCCGATAACGGACGCTACAAACTTTACACCCGCTACCAGAAGGAACTGGCGGGAGATGATATCGGCGCCTATCTTACATTCGATACCGAAGAAGGCGAGCAGGTGGAAGTACAGATGGGAGTCTCTTTTGTGAGCATGGAGAATGCCCGCCTCAATCTGGATACCGAGCAGCAGGGAAAGAACTTCGGTCAAGTGCTGGAAGAAGCCCGTCGCCGCTGGAACGATGACCT
>CDTY01018900.1_pt1 | contig 18869 bp, 20 predicted proteins | sample 557731 | NCBI WGS metagenome assembly CDTY01 (sample SAMEA3182101, study PRJEB8094) | gut metagenome | biome: human; feature: gut; material: Stool; isolation source: human stool | place: Canada | collected 2013-02-12
CCTTGCCGCAGGCGGAATTCACTTCCGCCGAGGATTGCAATCTGCACAGGGCTCCCGGCCGCCTCAGGCCGCTGGGACGGCGCCGCCCTGAAGCCCGACCAGTTCGTCGCGATCATCAACGCAGCCAATCAGGAGTAATTCCCGTTTTGCTCTGACCGGCGCCGCCGACCCGCGCCCAATGGCGCGTCCAAGCGGTTTTGCCGTCAGGTGAAACCCTTGCCGCAGGCGGAATTCACTTCCGCCGAGGATTGCAATCTGCACAGGGCTCCCGGCCGCCTCAGGCCGCTGGGACGGCGCCGCCCTGAAGCCCGACCAGTTCGTCGCGATCATCAACGCAGCCAATCAGGAGTAATTCCCGTTTTGCTCTGACCGGCGCCGCCGACCCGCGCCCAATGGCGCGTCCAAGCGGTTTTGCCGTCAGGTGAAACCCTTGCCGCAGGCGGAATTCACTTCCGCCGAAGATTGCAATCTGCACAGGGCTCCCGGCCGCCTCAGGCCGCTGGGACGGCAGCGCCCCCCTGGCCCGGCAGCGGCCGGGCCCGATTGAAGTACAAGTTTGTGCGTATGACGCACAGGAGGACACCATGAACAAAACCCCCACCACATTGATTATTATGGATGGCTATGGTCTGTCCGATCAGACGTCAGGCAACGCCATCGCAGCGGCAAATACCCCCTGTCTGGACAAGCTCTTTGCCGAATATGCCCACACCACTCTGGCCGCCTCCGGTCTGGATGTGGGTCTGCCCCAGGGGCAGATGGGCAACAGCGAGGTGGGCCACACCAACATCGGCGCCGGCCGGGTGGTGTTTCAGGACCTGCCCCGGATCACCCGTTCCATTGAGGACGGCTCCTTCTTCCGCAACAGCGCCTACCTCCACGCCATGGACAGCTGTCTGGAAAAGGGAACGGCCCTGCACCTCATTGGCCTGCTGTCCGACGGCGGTGTCCACTCCCACATCCAGCACCTGTGGGCCCTGCTGCGCCTGGCCAAGGAAAAGGGTTTGGAGCGGGTCTATCTCCACGCCTTTCTGGACGGCCGGGACGTCTCTCCCACCTCCGGCGCGGATTTCGTGGCCCAGGCAGTGGAGCAGTGCCGCGCCATCGGCGTGGGTAAGATCGCCACGGTGATCGGCCGCTACTACGCCATGGACCGTGACAAGCGCTGGGACCGGCTGGAGGCCGCCTACGACGCCATGGTCTACGGCGAAGGTGCCTACACCAACTCCGACCCGGTGGCCGCCGTGCGGGAGTCCTACGCCCGGGGCGTCACCGACGAGTTTGTGGAGCCGGTGGTGGTGGACCCGGATGGGTGCGTGTCCGACAACGATAGTGTGATCTTCTTCAACTTCCGGCCCGACCGGGCCCGGGAGATCACCCGGGCCTTTGTGGACCCGGACTTTGACGGCTTCCCCCGCCAGTTCTTCCCCCTGACCTACGTGTGCAACACGGAGTACGACGCCTCCATGCCCAACGTGGAGGTGGCCTTCCCCCGCATCCAGGTGGAAAACGGCCTGGGCGAGTACCTCAGCCGCCTGGGGCTGACCCAGCTGCGCATCGCCGAAACCGAGAAATACGCCCACGTCACCTTCTTCTTCAACGGCGGCGTGGAGACGGTGTTCCCCGGGGAGGACCGGGTGCTGGTGCCCTCTCCCAAGGTGGCCACCTACGACCTCCAGCCGGAGATGAGCGCCGTGGAGGTGTGTGACAAGTGCGTTGAGCGCATCGAGTCCGGCGCCTACGACGTCATCATCCTCAACTTCGCCAACTGCGACATGGTGGGCCACACCGGCGTCTTTGACGCCGCCGTGAAGGCGGTGGAGACTGTGGACACCTGCGTGGGCCGTGTGGTGGAGGCTACCCTGAAGATGGGCGGCATCGCCATGGTCACCGCTGACCACGGCAACGCCGAGGAGATGAAGCAGGCCAACGGCAGTCCCATGACCGCCCACACCACCAATCTGGTGCCTTTCATCCTCTGCGGCGCCGGCAACGAGCTGCGGCCGGGCCGGCTGGCCGATATCGCGCCCACTATTTTGGACGTGATGGGCCTGGAGTGCCCCCCGCAAATGGATGGCAAGACGCTGATCGTCAAATAAGCGCAAAGGCTTCGCCCCCAAGGGGCGAAGCCTTTTTTGCGTCCGATAAAACGGACAGGCAGTCATAATTTTTTCATATTTTTTCCCCCAATCGTCAATTTTCTGCGAAATTGACCTTGCATTTTTGTGCTATAAAGCGTATACTAAGGTCACTACTTTTCCCAGATGTCTTTCCGTAGGGGGCAATCAGCCGTTTCATAAGGACGGCGGCGGAGAAAAGTCTGTGAAAAGGAAGCGCTTTCCCGCATGTCGGTGCACTGCCTTTCGGGGCAGTAAGCCGCAAATCAATGTCAAAGGAGAGAGTTGTATGTATAACTTCGCGCTCGCGTTCGTGATCTGCGCCGTTGCTTATGTCATCGGTGAAGTCGTCTCGACGCTGACGAAGGCTTGGGTTCCCTCCGTCTTCGTCACTGCAGTAGTCTTCATCATCGGCTACTGGTACATCTGGCCCACTTCCCTGATCACTGATGCTGCCCTGATCCCCTTCGGCAGCACCACCGGTATCTACCTGATTCTGGTCCACATGGGTACCGTCATCAGCCTCAAGCAGCTGGCTGAGCAGTGGAAGGTCATCGTGGTCTGCCTGGCTGGCCTGGCTGGCATGTGCGCAACCTGCTTGCTGATCTGCCCCCTGATGATGGATCGTTCCCTCGTCATCTCCGGTCTGCCCCCCCTGACCGGTGGTATCGTGGCTGCTGTCACCATGCAGACTGCTGCTGCTGAGAAGGGCCTGGCCGATGCCGCTCTGTTCGCCATCGCTATGTACTGCGTCCAGGGCTTCGCCGGCTATCCTCTGACCGCTGTGTGCCTGCAGCTGGAAGGTCGTCGTCTGCTCAAGGTCTATCATGAGAAGGGCGGCACCGCCGGTGCTGTGGGCAGCGTCTCTGAGGACGGCGCTCTGGAGACCAGCACCAAGGAAGGCCGTCGCCTGATCCCCGCTGTTCCTGAGAAGTTCGATTCCGCTGTGGTCACCTTCCTGAAGATGGGTATCGCCGCCTGGATCGCCACTCAGATCGGCAACCTCACCGGTATCAGCGGCGCTGTGTGGGCTCTGGTCATCGGTATCATCCTGACCACCATCGGCTTCCTGGACAAGGATTCCCTGCATCGTTCCAACTCCTATGGCATCGTCATGTTCGCTTTGATGATGTACATCTTCGACGGTCTGAAGGATTCCACTCCCGAGATGCTGGCTTCCATCGTTCTGCCCATGATCGAGCTGATCGTCATCGGTGTGGCCGGTATGGGTATCCTCTGCTTCGTGGTCTCCAAGATCCTGCGGATGTCCTTCCTGCTGGCTTTCGCCACTGCGCTGACCGCTCTGTATGGCTTCCCCCCCAATGCCATCATCACCGAGTCCGTCTGCACTGCTCTGGCTAAGAACAAGGAAGAGAAGGACTACCTGATGAGCAAGATGTTCCCCGCCATGATCGTGGGTGGTTTCGTCACCGTTACCATCACCTCTGTCATCATTGCCGGCGCTTTCGCCAAGATGCTGTAAAGGCCGACAGACAGGACATTTGTTGCCTGGTAAAACAGCTGTCCGGCCTCTTTCGGGGCTGGACAGCTTTGTTTTATAGTCCTCAACTGGGAAAAGAAAGGATGTATTTTTATGGATATCAAGGCTCTTGCGGAAAAATACGATTCCTACGTCATTGATCGCCGCCGCTTTTATCACACCTGCCCCGAGCTCTCCTGGGAGGAGAAGGAGACCATTGGCCTCATCAAGGCTGACCTGGAGGCCATGGGCATCACCGACATCCACATGTGCCAGAACTGCTATGGCCTGTGGGCGGACATCCACGGCGCCAAGCCCGGCAAGGCAGTGGCCCTGCGCGCCGACATCGACGGTCTGCCTGTGAAGGAGGCCACCGGCCTGCCCTTCGCCTCCAAGATCGAGGGCCATATGCACGCCTGCGGCCACGATAACCACATCGCCATGCTGCTGGGCGCTGCCAAGATCCTCATGGACGTGAAGGATGAGCTGTGCGGCACCGTCCGCCTGGTGTTCCAGCCCGCCGAGGAGATCGCCAAGGGCGCTCTGGCCATGATGGAAGAGGGCGTCATGAAGGGTGTCTCCGCCATCTACGGCGTCCATGTCTGGGCCACCTTCGACGCTCCCTACATGGGCTTCAACGCCGGCAACCGCATGGCCTGCTGCCACGGCTTTGAGATCAAGGTGGAGGGCAAGTCCGCCCACGCCTCCGCTCCTCACCTGGGCGTGGATGCCGTCATGGTCTCCTGCTCCATCATGGAGGCCCTGCAGCAGTGCGTGTCCCGTATGAACGACCCCCTGAACCCCCTGGTCCTGACCATCGGCAAGGTCACCGCCGGCAACCGCTGGAACGTGCTGGCCGGCAGCGCCCTGCTGGAGGGCACTGTCCGCACCTTCACCACCGGCACCAAGGTGGAGGACGAGATCCGCAAGGTGGTGGAGAACACCGCTGCCGCCTTCGGCGCCAAGGCCACTTTGAGCTACACCTACATGACCGATCCCGTCATCAACTCCGATGAGCAGCTGGTCCGCATCGCTCAGGACGCCGTCAGCAAGCTCTACGGCAAGGAGTACCTGGTGGACGTGCCCACCATGATGGGCAGCGAGGACTTCTCCTGGTTCGGCAAGGACGGTGCGTCCTACATCTACGGCTTCGTGGGCAGCCACAAGAAGGGCACCGAGATGTACTCCAACCACCACGAGAAGTACGACGTGGACGAGGATATGCTGCATCGCGGCGCCGCTGTTGCTGCGCAGTTCGCTGCCGACTTCCTGGCTGAGAACGCCCAGTAATTTTCCCGCGTAAACTGGAACAGGGCGGCTCTCCCAGGAGGGCCGCCCTGAAAAAAATAAAGAGGGTATACATATGGATGTAAAGAAGCTCGCCGAAGAGTCGGAATCCTATATCGTGGAGCGCCGCCGCTACTATCACGCGCACCCCGAGCTGACCTGCGAGGAAAAAAACACCCGGGACTCCATCCATCGGGATCTGGAGGCCCTGGGCATCACGGATATCCGTGACGCCTCCAACTGCTACGGTCTGATCGCCACCATCCACGGCGGCAAGCCGGGCAAGACCGTCGCCCTGCGGGCGGATATCGACGCGCTGTCCTTCCAGGAGGAGACCGGCCTGCCCTTCGCCTCCTGCGACCCGGGGAAGATGCACGCCTGCGGCCACGACTGCCACATCGCCATGCTGCTGGGCGCCGCCAAGATTCTCCAGGCCCACCGGGAGGAGCTCTCCGGCAACGTGCGGCTGATCGTCCAGCCCGCCGAGGAGATCGTGGCCGGCGCCAACTGGATGATCGAGGCCGGCGCTCTGGACGGGGTGGACGCCATCTACGGCAACCACGTCTGGGCCACGGTGGACGCCCCCTATGTGGACTTCACCGCCGGCAGCCGCATGGCCTATTCCGGCCGGTTTGACATCTACATCAACGGCGTCTCCTCTCACGCCGCCTCTCCTCACCTGGGCGCCGACGCCATCACCTGCGCGGCTCTCATCATCGACAACCTCCAGCGGTATGTCTCCCGGATGAACGACCCCCTGAACCCCCTGGTGCTGACCATCGGCACCATCGAGGGCGGCAACCGGTTCAACGCCGTGGCCAACCGGGTCCACATGGAGGGCGTCACCCGGGCCTACTCGGCGGATCTTCACGAGAAGGTCATGCGCCAGATCATCGAGAACACCGCCAAGGCCATGGGCATGACCGCCACGCTGGAGTATGCCGACGTGGTGGCTCCCGTCCTCAACGACGACGATGAGCTGACGGAGCTCGCCCAGGACGCGGTGACCAAGCTCTACGGCAAGGACACCCTGATCCAGATGCCTCCCATGATGGGCAGCGAGGACTTCGCCAACTACGCCGCCAAGATCCCCGCGGTCTTTGGCTTCCTGGGCTGCCGGAACGAGTCCAAGGGCATCGTCCATGTCAACCACCACGAGAAGTTCGACGTAGACGAGAGCATCCTCCCCAGAGGCACTGCCATCATGACCCAGTTCGCTGTGGACTACCTGGCAAAAAATGCTCCTGAGCAGGCGTAAACGGACAGAAAAACGGACGGCTTTGGCCGTCCGTTTTCTTGTATTCCTATGAAGTGCCCTTTGGCCCAAAAAGGAGGCCTTTCAGTTGGTCCGGTACCGGACCAGGGCACCCCGCACCAGAGCCAGCGTGAAGATGGCCACGCCGCTGAGAGGCGCCCAGATCATCAGGTCCTCGTAGTCCACATGCAGGTGCAGGAAAAGGCCATAGCAGGCCAGCAGAGTCAGGGCTCCCCAGCCCAGGGCCACTGCCAGCAGACCCAGCATCTCCTTCATCGGCTGTTGTCTCTTTTTCTTTTCCATGCCTTTTCCCTCCTTGCGGTCCGGCATCCGCCGGAGACCCTTTATACCTATAAGACGCCGAAGGACCCCCTTTTATCTCCACTTTTTCCGAACTTTTTTATCTTTGTAGCCATGCACAGTTTTATGCATGGCTTTTTGTGCGTTTTCTCTATGTTTTTTGCTGCTTCCGCCCCCGCTTTCGCCCCAGGTCCCGCCTCTGGGGCAGGGAAGTGGGGGAAACCGGGCAGCTTTTTTCTTTTCTGGCAGAAAACGGTATAAAAGGCGACGGCCGGGGACATACTGGGTGACAGATGGTGCATCACACCACCGAAGCCGGCAGGCCGCCTGCCGGGAAAGGGCGGCAGCGCTGTCCGCAGGCCGGGAAACCGGAGGCAGCGCAGGAGGAATCTATGGGTAAACGCACAATGAAGACGGTGCTCGGCGGAGGGGGCTACTACATAGCCCTGCTCCTGTGCGTCGCCGCCATTGGAGTCGGAGGCTATTATGCCCTGTTTCACACCCCCGCCGAAACCACGGGGGACACCACCAACCAGGAAGAGCCGGTCGCCTCGCAAAGCCAGCAGCAGGAACCCCAGGCCCCGGTGATCCAGACCATGGAGCCGGAGGAGGTGGAAGACCAGACCACCCCGGAGCCCCAGGAGGAAACGGAACCCACCGCCCCGGTGCTGGACGACACGCCGGTGGTGGCCGCGCCGCCGTCCCTGATCGTGGCGCCGGTGGAGGGGGAGACCGTGGCGGCCTTCTCCGCCAATGAACTCCACTACGACGCCACCATGGGGGACTGGCGGACCCACGACGGCATCGACATCCAGGCCCCCGAGGGCACCCAGGTGCTGGCAGCGGAGGCAGGCACGGTGCAGTCGGTGTATGAGGACAACCTGATGGGCACCGTGGTGGTCATCGACCACGGCGACGGCGTCCAGACCCTCTACGCCAGCCTCCAGCCCGACCCGGCGGTGGAGACCGGAGATCAGGTCACCGCAGGCCAGGTCATCGGCCAGGTGGGCAGCACCGCCGTGGCCGAGGCGGACCGGGGCGCCCATCTCCACTTCTCCGTGACCCAGGACGGAGAACCCACGGACCCGGAGGCCTATCTCAAGGGCTGAAAAAAAGGGGCCCCTGCCAAAAAAGCAGGGGCCCCTTGGTTTATCTCTCAGTCGGTCTCAATGAGGCCGTAGCCGCCGTTCTTGCGCTGATAGACCACGGAGATGGTCTCGGTGTCCATGTTGCGGAAGACGAAGAAGTCATGGTCCAGCAGGTTCATCTGCATGATGGCCTCCTCGGTGCTCATGGGCTTGACGGCGAAGTGCTTGGTGCGCACCACGTCGAACTCCTTCTCCTCAGTGACCTCAAAGGCATCCTCCGGCGCAGTGGCGGGGAAGGCATCGGACCGCAGGCGCTTGGCCAGGCGGGTCTTATTCTTGAGGATCTGGCGCTCGATATAGCCCACAGCGCCGTCGATGGCGCCGCGCATATCGCCGTCCGGCGCCTCTGTCTGGGCACGGAACAGAGTATTTCCTCCGCGGATCGTCACTTCAACGCCGCAGCGATGATCCTTTTCCACAGAAAAGGTGACAAAGGCGTCTGCCTCCTCCCGGAAAAAGCGATCCAGCTTGGACAGCTTCTTCGCCGCGTAGTCCTTGATGGAATCATTCAAAGTGACCTTCTTGCACGCGAATGTAAACTTCATACTACCGCTCCTTTCGTTGGCCCCCTACTGGGGAATGGAAAGAGGAAACGGGGACCGTCTCCCCTTTGTTAAATCCAAGTATATCACAGGAAAATGGATTTGAAAAGAGGAATTCAGCAGACTTCACAAAAATTTCAGATCTGCCCCAGGGCGCTCCGTGGCCTTTCGACAAAAGTAGTGTCTCTTCCCCAAAAGCTCCTATGTACAAAAGGGGACAGGTTTGCTACAATCATCTTGGAAGCTTTCCCAAACTCCCACCCGCTTTTGGGCCGCCCGGCGCGCTGCGTCCGGCGGCCTCTTTTTTTTGCGGCAAAAAAGCCGGAGCGCCAAAAGGCGCTCCGGCTCTTTTCCTTGCTGACGATCTCACGGCGGCAGGGGAGATGGGATCATCTCCGCCGGCGGCCGCCGCCCCGTTTTCCGTCGATATTCCGATTCAGGTCGGAGAGCTTGCCCTCCGAAGCGGACATGAACTGCTTGAGCTTGTCCTCAAAGGACAGGTCCCCGCTGGGAGGCAGGGGCTGACCATGGGCGGGCCGGCCCTGAAACGAGGGACGGGCCGCGGGCCGGGGCGCGGGACGGCCTGCCGCCCCGGGGTGGGGAGGACGGGGGCCACGGGGCGCCGGCGGCAGGGCCTTCTTGATGGACAGGTTGATCTTGCCGCCCTCGGTGGACAGCACCTTGACCTTGACCTCCTGACCCTCCTGCAAAAAATCGTGGACGTCGTTGACAAATTGATTGGCGATCTCCGAAATATGTACCAGTCCGGATTTCCCGCCGGGCAGCGCCACAAAGGCGCCGAATTTGGTGATGGTGGTTACCTTGCCTTCCAGAATGCTCCCAACCTCAAGCTCCATACAGTTTGCGTGTTCTCCCTTCCCAGACTCTCTTTGGTTCAATCGCTGACGTTATAGAACACCTTCTCGCCGGGATTGACCATGCCCAGCTCCTCTCTGGCGATCTCTTCCTTCAGCGCCGGGTCGTCTCCGTTTTCGATGTCCTGGGACAGTTTGGCATTCTTCTGCCGCAGCTGCTCCACCTGTTGGGTCAGCTGCTCCTGATCCTCCTGGGCGGTGCGGATCTGCCCCTGGAGGCGGTAGAGCTGGGTGCCCAGGACCACCAGCAGAACCAAAAATACGACTTTGGTCAAAAGTTTGGATTTTGGTCTCTTCTTTGTGCTCTTGGTGCTCTTGGCCATACCCGCCGACTCCCCCTTTCGATGCATGCGGACGACGGTCCGTTTGTAGTTAAATATTGTACCCCATTTTTCTGCGAAAAGAAAGAGATTTTTTCCGCGCCGGGCTATTTTTTTCAAAAACGCCCAGAATTTCTTCCCCGGCAGCAGCATCCAACTGCCCAAAAGCGCCAAAAGGGCCACCCACAGATCCCACACCGGCCGCAGGGGTCGGGACAGCCAGGTGAAGTAGAGCATGCAGCCCAGGCCGCAGCCGGCCACCACGTAGAGCTGCACCACCCCGTCGGCGGCCTGGAGGACGAAGAGAAAGACCCCCGCGCCGCACAGCAGGCAGTAGAGCAGGTCCAGGGCCTTCTCCCAGCTCCGGCGGCGCAGCCGCAGCGCCCGCAGCAGGTCATAGACCATCCCGGCGCAGCCGCCCAACAGCACCGACCCGCCCAACAGCCGGAGCTGGTCCCACAGCACGATCTCCATGGCCGCTCACCCGAACAGCCGCCGCAGCAGGCTTCCCCGCTCCCCGGGGCCGTCCTCGTAGGTCATGGAGTCGATGCGCCCCTCCACATGGAGCTCTCCGCCATCCAGGGACAGCTTGCCGATGTGGAGCCCCTCTCCGGTGACCACCAGCGTGCCCTGGGTGGTGGACATGATCAGGCCCGTCTCATCGAACCGCTCCACATCCTCCACGCCGCACACCGTCAGACGCTCCCGGCCCTCCAGCTCCAGGCGGTGGGCCCCGGCCTCCATGGTCTCATAGTTCATTGCGATGCCTCCCCCGTCTTGCGATACACTTCCATCCTATGGCCGGGCCCGGGAAAAAATACCTGCCGCCGGGGACAGAAAAAGCCCTGTCCGCCATGGAGGCGGACAGGGCAGGGGAGGGCAGGTCTCAGACCTCCCGGTAGAGGGCGGCGGCATCGGCCTTCTGGGCGTTTTCCGCCACGGAGAGGACCTCCACGGTGACGGTGCGCACCCCGAAGCGCAGGGCGATCACATCCCCCACCTTCACGTCGTAGGAGGCCCGCTGGGGCCGGCCGTTGACGGTGACCAGGCCGTTGTCGCAGGCCTCGTTGGCCACGGTCCGCCGCTTGATGAGGCGGGAGACCTTGAGATACTTGTCCAGACGCACGGACATTCCTTCCTTTCCAAAGCAAACGGGGGGACGGCTTGTCCCCCCGCTTGAATCATTGCTGTGCCTCCCCTCTCATGGGGAGGCGGGCGGCCAGGCCGGCACACCGGCGGCCAGAGCCCTCAGGCGCGGCCCCGAAAAAGGGACCTCTGGGCCTGTTCTTATTCGCCCACGGCGTCCTTCAGGGCCTTGCCGGCCTTGAACACGGGCACCTTGGAGGCGGGGATGGTGATGGCCTCCTTGGTCTTGGGGTTGCGGCCCACGCGCTCGGCGCGCTTCTTGACCTCAAAGGAGCCAAAGCCCACCAGCTGAACCTTGTCGCCTTCCTTCAGAGCGGCGGTGATGGTCTCCAGTGCAGCGGTGATGACAGCCTCAGTGTCCTTCTTGGAAAGGCCAGCCTGCTCAGCGACGGCATTGATCAGTTCCGCTTTGTTCATAGTGATTTCCTCCTGAAAATTGTTGTAGTTAGTATGAGTCAAATCCAATGGATATTTCCTAAAACGGTCGTACCGTATTAAGACTCCTTTTTGGCAGCACGCCACAGTCCGGCCAGCTCCTCCGGCTTCATTTCCGAAAGGGGCTTGTCCGCGGACTGCTCCACCTTCCGAAAGCGCTGGTTGAACTTGTCGCAGGCGGCGTGGAGGGCCTCCTCCGGATCCACACCGGCGTCCCGGGCCACTTTCACGGCGGTGAACAGCACGTCCCCCACCTCTTCCCGGATGCCGTGGTGGCCCTGGGCGTCGCCTTTTTCCACGGCCTGGCGCAGCTCCTCCGTCTCCTCGGAGAGCTTGTCCACCGCGCCCATGGGGCTGGGCCAGTCAAAGCCTGCCTTGGCGGCCTTGTTCTGGATCTTCTCCGCCCGCCACAGGGCCGGCAGATGGGCCACCGCGTCCAGGGCGTCGGCCGTGGAGGCCTGGCCCTTCTCAGCCCGCTTGAGGACCTCCCAGTTGGTCAGGACCGTATCACTGTCCTCCGCCTGGACCGTGCCAAAGACGTGGGGGTGACGGTAGATGAGCTTTTTGCACACCCCGTCCGCCACGTCGTCCAGGGTGAAGCCGCCCTTTTCGGTCTCGATCTGGGCGTGAAACACCACCTGCATCAGCACATCCCCCAGCTCCTCCTGAAGGGCGCTCAGGTCGGCGCTGTCGATGGCGTCGGCGGCCTCATAGGCCTCCTCCAGCAGGTTGCGCCGGATGCTCTCGTGGGTCTGCTCCCGGTCCCAGGGGCAGCCCCCGGGGCCTCGGAGCACGCGCATGACCTCCAGAAGATCCTGCAGGTCATAATGACTCTTGTACTGAAAATTTACCATACCTGCGTCCCCTTTGCAAGAAAATTCTATGGAAATGCCCTCCAAAAATGATTTTCCCCTATTTCAGGTGTAAAATAGAGGCAATTTTCGCTCCCTTGGGGATGGAGCGCAGGTCCTCCGCCCGCAGAATCCGCAGGGCGATGACGAGAATGAAGTAAACCACCACACCGGCGCCGATGCCCACCAGGGTGGAAACCGCGCTGGCGCCGTAGGCGTATTCGCCGCCGTTGAGCACCCGCAAAGTCAGGCCGTAGCCCGCCCAAGCCATGGCGCCCATGACCACAGAGGCCACCACGGGCTTGGTGAAGAGCTGGAGATACCGGGGCTTTTCCGGGGAGTACTTCCAGACGAAAAAGAGGTTCAGCCCGGAGATGACCAGGTAGCAGCACAGCGTGGAGATGGGGGCGCCGTGGATGTTGATGGCCGGGTTGCCCACCAGCACGTAGTTCATGACGATCTTCACCACGCCGCCGGCCACCATGGTGCAGATGGGGATGCGCTCATGGCCGTAGGACTGCAGGATGGCGTTGGTCAGCGTCATGAGGCAGATGAAGATGCAGGCGATGCCCAGCACCTGCAGATGGGGCCCCGCGGCGGCGGCAGCCTCCGCCTGGGCGGGGTAGAGCATCCGCAGAATGGGCCCCGAGAGAACGCTGAGGCCCACGCCGGCGGGGATGGCCAGAATGGCGATGAGCCGGAAGGCCGAGGAGATGATGCGGCTGGCCTCGGCGCTGTCTTTCCGGGCCATGGCCGCCGCCGCGAAGGGGATCAGGCTCATGGTCACGGGATAGACAAAGGAGGGGGGCAGGTTGATGAGATCCATGCCGAAGGTGTACTGGCCGTAGAGGGCAGTGGGGGTCTCGGTGAGGGCGGAGGAGATGGCCTCCAGCCGGCCCAGGACGATCTTGGAGTCGATGAGGGTGATGATGCTCATGGCGGAGTTGCTCAACGTGATGGGCACGCCGATGAGCAGCACCTTCTTCATCAGTGTCCCGCTGCTCTCCGGCACGTCGGAGGACAGCTGCCGGTCCCGGTGGGTCACCAGATAGAAGATCAGGAACAGCATGGACATGATGGTGCCGATGGTGACGCCCAAAATGGCGCCGGCGGCGGAGATCTCCACGCCGTAACCCAGCTTCAGGAAGTACCAGGCCAGGGACAGGCCGAAGCCCAGCTTGCACAGCGCCTCCAGCACCTGGGAGATGGCGGTGGGCTTCATGTTCCCCTGGCCCTGGGTATAGCCCCGCATACAGGCCAGGAGACACACGCAGAACACCGCCGGGGCCAGGGCCCGGATGGACCAGAAGGCCAGGTCGTCCACCATGAAGGCCGCCAGCTGCTCGGCGCCGAAGTACATCAGCAGCGAGAAGCACGCGCCCAGGGCGAAGAACAGCCAGATGGCCGTGCGGAAGATCTTGCGCTTTTCGTTCTCCCGGCCCAGGGCGTGGGCCTCGCTGGTGAGCTTGGAGATGGCCAGAGGGAGACCGGCGGTGGAGATGGTCAGCAGCAGGTTGTAGATGTTGTAGGCCACGGTGAAGTGGGCCTTGCCCTCGTCGCCGATGATGTTGCCCAGGGGGATTTTATAGACGGCGCCGATGAGCTTCACCGCCGCCACCGCCGCCGCCAGAATGGCGGCGCCGCCCAAAAAGGACTGCTTCTTTTCTTTTTTTGCCATGAATGAACCTCTTTATACACAGGGGCTCAGGCCCCGAAAATGTCCTTCCCCCGCTCCGGGCGGGGGAAGGACGGGAGTCAACTTAGCTTATGCGATGGACCAGGCCTCCTATGTCACATCCGCCGCAGGCACTCCAGCACCAACGAGGAGAACCGGGGCGCGGCCTGAGCCGCGGCTTGGAGGACCTCCTGCTCGCTCAGGGGCTGGTCCAGCACCCCGGCGGCCATATTGGTGCACAGCGTCAATCCCAGCACCTCCATGCCGCAGTGGACGGCGGTGATGGCCTCGGGCACCGTGGACATGCCCACCGCGTCGGCGCCCAGGATCCGGGCGGCCCGGACCTCGGCGGGGGTCTCATACTGGGGGCCGGGGAAGTACATATACACGCCCTCGTTGAGGCGGATGCCCAAGTCACGGGCGGCCTGGCGGGCCACCTGCTGCAACGCCGGGGTGTAGACGTGGGACATATCCGGGAACCGGGGGCCGAACTCGGAGAGGTTGGCCCCTGTCAGGGGCCCGGTGCCGAAGAGCTTGATGTGGTCGGTGATGAGCATGAGCTCTCCGGCATGGTAGTCGGTGTTGACGGCGCCGGCGGCGTTGGTAACCACCAGCCGCTTGGCCCCCAGCAGGCGTGCCACCCGCACGGCCAGGGAGACCTGCTCCATGGAGTAACCCTCGTAGGTGTGGAGCCGGCCCTGCATCACGGCCACCTGCCGGTCCGCCAGGGCACCGAACACCAGACGGCCCTTGTGGCCGGGGGCGGTGGAGGTGCCGAAGTGGGGGATCTGGGCGTAGGGGATGGCCATGGAGTCCCGCACCTCGTCGGCCAGGAAGCCCAGGCCGGAGCCCAGGATCAGCAGCACCTCCGGCCGGAAGTTCCCCAGACGGCGGCGCAGGGCCTGGGCGCTCTCCTCGTACTGGGCGAAGGTCAGCTCACTCATGGCTCCAGCTCCTCTCCGCAGTGGCGGCAGAACCGGTCGCCGGGCTGGGCCACGGCGCCGCAGCCGGGGCACACGGTAACCTCCTGTCCCTGGGCCTCCACCGTCCCGTCCTGCTCCTGGGCGGCGCACTGGCGCTGGAGCTCGGCGATGCGGGCGTTGATCCGGTCGATCTCCTCCAGCTTGGCAAAGAGCACATCGGAGTCGGTGGGGGTGCCGGTGTGGGTGTTGTAGACGATCTGGCCGATCTCCTTGAGGCGCACGTTCACCTCCGTGCGCAGGTCCAGGATCTGGACCCGGGCCCGGCCGTTCTGGACCCATTCATTGGCCCGTTTTCCGGCGGCGCAGGCCGCGTCCCCCAGGTCCGCGGCCGCCTTCTGCACCGCATACAGCAGCTCCTGCAGCTTTTCATCCATGGGGTATTGCCTCCTTTCAAAGCATCCCTCTCCCGGGCCTGAAAAAGCCGGGAAAGGACATTTGGCTCAGTACTGGTATCCGCTGCCTCCGATGAACTCCCGCACCAGGGAGTTGGGGGCTATGTAGCGCTCATCCATGGGCTCGATGCGCTCGTAGGCCGCCAGGATGTCGTCCACCACCTGGTACTGTCCCCGGGGGATGGCCTCCAGCAGGGGCACCACAAAGGGCTTGAGCACGGAAAACTCACAGGCCAGGGAGGAGTCGAACATCAGATCCGCGTTCTCCTTGTAGGGGGAGATGTAGAGCTTTTCTCCCCGGCGGACGTTGGGCCACATCTTCAGGGTGAAGGTGGCGTCGCTGCCCCGGAACTTGAAGTCCCGGACGATGCGCCGGCACAGCCGCAGCCAGGAGTGGTCAAAGACCACGGTGCCGTCCTCGTCCACCACGTTGGACCGGGCGGCGATATAGAGCTTGAAGGCCTTGAGGTTCTTGCCCACGATCACGTCGTTGAGGGCGTGGATGCCCTCGAAAATGGCCATCTCATCGGGCCCCAGCTTCAGGGGCTGGGAGAGGATGTCCGAGCGCATCTGCCGGGCGAACTCGTACTTGGGAATGTGGATGGTCTCGCCCCGGTCCAGCATGGAGAAGTGCCGGTTCAGAAGGTCGATGTCCAGGCAGAAGGGGGACTCGTAGTCGATCTGTCCCTCCCGGTTCCGGGGGGCCGTGTCCGGGTCGATGGTGTTGAAGTAGTTGTCCATGGAGATGGTGTGGGTCTCGATGCCGGCGTTGTCCAGCACCTCCTCGATCTTCATGGCGGTGGTGGTTTTGCCGGAGCCGGATGGGCCGGAGAGCAGAATGATCCGGGACTCCTTCCGGTGGTCGGCGATCTTCTTGGCGGCCATTTCCACCTTCTGGTGGAAGGTCTGGTCACAGGCCTGGGCAAAGCCCTGAGGGTCGGACCGGACGGCCTCGTTGATCTCTTTGAGGGAATAGGACATGAAACGGTCTCCTTTCACAGGCTCCGATAGAACTCGGCAAAAGCCTGCTGGTTGGCGGCGATCTTCTCCGGCCGCTGGGTGTATTCCAGGGGGTATTTCAGGTTGAACACCCGCTCGATGCGCTCCCCGGCAGGGTCCACCATCTTGGTGGAGCCTCCCGCCCCCAGGGAGAGGATGGAGCACAGCTCCTCCATGATATAGATATTATACAGGTTTTCCTGCCCCGGCATGCACCAGCCGGTGTTTTCAAAGCTGCCGGACATGTATTTTTGCCGGTAGAGGTAGTAGGGGGCAAAGCCCGCCGCGCGCAGGGTGGGGTCGGCGTAGTCCAGCATTTCCCCCACCTCCTCCGGCCCGGGCAGACGGGTGCCCTCCAGGGTGATGCGGCTGCCCTTTTTCAGGCTCAGGGTGTGGATGGTGATGTTGTCCGCCCCCAGCTCCAGGCACTCGTCCAGGGACCGGCGGAACCCTGCCGGGGTGTCCTCCGGCAGTCCGGCGATCAGGTCCATGTTGACGCTCTCGAACCGGGCCTCCCGGACCTGGGCCATGGCCCGGCGGATATCGTCGGCGCTGTGGCGCCGGCCGATGGCCTGGAGGACCGTGTCCTCCATGGTCTGGGGGTTGATGGACACCCTGGTGATCTGGTGGGCCTTCAAGACCCCCAGCTTCTCCGGGTCGATGGTGTCGGGCCGGCCGGCCTCCACCGTCCGCTCCCGGCACGCCGAGAGGTCGAAGGCGGTCTCAAAGGCCGTCAGCAGACGGTCCATCTGTTCGGCCTTGAGCGTAGTGGGGGTGCCGCCGCCCATGTAGAAGGCCCGGACCCGCAGCCCCAGCTCCCGGACCATGGCCCCGGCGGAGGCCACCTCCGCCAGCAAAGCCTGGAGATAGGGCTCCACCAGGTGGAAGGACTTTTCCACACTGTTGGAGACAAAGGAGCAGTAGGCGCACCGGGTGGGGCAGAAGGGGATGCCGATGTAGACGGCGATGTCCCTGGGGCCCAGGTCCCGCTGGGCGGCCAGGCCCGCCTTGGCGGTCTCCAGGCACATCCGCCGGCGCTGCCGGGACACGCAGTAGACCTCCGCAAGCTCCCGCTCCGTCTCCTCCTCGGTCTTGCCGCCTTCCAGCAGCCGGGCGGCCAGCTTTCCCGGGCGGATGCCCGTCAGGGCGCCCCAGGGAGGCGTCACCCCGGTAAGGTCCCGGGCGGCATAGAAGAAGCTGAGCTTGACGGCCTTTTGCTTCTCCCGCTCCGCCTCATAGGGGTCCGTGTCCGCCGGGACGCACACCGAGGCCTGACCCCGGGCCCGGCCGCCGCCGTGGCACAGCTCTGTCATGGCGGTCCAGGTCTCCCCCTGGCAGGCAAGGTCCACCTGGGCCCAGTCCTCCCCGCCGTCCCCGTCGTAGACGGGGCGCTCCTGGGGGAAGAAGGCCAGCAGGCTCTGCTCCACCGCATATCGATAGTCATGTCCGTGAAATACCAGTTTCATCGTTGCTCTGTTTCCTTCCGGAGCGCCGGGCAGGGGGGATCAGCCCCGCATGGCCTGGCGCAGATAGGGATTGGTCTGGCGCTCGCACTCCAGATCGGAGGGGTCCATGTGGCCCGGCAGCACCCGGTAGTTGCGCTGGATATTGCCCAGACGGCGCAGGGAGGTCATCATCTCCTCCCAGTTGCCGCCGTAGAGGTCTGTACGGCCGCAGGAGCCGGCGAACAGCGTGTCGCCGGAGAACATGGCGTCCTCCGCCACCAGCGTCACGGAGCCGGCGGTGTGGCCGGGGGTGGCCAGGACGTGGACGTTGATCTGGCCCACCTTCACGTCGCTGCCCTCGCCGTAGAAGTGCACGTCCCCCTTCAGGGGCGGGAACAGCCGGGCGGCTTTCCGGTCCTCCGCCGGGTAGACGTCCTTTTCGCTGACGTAGATGGGCAGCTCGGGCCAGTGCTCGGTGAGGCCCGCCACGCCGCCGGTGTGGTCATAGTGGCCGTGGGTCAGGAGGATGCACTCCGGGGTCAGCCCGGCCTCCTCCAGGGCGGCGATGATGCGAGCGGGCTCTCCGCCGGGATCGATGATGCCGCAGCGTTGCGTCTTGTCGTCACAGAGCACATAGCAGTTGGTGCCGATGGGGCTGACGGAAATGGTCATCACTTTCATGCGTTTTTTCCTCGTTTCCTCTCGTTTTCTCCGGCCTGTTCCCAGGCCCTTACAGGGTGTCGGTGTCCAGCAGAAGGGTCAGGGGACCGTCGTTGACGGACGCCACCTGCATATCTGCGCCAAAGCGCCCGGTCTGGACCGGGAAGCCCTTGGCTGCGCACAGCTGAATGAATTTCTCATACAGGGGAATGGCCACCTCCGGCCGGGCGGCAGCCAGGAAGTCGGGCCGGCGGCCCTTCTTGCAGCTGCCGTACAGGGTGAACTGGGAGACGATCAAAAGCTGACCCTCCACCTCGTCCAGCCCCCGGTTGAGCTTGCCGTTTTCGTCCTCAAAGACCCGCAGGGAGCAGATCTTGTCCGCCAGCTTCACCGCCTGGGCCTCCGTGTCCTCGTGGGTAACGCCCAGAAGGATCAAAAAGCCCTGGGGGATGCTGCCTACGACCTCTCCGTCGATGGTGACGGAGGCGCTTTTGACTCGGGTGACGACTGCACGCATAGTATTCTCTCCTTATACCTCATATCAAAGCGTCTTTGGTGGATATTCTGTAAATTGTGGACCTGAGGGCGGGGATTTTCTCAGCCCGCAGGGCGGTTGACCTGGAGCACGCCGGAGATCTGGTTGAGCTTGCGCATGAGGGACTGGAGCTGCTCGCTGTCCTTCACGTCGATCTCCAGGTTGATGACAGCGAACTTGTCCTCGGTGGTGCGGACGTTCAAAGAGGACACCCTTGTCTGGGTGGCGGACAGCGCCGCGGAGATGTCCAGCACCAGATTGTTGCGGTCCTTGCAGATGATCTCCAGGGAGGTGGAGTAGCTGTCCTTGGTGTCCCTGCCCCAGCTGACCTTGATCCACCGGTCCGCCTGGTCAGGCCGCCGGCGCTCCGGGGAAGCGTTGGGGCAGTCCGCCCGGTGGACGGACACGCCGTAGCCCCGGGTGA
>CDTY01006707.1_pt1 | contig 18773 bp, 18 predicted proteins | sample 557731 | NCBI WGS metagenome assembly CDTY01 (sample SAMEA3182101, study PRJEB8094) | gut metagenome | biome: human; feature: gut; material: Stool; isolation source: human stool | place: Canada | collected 2013-02-12
TGGTGGGTGTAGCTCAGTTGGTTAGAGCACCGGATTGTGGTTCCGGGTGTCGAGGGTTCGAGTCCCTTTACCCACCCCAGACCGAGAAAGGGGATCGGGAGTATTCCCGATCCCCTGACTCATTTCCACATTGGGGTGTAGCCAAGTGGTAAGGCAAGGGACTTTGACTCCCTCACTCGCTGGTTCGAGTCCAGCCATCCCAGCCAAGCCGATTTTGCCCTATCTGTAGGGCTTTTCACATAAGCGACCCGGTAGCTCAGTCGGCAGAGCAACTGCCTTTTAAGCAGTGGGTCCGGGGTTCGAATCCCCGCCGGGTCACCACGTCGGAGCAAGCGTTCCATCGCTTGCTCCGATTTTTTTTAAAGTCAGAGCGCGCTCATTCTGCTGCTGCTCCTTTCCAAACCGCAACCGCTTGCTCTGGGTTGCGGTTTGGCTTTGGGGTAGAACCGGCGGGATGTCAGAAAAATCCGGGCATTCGATTTGCAAACACGCCAAAATCAGAACACAAAAAGCATGGTTTCAACACAGTATTGTAGTATTGTAATGCATCATGAAAGGCGGAGTGGTGGGTCATGGATACAAAAGTAAAAAGAAATATTGTATGTAAAGATCCGGCAAGACAAACGGCATGGAACCTCAAGGTAAATAACCCGATCGACGCGGAGCAGTTTTTGATTATTGATCTAATTATACACTCTCTACAAAACGCCCCCAACAACTACCTGATTATTGATATAAATCCAGAACCCCTTTCCTGTGGACCATTGACCTACATACAAGCAATCCGTAACGGAGAATCCCTATGGGAAGTAGAACTCCATTTTGAAGTGCCCTGCTTTTTTAGTTATGCTTACAAAGGCACTGTAAGGGTGCGGAAACATCCATGGACTCAGTTTGGCGCGCAATTTCACAGGGTCGAGGATGTAAGCGTCGTTTTTGAACAGATCCTTTGCCACGATTCCGTTCCCGATCTTAGTAAATGGAGAGATTATACAAAAAGAATATATCTGCAACAACGAAAGAAAAGAGGCAAAAATAATCCCCATTCCAGCAGGTAGGCATCGATAGTGTTGTGATCTTTCAATTTGACTGAATAAGAGCCGACTCTTGAAATAGTTTTTTAGAACTGTTTCAGGAGTCGGCTCTTATTTTTGCGTGGCTCATAGTGGGCTTTGAGTATAGTTGGAGACGAATCATAGATGTAAAAGGAGAGACAGAGGATTAAACAGAGCTTCCGCACAAATTCCGATTTAAAGCGGGATATAAACAGGTGGAAGATAGTTTGTCAAAACTCTTTCAGCAAGAGCTTTTTCACTTGGATTGCGGGTTTCTATTTTGCTGCAATTACAAAAGGAGGAGAAGATACGAATATGAAAAAGAGAAGTGCTTTGTCGCTCATTGCAGGAGTATTGGGAATTCTTTACTTACTATATTCTGTCAGTTATTGGACCAGTGTCAATGATGGCAGCGGGACGGCTGAGGCGATAGGAGCAGGCATAGCTACGGCAATTGTGTTTCCCCATCTCATTTGTGCCGGAGTGGCGGTAATATTTAATATTCTGGCATTCTTTATGCGGCATCGGGCTTTTGCCCTTGTTGCAGGTATTTTATACAGTGTGGCCATGCTCTTATTCCCTTTATATTTTATGTTTACGGTTATCCAGGCTATTTTGTGTTACATTGCATTTGCCCGCATGAAGAAGGAAAACAAGGATAATCAGAAAACGGAATCGTGATATAAAAGAAGCAGCATAATTGTTTAGAAACCTGACAATAAAAAGCACCTGTGTAGCAGGTGCTTTTTCTGTTTTTCCTGACAGATTCCGCACTTTGCAGAGGACTGCCGAAGGACGGCAGCGCCGCGACGGCCGTCAGAGGACCGTTGGGTGTGGAAAGGAGCAAAGTGGACCCTGCTTTCGGGAATCTCCAACAGGGTGGCAGGCGAAGCATGAGATCGCCATGGCTGCGTGGCTGTTGCTAGTTTGCTCATTGCTTTTGGTTCCTCAGGGATATATGGGATGCATCTTTCCGGCATCATTTGATTCATCATATAAATTTATGATAAAATTATAATTCTTAATTTTATTTTATGAATAATTGGGAGTATAATCAACACAGATAAAAGAAAAAAGACCAGAGAATCCAAAACCGGAAGGAGATAATCATCATGTATGACATTCTTATTATCGGCGCCGGCCCTGCCGGAATCAGCGCGGGCATCTATGCGGTGAGCCGGGGGAAAAAGACGCTGGTGCTGGAGCAGGCACAGGTGGGCGGCATCATCGGCAAGGTGTCCACGGTCACCCACTATACAGCCCTGATGGCACAGGAGACCGGTGCCACCTTCGCCGCCCGCATGAAGGAGCAGGCGCTGAACGCCGGTGTGGAGATCGCCTATGAGACGGTCACCGGCGTGGAGCTGGAAGGCGAGGTCAAGACCATCCATACTACCCAGGGGACCTATCAGGCCCGGCGGGTGATCCTGGCCAATGGCGGCACGCCCCGCAAGCTGGGGATTCCCGGGGAAGTGGAGCTGGCCGGCAAGGGCATGGGCCTGAATGCGCCCCGGGATGGCGCCTCCTATGCCGGGAAAAACATCTACGTGGTGGGCGGCGCAGATGGCGCGGTGAAAGAGGCGCTGTATCTGGCCTCCTTTGCCCGTCAGCTGACCATCATCCATTTTGAGGACCAGCTGGGCTGCATTCCGGAGTTCCGGAACAAGGTGGATGCCGCCGGCAATATCACCGTGCGGCTGGGCTCCCGCCTCCACGGCGTATATGGCAAGGACCAGGTGGAGCGGCTGGAGATCGCCAGCGAGCGGGACGGCACGGTAGAGACCATCGAAGATCCCGGCTGCGGCATCTTCGTGTATGCGGGCGTGACCCCCAACACCCAGCTTTACACCCAACTGGAGCTGCAGGACGGCTATATCGTGACCAATGAGAAGATGGAGACCTCTATTCCCGGCGTGTACGCGGCGGGAGATATCCGGGTCAAGCAGGTGCGTCAGGTGGCCACCGCTGTGGCGGACGGCGCCATCGCGGCCATCAACGCCGCTCTGAACTGAGCGCTGCCTGAAGGCGAAAAGGACATCCGTACGGATGTCCTTTTTGTTTTTGGAGCGTCGCCTGAAAACAGCTGCGCCGTGAGAGGGGACGGACCTATTCTAAGGGAGGAAAAAGCGCACCTGTTTTCCAACGGGAAATTCCAGCGGAAAGCGGGGAATACTTGATTTGTTCACAGTTTTCCTGTATCATGAGCCATACGGATTTCCAGGGCATCAACTTGATCTGGAAAACAGGCGCACCATGGAAAACGGGGAGAGAAAAGACTCCCGTAAAGCGGAGCTGAGCCGGAGGAAAGCTCTTCACCGTGGCTGACGCAGCAGACAAAAGGAGGACATGGTTTCATGCCGTTCATATTCAACTTCGGCGGTTTCAACCCCGGCGGCTTCCAGCCGGGTGGCTTCGACCCCACCCAGGGCAACGGAGCAAATCCCTTCCAGCACAAGGAGGCAAAACCCCGTAAGCCCCGCAAGGCCATCGGCAACGCCTTTACCCGGGTGCTCATCAATCTGGCGGTGACGCTGGTGGTGGGCCTGGTGTATTTCTATCTCCGCCTGCCTGCCATCAACCTCCACGCGGAGGAGTTCTACGCCTTTGCCTTTTTGCTGTGCATCGTGTATGTGGTCTGCGCCCTTATCACCTCCGGCTTCCAGGGCACTGGCGTCAAGGGCTATGTGGGCTTTGTGAAAAAGCAGTGTACGGTGCCCTTTTTTGCCATCATTGCGCTGATTGTGGTCATTGCTGTGGGTGCGCTGACCTCCTGGGTGGTGCTGCGGGCCGGCAGTTACAGTGAGCTGCTGACTGTGGAAAACGGCGACTTTGCCGCCGAGGTGGAGGAGATCTCCTACGATCAGATCCCCATGGTGGACAAGGATTCGGCCCAGCGCCTGGCCACCCGGAAGCTGGGTGAGCTGGCGGATATGGTCTCCCAGTTCGAGATTCGGGAGGACTTTACCCAGATCAACTACCAGGGCCGTCCCGTGCGGGTGGCGTCCCTGGCCTACGCGGACCTCATTAAATGGTTCACCAACCGCTCCGATGGCCTGCCGGCCTATCTCATTGTGGACATGGTGACCCAGGACGTGGAGGTGGTGCGCCTGGAGGAGGGAATGAAGTACACCCCCGCCGAGCACTTCGGTCGGAACCTCCAGCGGCATCTGCGCTTCCACTATCCCACCTATATGTTTGCCGACCCGGTCTTTGAGATCAACGAGGAGGGAGAGCCCTACTGGGTCTGTCCCCGGATGGTCAAGACCATCGGCCTCTTCGGCGGCACCGATATCCAGGGCGCCGTGCTGGTGAATGCGGTCACCGGCGAGAGCCAGTACTATGAGGAGGTCCCCTCCTGGGTGGATCAGGTCTATGTGGCGGAGCTCATCATGCAGCAGTATGACTACTACGGCATGTATGCCAACGGCTTTTTGAACTCCGTCTTCGGCCAGCGGGACGTGAAGGTCACCACCGACGGCTACAACTATATCGCCATCGGCGATGACGTGTATATGTACACCGGCGTCACCTCCGTCACCTCCGACCAGTCCAACATCGGCTTTTTGCTCTCCAACCAGCGGACCAAGGAGACCCGGTTCTACTCTGTGGCGGGCGCCACGGAGGAATCTGCCAAGGCCAGCGCCCAGAGCCAGGTCCAGCAGATGCGCTATACCGCCACGTTCCCGCTGCTGCTGAACATCGCCGGCCAGCCCACCTATTTTATGTCCCTCAAGGGCGAGGACGGACTGGTGAAGATGTATGCCATGGTCAATGTCCAGCAGTACTCCATCGTCTCCACCGGAGGCACCGTGGCGGCCTGTGAGACCAGCTACCGCCAGGCCCTGGCGGACAACAACCTCATCAGCGAGACGGAGGCGGAGGCCCTGCCCAGCGATCAGGCGGAGGTCACCGGTGCCATCGCCGAGATCCGCACCGCCGTGATGGACGGCAACTCCTATTATTTCTTCCGGCTGACGGACAGCGACGTGTTCTACGCCGTCAGCGCTTCGGACAGTCCCCTGGCCGTCATCCTCAACGTGGGGGACCAGGTGACCATCACCTATACCGAAGGTGCCAACAGCAGTATCCTGGCGGGCAGCCAGATCCACCGTGCCTCCGGCAAGGATGAAGAGATCACTCTGCCCCTCCCTGAGGAGGAACCGGAGACAGGCGATACCGCTCCAACCGGTGAAGGCACGGCAGAGGAAGCCGCCTGAAAGAGACTTTGCAGCATTGAAAAAAGCGGAGGCCGTCTGGCCTCCGCTTTTTTGCGGGAAGAGGGCAAAAGCGCCCAATCTTCGGGGGAAAAGTGGGAGAAAAACCGGCGGGACATGCTCTTGCGTCTCGCCGGGTATGGTGATAGGATAAGGGGCAGCAAGGAGGAGATCTCAAATGAGAAAATACGATACGGTGCTGTTTGATCTGGACGGCACACTGCTCAATACCCTGGATGACCTGGCCGACAGCGTCAACCACACCCTGACCGTCCATGGCTGCCCGGCCCGGAGCCGGGAGGAGGTGCGTTCCTTCCTGGGCACCGGCAGCCGCCGCCTGATGGCACAGGCCCTGCCCCAGGGGGAGGACACCCCGGACTTTGAACAGCTGCTGGGGGAGTACAAGGAGTGGTACAACACCCACTGCATGGTCCGGACGGACTTCTATCCTGGCGTGGCCCAGGTGCTGGAGCGGCTGAAGCAGGAGGGCTGTGCCGTAGCGGTGGTGTCCAACAAGCATGCGGCGGCGGCCTCCCGGCTGAAGGAAAAGTTCTTCCCCGATCTCCTGGCCATGGGCCAGACGGAGAGCATCCGCCGCAAGCCTGCGCCGGACATGGTGGAAGCCGCCCTGGAAAAGCTGGGCCGCACCAAGGAGGGGGCCGTCTATGTGGGCGACTCCGAAGTGGACCTGGAGACCGCCCGGAATGCGGGACTGCCCTGCATCCTGGTCAGCTGGGGCTTCCGGGGCCGGAAGGCGCTGGAGCCCCTGGGGGCGGACCATCTGGTGGATACGGCGGAGGAGCTGCTGGCGTGCCTGGTGGGGTAAGTCCTACTCCTCCGTGATGCGGTAGCGGTACATCCCCTGCTTTTTCAGCTCCTCAGCCACCAGGAACACGTCCATCCCCTCGTAGGACACCCGGCGGCACTCCCCGGGGGTGGCGGCGGTAAAGGTGTCCCAGGGGGTCACCAGGTGCTTGACCTCCCGCAGACCATAGCGCTCCAGCAGCGGGACAAACTCCCGGGGCTGGGGGGAGAAGAGGGCCGTGATCTTGTACTTCTGAACGAAGATTTCCTGGTTGCTCTTCTGAGAGGCGATGGCGAACTGGGACAGCCCGTCGTCCAGGAGGAGGGAGCCGTAGGATTCCCAGATGGCCTCGATTTGGGACAGACTCTGGTTGTCCAGGTATAAAACCTCCTGGTGGGCCTGCCCTCTGGGATAGCGCAGCATCTGCTCCTCCTGTACGGACAGAGGCAGCTGGAGCACGAAGAAGAGAGGCTCCGGCAGGGAGCGGAACACCTCCTCCACCAGGGGCCTCAGGTGGGGGAAGCTGATATTGGCCAGAATAGAGTGGCCCTCCCGGACCTCATACTCCTCCCGAATCTGGTCGGGATAGGGGATGGAACAGCCCGGTGCGGTTTGAAAGATGTTCATGGGAATGCCTCCGGTTTTGTGGAAACTGATGCAGAGAGCGGCGTTGCCCTCTGCCGGGGGACCAAGGCCCCATCTTTTCCCAGTATAGCGATTTTTGATGAAAATGGCAAGGAGGAGCGACTGTGAACTGGTCTGGACGAGTGGCGCTGGTGTGTGGGGCCATCCCTGCCGGGAAGGTGGCCACCTACGGGCAGATTGCAGCGCTGTGCGGTGGACCCCGGCGGGCCCGGCAGGTGGGGCGGGCCCTCCACCAGGGGGCTTCTTCGGCGGCCTTCCGGGTGGTGGACCGCCAGGGGTATCTCTCCGGTGCCGGGGCCTTTCCCGTGCCGGGGCTCCAGCGGGAGCTGCTGCGGGCCGACGGCATTGCCGTGGAGGCGGATCGGGTAGACCTGGAGCGGTACCAGTGGTGCCCCAGTGAGCAGGAGTTGACGGCCCTGGAGCAGGCATTTGCCCAGGCGGGCGTCTGAGAGAAGGCCCTAACACATTTCGGCGACAGAGCAGAAAAAACTCCCGTGCCGCCTGGGCACGGGAGTTTTGCTTCTAAAAAGGTCAGCAGGTAGGGTCCAGAGGCTGGACCGAGTAGTGCAGAACGGCGGGGGAGTGGGGATACTGGCGGCTAAAGGCCTTGATGATCCGCTCCATCACCTTGCGGCTGTTTTCAAAGTTGGCCTGGGGCAGCAGGAGGATGTACTGGGAGATGCTGCACCGGGCAAAGACATCGCCCCGGCGCAGGGACAGACGAATCAGCTCACTGAGATTGTCCATGGCACAGTCCAGGCTCCGCTTGACCAGAGTCTTGCCGTCGTTGCCACCGATGGTCAAAAGGCCGATGTGGGCGGCTTCTCCGCTGCGGGCCACACTGCGGGCCTCCGCCCGGTAGATGGCCTTGAAGAGCTCGTAGTCGCACTGCAGGGCGCCGGGCTCCGCAGAAGGTTCCCGCAGTTGCTCCCGCAGAGAAGAGATGTCGATCTCCTTTTGATTGACGGAGTGCAGAGCCTCCCGGTACAAGGCCTTGATCTCCTCAGAGGGCATGACGCCGAAGCGGTCAAAGAGCATTTCGCTCATGCTCTCATAGACGGAGGCGGCGGCTTGCTGATTGCCCAGCTCCAGCAACTGGCGCATCAGATGATAGTATAGGGATTCGTCGCAGGGCTCTACCTGAATGGCCTGCCGGGAGAGGACCACAGCCTCATCCAGCCGTCCACGTTCCTCCAGCATAGGAAGCACCTCATGGACGCTCTGTATATACAGATTGTGGAAGTAGGCATTGATGGGCACCACCCAGGGGTAGGAGGACAGCTTGGGCAGAAAATCCCCCCGATAGAGGGGCAAAACTCGGAGATAGGCCTCTATCCGACGTTCGTCATCAGAAGCGGCTTTGGCCTTTTGGCAGCCGGCGTCAAATTCGTCCACATCGAAGGAAAAGGGCAGGTCTGGATTCCAGGTGTAATCCCCCTGCCGCCGGACAATCAATGTGTGTCCCGTGCCGGTGCCCAGCCGGTCCAGCATACTGCGGGTGCGGTGAAACATGGTCTTGAGGGCATTGATCGGGTTGGAACTGCTCTCCTCATCCCCCCAAAGCAGTTCGATCAGCTCCTCCTGGGAAATCCCGCGGCTGCGGAAATAGATCATATAGGCCAGCAGAAGCCATATTTTTTTAGAGCGGTTATCGCTGTCGTTGATGGTTTGGCCGTTCATCGAGAGGGAAAACTCGCCAAACATACAGACCCGCAAGGCATCCGTTGCCATTCCAATCCACCATCCTTTGCGAAGGAACATTTCTCTGCTTTTTGCTCCGGCGTGCAAGAGTTCGTCAGAGCCCACAAAATAAGCAATTTAGTACAAAACACTATACCACAAATGCCCTCTAGTTGCAATGGCAGGTGTGTAAAGTTACAAAAAAAGAAGATAAATGAAAAAATTTCCCCTTTCATCTTTCTATTTTTTGAAACTATGCTATAATAAGAGCAAAGGAATCTGCGGAAACGCTGCATTATAAGGAGTCATGCCTATGTTTCGATATGGAAAACGAGTCCTGCCCGCGCTGATGGCGCTTTTGCTGTTGGCTGGCTGCGGCAGTACCGGAGCGCAAGAGAGTTCTGCCCCCTCAGAGGACACTTCGGCGGAGGAGACGGCTGTCACCCAGGAGACGGTGGAGGAGGCCTTCACCGATGAGGTGGCCCTGGAGGATGTGGTCATCGAGGAGGAAGCTGTGGCCCTGGCCGGTGCGCCGGCGGTGCCCACGGTGCTGACCCCGGTGGCCTCCGGCAAGCAGGTGAAAAAGACCGACAAGGCGGTCATCGACTATTCTAACATCGCCGATGGCTATGTGATGGTCCAGTATACCGCCTCCACCACTAAGAAGCTCAAGGCCCAGGTGAAGGGCCCCAGCGGCACCACCTATACCTACAATTTGACCTCCGGCGTGTGGGCCACCTTCCCGCTCTCCGATGGGAACGGCAGCTATAAGGTCACGGTGTATGAGAATATCTCCGGCACCAAGTACTCCACGGTGACCTCCGTGACCTTCACCGCCAAGCTGAAAAACGAGTTCGCCCCCTTCCTGATGCCCAACCAGTATGTCAACTTCAATTCCGCCTCTAAGACGGTGGCTAAGGCGCAGGAGCTGGTGGGCAATCAGAGTGACGTTTTGAAGAAGGTGGAGGGCATCTACAACTACGTGGTGAAGAACTTCACCTACGATAAGCAGAAGGCCGCCACGGTTCAGAGCGGCTACCTGCCCAATGTGGATGCGGTTTTGGCTGCCAAGAAGGGTATCTGCTTCGACTATGCCGCCGTGATGGCCGCCATGCTCCGCAGCCAGAACGTGCCCACTAAGCTGGTGGTGGGATACAGCGGTTCCATCTACCACGCATGGATCAGCGTCTATTCGGAAAAGACCGGCTGGGTGGACGGCGCCATCTACTTTGACGGCACCAGCTGGAAGCTCATGGACCCCACCTTTGCCTCCAGCGCCAACCAGAGTAAGCAGATCATGGAGTACATCGGCAACGGCGCCAATTACAGCGCCAAGTACTTCTATTGATCCTGGAGAAGCGTCTTTCCCCGGATTTGCTCTTTACTATTTCGGCCAAGTTTTGTAAAATGGACTTGCGGCGTCGGCCGCAAGTCCGTTTTGTTTTGAGGGCGAAAAAGATGAGAGAAACCATGCTATCCAATGAATTTCTGGCGGATTTCTGCCGGGAGCTGTCCCTGTTGCTCCACGCCGGCATCGGCGTGGGCGACGGGCTGTACCTGCTGGCAGAGGACGAGCCGGAGAAGGAGCGGCAGAAGCTGCTGCACACCATGGCGGATCAGGCGTCGGAGGGATGGCCCCTGTCGGAGGTCATGGAAAAGGCCGGCGTTTTTCCCAGCTACGTGCGGGCCATGACCGCCGCCGGTGAGCGTACCGGCCGTCTGGAAGAGGCCTGCCTTGCCATGGCCCAGGACTATGAGGGCCGTCTGCGGCTGAGCCGCCAGCTGAAGGCCGCGCTGCTGTATCCGGCCATGCTGCTGCTTTTGATGCTGGTGGTCATCGTAGTGCTGCTGGCCAAGGTGCTGCCGGTGTTCGACCAGGTGTTCCGCCAGCTGGGCGGGCAGCTCACCGGCGTGGCCGGCGGCCTGCTGCGCCTAGGCGCGGTGCTCAACAGCGCACTTCCGGTGCTGTGCGGCGTGCTGGTTTTGGTGCTGGTGGGCCTGGCGGTCTTTTCCCTCCACCCCGGCGCCCGGGACTGGCTGCTGCGCCGGCGGGAGAACCGGCAGAGCGACCGGGGCGTCAGCGGGCTCATCGCCCGGGCCCGGGCGGCCTCAGCCCTGGCCATGGCCCTGGGCGCAGGACTGCCTATGGAGGAGGCACTGGATCTGGCGGCCTCCTTTCAGGGCAGCGAGAGCGCCAAGGGGCGCTTTGAGGACTGCCGCCGCCGGATGGACGAAGGCGCAGGGCTAGCGGAGGCATTGCGCCAGGCGGGAATCTTTCCCCCTGCTGCCTGCCGGATGCTGGACCTGGGCGTGCGCAGTGGCACCGGAGACACGGTGATGCTGGACCTGGCCCGGCGCATGGAGGAGGAGGCGCTGGACGCGGTGGAGGAGCGGACGGCTCGGGTGGAGCCCACGCTGGTCATCGTTACCTCCATCCTGGTGGGCATCATTTTGCTGTCGGTGATGCTGCCGCTGCTCAATATCATGAGCGTGCTTTGATGGGCCTTGGGCCCACGGTGAATTTCTGAGGAAAGGAAGGGTCCGCCATGCTGAGAAGGAGACGGGGCCGGGGGCCTGCCCTGGGCTTTTTGCTGGTGCCCCTGTGCGCCCTGGCGGCGGTGCTGGCCCTGTTCACCGCCCTGTCCAACCTGGAGAGCGGGCAGAGCGCCGAGGCCCGGGCGCAGCTGGAGGACGCCATCCACCGGGCGGTAGTCAGCTGCTACGCCACGGAGGGCTTCTATCCCCCTACGCTGGACTATGTGGAGGAGCACTACGGCATCCAGATCGACTCCAGCCGATATGCGGTGTTCTATGAGATCTTTGCTGAGAACCTAATGCCGGACATCACCGTGCTGGAGCTGGGGGAGGCGGCGTCATGAGAAGAGGACAGACCCGGCGCCACGGCTTGGACAGCGTGTTCGTGCTGCTGCTGTTCGGCGTGTTTGCCTGCTGCTTGATGCTGGTGCTGCTCACCGGCGCCCGCAGCTACAAAAGCGTGGCGGACCGGGGCGAGGTGGCCTATGAGCAGCGGATCTGTACACAATATATTGCCACAAAAGTGCGACATAATGATTATTCCGGCGGCGTGACTGTGGGGCCCTTCTCGGCGGAGGAGCCGGAGCTGTCCACCCTTTTTCTGCACCAGACCATAGAGGGGGAGGACTACTGGGTCCGCATCTACTGCTATGACGGCACGGTGCGGGAGCTGTTCACCGAGGCGAATCAGGCCATGGAGCCGGAGGATGGCCAGGAGGTGATGGCGGCCTCGGCCCTGGAGTTCACTTTGGAGGAGGGGCTGCTGACCATCACCGCCGCCGACACGGCCGGGCAGATCTCGGAGCTGTCACTGCTGTTGCGCAGCGGAGAGGAGGCGGCGTCATGAAAAGGAGCCGTGCGCCTCTGGCGCTGATGGAGCTGACGGTGATGCTGCTGGTGTTCGCCCTGGCGGCGGCGCTGTGTCTCCAGGCCTTTGTGGCGTCCAGCCGTCAGGCGGCCCAGAGCCAAGCCCGGGACACCGCCGTGCGCCTGGCTCAGACCGCGGCGGAAACGTTGAAGGCCGCCGGCGGCACCGAGGCGGAGGCGGAAGCCGCTGCTGCGGAGCGCTTGGGCGGCCAGGTGGAGCAGGGGGTGTGGTACATCCTCTACGACGCGGACTGGAACCAGGTGGACCGGGACGGCACCTATCGCTTGGAGGCCCTGCCGGGCCCTCTGGGCGGAGTGGAGTCCACGGAGCATCTGGCACAGGTGCGCCTGCAGGTGACTGAGGAGGACGCTGGGGAGGACGAGGCCCTGTGCACCCTGACGGTGGCCTGGCAGAAGGAGGTGGGTGGCGATGGCTAAGCGTGGAACCTCCGGCCCGCCGGCGGCGGTGGGCGGCAGCTCGCTGCTGGTGATCTTTGCGGTGCTGTGTCTGACGGTGTTTGCCCTGCTGACGCTGTCCACGGCGGCGGCAGACAGCCGCTTGTCTCAGGATGCGGCGGATGCCGTGGAGGCTTACTACCAGGCTGACAGCCAGGCGGAGGCCCTCTGGGCCCGGCTCCGGGCCGGCGAGCGGCCGGAGGAAGTGACGGAGACGGCGGAGGACGCCGGCTCCACCCTGTATGAATACACGGTGCCTGTATCTCAGGGGCAGGAGCTCCGGGTCTCCCTCCAGCTGGAGGACGGGATATGGACCGTGGTGCAGTGGCAAGCAGTCTCTACTGCGGACTGGCAGGCGGATGAGGACCTGACCGTTTGGGACGGAGAATAAGGAAATTCAAAGGAATCGAGGAGTATCATGGCTGATTTGCGTGGGTATCTGGAACAGGCGGTGGCGGAAGGCGCCTCCGACCTGTTTATCGTGGCCGGCGGGCCGGTGAGCTGCAAGCGGGACGGAAAGCTTCTGCACCTAAGCGAGGGACGGGTGCTGCCGGACGACACGGCGGCGCTGATTCAGGAGATCTACGCCCTGGCCGGACGGGACGAGGCGAGCTATCTCCGGGACGGAGACGATGACTTCTCCTTTGCCCTGCCGGGCCTTGCCCGGTTCCGGGTCAGCGCTTACCGCCAGCGTGGCTCTCTGGCGGCGGTGATCCGGGTGGTGGCCTTTGAAATCCCGGACTATCAGGCCATGGGCATCCCGGAGGGAGTCATGGCTGTGGCCGGGTTGACCCACGGGCTGGTGCTGGTCTCCGGCACAGCGGGCAGCGGCAAGTCCACCACTCAGGCCTGTCTCATTGACCGCATCAACCACACCCGGGAGGGTCATATCATTACCCTGGAGGACCCCATTGAGTTTCTCCACCGGGACAACCGCTGCATCGTCAGCCAGCGGGAGATCGCCATCGACACCCTGGACTACCCGGCGGCCCTGCGTGCCTGCCTGCGGCAGGCGCCGGATGTGATTTTGCTGGGGGAGATGCGAGACTATGAGACCATCCGCACGGCTATGACAGCGGCAGAGACCGGCCACCTGGTCATTGCCACCCTCCACACCAAGGGAGCGGTGAACACGGTGGACCGGATCGTGGACAGCTTCCCGCCGGAGCAGCAGGCCCAGGTGCGGATCCAGCTGTCCATGGTGCTGCGGTCGGTGATCTCCCAGCAGCTGCTGCCGGCGGCGGCGGGGGGCCTGGTGCCGGCCTTTGAGCTGATGCACATGAACAGCGCCATCCGCAGCATGATCCGGGACAGCAAGAACCACCAGATCGACAGCGTCATCCAGACCTCCGCCAACGAGGGGATGTTCTCCATGGACCAGAGCATCCTGAAGCTGTGGCAGGAGGGGCGTATTGCCCCGGAGACGGCGGTGGACTATGCCGATAACCCGGAGCAGATGCGGCGGCGTATGAAATAAGAATATAGATTTGGAGCAGTTTGTCGGGACTGAGATGCAAAAATGTATCTCGGTCCCGGCTTTTCTATCTGGCGTAAAGAAAAAGTAAAATTTGGGGAAATGCAATAATTTTGAAGGTGCAATGGCAATATGTACCCACTTTTGTAACCATGGCGGTGTATAATGACTGCAGTCAAGGGCAAAACGTGTCTGGCACCCGGGGATGCGTCAAATTTCAAAAGCGGATATCCGCTTTTCTTTTCTGCTATGCAGAAAAGAAAGACCTTTCCCAACCGGTGCGGGGAGTCACGCAGAAGCAATGTAAAAGCAAACCGCCTGAAAGGGCGGGACGCAAAGCCAGGGGGCTAAGGCGGAAACGCTAAGCCGGCCCAGCCGCCATCGCTTCCGATCTCAAAATCAAAAGAAAAGGAGAACGGAAAATGGCAAAGAAGCTGAAAAGAGTATTTGCAATGGTTCTGGCGCTGAGCATGGCAATGGGCCTGCTGAGTGTCACAGCCTTTGCAGAGGACGAGGAGACTGCTCCAGAGGGGCATGTACACAGTGCTGCCTGCGGCTATGTGGAGGCGGTGGAGGGGCAACCCTGCCAGCACACCCACGATGAGACTTGCGGCTATGTGGCCCCTACGGAGGAGGTCCCCTGCTCCTGCACGGATGAAGATGAAGATGGAGTGATCGACCATGTGGAGGGCTGTGGCTATGTGCCTGCGAATCCCGGCCAGCCCTGCCGGCATGTCCATGACGAGACCTGCGGCTATGTGGAAGCGGTGGAGGGGCATCCCTGCTCTGTGGAGACCGCTGTCGCGGCGATCGATGCTCTGCCGGAGAGCATCTCTGCTGGCGATGCAGATGTGATCGCTGCTGCCCGGGCTGCCTATGAGGCGGTGGACGCCTCCATTCGGGGCGATGTGAGCAATTATGACGTTTTGACGGCGGCAGAGAAGGCTTTAGCTTTGGCCCAGGCAGCGGATGCCGACGCGCTGCTGGCCCAGGTCCCTGAGGATTTGACCAGTGATCTGGCAGCTGTGTATGCGGCCTATCAGGCAGTAACCGCGCTGAGCGCGGAGGCCCAGGCGGCCCTTGTCAACACGGAACAGCTGGCTGCGGTGCAAAGCTTCATGGAGGGCAAAGACCTGTTCAGCGCCTTCAAGACCGGAACCGATGCCGGCGTTTGGGTGACCTACGACACGACCGTGTATGTCAGCGCGGCCGCCGGCAGCCTAAGCAATCCCGCCGCATTTCTTTTTGTACAGGGAACAAGTAGTCTGGACAGTCTTGCAGCAAAGCTCCCCAGCGGTACTACGCTGGCCGGGGCCTTTGAGATGAACAGCAGTGAATTGACCAAGGCGGCCAAAAAATTGGAGGATGGTCAGGAGATCACGATTGTATTCCGCTCGGCGCTCACGGAGTCCCTGGGAAACTTCGGTGTCTACTTCATCCCCAACACATCTTCTGCTAAAGCGTCTGAGATCCAGGAAGTGGAGCTGCAAAACGGCAGCCTTGTGATCCATCTGAACAACCAGAACTATAAGAGCCTTTCCTATATCGGCATTACCCGCAGCATTGAGTATACGTCTGATTATACCACGCCCTCTACGGCTGCCCACAGCTATGTCCCGGCAACCCATGCGGTTTCCAGCGAAGGCATCGTGTATTCCTATGCCCGGGAAGATAATGCCAATGTCATTACGGTCACCATTCCTCAGGACTACACAGCGGATACGGTAAATGTTCGTGTGGAGGCTATTCGGAAGGTTTTCGGCGAGCTGGCCGTTGGCTTCACGGAGAATGATCAGACGGTTTCCGAAGATGGTACGCCTGCCATTGGGAAAGACGATCTGCTCCAGCCTGGACAGAATATCAAATTCCGCGTGGAGCTGGTGAATCTGTCTGGCAATGAGTACAGATATGTTGCGGATTCCATGTGGATGGAGACTGCACTGTGCGAGGACTATTCTGGATATACGGATGAGAAGAGCCAGTATCCCACATTCAATCAGTCTGAGCAGACCTATGTTGTGTACCGTACCTGGAACTCGGCCATGCTTGCTCTGCTGGATACCAGTATGTGCTTGGATGACGCCACCGTCAATGCCGCCCTGCAGGCTCTTTATGGAAATGAGGAAGGCATTGAGGTCAATCTGCCCCACTATTATCTGGACTATTACAACTTCAAGTACAATACCCAGGCTCAGTCCCTGGACCAGCTCTCTGATATGGCGCTGTTTGATATCTTTGACGGTTATAAGGATACTGCCGCAGACGGGTCGGCGACGAAGGAGACTTTGCCGGAACTCAATACGCTGGCATATAACTTCTTCTACAATCACGCCCTGCGCATGGACGGGAATTTCCGCCTCAGCGATTATGCTGGCAGCGCCGGTGCGGTCATGTCCGGGAATTCCGATACTCTGGAGAGTGCGGCGGCTAAGGCGTGGAGCGGTTTGGATGCAAGCACTGCGGCACCTGCAGTGATGGAGGTGAATGCTGCGGTGGCGGGCTTCCTTGGGAATGCCTATATGAGCTATCCCGTTGCCTGTGATGTGGGATTCACTCTGGAAGTGGTACCTGATGAGCCTGTGGTGATTCCGCCTGATACCCCCGATCCCACTCCCGACCCTGATCCCGAGGACCCCACTGATATCCCCGACGAGAATGTGCCTGAAGGCGAGCTGCCTGAGGAACCCGGCGAGGAGATCCCCGACGAGGAGATCCCCGACGAGAACGTGCCTGAGGGCGAACTGCCTGAGGAGATCCCCGATGAGGATGTACCTCAGGGCGAAGCTCCCAAGACCGGCGATGTGAGCTTGCTGTATGCGGCCTTGGCCGGTGTGTCTGGTTTGGGTCTGGCGGGTACCTGCCTGCTGGGCGGCAAGAAACGCCGTGAGGATTGATTCACTCCCGTGTAGTGCTCTACAATGATTTCATGGAGGACGCCCCGGCTTATGCCGGGGCGTCTTTTTCTCGAAACTGAGACGGGGTGTGCTTTACAAAGTAAGTACCCATAGATATAATGGAAACAAATCTCAGCAAAAAGGTTGGTGAGAAACTTGCCCAAAAAGGTACGGCGAATTTTGATGATCGTGCTGGCTGTGATCTTTTTGAGCAGCGCCGGCGTAGTCATTTATCAGCTGTTTCAGTATCGGGAAGGGGACGAGGCCTACGCTGAGGCGGAGGAGTTGGTTCAGCTGCCGGAGCTGCCGGAACCGGAGGAACTGCCGGAGCCGGAGTCCTCAGAGGAGCCTGCGGAGGTTTATGTGGACCCCTATGCCGATGCCCTGCGGAATATGGATTTCAGCGCCCTGCAGGAGGTCAATGACGATGTGCTGGGCTGGATCCTCATTCCCTGGACCAAGATCTCCTATCCGGTGGTCCAAGGCAGCGACAACTCCTATTATTTGAACCACACCTGGCGCAACACCAGCAGCAGCGTGGGCGCTATTTTCATGGATTACCGCTGTTCCCAGGATCTGAACGATTTCAACACCATCCTCTATGGCCATCGGATGAACAACGGCTCCATGTTTGCCGGGCTGAAATACTATAAGCAAAAGAGCTATTACCGGGAGCATCCTGTGATCTATCTCACCACGGACCGGGGTAGCTTTCAGTATGAGATCTTCTCCGTCTACGAGGGTAGCCCCAGCGGTGAGAGCTACCGCCTGGGCCTGAGGAGTACGGCCAGCAAGCAGGCGTTTCTGGACGCTGCGGTGGAGGCCTCCCTCTACGATACAGGGGTGACGCCCACGGTCAACGACTACATCTTGACCCTGTCTACCTGTACGGGAAACGGACACAGCAAGCGCCTGATCGTCCACGCGGTGCGGCGGGGCTATGCCGCTTCGGATCAGGCGGAGGAGACGCAGACGACTACGCCTGCTGCACCGGAGGAAGAGGCGGAGACGGAGCCGGAAACCGCACCGGCCACTACACCGGAAACTGTCCCGGAGAGCCAGGTGCCGGTTTCCACTGCGCCGGAGACGGAACCCTCCGTCCAAACCCCGGAGGCAGAGACTGCGGCTCCACCCTCGGGGGAGGAACCTACCCAGCAGGAGGCGACTTCCCCGGAAACGGAGAGCGCAGAGACTCAGAGTCCGGAAGCAGAAAACGTCTCCTAGCGATACGCTTATCATCCTGACAGAAAAGGCGGCGTCCCATATGGGACGCCGCCTTTTTGTGCCTTTTTGCAAGAAATTGTCGAAAAGCGACAAAAGAAATAATGCGTTACAGGAAAAATTTTGCTTTTTTGAACGAGAGATCACAATATGTACCCGGTTTTGTAACTGGTCAGTCGTATAATACAGACAAGTCAAGGAAAAGAGACTGTTTTCCGAAAGCGGATATCCGCGTTTCTTTCCCGCGGGAGCGGGAAAGAAACGGGAAAGAAAGACTTTTCCAGCCGGGCGCGGGGAGCCGCGCGAAGCGGAATGAAAAGGGCAAACCGCCCGAAAGGACGGGACGCAAAGCCAGGGGGCTAAGGCGGGAACGCTAGGCCAGCCCGGCCGCCATCGCTTCCAATCTCAAAATCCAAAAAAGGAGACGGGAGAAATGGCAACGAAGAGGAAGAAAGTATTTGCCCTGGCCTTGGCGCTGAGCATGGCTTTAAGCCTGATGAGCGTCACAGCCTTTGCAGATGAGGAGGGGACTGGCGGAACCATCACGGTGAAAGCCGGAGAAAGTACGGCGCTCACAGGATATGCCATATCAAGCGGCAGTACAGTGCTGGAAAACGAGAGATGGGTATCCGGGGATCTGGATATTGCCACCGTACAGGTTGAGAACGGTACTGTGACTGTGACTGGTGTGAGTGCCGGTACCACCACGATCACCCACTACTATGACGCACTTAGTACGTTGGAACCTCCTGTAACGAATCCTGGTGAAGATGACGAAGAAGACTCAACGGAGCCTGAGGGTGGTGTGACGGAGCCTGAGGGCGGTGTGACAAAGCCTGAGGGTGGTGTGACGGAGCCTGAGGGCGGTGTGACGAAGCCTGAGGGCGGTGTGACGGAGCCTGAGGGCGGTGTGACGGAGCCTGAGGG
>CDTY01054086.1_pt1 | contig 18749 bp, 17 predicted proteins | sample 557731 | NCBI WGS metagenome assembly CDTY01 (sample SAMEA3182101, study PRJEB8094) | gut metagenome | biome: human; feature: gut; material: Stool; isolation source: human stool | place: Canada | collected 2013-02-12
TTTTAAAATATCTCAGACCTTTTTTTCGCCCCCTGAAAACCCGTCCGAAAATTGCCCCGGAAATGCAGACAAAATACAGACAGCCTTTATCCGCCGCAAAAAACAAGCCCCGCGACATGCTCCTTTTACCGGAACATGGCGGGGTAAATAAGCAATATTTCGGAGTCAATCGAATTTTCCGGCCTCGATTTCCTTTGCAGTCTGTTCGGCGGGCGGTATTTCGCGCTCTTCTTCGTCGGTGTACTCGGCAGCGTCGTCAGTTTCGGTAACAGCCGCCATGCGACGCAGCTTGTCCCGTTTCTTTGCAAGACGGCTGACACTGAGAATCATGCCTATGTACACGCAGTTGATGAGCGTGGACGTTCCGCCGCGCGAGATGAGCGGCAGCGGCTGGCCCGTTACGGGTGCTATGCCCGAAGCGACGAGCATGTTTACCATGGCCTGGCAGCCGAGCAGCAACGCAAGCCCCATGGCAAGGAACGGTGGGAAGCAGCTGTTGTCGCACCGTTTGGCTATGTAGCTAACCCGGAACAGCAGCACTATATAAAGCAGCACCACGAACACCGCACCTATCAACCCGAGTTCCTCTACAATGATTGCGTAGATAAAGTCGCTGTACGCCTGGCTCAGGAAGTCGCGCTGCACAGAGTTTCCCGGGCCGCTGCCTATGATACCCGACGAGGCTATTGCGATATTGGCGTGGCCAACCTGTGCGTTGTTGAATATATCGAAGCTGTCGGGCGACATCTCGGCTATCGACTTTTCCTGCGTGTGCTTCACAAGGCGGTCGCGCCATACCGGCACACGGCTTCCGCCTTCGAAATGATCGCGGATATAGTCGGCCTGGCTGTCGGAAATCGAAAGCAGCGTTCCAATGGCCAAGCCGCCGAGTATGGCCAGCACGCCGAGCATTTTGCCCATCTGCAACAACGGCACTCGCCCTATGAACATCATTAGCACAATCACACCGAACAGTATCACAGCCGTCGAAAAGTTTTCGGGAAGTATAAGCCCGCATATCGTAACAGTGAACATGAGCACATACTTTATGGCACGCTTGTCGGCGCCCTTTTCGGTCTGCATGGACGAGAGTATGTATGCCGTAGTTATGACAAGGGAGCCTTTGGCAATCTCCGACGGCTGGAGCGGCACGCCGAACACGTTGAGCCAGCGCACGGCCCCGTTCACCTCAACGCCCCAGCCCATCAAAAGGCATATAAGCGTAACGAACGAGAAAAGCAGGCCCAAGGGCATTAGAATCTTGAAATAGCGGCACGGAATACGGTGCACCACAAGGACAAGCAGCAAGCCGACCACAAGGAACGCGAAATGGCGCAAAATAGGCCGGATAAAGTCGCCGTCCTTGTATGTAAGCGTACTCAACGCGCTGAACACTTCAACGATTGAAATAATGCACAGCGCGAAGAAAACTATCCATATCACCCTGTCGCCCCTGAAAAGTCCGCTCAGCTTTCCCATATCTGTCCCATGTTATGTTCAGAGTGCCCTTGCAGCAGCCTTGAACTGCTCTCCGCGGTCCTCCATGTTATGAAACAAATCGAAACTTGCGCAGCACGGGCTGAGCAGCACCGTATCACCCGGCTGTGCGAACTTGTAGCATTCGGCCACGCAGGTCTTCATGTCGTGCGTGTCGGCAACGGGCAGGCCGAGAGAGTCGAACTCGCTGTGCAACTTGCTGTTGTCGGCGCCGAGGTAAACCAGCGCGCGGCATTTTTTCTTGACCATCTCCTTTATTGGCGTGTAGTCGTTGCCCTTGTCCTTGCCTCCGAGTATTAGCACCGTAGGCGTAGTCATGCTCTCGAGTGCATACCAGCAGGCATCAACGTTGGTAGCTTTGGAATCGTTGATGTATTGCACTCCGCGCACCTTTACAACGCGCTCGAGGCGGTGCTCCACTCCCGGGAAATCGGAAAGGCTCTTGCGTATGTCCTCGTTGCGTATTCCGGCGAGTTTGGCTGTAATGCCGGCGGCAAGTGAATTGTACAGGTTGTGCCTGCCGGTAAGCGAAAGCGACTCCTGCTCCATATTGAACGGCGTGGGAGATTCTATTGTGTACATCCCGTCGTCAACGTATGCTATTGCCCCGGCTTCTTTTATGGCCGAGAACGGGCACATGCGGCTCTTGATGTCGTATTTTTCAAGCTCTTTCTTGATTACGGGGTCGTCCATCCAATAAACAAACGCGTCCTCCGGCGTCTGGTTGCGTATTATTCGCATTTTTGCGTCTACGTAGTTCTGGAAATTGTTTCCGTACCTGTCAAGGTGGTCGGGCGTGATATTTAGAAGTACGGCAACGTTGGCGCGGAAGTCGTACATGTTGTCGAGCTGAAAGGAACTAAGCTCTATCACGTAATAGTCGAAATTCTCCTCGGCCACCTGCAGTGCCAGGCTCCTTCCTATGTTGCCGGCAAGGCCTACGTTATAACCGGCCGACTTGAATATATGATATATAAGTGACGTCGTGGTGGTTTTGCCGTTGCTGCCGGTTATGCAAATCATCTTTGCGTCGGTATAGCGTCCGGCAAGCTCTATCTCGCTTATTATGTTTATGCCCTTGGCGCGGATTTTCTTAATCATCGGTGCGTCCTCGGGTATGCCGGGGCTCTTCACTACCTCGTCGGCCGAGAGTATCTCGTCCTCGCTGTGCTTTCCTTCCTCCCAACGCAAGCCGTATTTTTCCAACATCGACTTGTATTTGGGCTGTATGCCACCCATGTCTGAAACAAAAACCTCGAAGCCTTTGTTTTGTGCCAAGACCGCTGCACCAACACCGCTCTCGCCTGCTCCCAACACTACTATCTTACTCATATCTTACTCTTTTTCTAACTTTCATCTTATCTTCAACGTTATTATCGTAAGGGCTGCAAGCAGAATCGTTGCAATCCAGAAACGCACCGTAATCTTACTTTCGTGCGTAGCACTGCGCGGCCAATTTCCGAACACATAGCGGCAGTCCGGGTCGAGCTGCGACGGCAAAACACGGAAATTGTCGTGTATAGGAGTGCGTTTGAAAAGACGCTGTTTCACTCCCCGTCGCTTTCCCAACTTGAAATACTCCACTTGTAATATAACACTGAGGCTCTCGACAAGGAAAACGCCGCAAAGCAACGGCAAAAGCAGTTCCTTGTGTATTATTATGGCAAGCACACCTATTATGCCGCCGATTGTAAGGCTTCCCGTGTCGCCCATGAATATTTGTGCCGGATAAGCATTATACCACAGGAAACCTATCATCGCGCCTACGAAAGCCGACGCAAAAATCACAAGCTCCTGCGACCCGGGTATATACATTATGTTCAAGTAATTTGCAAACTGTATGTGGCTCGACACATAGGCAAGCAACCCCAGTACGAGCCCAATTATGGCCGAATTTCCCGCGGCCATTCCGTCCATGCCGTCGTTTAGGTTTGCCCCGTTGGACACTGCGGTAATAACCAAAACTGTTACTATTACGAAAAGCAACCAGCCGGCTGCGTTTTTGTATGGCCCGCAGAACGACATGATTTCTGTATAGCTCAGATTGTTGTTCTTAAAGAAAGGTATCGTTGTAATAGTTGATTTTACCGGCTCGCTCTTGTGGATTATCACTTCCGACTTGTCGACCGTGCGGGTTTTCGTTATGTTTTCGCGGATAACCGCGTCGGGGCTCAGGTAAAGCGTAAGCCCTACGATTAGTCCGAGCACCATTTGCCCCGCTATCTTTGCTTTAGGGTGCAGGCCGTCCTTGTTGTGTTTGAAAATCTTTATGTAGTCGTCAAGGAAGCCGAGCAGCCCGAACCACACCGTTGTAACGAGCATAAGCAGCATATATATGTTGCGCAGGCGGCCGAACAACAGGCACGGCACGAGTATCGACGCTATGATTATTATACCTCCCATTGACGGAACGCCGATTTTTTGCACTCCGAACGGGTCTATTTTGGCGTCGCGCTGTGTTTCGGTGAAGTTCTTGCGCCTCATATATTTTATAAAGTGCTGTCCGAACCACGCCGAAATCAATAATGCGAGCATAAATGCGAGCAAAGAGCGAAAAGATATGTATGACCACATGCCTGCTCCCGGCACGCCAAAATCTTCAAGGAATCGGAACAAATAATATAGCATAATCTCTACCTTTAATTGTCATTGTTATTGTATTATCCGGATGTAGCGGCCTTGTCACGCCTGCTTTTCCTGCTCAAAGACCTTGCGTACTTCCTCGCGGTCGTCGAAATGGTGTTTCACCCCAGAAATCTCCTGGTAATCCTCGTGCCCTTTACCGGCTATAAGTATCACGTCGCCCTTATCGGCCATCATGCAGGCTGCCTTTATGGCTTCCCGCCGGTCTGCAATGGTTACAACCTTTCTGCGCTGGGCAGCGGTGAGTCCGGCCGTCATGTCGTTTATTATTGCCTGCGGGTCTTCAAAACGCGGATTGTCGCTTGTTATAACAACCCTATCACTACGATTTGCAGCTTCGGCGGCCATAATCGGGCGTTTGCCCTTGTCGCGGTTTCCTCCGGCGCCGCACACGGTTATTACCTTGCTTTCGAGGCTGCGGCTTTCCTTTAGCACCTCGTGTATCGCGCTAAGGACATTCACCAATGCGTCGGGCGTGTGTGCATAGTCCACGATTGCCGTATATCCCGACGGTGAACGCAATGTCTCGAATCTGCCGGCAACGCTGTGCAAGGTGCTCAGGGTTGTAAGTATTTCCATTGCTTCGCGCCCGAGCATTCGTGCCGCACCATAGACTGCAAGCAAGTTCGACACATTGAACTTTCCTACGAAAGGCACGCTTACTTCGCGGCCGTCTATTTCGAGCAGCATTCCTTCGAACGACATTTCGAGTATCCGGGCACGGAAATCGGCCATCGAGCGTGTGGAATATGTTTTTACCGTTGCCGCAGTGTTCTGCACCATTATCATGCCGTTTTTATCGTCGCCGTTGGTAATGGCAAAAGCCGTTTTCGGCAGTCCGTCGAAGAAGGCTTTCTTGGCGTCGCGATAATTTTCGAATGTCTTGTGATAATCCAGATGGTCGCGCGTAAGATTCGTAAAAATTCCTCCCGCGAATACCAGTCCTCCTATCCTTTTCTGCGCTATGCTGTGTGAACTTACTTCCATGAAAGCATACTGGCAACCGGCGTCGGCCATACGCCCCAACAGATAGTTTAGCGTAACGGGGTCGGGCGTTGTATGGTCGGCCGGAACGGCCTCCCCGTCGATATAGTTGCAAACTGTAGAACACAGCCCGCACTTGTAACCGAATTTGCGGAACATGTTGTACAACAATGTTGCTATCGTGGTTTTGCCGTTTGTTCCCGTAACTCCCACGAGTTTGAGTTTCCTCGACGGGTCGCCGTAAAATTGCGTGGCGATAGGCCCGGCGGCTGCTTCCGTGCTTTCAAGGCGCACGAACACCGTGTTTCCGTCAATTTCTTCGGGCATAGTCTCGCATACCACGGCCGCCGCACCGTTTTTCACGGCTGCCGGTATAAAAACGTGGCCGTCCGTCTGCGTTCCGCGTTCGGCTATGAACAAAGAGCCTTTCTTGACTTTGCGCGAATCAATCTGCACATCTGTTATTTCGGTTTCCATACTGCCGATTGTCTCCAAAGGCTTTACCTTGCGCAACACATCTTTAAGCTTCATTGTCGTATTTATTTTTATTTAACTTTCCTGTCGTTCTTTTTCTCTGTTTAACGGGAGCCTTTACGGGGAGTTTTTTCACAGGTCTGAGATATTTTAAAATATGTCTGACATATTTTAAAATAGGTCGGACATATTTTTTGCTACGTCCCGGATGTTTTTAGCGGTTTATTTGCAGGCATTTCCTTTTTGGCTGTGCCGGCACTGTCATGGGTTGTTTTTTCGTTTTTCTCGCCGGGCATAACAGCCGGTACAGGCACTGCCTTCTTCACAGGCTTACGTTTTTTGGGTATTTCAAGGAATATCTTTATTTCCTGGTTCTTTTTGAATGAAGACCCTGCCGGTATACTTTGTTTTACAACTTGCCCTGTTCCCGAGACGCTAACATGCAGCCCTTTGCTCTCAAGCAGGAACAAAGCGTCGCGAACTCCCATGCCTGCAACGTCGGGCACTACGTTTTCGCCGGTTTCGTCCCTTTCGAGCACAAGGCCCGACTCGTTGGTCTCCGACACTCCCCACATACCTTCGCTACCTTCAAGACGGTATGGGATGTGGAGTTCCGAGAGCACGCTCTTCGTGGCCGAAATATCTCCGTGCATGGCATACGGCCATACCGTGTTCACCGTGTCGCGCAGGTCTTCCAACGAAGGACGCATGGTGCGCGCCATTACCGTTTCGGCTATACGTTTGAATACAGGGCCACAACTTGTTCCGCCGGCAGCAGGCGGGTTTTTACGTATGCACACTATACAACTGTACTTGGGATTGTCGGCGGGGAAATAGCCCACAAAGGTTACAAGGTATTCCGACGTGCGCCCGGCCTTGGTCCATATCTGCGCCGTTCCCGACTTGCCTGCTATCCGGAAGTTCTTCGACCTTACCTTCTTGCCCGTGCCTTTTTTTACAACCAGCTCCAGACACATCTTTATATCGTTCAGTGTCTTGGGCGAGCACATTCGTTCGCGCACTACCGTCACTGGGTATTCCTGTACCACTTCGCCGTTTTTCATCAACGACTTGACAAAGCGCGGGCGCAACATCTTTCCCCCGTTGGCTATACCGTTGTAAAAAGCCAGGGTGCTGATAGGCGGAACTTGCGTCTCGTATCCTATGCTCATCCATGCGAGTGCCGTTTTCGACCAGTTCTCGCGGTTCTTCATCGGGCGGCGTATGCGGGGGCAGGCGTAGCCAGGAATGGAAAGCTTCAAATCCTCTGCCAGGCCTATCCTGTAAAGCCCGTCAACGAATTTCTCGGGCTGGTCATAATAGAACTTGTCGATAAAATAGCTTACTCCCACATTCGACGACTTCTCTATGCATTCGGCAGCAGTAAGCACTCCGAAACCTCCCATGGAACGCCAGTTGCTGTCTTTCATGTTCCGGCCGTGCATGTTCTTCACACCGTTTCCGGTATCTACTATGTCGTCCACGTGGAGGTAACCGTCATCCATGGCAACCATGAAAGAAGCCGTCTTAAACACCGAACCGGGCTCAAGCAGGTTGCTCACCGCGTAATTGCGCGTCTCGCGGTATTTGCCGTCGCTGCCGCGCGTCATGTTTACTATCGCCTTTACATCTCCCGTACTCACTTCCATAAGCACGGCCAGACCTATGGGCGCGTCAATTTCCTTTAGCTGGTCGACAAGTGCCTTTTCGGCCACATCCTGCATTTCAACGTCTATTGTCGACACAATGTCATAGCCGTTCTCTTGCGGGCTGTCTATTATTTTAAGATAACGGTCGAGTACCTTTCGCCTGTGCGAACTTCCCCACTTACCCCTAAGCAAAGTGTCGAAAGCAAGCTCCAATCCGTAACGTGCAGTGTCCGTGCGGCCGTCCACCTCGCCGAGAGTCCTTCCGGCAAGCGAACCGAACGGTTTTGTACGCTGGTAAAACGGCTCGCCGAAAAATCCGCTCTTGTTGCGCGATTCGCGGAAAAGCGGAAGTTTCTTCACTTCCTGGAATTGCGAATACGAAACACGCTTGTTATAAAGTTTCCAATAACGCCGCTTCTTCAGGCGTCCGCGCAAAAGGCGCGTCTTAAAAGCCTGCGCACTCACTTCGGGGAACAGTTTGTGCAGCCCTTCGCCTATGCTGTCGGCTTTTGCCGTTATCATTGAATCGCGCCAGTTCTGCGTCCTTACCCTTATGGCAGAATCTTTTTCGGTACAAACATAGTCCATGCAGATATTGTACTCGGGAAGCGATGATACGAGCAACCTTCCGTCGCTCGAATATATATTGCCGCGCACAGGCCGTATAGGTATATTCTTTACGACCGAACGTTTGCTTACAGCCAGCCAGAAGTCACGCTCGGCAAACATGATGTATGCCGTCTTGGCCAGAATTCCCAGCCCCACAAGCATAAGGAGCGCTACGATTACATTGTAGCGCGGCATAATCTTTTTTCCGGGAAACTTCATTCGGCTGTATCTATTTTTATTATGTACGGAGGAACGGTAGACATCTGCAAAGTGCTGTCGCCTTTCTCCTTCAGGGATTCTTCCACGTAACTTTGGCGGCTGTTCTCAAGGAATTCGCAGGAACGTATCAGTGCTATGTTCCTCGCACTGTCCACCTGGCGTTTAAGCCTGTCTATTTCTATCGTCTCCTGCTGGCTTACGTATCCGTTGCCCACATACAGCAGCGCGAAGAACACAATCAATATTATCAGCCCCACGTTGCGGCGCACCCATTCGCCTTGCAGTATATCACCGCCAAGGATGCTGTGCAACGTTATACGCCTTTTCGGGGCGTCGCGCTCGCTGGTAAGCTCACGCAGGCTTTTCAGGGCCTTGTCTTCGCTGGTTTGCTGTTTCTGTTCTTCGTTAACTGGCAGTTCTTCCATTCTTTTTTGCAGGAATGATTATGAATACAGGGGAATTGCGTCAAATTATTTTCTCGGCTATGCGCAGTTTTGCGCTGCGGCTGCGCGGATTCCGCTCTATTTCTTCTTCTGCAGGCACGATTACCTTATTGTTCACGGCCCTTAGCGGCACGAGGCGGTTGCCGTAGAAATCCTGTTCCACTTTGCCGGCAGCATTGCCTGAACGTATATAGTTTTTTACTATCCTGTCCTCTATGGAATGGTATGTAAGCACAACGAGGCGTCCTCCGGGCACGAGCAGCGATATTGCCCCTTCGAGCATACGGCACAAGGCTCCGGTTTCGTCGTTCACTTCCATGCGCAGGGCCTGGAAAGCCTTAGCCATGTCCTTTTTCTCGCGATCGCGGCCTACAAACGGCTGCAACAGCTCCAGTAGGTCGGATATGCGCGCAAATGGTGCTGTGTTCCGGCGTTTTATCACAGCCCTGGCTATCTGCCGAGCGTTTTTCAATTCGCCGAAAGTGTGCAACACAAAGGCGAGCCTTTCCTCGTCGTAAGTGTTAAGCACCTCGGCGGCCGTAAGGTGCGATTTCCTGTTCATACGCATGTCAAGCTCGGCGTCATGCCTGAAAGAAAAACCGCGCTCCACGTCGTCGAAATGGTGGCTCGACACTCCCAGGTCGGCAAGCACGCCGTCCACCCCGCTTATGCCGTAATAATCCATCCAGTTTTCTATATACCTGAAATTCGACAGCACAAACGTGAAGCGCCCGTCCTGCGGAACATTGGCCGCCGCGTCGCCGTCCTGGTCGAAGCCGAACAGGCGGCCGTCACTGTCCATGCGCCGCAAAATCTCACGCGAGTGTCCGCCGCCGCCGAATGTGACATCCACATACACGCCGCCCTTGCGAACAGAAAGCCCGTCCACGCTCTGGTTGAGCATTACGGGTACGTGATAAACGGTTTCGGGAACGTTCATGGCTGGCTGCTCATTATTTCCTCAAGTTGCTTGGCAAAATCGGCGGCCGGCATATTGTGCGCCGCAAATTGCGGTTTCGACCACACCTCTACAGTATCGTCCATCCCGAGGAACACTACGTCCTGGCTTATTCCGGCCATCTGTGCGTAGCGTTTGGGTATAAGGAATCTGCCGTTGGTGTCGAGCGTAAAGACCTCGACATCCGACACGAACTGCCTGAACAGCGAGCGGTGGGCTGCGTTCCAGCGGCTGAGCCTGCCGCTCAATTCATCCACCTGCGCATTCCACACGCTCCACGGATACACCACAAGGCAAGGCTGGAACGCATCTTTGGCCAGCACAAGCCTTTCGTCCTCGCCATCGCCCAAAACACGGCGGAAAGCGGCCGGGAAAAACACCCTGCCTTTCGTGTCGGCTTTGGCTTCGATTGTACCCGTAAAACGCATGTTTTTCTAATGGCAGTGTTATAGGTTCATACTTATTGGGCAAAAGTAACAATTTTTCTCCACAATTCACCACCATACTCCATTTCTTTTAATTTATTTTCGAAAAAGCGCAGTTTGCTGAAAAACAAAGCAATTGTGAACCAACAACTTTATTTTGCCGCAAAGCCCCGCCGGCACGTGGGGAGCACGTTCGGGAAAAGCATTCGGACATTGCAAAACAGACATAAAAAGAGCCGGGAAAAGAATCCCTGCATAACTTTATTTAACACTTTTTCGCCCCTTCGGAAACGCCCGCTGCAAAAGGTGAAAAACAACATGGCTCGCCCGGTAAATTATGTCGGACATATTTTGAAACAGGTCAGACATATTTTAAATTATGTCGGACATATTTTTTTGCCTCTCCTAAAGCCATCTCGAAAATGCAGACAAAAATGGCCGCAATACCATGAAAAATCACATTGTGCCGTAAACCCGCACGTAAAACTCTCTACCGCACAAAATGAAGCCGCTCGCTTTGTCCGGTTCATTTCTTTCGTTATCTTTGTTTTCCACCCAAAACAAACTGCCATGAAAAAAACCATTCTCCTCATGCTGTGCCTTTTTGCGGCCTTGCTGCAAACGGCAAACGCGCAAAAACAGCGCATTATCTTCGAAACCGACATGGGCAACGACATCGACGACGCACTCGCCCTCGACGTGATTTGCAAATACATGGACGACGGCAAGATAGACCTTCTCGGAGTAAGCACCCACAAGGAGGGCGCCAACATCTGCCCGTTTGTCAACGCCATGCTCACATGGTACGGCTACCCTAAAGTTCCGATAGCAAAAAGCGCCACACCCGTGTCGCGCCCACAGGACGGCAACCGCTACGCCGACGTGGTGGTAGAACAGACCGACGACAAAGGGAAACCTTTATACAAACGCAGCAAAAAGGAAAAAGATTTCATCAACAGCACAGAGTTTTACCGCAAGACACTCAGCCGCCAGCCCGACAACTCGGTGGTGATAGTCTCCGTGGGCTTCGGAACAAACCTTGCGGCACTTTTAAACAGCAAGCCCGACAAATATTCCAAGCTCACCGGGCGCGAGCTCGTGGCCAAAAAGGTTAAACTGCTTTCCATAATGATGGGCAACAACCAAAACCCCGACCACGCCGAGTATAACGTGGCCTGCGACATAAAGACAATGCAGGAAACCATAGACGAATGGCCCGGCGAGATAATGCAGAACCCGTTCGAGGTGGGCGAGAAAGTTGTTTATCCCTCCGGAATATTCAACGAACGGCTTTCGTGGACCGAGAACCACCCGCTCGTGAAAGCCTACAACACCCACAACCCAAACCCGCACGACCAGTGTACATGGGACATACTGTCGATTATATACCTCATACAGCCCGACATGTTCGGCACAAGCCCGCGGGGCACAATAACGGTGAACGACAACGGCACCACCCGATTCACGCCGTCGGCAACGGGCAAGCACCGCTACCTAATCACCACGCCGGAACAGAACAAGGCGCTGCAACAGCTTATAATCGACACAACGGCACGCAAACCAAAGAATTTCAAGGAATAAAACCCCTAAGCACGGTACACCTGCGGGGCACACAAGTCAACGCAAGGCCTTAACAAGCGGCAGCAAGAGCGGATACACCCCGCGGGCGTATTCGTTCATATCCTTGCGCAGGCGTTTGGCCTGCCCGGCGGTAAAAGAGTCGAGCAACGCCCAAAAACGGCTGCCGTGGTTCATCTCGCGGCGGTGGCAAAGCTCATGCAGCAGCACGTAATCGATGTACTTTGACGGCAAAGCCATGAGGAACACCGAGAGATTGATGTTGCCGTTCGACGAACAGCTGCCCCAATTGGTATGGCTCTGGCGCACGAACGAACGGCTGTAAGTAATGCCAGTACGAGCCGAAAACTCCTGCAAACGAGGCACTACCGCGCGTTTCACCTCCTTGCGCATGGCCTCGACTATTGCGCGACCGAGCATTGCCTGCCTTTCGGCACGGTAAAAATCAGTTCCCGGCGGACATACTACGGTTGCATGGCCCGGCGCCTGCCGCATGAAATACCCGCTGCGCGTGCCTTCCTTCAAGTCGACCGTAAAAATGTCGGTCGAAATGGAATAACCATAGTCTATAAAAACTTCCACGGCTGCAAAAGTAGTTTTTTTGCGCCACATACGGCGCGCTCCCGCGCGTGTCAAAGGAACTCCCGTAACGTGCTCCAGTTTCATTCCGGATTTGTCTGCCTTGCGCGTTCCCTGTTCCCGTGGGTGGGAAAATATGTCCGAGGAATTTTAAAATCCGAGCCACTAATTTCGAAATTAGTGGCTCGAATTTTCTCCTTTCTCAAACCCTGTTGTAACCATCTGAAAGCCAACGCCTGTTTTTCTTCCTCGGGAAACGGCGTTTTCGCACCCTTTTTCCGCGTCGCCGCATATCTGTTTCACGCCAGCGCATGCGCACAAAAAAGCAACCGTTGCCGGTTATCTGTAACCTGCAACGGTTGTACGTCCAAAGCCCTGTGACGCGCTTGCACCGTCTTTGCGTCAGCCTCTCTTACACTCGAGGCAGCGGTAGTGATAATGGTCGGTGGATTTACCGCAAATGGGGCATTGCGTGCCGCCGCTGTTGTGGTACGGCGCATAGCGCGAGCCTGCGGCGTATTCGTAAGCCTCGGGCAGGTAGCCTTTGCCACCGCATTTTGGGCACACCCCGCTGCCCGACGAAGAACCCGAAGACGAGGACGAAGACGACGATGAGCTTTCCTCGCTTTCCACCTCGCGCATGGCGTCGCGGTAGGCTTCGGCCTCGCCTGGCGCCCAAAGTTTCGACGTGGTCTGCCCGCCCGTGCCGTTGCAATACTTGCATACCTTTGTGCCCATGCAGGCCTTGCACGGGTAATAGATTCCGGTGTAGGAATTGTAAACGCCGCCCTTGCCCTGGCACACGGGGCAAACCTTCTTGCCGTAGCAGCATACGCACGTTGTGACGGTGGTGGCCAAGCAGTAGCCATCTTCATAATACACATAATGCGCCTGCCCCATATATATCGGCATGTTCACTTCGTTTTTGATTACACGCCCGTTGGCATCGGTCTGCCCCTGACGCTGTGTGCCGGTGTATTTGAACACATCAAGCGCGGCTGCGTTCACACCGCCCGCAGCACCTGCACCCGTGGCAACAGAACCCGAAGAAAGACCCTGCACAAGGCCGGAAATGAAATTGTTTCCGCCTCCCGCCGAGCTCGCCACGTTCAGGGCGCGGCCTATGGCCGAGAGCCAGTTGGTTTTCTTTTTTGGCTGTGCGGCTACGGCCTGTTGCGGAGCTTGCGGTATGAGGTTCGTGGAGAACGAGCCCTGCGTTTTTTGCGTCGACGAGGCGGCTAACGACTTGTTTTGCTTGTACACTTTCAATTCCACGGCAAAGTCCTCTGCCTTCTGGTTTAGCAAGTCGACGGCCAAAAGGGCAGCGTCGACAATACTGTCTTCCTGCTGCGTGGAATACATGGGTACCTGGACATAAGTGGGCCCGGCCAGGAACTCCCAGTCATTTTTTGTGTAACCGGCCTTTTCCAGTTCCTGGTAACTTGCGTATAATTCAGTATCCATGCCTTTTTTGTCGGCTTCAATGCAATACCGGGCATGCCATGCCATTGCAAAATCCTTGTTTTCCTCCACTCCTTTTTCATACTCGTAGCACAATGCTATATTGAACGCGCCGTAGGGTTCCCCGGCCTCAAGGGCACGGAGCGACCAATAGAAATTCTTTACATAATCCTCGTATTCATCACCGTTCGTGCCACCGTAATATTCCGCGAGCTTGGCCATCGCCTCGGCGTTGCCATTGTCGGCATAGAATTTAAAGTCTTTAAACGCTTTTTCGTACCACCGTTTCTCTTCCGCCCCGTCTGGGTCGTCAAGTTCATTTACGGAACACATCCTTGCCAGCTCCCACGAAGCCCAGGGGTAGCCGTAATCGGCCGCTTTCTTGAAATATCCGTATGCCTTTTGGTAGTCCGGCTCGCCCTTGTATGTAGCCGAATACCTGCTGCCGTAGCGGTAAGTCTCGCCGAGCGCGTATATCGCCACAATGTTACCTTTTTCAGCTTCGGCCAACAGGTTGTCGAAGCGATAGTCTATTTTCTTGTTCTCGTACAGCTCCTGCGCCGCAGAGGGCAGCAATGCCGCGCAAAGCAGCAAGGCTAATGCAATCCTTTTCATCGAACAGTAAGATTTATGTTGTTGAACAAGACAAAAATACGGAAAAATGCCGACAAACATATCAGGGGATTGCATTTTCCGTGCGGCGCGGCAAAAATTCCGAACGGATGTTCCAAGGGCACACCGTGCGGGAACGTTCGCGCGTCGGGCATTGTCTGCATTCCGAGGCACGGTTTTTTCCCCGGTTTTCAAGGGCGGAAAAACAGGTCTGAGATATTTTAAAATATGTCAGACATATTTTAAAATACAAGGCACATATTTTTTATTTGCTCAAAGGGGTATATAAAATACTGAAAAACAGTTTTCTTATTTTCGCGTCCGAGTATGTCTGTTTCCGTGGCTTCAGGCATACTTTACGGAATGCAGTTCTGCACATGCCGGCAGTGTGGCGGAAAGCCTGCCGGTATATTGCCGCCGGGATACGAAACGAGGGAACTTCCTTTCGGGAGCCCCCTCTTTATCGTTGAAAATCCATTGGATTTTAATGAGAGAATTGAAACTTCACAGCTTCTTGATTGATTGTTTTAATAGAGCAAACGCATGTCGTTTCACAACGAGTGATATGCTTATATTGAAATGAAAAAATTAGTTTCTCCTGTTGTTGTCAACTATCGAATCGACGAAACCTCCGTCAAGCTCGCCCGTAACGTCCAGCACCATGAAATCCTTTTCTTTGGCCAGGCCTACGTAGACGAGTTCCACTATCTTGTCGTCGCGCTTGCGCACCCACACACAGTCGCCGTAATCTTCATCAGAGCCGTCCTTTTCATACCTGGCGTAGCGCTTTCCGCTGTTTTCGAGCAGTGCCAACGCCTTTTTCCTGTACTCTCCGGCCAAGGAGTCGCCGTTTATTATCCTCACGCTTTTTATCTTCGAGAGAAACGACATTACGTCCTGCTTGTCGTATTCCTTAGCCAGTTTCATTATCTCGCGCAGCATTTTCGGCCCTACCGTAACGCATTCCAGGTTCTTGTCGCCTGCATTGTCATCCATGAACCTCGAGGCGAAGTCCTGCATTGTTTGCGCGTACATGCAAACCGGCATTGCCAGGCACACCAAAAGAAGCGTTACCAACCTCCTCATTGCATTTTCTTTTCCTTGCCGTTAATGCTCAGAGAATCGGCTCTTTGCTGCTCGAGCAGTTCTTCCGACATGTTGTGGAAAGCCTCGGATATTTCGTCGTAAGCCGCCTTGGGATCCTTGTACGTGTCCTTGTATGTAGCGTAATTGTAATCGGGTTCCGGACTGTCGCTGCGGCTGAACGAACGCTGCGCGGCGTTTCCCAGGACGAGTACTATTGCCACAGCTGCGGCAGCTTTGAACAACGGGCGCAGACGCAGCGCGAGCGTTATGCGGCGCGCGTTTACCGAAGGTTGCTCGACGAGTTTCAGAATCTTTTCGTCGAAATCGGCACCCAGCTTCGTTTCCTTGGCCTCGTCTTCGTAAACAAATAGGCTTCTGTACGGTTCCAGGCTCTGCGGGATGTCTTTCTGGCGGAAGAATGCGCGAAGTATGCCTTCTTCCTCCTGCGACGTCTCACATTTCCAGAAACGTTCCAAAAGATTCTCTATGTATTTACAGTCCATACGCTTCTATTTTCTCAATTTGTTGCCGAATGCGCTGACGTGCGCGGAAAAGGTTCACTTTCACCTGCTCTTCGCTCTGCCCTGTTATCCCGGCTATCTCCTTGTAGGACTTCCCTTCTATGTCGCGCAGGTGCATTACCATGCGTTGCTGCTCGGGAAGCGTGTTGAAAAACTTCTCAACCATGCGCAGGCGTTCGCTCTGCATGAGCTGCTGGTCGGGAGACGCTTCGTTGGAAAGCATTTGGGGTGCGTCGTCGAGCGCTACGTTCGAAGTTTCCTTCCTTGCTATGCGGTCGAGAGCCAGGTTTTTGCATACCGTTAGGCTGTAAGCCTCTATCGACTCCACCTCGCCAAGTTCGTCCCGCTTGTTCCAAACGCGTATCAGTACATCCTGAACGATGTCTTCAGCCTCTGCCTTGTTCAGCGTAACACGAAGAGCCAACCGGAAAATTTTGTTTTTTAGCGGCAATACATCATCGCGAAAACTGAGCTTTTTCATCGTTCTTTCAATCAATAGACGGTTATACCGGAAAAAAGTTACAGGCAGTGCGATATTTTTTTCGGAAAAAGTTGATTTTTCTCCGTTTTTATTATCCGAAAAGCTTTTCTGACAATTCTCCGGCCGTATCCGCCACTTCAATTATCCCATTTATCCTGGAATTTATCATTCTTTCCTGCCCGAGGTGTTTAAGAAGGTCGACCAAAGGATTCCAGAAACCGTTCACATTATATAATATGACTTTCTTCTTATGGTAACCTATAAAGTTTGCTGCCGCCACGGTGAATATTTCATCCAAAGTGCCGACCCCGCCGGGCAAAGCCACAAAAACATCGGCTTCGCGCACCATCGTGCTTTTGCGGTCGTCGAGATTCTCGCAGTAAAACATCACGTCGGAGTCGTCGGCAAGGTTTTTCTCCATGAGAATACGCGGCACTACTCCTATGGTCTGCCCGCCAGCACGGCGCACGGCGTCGGCTGTCACCTTCATCAGGCCGCATGCCGAGCCTCCGTAAACCATGTATGCCCCGCGGCTGCCTATTTCACTGCCCAAAGCCTCCGCCGCTCTGACATATTCGGGATTGATGTCGGTGTGCGAGGAACAGAAAACCCCAATTCTCTTCATGTCACTCACTTATTGCTATTGCTTCGATTTCTATGCGTGCTCCTTTTGGCAATTCGGCCACTGCAACGGCGGAACGCGCCGGCGCAACGTCGTCGAAATAGCCTGCATATACCTCGTTAACAGCCTTGAAGTCGTTCATGTCGGCAAGGAAGATTGTTGTCTTCACAACATCCCGCATTGTCATTCCGGCTTCGTAAAGCACTGCACTTATGTTGTCGAGCGAACGCCGGGTAAGCACGGCAATGTCGTCGTCGGGGAACTTGCCGGTTTGCGGGTCAATGGGCAGCTGGCCCGACACGAAAACCATGTTTCCTATTTTTACGCCTTGGCTGTACGGCCCGATAGCGTAGGGAGCGTTCGTTGTTGAAATTTCCTTTTTCATATTCGTCAGTTTTGGTTTAAAAACCAAAAATAATGATTTTTCCCGTGCGTGGCGTCACTTTGCGCTCTTTTTTGGGTATCCCGGCCTGAGTGCTGGTGTTTTTATAGTAATTTTGCGCCGCTATGAACACTTACGAAACAGAAAAACTTGCAAACGGCCTTAGGATAATATACGAACCTTCGGCCACCGAAGTTGTTTATTGCGGATACGTAGTAAACGCCGGAACGCGCCACGAGCCCGCCGACCGCGAAGGAATGGCGCATTTCATAGAGCACATGTCGTTCAAGGGCACGGAGCACCGCAGTTCCTGGCACGTAAGCAACGCGCTCGAGAGCGTGGGCGGCGACCTCAACGCCTACACGAGCAAGGAGGAAACCGTATTCTACACCGCGCTGCCGCGCGAGGAGCTGAAGCGTGCCATAGACGTGCTGACCGACATGGTGTTCCACAGCACATACCCGCAATGCGAGATAGACAAAGAGGTAGAGGTAATAATCGACGAGATACAAAGCTACAAGGATTCGCCGTCCGACCTTATCTTCGATGAATTCGAGGAAACCATATTCAAGAACCACGCCCTGGGGCGCAAAATACTTGGCAAGGCCGAACGGTTGAGGACATTCACCACTGCCGACGCGCTTGCGTTCACGGGAAAGTGTTACCGGCCGTCGAACGCCACGTTCTTCCTGTACGGGAACATAGACTTCGGGCGGGCCGTGCGCATGCTCGAACACGCCACTGCGGGGCTGTCGCCGCTTGCGGCCGAAAAATCAGTCACTCCCCTGCCCGAATACGAGCCGGTAGAAAGAATCGTAGAAAAGGGCACACACCAGGCACACGTAATAATAGGCACACGCGGCCTCAGCGCTAACGACAAGCGCAAGACGCCGCTCTTCCTGCTGAACAACATACTCGGAGGGCCGAGCATGAACTCACGCCTTAACACATCGCTTCGCGAGAAGAACGGGCTTGTGTACACGGTGGACAGTTTCATGGCCTCGTACACCGACACCGGGTTGTGGGGAATCTACTTCGGTTGCGACGAAAAGGACATAAGCCGCTGCCGGCGTATCGTGGCACGCGAGCTAAAGCGCCTTACCGACACACCGCTCACGCCCACACGTCTGAACGCCGCAAAGAAACAGATAAAAGGACAGATAAAAATTTCGCGCGACCGCCTGGAAAGCTACGCCCTCAGCATGGGAAAAGTGTACTCTCAATATGGCCGCCACCGCGATGTTGACGAAATGTGCCGCCGTATCGACGCAATAACGCCGGACGACATACAGGCCGTGGCAAACGATATATTCGCCCCCGAGCGGCTGACCACCTTGATTTATAAATAATGCTTGTCCCCGGGACCTCAGTTCCGGGGATTTTCATACCCCTCTCCACCGCGGCAAAAGCCGTGGTCCGAAATTGTCTGCGTTTTTCGTACAAGATTCAAACGGGTTTTCAGAGGGCGAAAAAAAGGTCTGAGATATTTTAAATTAGGTCAGACATATTTTGAAATATGTGCCTTG
>CDTY01055431.1_pt1 | contig 18569 bp, 9 predicted proteins | sample 557731 | NCBI WGS metagenome assembly CDTY01 (sample SAMEA3182101, study PRJEB8094) | gut metagenome | biome: human; feature: gut; material: Stool; isolation source: human stool | place: Canada | collected 2013-02-12
GTATATATATTATATTTAATTTTGCATAAAATTTTGTGGAACGATTTATAGGCTAATCATTTATTGTGTAGCATTTGTAAGAGCTGTTTATTTTGGAATCAAAATATATAATTAAGTAGTGTTTTTATGAAGTTATCAAGTACTAAATTAAAGGTTTTTGGAGGTTGGATCGTTGTGCTTATGTGTATAATGGCTTTTTCTTCCAAAGTTTTAGGGTCGGAATCTATTCCGAAAGAACGTGAAAATTATCAATTTACAGAACGGAGTGTACCTCTTAAATCAGGTAAAGCGCAGGTTCGTAAATATAGAAAGCGCTCGTCTCGAAATCCAGTGGGAATTATTAATATCTCTAAGTTGCCGGCTCGTACTCGTGTTGCCAAAATTAATGCACAAAATTCACCGGCGAATTTGTTCGGCTTTTTGGCAGCTACTAATAGTTATGAAGAGAGGGATTATGGTATCTACTCGATTAATCCTAATACAGGAGATTATTCTAAACTGTATGATGTAGAGGAATATGGTGAAGGCGAAGGCGGTGGGACTTACGCTAATGGAAAATTCTATTTATCGGTTTTTGACGAGTTTTACTGGTCGGGTATCAATTCTGCAAAATTGGTAGTCGTAGATGTCGTGACGGGAGATAAACAAGTTATAGAAAAAGAGGCGGAATATCCTAATGCTGCGGTGAATATGACCTATGATCCGGTCAATGATGTCGTTTATTCAATTAATTATGATGAGGCTGGGGAGGCTTATACGTTGAGTAAATTGGATCTCCAAACATTGGATTTTACAGTTGTCGCTCCAATGGAAAATTCTTATCGTGGAATGTGTATTGATGGAGAAGGGCAAATGTATGTAATCGATGATTATGGCGATGTATATAAGTTTGATAAAGAGTCTGCCGTACAGGGGGAGAAAGTAGTGAGTACAGGTTTTTTCCCTGAATATTCTCAATCGTGTTGTTGGAGCCCTCTCGATCGTAAAATCTATTGGGCTGCTTGTAATTGGAGTGAGAGCGAGTTGATTGTAATAGATCCGGTCTCGAAAGAGTTTTATACGCAATTGGCTTTTGAAAATGGAGAGGAGTGGATTGGCTTGTACACGACAGATCCTTTTTCTGATCCTTCTGCTCCGGCTGCTGTTGAAAATTTGAGTATATCCTATGCGACTCCGGGTGCGACGACAGCCCGAATTTCGTGCGATCTTCCTACAAGGACTGCCGGTGGTAATGAACTGAAAGGATTGATAAATGTAGCCATAGTAGTCGATGGCGATACTGTCCAGATAAAGGAAAACCAAAGTCCCGGTGCGGAATTTTCTATATCTCTTGTATTAACGAATGGATTACATGTATTGAAAGTAATTTGTTTGAATAGTGGCGGAGAGGGGGTTGCAGCTTCGATAAAAACTTTTACCGGAGAAGATATGCCCCAAATTCCAACCGAAGTGACCGCTGTTGCCGAAGAATCTGGGAAGGTAACCCTTTCTTGGACATTACCCGAAGCCGGTATTAATGGAGGTTGGGTAAACTTGACAAAAGTTTCGTATGACATTCTTCGTAATGGAGAGTCGTTATCGACCGACATAAAAGAGACAACTTATATCGATAATCTTCCCGAGAATGAGTTAAAGTCTTACAAGTATACTGTAATCGTGAAGTTCGGCGGAGAAGAGTGTGGGTCGGTCGAGAGTAATTCGGTCGTTTTTGGGAAAGCCGTTTCGCTTCCTTATGAACAAACTTTCGAAGATGCATCGTCATTCGATTTGTTGAACATAATCGATAATAATGGCGATGGTGTGACTTGGCAATTCGATACGGGTCAATTTAGTGCGGGTTATACTTTCTCTGCCGATAATGCTGCTGATGATTATTTGGTATTGCCTAAAATGACTTTTAAAGCTTATAATGTTTATCAGCTTTCGTTCGATATTTGTTCAGGCTCGGGGTATAATGCAGAAATTATTGGTGTTAAAGTGGGAGCGGAGCCTTCCGTAGAATCGTTATCTACGATTGTTATGGAACCGACGGAAATTATGGCGGATGCGTCTTCTCCGAGACATATTGTACTTACCTACGTGCCAGAAGCGAACGGGCAAGGAAATTTTGCAATTCATTGTACAAGCGTTGCCGATCGTTTTGGAGTTAATGTAGATAATATTCGTGTGGAAGAATTCGGAAGTATTTATGCTCCGAAGGGCGTAACCGATTTTGTGGTGACGGCAGATCAAGCAGGATTACAGAAAGCTACAATGAGTTTTGTCGTTCCGAAAGAAAATTATCAAGGAGAACCTCTTTCGTCTGTTTCTAAAATTGAAATCTTGCGTAATGGGAAGTTAATCAAAACGTTTGAAAATCCGGTTTTGGGAGCGACATTAACGTATGAAGACGAACATTCGGACTTTGGGTTTAACACATATAGTGTTGTAGCTTATAGTGGAGAAAATGCCGGTGTAAAAGTGGAACAAACGGTATTCTGCGGTATTTATTCTTTACCTTATATGGTAGCACCGACTCAACAGGAGTTTTCTTTGTTTACGATCAAGGATAATAATAACGATGATAATACTTGGTACTACGATATAAGCGACGGTTCGTTGAAGTATGCTTATTGTTCGAATTCGGCCGATGATTATGTCGTAACGCCGGCCATCGAATTGGGAACCGCCCATATGATAGAGGTCGTGTTTGACGCTAAGGCCGGTGTAATGGGTTCTGAGAAATTGGAAGTGACTTATGGTAAATCGGATAAGCCGGAAGATCAACAAAAGGCTCAGACATTTGATTTGACGAACAAGGAATATCAAACTTTTACAGCTACCTTTGAAGTTACAGAGCATGGCCGTTATTATGTCGGATTCCATGCAATTTCCGATCCAGATCAATTTACCTTGAATATAAAAAATATAGAGGTGCGTAACGGTGCGTTGATGAAAGCTCCGGCCGCTGTTGCAGAATTAAAGGCTACTCCCGCTGCACAAGGGGGGCTTTCGGCAACGCTGAGTTTCCGGTTGCCTACTCAAAGCTTGAACGGTGAAGAGCTGACTGGTACGGTCGATGTGACCGTGAAACGTGTCGACGGGTCTGTGGTCGCTGAATTTACGGGTAAACAACCAGGCGAAGTTCTTTCTTGTAATGATGAGAATGCGGTTCAGGGAAATAACGTTTATACTGTGGTGGCCAAGAATGAGTTTAGTGAAGGAGGAACAGCTACGGTAACGTGTTATTGCGGTATCGATGTTCCAAGCATTGTGTCGAACTTTACAGCTTTACCCTCTTCCGATAATTTGAAGGCCGAGTTATCGTGGAGTGTTCCTACGGTTGGTGTGCATAATGGTTATTTCCAGCCATCTGATATTACGTATAAGATTTATGAGTATGTGGGTACGAGTTATAGAGAAGTGGGAACTACCACAGCCCTTTCTTATACGGCTACTCCGTCCTCTTCTAAACTCGATTCTTATACTTTCCTTGTCTCTGCTACTACTATCGGGGGCGAAGGCGAGGCTGCGTTAGATAATGTCGTATTGGGAATCCCTTATACGATGCCTTTCGAGGAAAACGGTGTGAATAATATGACAACAACTTATCCTTGGATTATGGGGGCATTGAGCGGACAAGCCGAGTGGGGATTGACGAATTATATCCGTAGTCTCGGTTTGGAGCCGGAAGATGGAGGAATGTTCGTTTGCCATTCTCAATCGGGTAAGGGAGAAGCTCGTTTACAAGTCCCCAAATTAGATTTGGGTGGTTTTAATGCTCCTACATTGACATTTTTATTATATCGTTACCAGAATGCCGCCGGAAAATTATCGGTGAAAGTGACTGCCGATGATAAAGCATATACCGAGGTTTATAGCGCCAATACAGCCTCTTTTCTTCCGGGTTGGACCGTATGTAAAGTAAATTTGGCTCAATATAAAGATTATCCGTGGATTGCAATTGTGTTTGATGGAGCTGTTTCTAATGGTAGTGATTATGTAATCATCGATAATATAGCGGTTGCTAATGAGTCGGAATTAGATGCGAAACTCGAAAGTATCAAAGGTGCTCGTCGTCCTGTCGTGGGTGAATCTGAAAATTATACGGTTGTCGTTAAAAATAACGGGAAGCAGTCGATAACTTATGATGTGAATCTTTATGTAGATGAGACTCTGGTTCAAACTCTTTCTCGGACGGAGGCTTTGGCGCAGGGAGAAACAGCCGATCATTTATTTACGGTTACTCCTACGGCTGAAATGATAGGCAAAGAAACTCCTATTAAAGCAGAGGTTATAGCAAAAGAGTCTGATGAGATCCCAGAAAATAATATATTGGAGGCAATAATAATCGCTTCTCAATCAGAGTTGCCTGTTATTACCGACCTAGTCGGGGAGAAAACAGAGAAGGCTCATGAACTGTCTTGGACAAAGCCTACATTGACCCCCGAGCCGATGGTAGATGATTTCGAAGGTTACGAATCGTTTATTTATGAGAATATAGGTGATTATACGGTGGTAGATGGAGATGGCTTGACCTCTGCCGGTATTTTATTTGTAGAATTTCCGAATATGGGTACACCGATGGCGTTTCAAGTCTGGGAACCTCTGGCCGAGGGTGTTGATGTGACTTCGAATAACTGGAAGCCTCATTCTGGTGAAAAATGTTTGGTTTCTTGGGCTGGTTTGAGTTATGACGGTCTGACGCCTCAAAATGACGACTACTTGATTTCTCCTGAAATTATAGGAGGAACAAACGTGTCGTTCTATGCTACGATTCCTACAACGGAATATACGCCGGAGACGTTTGAAGTGCTTTATTCGACGACAACGACCGGTGTAGATGCCTTTGAATTGCTTGCTACGGAATCGGTTCTTAATGTAGGTTGGAAAGAATATTCTTATCAGTTACCAGAGAATGCCCGTTATTTTGCAATTCATTATATCAGTTCAAATAAGTTCGCTTTATTAGTTGATGATTTGTCGTATGTTCCGGTATCGGCGGTAAAAGATTTATCGGTTGTAGGGTATCATGTTTATTGCAATGGACAGAAACTGACTCAAACTCCTATCGTTGAGACGAATTATTCTACTCCGTCTATTGAATATGGAGCTTATCATGTCACTGTTGTTTATGATAAAGGAGAATCGTTCCGCTCGAATACCGTTCGTTTGGGAACATCGGCAGTAGATGAGTTGAACCGAAATGACATCAGGGTTTATGGTATGAACGGTTGCATTATGGCTGAGGGGGTGACAGGAAGAAAAATATCTGTTTATGGCATTGATGGTCGTACGCTCTTTTATATAGAGTTAGAAAGTGATACAGAGAAAATTCCAATGGAAAGAGGCGTTTATCTTGTGAAGGTAGATAATCGAACAATCCGGGTTCAAGTCCGTTAGTCAGCACACTGCTGGTAAAAGTATGAACTATAATAAGAAAATCGAATACGGTTAACGATAATTAGCATAAGTATGCAATTATCCCACTCATGTAAGCTCGTCGGGGCTGACTGCGCAGCCCCTTGCCGCATGGCGTTCCCTCCGCAGGAGCTATTATGGCTTTGCGGATTTGAATCCATCGACATACGTCCTTTCCTGAGTGACCACCGCAAAGGCTTGCCTTACGAGTTTGTTGGCGACCGCAATGACAGCCACTTTTCCAGGCTTGCCGTTAGACCGTAATCGGGTGAAACATTCCTTGCATTCGGTATTACACCGCAGGGATGCCATGGCCGCAATATAAAGCTGGCTACGCAAGGACGAGTCGCCATTACGATTGATGTGACCTTTGACATTGACTGACGTACCGGATTGTTGATAGGTAGGTGACAACCCTAAGTACCGGGTAAGCTGCTTGGCATTATCAAAGTAGGTAAATCCTCCCGTGGCCATAATCAAAGCTGCCGCGAGTGTGATGCCGATACCTTTGATTGAGGTAAGCAAGTCCATCTGCTTCTTGTACTCGCTTTGTGCCAAAGAGGACAGTTCCTCTTCCAGTCCCTTAATCTGCTTTTCAAGGAAAGCGATTGTCTTCTCAATGGTTTTTCTGCATTTAGGGTCGAAGAACGGAAGTGCTTCCATAGAGCCTTTCAAGTTACGGGTGGCAATGAGCTGCTTTTTCAGTTGGCGTATGACCGTCCGCTTCTGTTTCAGGGTAAGAATTGCATCGCTACGGAGCCTATAAGGGGCTGGCTGCATCTTCTCACCATACAAGGCTATCAGGAGCGCGTCCGTTTCATCCGTCTTGGTAACGGAAAGCATCACGCGGGCGAAGTTCCTTATCTTGAGAGGGTTCTCCAGACTGACGGTAATACCTGCCTGCGAAAGAAGATAAACGAGCAGGGAACTGTAGTTGCCGGTTGCTTCCAGCACACAATGATGCCCTGCCGATGAAATGGTTTGGATGAACTCATGGACACCTTTCACTGTGTTCCTGAATGTTTTGGTCTTGCTTGCTTTATCTGATGAATAAGCAACCACAAAAGTCGTCTTGCTGACATCAATCCCAACGTAAGTCATAGTCATATATAAGTTTAAACAACATCTATACATCGTGAGCCATCATTGCGAATACGGGGTCAAAAGCCCATTGAACTATCCGGTTTCTGATGTACAAAGCGTGGGGACGAAACATACTTTACAGTCTCTGGGACTAATGAGAGATCGGTCTTATTCCACACTTTGATGTTGAAAGTTTATGCAAAAATATAACGATTAAATAATATACAATGAGAAAGAATGGGAACATATTGAAGATTTAATTTCAAAAGTATCTACGAGAGTACTCTATACCGTCGAAATTCCCGACGACACTGGCGAGAACTATCTGGACTGGGATAAACCTATAACCAAAAAGCAGATAAAACGCATACAGGATTATTTAAGCGAGAACTACCGAAAGAATAAGTTAGACAACTTCAATGCAAGTATCGCTCCGTCAACGGCAGTAAATGCCGAAGAAATAGACAAGTGGTCAATGCGAGGAGAAAATATTTATAAGACTTTGGAAAACTTGCTTGGAGGAGACCGTGAAGCATCAGAGGCATTGTGGCAATGCGGCTTCACCGGTATCAAATATCCTGCACAAGCCACCACGGGCGGACGTTCGGACGGTGCACGAAACTACGTTATCTTCAATGAGAACGATTTGCAGATAACCGACCATACACGTTTCAGAACGAGCCAATACACCCCCGAGGAGCAAGACATCATCGAAAGAGCCCGTCAAAACGGCACTTACATGAAAGCCCCCAACGGAGCGGATACCAACCTCACACACAAGCAATGGGCACAAGTGCGCACCCGGTCATTCAAAGACTGGTTCGGTGATTGGGAGAATAGCCCGGAAAAAGCATCGAAAGTTGTCGACGAGAACGGGGAGCCGAAGGTAGTTTTTCATGGCACACCGCTTCGTAGAGACCAGATTACCCCCAATAGAGGGTGGCAGAAAGACGGTATAACATATATAAGCCAAGAAGCACCGTTTTATACTTTCAGAGGTGGAGAATATAGCGGAATGATATTTACAAGTGTCGATGCCGAGAAAGCGCGGAGTATCGCAGAAAAACGGGCTATGTCTATTTCGGACGATATGGACGGCACGGAACAGTGGACAGAGGAGGGTTACGTTTATGATTTATTTGTTGATGTAAAAAATCCGTTCGTTCCACAGCGTGACGCAGATATTATTCTATCGTCATTGGGAGATGAAATACCAACACTGAGTTTTTATGGTGGACAAGGAGATACGGTATCAGTAGAAACGGCGAAAGAAATCTTAGATAGCGGGAACAACTGGTTGGTAACGGAAACACCACAATTTGTAGCCGAGATAAAAAAATTGGGCTATGACGGATTGATCGGTACGGACGAGGGTGTGGATTACATCGCATGCTTTAATCCGAATCAGCTGAAAGATGCATATAACAACACCGGGGCATTCTCCAAAGACAGCGACGACATACGCTTCCGTACCATCGTTGTCAATCCCCGATACGGCTCTAAAATCGAGACAGTCCGCACAAACCACACCTCGGTATATAAAGCGGTCGATAAATACCTTCGTGAAAATTTCGATGAAAAAGACTACACAACACATACGGCAAAAACAGGAAGTCGTTACCTAGAATTGAACATAGGAAACGACACGCTCAAAGTACGGTTCGCCAACCACACTCCACGAATGGAGGCTTCCGACAATATGGATACCATCGGAAACGGAAAAGAAATCGCCTTCTTCCCCGGTGGTGATATAGAGGTAGAAATAGATATAAGTTTGAGCGGCGATCGATCCAAAGAGATAATCGACCTAATCAAAGGTATGAATGAATATTCATCGAGTGAAGTGAAAAAAGAGGTTTCCCGTCTTATAGATGGGGCAAAGACCGATCCTTTCCCCGATGTCGCCTCTCTACAACTAATAGAGGAGTTAAGCCATTATATAGGTACAGAAATGGCCGGCACTCTCAATACTCAAATAGCCGAATACTATAAATATCGTGTAAATGAAAACGTTTATAAACAAGAATCAAAGTCTCGTGATTCTAAATTAAAACAAAACAAATATGTTTTAGAACAATATAAGACCATCTTCCGTGATTTTGTACAGGAAAGCCCCAAGCTGATAAAAGCCGTCGGTGGAGGATATTGGTACAACGGAGCCACCGGCTCGATACGGATAGTACCACCTTTCCCGATAGATTATGGACTGCTTTCCGATAAGCTCATGTCCTCCCATTTCATACCCATTCCCGGTATAAATAAAAAAGAAGGTAAGCGGCAAATTGTTCAAGAATATGTCTATGAATGGTCGAGGAGGCTAACAGAATCGGGTATATTCTTGTCAGAAGAATATGTATCCGAAGGAGCCAAAATCACCGAAGCTCAACAGGAAATAGACAATATTCGGGAACAATACAATTTCTGGGTAAAAGCGAAATTAAATACAGGGACTAGTTCCGATATACGCTACCGTACAGCCGAGGACATGGAAGAAGTGAACCAACGGTTCAACGAGCAACTCGCTGAATTGACAGAGGAGAACGCCGACAGGATTATCATGTCATTGGGACGACCTTCCGAAATCCTTAGAAGTGTCGATATGCCGGACAGAGATATTCGTTTATACGGGAATAAGGTGATGAAAAAGTCGAAATCGCATGAATATTCCCCTCATGACTTGAAAGATTTGCCGAAGATGATTCAACACCCGATAGCCATTTTTAAAGGAAGCTATCCCGGCAGTTTCTCATTGTTGACAGAGATAGAACTGAATGGGAATAATGCGTTGGTGAGTATAGACATCAAAAAAGGAGAAGTTCAGGACATCAATCTGGTAACGTCCGTTTACGGCAAAAAGGGAGATAATGTGTTGTCGTGGATCGAGGAAGGCAAGATGCTATATACAGATAAAAAGAAAACCCTTGACTATATAAGCTCTTCCGCTCCAATTGCGGACGCTACATATAATCAAGGGAGAAGTAAAGCCCTTGACTATCTGTATTACCCCGCACCAATTGCGGAAACCCCCAGCAGTCAAGAACTTTCTACTGCCACAAATATAGTAGAAAACTTCGAGAATCCCAAACTTGCCGGGGAAAATTCCGATGGAACGATGAATACCCGCTTCCGTAGGGAAGCACCTGATGTTTCGAGCTATATCAAAATATCTATGGACAGGAAAGGAGTCGTCGATTTGTCTCAATTGTCTCCTGATCAATCACAAAGGATAAGAAAAAGTGCACCGGCAGCCTATGGAGCCGAAATATCGGGCGACATAGCCAGCTTCCCCGATTACCAAGAAGCAGAAAACTGTCTGACTTATATCTTCAACAACAACGACATAATTTCCGATGATATAAGAAACTCGATAGACAATGGAACTCTGCCGCAAGATATAGCTATGATATTCGATGCGGCTCTCCGCCGAGGAATGGCAAGACGTGTTTGGATTGATCGATACCAACCGTTGGAAGCTCTTCAAAAACTCATATCCTCTACGCTTGGAAAAGAAATATCCGAAAAAGAGAATGCATGGGAATACACCGGTTTTATGGATTCTAGGATAAAAGCCGAGGCAGACGAATACAATGCTGATTATTACCTTCCGCTTCTCGAATTGTATGAGAAGATAATACATGGGAAAAACGGTGTCGATGAAGATACCCTTGTCGACTATATGCTAATCAAACACGGCATAGAACGTAACCAAGTCATGAGGAGGGAAGCACTTGAAGAATGGGAAGAGTCCCACAAAGGAGTCGAAGATTATGACAAGAAAAGAACCGGTTACATACAGGAACTATCCACCAGAGACTATTCCGGTTATTTCGACCGGTTCAAGCAGGAATATGCCCAAAATTATAACACGGCAGAAGATTTTATATCCGAGGTCGAATCCTTGTTAGGCGAAGATACCGTTATTAACCTTTGGGAAAAAATCAAGAAAGCCACGAACAAAACGTTAGACATATCTGTAAAATCCGGACTAGTTTCAAAAGAAGATGCCGATACCTATAAGAAAAGGTTCCAGTTTTATGTCCCGCTCAGAGGATTCTCCGAAGAAACGATGGATCAGATGTACGACTCCAATATAAGAATCAATACCGGCTCAACAGTAAATAAACAAGCCAAAGGAAGAACAAGCAGAGCCGACAACCCGCTTGTATCTATCATGGCTATGGCAAATACCGAGATAGCGAGAGCCAACAAGAACAAAATGAAACAAAGGCTGCTTACCCTATTGGCCGGTAAAGACGTGCGCAATAAGTTCGGGTATTCTTATAAGGTCGAATACAAAGACGGGAAAGAGAAAATTCTCAAATACAAGCCCAAACAGTCCGACGAGATAAAAAAGATAACCACCATATCCAATATCTATCAGATAATACCCAAGTATGAAATCCTCGCATTGGACACCGACGGAAATCCTATTCTCGACGAACACGGCAACAAAACATGGGTGGAAACAGACGAAGTCCCCTCCGCTGAACAATTGGAAAGCGGAATGGCCAGATTCAGCAAGGCCTATCCCTCCAATCGTGGAACGGTTCACAAGACCCCCTCACAAATGGAAGAAAGCACGGTCGATGTATTCGTCGCAGGAAAGAAAGTATCCATACTGTTCACCAACCCGCTTGTCTCCAATTCAATAAACGGTAGGTTGAACCTCGATAAAAATGTGCCTCGTAAGATAGAAACACCCGACCAATGGTATAATATACCGGGGTGGCTCACTTACGGAGCTCGTCATTTGAACAGATTGGGAGCGAGAACTACCCGAGCCTTGTCACAATTCTATACCACCTATTCTCCGGCATTTTTCCTGTTTAGCAACTTTGCAAGGGATTTTAGTGGGGCGTTCGCTTACAACAGTGCCGAGAAATCGATCGCCGAAGCCCGACAGATCGCAGCACTTGCTCCCGATTCATTCGCTGCCATGCGGAGATATATTCGGGGAGAATCGAAAAACAAGAGATATACAATTGAAGAAATAGAAAGTTTCTTGGATCGTATGGGCAGAAAAGGTAAAATTTCCAAGTCCGACTACGATATAGCCGCTTATCTGTTTGTATCGAGAGGAGGAGAGACAGGATATATCAGTGCGAATACAGTTGAGGATTATCGTAAATCGATAGATAATGCGGTTAAGTACGGTACTGTCGATATGAATAAACAGGCAAAAGCGATCAAGAAAGGATATATGGCAGGAGTAAAAGCCATACAAGATACAGCCCGGCTTATGGAAAGCGTCACCCGTTTGAATCAATTTGTGGCCGCATTAAGGGAAGGAAAGACAATAGATGCGGCAATCACCGATGCCAAGAATGTTAGCACAAACTTCAACCGGCGGGGAAGCCACGAAGGAATACAATGGATATTTGATAATTACGCCTTCCTCAATGCCTCCCTGCAAGGGACAGACCGCCTGTACAGGGGAATCAAGAAATACAAGAAAGGCTTTTCCAAAGTTATAGGAACGATTATTTCCATCGGTTTCCTCGACTCCCTTCTTTGTGCGATTTTCTCGGGTGACGATGATCGTTGGGGAGACGCCTATCACGCACTTCCCGAAACAAAGCGATATAACAACTTGGTAATACCTGTCGGAGAAGGCAAATTCATATTCATACCGCTAGCTCAAAGTTTGCGAGGATTCCACGCATGGGGGATAATGCTGGCCGATATAATAACAGGTTACCATAAAAAACACCCATTAATCAGTGACCCCGTGAAACCCCTCGACTTTTTCGCCGTGATAGGGCAGGACATCGTGCCCATAACCTATGGAAGCTGGACTAATGCTGCACCCACATGGGCACAACCGATAGCGCACATCGCATTCAACGAGAACTTCATGGGACGACCTTTGTACAAAGAAACCCCATGGAATGAAAATCTTCCCGAATTTCGCAAAGCATACGGAAGTACTCCGAAAGGACTAGTCAAATGGAGCGAGTTTGTCAACGAAATGACAGGTGGGAACTATGCCGAAAAAGGCTGGCTCGAACAAATCCCCGTCTTGGAGAAACTCAACAATCCGGCAGTTCTTCAACAACTTTATCTCGGTTACGTTCCCGGACTCTTCCGAGTTCTCGGGCAAGCCTACAATGCCGTAGACGCTTTGGTGACAAAAACAAAAGGACGACCTACCGATTTCGATTTATCTGATGTGCCTATCATAGGTGCGGCTGTGGGGGAAGCGAACGACAGAATCCCCAAAGCAAAATTAAGAAGCAAATGGTATGAATTTGCAAATAAAGCAAGAGATTCGAAACGAGCTGATAGCGAATTGTTAAAGGAGTTGTTTATTGATGAGTTTATCGAGAACACGAGAGATTCCGATAAAGTATTGAACAAGAGTGTGTATGATGGACTTAATGTCCATATTAGAAACCTCATGAAGTTAGAAGGAATGGCTGAGACGTGGGAAGATGATCTAGTTTCTGGTGATTTACCAGCAGACGAAGCCATTCGGACAAGTGCCGAGATAGCATCGCTCCGAAATACAATAGACAATACATTATACGATATAATCAACGAATTAAAAATAGCGCAATGAAACTATACAGAAAATCACAACTCACAGACCGAGAGTCCTATCAAATCACAGATACGGTAAAGGCCAAAGAAGGGAAAGCCTTAGATGTATTATTCGAAGCCCAACAAGCATGGAGTTCATTATCGAATTTCAGAATGTATGCAGAGCGTTGCCGAAAATATACCTATGGCAATCAATGGGGTGATGTTATATATGATTCCGATAAAAGAAAATATGTAAGTGAGGAACAATATATTCGGGATCAAGGCAAAGTACCTTTAAAAAACAATATGATTCGCCAGCTCGTCAAAACTGTTGTAGGACAGTTCGGCAGTAATCAAACCGAGCCTGTATGTGTCGCCTCTGACCGTGACGACCAGAAACTGGGTGAGATGATGACTATCGTCATGCGGTATGCCTATTCATTAAATAAAATGTGGGAGGTCGACCGGCGTACATTCGAGAATTACGTCATATCTGGAATAGTCGCCCATAAATCATACTATGGGTGGAATGCCGCATTGAACAAGGAAGATGCCTTTGTCATGACCGTACCCGACAACCGCATATTCTTCGATACGAACATGAAAGACTTCCGCTATTGGGATTGTTCGATTATCGGAGAGATTCACGACATATCCATAGGAGACCTTTTGGCGAATTTTTCACATGGTTCTGTCGAAAGAGCGGAAGAACTACGGCAGATATACGTCTCAGCGACGAAAGACACACTCTCCAATTTCTATCAAGACCTCATGCCCGGCAGCGACGAGTCCCTGTCCTTCCTTGTACCACGAGACAATGGATTATGTAGAGTCATAGAAGTATGGAGGAAAGAATCGAAACTAAGAGTGAAATGCCACGATACACTGGAAGGAACATACTATAAAATAGATTATGAAGAATTACCCAATATTCAAAGGATAAACCAAGATCGAATCCTTCAAGGCATTTCGCAAGGAATACCGCAAGACGATATACCACTCATCGAGACCGAGAACTTCATCGACCGATATTGGTATGCCCGTTGGCTATCCCCCTATGGGGACGTCCTGCAAGAAATGGAAACACCCTATTGGCACAAGTCACACCCCTATACCATCAGCATATACCCGTTTAACGGAGGAATCGTACATAGCTTCGTCTCCGACGTCATAGACCAGCAGAGGTACATCAACCGTTTGATAACGATGGTAGATTTTATCATGGGAGCAAGTGCGAAAGGAGTATTGTTATTCCCCGAAGACCAAATTCCCGATGGCATGACAATCGAAGATATTGCCGACGAATGGACAAGATACAACGGAGTCATATTGTTCAAGCCAAAACCCAATGGAGCCCTCCCGCAGCAGATAAGCACCAATGCCACTAATGTGGGAGCATACGAAATGCTCAATCTCCAATTGCGGCTGCTTCAAGAAATCTCGGGAGTGCACGGCGCACTGCAAGGGAAAAGCCCGTCATCTAATACGGCAGCCTCTTTATATGCACAAGAAGCCCAAAATTCTGCGACCAATCTGGTCGACCTCATGGCATCGTTTACCGCTTTCCGGGAAGAACGCGACACCAAGCTCATGCAAGTCATACAACAATTCTATTCAGATAAGAGATATGTAAACATATCCGGTAATGAGTACAGCGAAGAAGCCAAATACTTCGATCCCGACAAAGTAAAGAATGTACATTTCGACCTCACTATTACCGAGTCCCAGTCTACACCCTCATTCCGTCAAGTAACCAACGATTTACTTCTGGAACTGTTCCGAGCCGGAGCCATAGATGTAAAACAGTTATTGGAAAACGGCGCATTCCCATTCTCCGATCGATTGCTTCAATCCATAAACAAGAAAGAGGAAGAAGCCATGCAACAATTAGCCGCCATGCAATCGGCACAACAAGCCGGGCAGGTTCCGGCAGGAAATGAACAGCAAGAGTTAGGGCAAATACAGCAACAAATAGATAACAATACAAATCCGTTGATGAACCAAATGATGGCGAGAGTTTAATAAGTATAATTATGGGGAGGAGACACCTTCACTCCATAATCATTTCGAATGACTACGAATTATTTCGAAGAGCAAAAATGCGATATTTTGTCAAATCTTTGTATATTAGAATGTTGTTAATTACGAAATAACTACGAATATGGACGAAAAAGCAAAAGGTACTCCAAGACGGACACAACGATATTCCCCGGAACTCATGCAAAGAGCATTATCACTTCTTGCGGCCGGTGAACGTCCGTCCTATATCAGCACCTTACTTGGGGTTCCTTTTTCGACCATCTCGACGTGGAAGAAAGGCAATCCTACACGTATTCAAAACTTGGCAAAAAAGCAAGAAGAACGTTATGAGATAGCTATTACCAATAACATTTGTGAGGGTAAGCTCGATAGGGAGAAAACAGCCGATACACTTCTTTCCGTCGCATTCAATCGGGCGGCAGAACTATTAGAAACAACAAGAGACTTAGACAAGGTAACCCGGTTTATAGAAACCATGTCAAAACTTAAAACCCCGGAAAATAATACGGCAAGTAACTTTGAGCAACTATACGTTAGTCTTACAAAATTAAGTCAAAACGTCAAGACAAAATATATCGATGTAGAGGAAGTAAAATAAATTTCAAATGAATATTCGGAAATGCAAATGATGAATAGGGAAATGCCGGGGTGAGAAGCTCCGGTATTCGTGTTTAATTCTATGTCAATCATTTTTGCGGAAAATCTTCCACAACTATACGAAAATAGTCTATATCGTATAAAATAATGAGGAAAATTTTCCACATCATTCGTTTTGTTAAATATTGATAAATCATAAAATATTCGTACTTCAATATTTTGTATATATAATATAATGAAGTATATTTGCCATGTAATCAAAACAAATAGTATTTTACAAGCCATTGTGGGAACGTAACTAATCAGAACAAACCAATTAACACATAATATATGGAAACAAAAAGAACAATGGTATTATCATTTCATGTTTGCCGAGGAGGCAGATTCTTTAACCCCGGCCACGTTGAATTTATCGGAGAAAAAACATTCTCAGATGTGTGTAGCATGTTGTCAGATCGCTTGTTTACGAAAGACAGGGACGAGCATGGGAGGTTCTGCAAGCCCTATATTGCAGACGAAGTGGGCACTGTCGTTAGTGAGGACGACGAAAACGGAAGAACAGGAGAGATAGACTTCGATGGTGATTATGACAGATATTATACTATCGAGATAGAGGATATAGACGACCTCAGCGACTCGGAATTGGAAGCCATAAGGGAGTATAAAGGGTATATAAGCGAGGATCTTGAACATCTTGTTAAAGTCGATGACGACGAGGAGGACGAAGAATGAAAAGGGAATTTCCATTATTCATTGTAGACCATAACCGGGCGCACAAGTTCGGAGAAGTCGACTTCATATACTGTTCCGACATAGACAATGGCTTTATAGCCAAAGTCGAGTATATTGACGGCATTATCGAGGAAGTCGGAGAGGATTACCGCATAGAGCCCGGATTGTCAGGATCTAATATTTCCGCAAAGATAAGCATTAAGCGTATTACAGGTAAAAATCCTGATAAGACTAAAATACGGGGCCTTTTAAAACAGGCTATGAAGTATTATACATCGCTATCGACATTCTCGGCAGACATCGGAAATATTACGGTTCGGCAAATGGTGTTGTTCATTGATACGCTGATTTTAGACGGTCGTAAGAATGCGATTGCAGCAGGTAGTGATTATAATTATAGGAATACGGTATTAACATCTATCGCATTTTTAGAAGCGATAAAGAAGGAATTAATAGGAGTATGACAATAGAAGATTTATCGAAACAAGTGCGTAAGATTCGCGAAGAAAAGGGACTGTCCCAATATAATATCTGGAAACAGGGTATGAACTTTGGAACAGTCATTGCCATTGAAAGTGGGAAGAATGTCAACTTGAAAAACTTCCTTAAATATTGTGAGATTGTAGGAATTGATGTAACTTTAAAAGAGAAAGAGTAAAATGTCAAAATCTTGAAAGTGAATTTTCAAACAATCCTAATTGTTGCTATATCGCAGCCACCCATTTAACTATTTTGGGTGGCTTTTTTATCTACTCCTATTATATTTCAATGTATAATAACAAGATAAATTACTTTCTTATAGATTGTTCCAGAAGCTCATAATCCTTTTCAACATCTTTATTTAGAATCTGTGCATATATCTGTGTTGTTTTAATATTGGTATGCCCGAGCATTTTACTAACATTAGGAAGTTTAGCCCCGTGACTAAGAGCATAAGTAGCGAAAGTATGTCGGGCGCAGTGTGAAGTGAGAGGAATACTTATATTAGCATAATCTGATACTAATTTCAACCGTAAATTATATTGTTGATTAGATATGACAGGTAAGACGAAATCGTACTTTTTTAAAATGTTTAATGCTGGTGATAATAAAACTATATAATATTCTTCTTCTGTTTTATGTCTAATATCCCGTAATATATATTTACCTTCAATTTCTTCGACGTTTTTGAAATTAAATTTAGCCAAATCTCCATATGATAAACCAGTAAAACATTGAAAAATGAAAAGGTCACGAACCCTTTGTATTGTATCTTGTGGTATATCACACTCCATTATTTTATTTAGTTCATCTTCGGAAAGGAACTTTCTCATTTTACTTTTCCCTCTATCTAATCTTAGATGTTGGTAAGGATCATTTTCACATAGTCCCATAGACATAGCCTGATGAATATATGTTTTCATTCTTTTATGATTAGAGAACACAGTAGTCTGCATGAGGCCTTCATCATGCAAGAATCCATCGAATTTTAAAATGTTTTCTTTTGTTAGGTCAGACATATGAGATATTAATCCAAATCTTTTGAGCCTATTTACAAATGTTCTTTGAGTTCTTCGAGTCTCTTCTCTAATATCTTTCCTTTCTTCGATACGCCTTTCTACGAAAGATATGAAACTTTGATTTTCGTCGTTGCCAATAAAATCAGAGAATCTACTTAGTTTGTCAAAATCAAAATATTCATTTTGTTTTATCAAAGAATTGGTCCATTCTCTATATTTTAACATCAAAGAATCAAGATAACTGTTCAGCTCCATAGAATCCCCGCAATTGATAACTCTATATTTATCGTCCCATTGATCTTTGTATAATTTAATCCCTGTATTTATCCATTTTCTTTTTCGATTAAAATACACCTCTAATTGGACAAGACCTTTCTTATCCTTAGTTGCCATTTTATAACGGTCAAATACATATCTAAATACCGGATAATTCATAAAGCTTGTAATAAATTGATTATTAGATTTTTTATTTGTATCACAAAAAAGATTTTTTGTGTGTCTATGTATCACTATCGTATCACAACTATGCAAAAATAGGAAAAAATTGGATATATTTTGCCATATAAAATGTGTTGTTCAGCAATAATTTAGGAGGGTTGACAAGCCTGTTTTATAACATAAGTGCTTGATTAATAGATATAAAAATAGGGATTAGCATTTTGCTAATCCCTTACTTTTTGTTGTCCGGGAAGGATT
>CDTY01044981.1_pt1 | contig 18540 bp, 17 predicted proteins | sample 557731 | NCBI WGS metagenome assembly CDTY01 (sample SAMEA3182101, study PRJEB8094) | gut metagenome | biome: human; feature: gut; material: Stool; isolation source: human stool | place: Canada | collected 2013-02-12
GAGCAGGCCACCAAGCTGGCCCGGGCCATGATCACCCGCTTCGGCATGACCCAGGAGTTTGACATGGTGGCTCTGGAGACCGTGCAAAACCAGTACCTGGGCGGCGACACCTCCCTGACCTGCTCCGCCGAGACGGCGGCCCGGGTGGACGAGCAGGTGGTGACCGTGGTGAAGGAGGCCCACCAGAAGGCCCTGAAGCTGCTGCAGGAAAACGAGGGCAAGCTGCGGGAGCTGGCGGAATATCTGCTGGAAAAGGAGACCATCACCGGCGAGGAGTTCATGAACATCCTCAACCGCAAGGCCTGATATTTCTTTCCCCCTGTAAGCCAAAAGCGCCCGGGGACCCAAATGGGTCACCGGGCGCTTTGTTTTCTTTTAGCCCCGTTCCCGCTTCAGGCGGCGGATATCCTCCCCGAAGAAGGCCAGGAGCTCATACTCCCCCTTGAGCCGGGAGACGATCTGGGGGGAATAGCGCTTTTCCAGGTCCGCCAGCAGCAGATTGGTGCTGATGACCGTGGGCTTGCCCGCCAGGAGCCGGCCGTTGATGAGCTCATAGAGGGCCGACTGGGTGAAGGCGGTGGTCAGCTCCGTGCCCAGGTCGTCCAAAATCATCAGGTCGCACCGCAGGCACCGGTCCACCGCCGCCTGGGCCTCCCCGTCCTCGTCCCGGTCAAACTTCCGGCTCTCGAACTGGGAAAAGACGTGGCCGGCGGTGTCGTAGACCACGGAAAAGCCCCGCTGGCTCACCTCCCGGGCGATGGCCGCCGACAAAAAGGTCTTGCCCAGGCCCGGTGCGCCGCTGAGCAGCAGATTGCCGCTGCCCTTGCCGAAGTGGGAGGCATAGTGGACGCAGGTTTCATACACCGCCTCCATATTCTCCCGGGGGGACAGGCCCCACTGGGGGTCCGGGGTCTGGGCGTACCAGTCCAGGGAAAAGGTGTCAAAGCTCTGGTTGCCCAGGTCCAGCATCTGGGACAGCTCCCGCAGCTGCTCCTTGGCGTAGTACCCCCGCAGGCACCGGCAAAGGGCCGAGCCGTTGTAGCCGCTGTCGCCGCAGATGGGGCACTTGGGCTTCTCCTCCAAAAAGTCCGCCGGGTAGCCGTGCTCCGTCAGCAACCGGCGTTTTTCCTCCTGGAGGCTCAGATTGCCGTCCCGGATGCGGCGGATGGCCGGGCCCGGGTCCGCCCCCCGGCGCAGGGCCGAGGACAGGATCTGGCTCATGGTGGAGCGCAGCTCCCGGTCGATCTCCCGGATGCGGGGCACCGCCTGGTACACCGCCTCCCGCCGCCGCTGGAAGTCCTGGGCCCGGGCGGCCTTGTCCGCCTCGAACCGGTCCAGGGCCCGGCGCAGGATCTTGCCGTCATAGCCCATCAGCTCTCACCTCCCCCTCTCTTTTTCATGTACCGGCGCATCTCGGCGATGCGGGGGTCCACCGAAGCGCCGCTCTCCGCTGCCGGGGCCTGAGGCGTGGCGCTCCGGTGCTCCGGCGCGCTGTCCCCACTCTCCACCTCTTCGGGGGTGTGGAGGCCCTTGCCGTGCCAGTTTTTCAAAATGCCGTTCAGATAGCCCCACTTGAGCTCGTGGCACCGGAGCATGGTCCGGTCGTAGGCCAGGGCCACTGTCTCCGGCGGAAAGCCCCAGTCCAGCCAGGTGAGGAGATACTTCTCCTCCGACGGGGCGGGGGCACGGTCCCCCAGCTGCAATGCGCGCATATACGCCGGCATCCGCTCCTGGCGCTGGGCGTACTGGCGCAGGTAGGCGGCAGCCCGCTCCTGGGTGTCCAGTCCCCGGCGGGCCCAGGCGTAGCCCTCCTTCTCGATCTGGCGCATGGTGGGCCGGCGGCCGGGGCCGTACTGGCGGGCGGTGCGCTGGGCACAGTGGCCCACCAGCAGGAAGATCACGTCCGGCGGCAGGCCCAGATAGTCGTAAAGGCCCAGCAGCATGGAAAGGTCCGGGGTGGACAGCCGCTTGCCCAGCTTCCGCTCCACCTCCGCCGTCAGCGCCCGGAAGATGCCGTCCTTTTCAAGGCACTCGGTGACGTCCTGGCGCTGGTAGGTGGGCGGCTCCTGGGAGGGCTGGGGCTCACGCTCCGGCTGGGCCGGGCCCAGCAGCTCCATCTGCCGGAGCTTGTCCTCCGCCGCGGCGGTGCGCTGGGCGTCCCAGTGGAGCTCCTGGGCCGCCTGGGCCGTGGAGATGGCCCCCCGGCGGCGCAGCAGGCAGATGTACAAAAGGGCCGCGTCCCCGTCCCCCTGCTCCAGCAGGCGGCGGGTCACAGGGCCGGACAGCGTGACGCCCTCGTCCTCCGGCAGACGCAAAAGGCAGCTTCCCATCTCCGCCGCCTCCTTTCTCGTTCGTTTTCCGGCCTCTTTGGGCAGAGGCCGGATTCTGTATTATTCTACACGATTGTGCCAAAAAGGACAACCCGCAATCTTTTCCCTCGGTTCCTTCGTCTTTCCTGCGGGGGGCAAAAAGAGACCACCCCAGTGCGGGATGGTCTCGCCGCTTCCCTTACCCTTGGAGGCAGGGCGGCCCATCAGAGGAAATAGTCGCCGCCCAGGAGAATCAGAAGGAAGAGGGGGCCCAGGAAAATCAGCACCCAGTTGCCCCGTCTCTCGATCTCCTGCTCATCCTCCGGCTGGTCCTCCCGGGGCCTGCCCCAGGTTTTGGCTGTCCACCAAAACCGCAGCACCGCCACAAGGATCAGGGCCAGGATGGCCAAACGGACGCCGTGCTCCTGGAAAAACGCCTGGATATCCATAGTCTCCTCCTTTTCCGCATCCCCGCCGGGGGCTTACAAAAGGAACCGGGCCGCCAGGGCCGCCACCGCGCACAAAAGCAAGATACCCAGCACCAGGCCGGTCCGGCGGCTGCCCAGGGGCACGCCGCCGTCAGAGGGGTCCTGGCGCTTTTTCTTCCGGCGGATGAGCCAGAAGTTGCACAAAAATCCCAGGAGAAAGACCGCCACGACCGCCACCAGCACCGCATCGTAGGCCTCCGGGTGGCGGTAAAAATAATAGCGCACTTCCGGTCTGGGGTTGAATAGCAGGCTCATGGACGATCCCTCCTCTATTCTTTTCCTGATTATACCACGCCGGCGCCGCTCGCTGCAATCCCAAAAGGCCCCTTTCCCTTTCGCCGGTTTCCTCCCCAGATTCCCAATTTACAGGGCAGAAATTTGTGGTATAATAGCTGCAAAGCAGCGATTATACATTTTAAGTCCTTTTTCCCGCCCCTGTGGAGAAAGGAAAAAGTTGACTGAAGATACCATTTCCGGCTTTGCCGTCACGGTATCCCGAAAAGCAGCATTTTACGCTCAGAGAAACAACGGGGCTCAGGCCCCGGCAGGAGGTAGCGCTATGGAAAATCGTGTGACCATCAACATCTGTGGGGAGGAATACACCTTCGTCGCCCAGGAGGCCCCCTCCTATATGCAGCGGGTGGGCACCTATGTGGACGAGAAGATGAACGAGGTGCTCCAAAACGCCCATGTGGGCCGGGTGGACGCCGCCGTCCTCACCGCCGTCAACATCACCGACGAGCTGTTCAAGGCCCGGGAGGATGCCGAGCATCTGCGGGGCCAGCTCAAGGGCTATGTGGAGGAGGCCAACCGGGCCAAGAATGAGGCCTCGGAGCTCAAGCGGGAGATCTTCCGCCTCCAGACCCAGCTCAGCAAGACCAGCCATGACAATCAAAACTAAGATGCCGGAGCTGCTGGCCCCCGCCGGGTCCCCGGAGGCCCTCCAGGCCGCGGTCCAGTCCGGGGCCGGAGCGGTATACCTGGGCTGCGGCTCCTTCAACGCCCGCCGGGGCGCCAAGAACTTCTCCCCGGAGGAATTTGCGGAGGCCATCCGGTACTGTCACGTCCGGGGCGTGAAGGTCTATCTGACCCTCAATACCCTGGTGACGGACCGGGAGCTGCCCGCCGCTCTGGAGACTGCCCGCCTGGCCTGCCGGGCGGGCACCGACGCCATTTTGGTCCAGGACTGGGGGCTTTTTACCGCGTTGCGTGCGGCGTTGCCGGACCAGCCCCTCCACGCCAGCACCCAGATGAGCCTTTTCACCTCCGGCGGCGCCCAGCTGGCCGCCCAGACCGGATGCACCCGGGTGGTGGTGGCCCGGGAGCTGTCAGGGGCCGAGGTGGCGGCCATCTGCCGGGCCTGCCCGGTGGAGGTGGAGACCTTCGTCCACGGAGCCCTTTGCATGGGCTACTCCGGCCAGTGCGCCATGAGCGCCGTGCTGGGAGGCCGCAGCGGCAACCGGGGCACCTGCGCCCAGCCCTGCCGATTGCCCTATCAGGTGGAATGGGAGGGCAGCGGCGCCGCCCCCACCGGCCACCCCTTGAGTTTGAAGGACAACTGCCTTGCCCCCCGGCTTCAGGAGATGGCCCGGGCAGGCGTGGCCTGCTTGAAGATCGAGGGCCGCATGAAGCGGCCGGAATATGTGGCGGTGGTCACGGGCATCTACGCCCGTCTGCTGCGGGAGAACCGGGGGCCCACGGCGGAGGAGATGGCCGATCTCACCGCCGCCTTTTCCCGCTCCGGCTTCACCGACGGCTACTGGCAGGGCAAGCGGGGCCCGGAGATGTTCGGCACCCGGCCGGAGAATGCCCCGGAGCCCCGGGAGCTCTTTGCCCGGGCCCGGAATGGCTACGACCACGGCGAACACGGAGAAAATCTGGTGGACTTCCACCTGGTGCTCCGCCGGGGCGCTGCCGCCTGCCTCACCGGCCGCTGCCGCCGCACCGACGGGGCCTGGTCTGAGGCCCTGGCCCAGGGCGCTGTGCCCGAGGAGGCCCGGAACCGGGCCGTCACGGCGGAGGAGCTCCGCGAGCGCCTGGGGAAAACCGGCGGCACCCCCTTTGCCTGCCATGACGCCCAGGTGGAGGTGGACGAGGGCCTGGCCTTCCCCGCCGCCGCTTTGAACGCATTGCGCCGCCAGGTGCTCGCTCAGCTGGAGGAGGAGCTCTCTACCCCCCTGCCCCGGCGGGAGCTGCCCGCCCCCAAGGCGGAGGACGTGGCAACCGACAGCGCCTGGAACCAGGCGCCGGGTCTCACCTGCTCCCTCTTCTGGGGCAGTCAACTGACGGAGGAGCTTCTGTCCCAGGGCCCGGAGCGGGTATACCTGCCCCTGGAGCGGCTGGAGGAGTTCCCCTGGCAATCCCACCTGGGCCGGACCCAGTTCTGGGCCGTAGTGCCCCGGGTGTGGCGGGACAAGGACGAGCCGGCGCTGCGGCGCCGTCTGGAGGAGGCCCGGGAGGCGGGCCTTTCCGGCGTCCTCATCGGCAACCTGGGCCACCTTTCCCTGGTGGAGGGGCTGGGACTGCCCCTGGCCGGAGACTACGGACTGAACCTTTTCAACTCCCTGTCCCTGAACTGGGCCAGGGACCAGGGCCTTTCCTCCGCCACCGTATCCTTTGAGCTGCGCCGGGCCCAGATCCGGGACCTGCGCAAGCCCCTTGCCGCCGAGGCCATCGTCTACGGACGGCTGCCCCTGCAGATCACCGAGAACTGTCCCGCGGGCAACGCCGGGGACTGCCGGGGAAAAAAACAGCTGTGCCGCCACGGGGCTTGCCTCAAGGACCGCACCGGCGCCCGCTTCCCCCTGCTGCCCGCCTTTGGGTGCCGCTGCGAGATCCAGAACAGCCGGCCCCTCTACCTGGCGGACCGGGAGGACTGGAAAAACCTGGGGCTCCGGTACGCCCGGCTCCGGTTCACCGACGAGTCTCCCCAGGCCTGCGCCGAGGTGTTCCGGGCCTACGCCCAGGGCGGCGGAGAGCCTCCGGAGCTCTTCACCCGCGGCCTCTTTGACAAGGGTGTGGAGTGAGTTTTGGCCCGATATTTGATTTCAAATGGTATAATATTCTTTTGATATTACTGATAGTTTAGGAGAAACCCATGGAAACCATACGCATCAAGTACTTTTCCGACGCCGTGCCGCCCCTGTGCCAGGTGGACGGCAAGTCCGACTGGATCGACCTGTACGCCGCCGAGACGGTGACGCTCCGGGCCGGGGAGTCGGCGCTGATCCCCCTGGGGGTGGCCATGGCCCTGCCGGAGGGGTACGAGGCCCATGTGGCCCCCCGCAGCTCCACCTTCAAGACCTACGGCCTTTTGCAGAGCAACGGCGTAGGCGTGGTGGACTGGTCCTACCGGGGGGACGAGGACCAGTGGAAGATGCCGGTATACGCCACCCGGGACGTGACCGTGGAGGCGGGCAGCCGCATCTGCCAGTTCCGCATCGTCCGCAACCAGCCCCCCATCTCCTTTCAGGTCTGCGAGCATCTGGACGGGCCCTCCCGTGGGGGCTTCGGCTCCACGGGCCGGTGAGACAAAAAAGAACGGAGGCGGTCCCTGAGGGACCGCCTCCGTTTTTTCTTTTATGGGGAAGGGCGGCAGGTCCCGGTGTGGGGACCTGCCGCCCAGGGGGGAGAGGATCTGCCGGGGCAGACCTGAAGAAATCAGACCAGAGTATCCAGCACGGACTTGAAGTCGGCGATGATGTCCTCGGGGTCCTCCAGGCCGATGCTGATGCGCACCAGGCCCTCGGAGATGCCGGAGGCCTTCAGCTCCTCAGAGCTGTAAGTGGAGTGGGTCATGGTGGCGGGGTGCTCCACCAGGGTCTCAGCGTCGCCCAGGGAGACGGCGATGGTGCACAGCTCCAGCTTGTTCAGGGCGGCGGCGGTGGCGGCGCGGTCGGCCTTGAGCTCAATGGAGATCATGCCGCCGGGCAGCTTCATCTGCTTCATGGCGATGTCGTGGCCGGGGAAGCTCTCCAGGCCGGGATAGTAGACCTTATCCACCGCCGGGTGAGAGGCGAAGAACTCGGCCACCTTCTGGGCGTTGGCGCAGTGGCGCTCCATGCGGATGTCCAGGGTCTTCATGCCCCGGGCCATCAGGAAGGCGTCAAAGGGGCTCATGACCGCGCCGGTCATGTCCTTGAGGCCGAACATACGGCAGGTGGTGATAAAGTCCTTCTTGCCCACCACCACGCCGGCAATGACGTCGCCGTGGCCGTTGAGGTACTTGGTAGCGCTGTGGACCACCACGTCGGCGCCCAGCTCCAGGGGACGCTGCAGATAGGGAGTGCAGAAGGTGTTGTCCACGATGACCTTGATGTCGGGGTTCTTGGCGTGGGCGATCTCAGCCACCGCGGCGATATCCACGATCTTCAGCGTGGGGTTGCAGGGAGTCTCCAGATAGACCACCTTGGTCTTGTCGTTCAAAGCGGCCTTCAGGGCCTCCAGATCGGTCATGTCGATAAAGTGGACCTTGACGCCGAACTTGCAGATGCCGTGGTTGAGCAGGGCGTAGGTGCAGCCGTAGAGGGTGTCGCAGGCCACGATCTCATCGCCGGCCTCCACACTGCTCCAGAAGGCGGTGGAGATGGCACCCATACCGGAGGCGGCGCACAGAGCGTCCTCGCCGCCCTCCAGCTCGGCCATCTTGGCCTCCACCTGGGCCACGGTGGGGTTGCCCAGACGGGTGTAGATGTAGCCGCTCTCCTGGCCGGCGAAGCGGGCGCCGCCCTGCTCCACCGTGTCAAACTCGAAGGTGGAGGTCTGATAGATGGGGGCGCACAGGGAGCCGGCGGCGTTCTTGACCTTTCCGGTGTGGATCTGGCGGGTGGCAAAGCCGTACTTCTTGTTGGGATTCATTAAGATACCTTCCTTTCCTTGACCGGTGGTCCGGCGGCGGAGCCCGGGGCTATCGAAATAGCCGCAGGCGCCTCCCCTCGGGCCCTGTTCCGTTTTCCTGCTGTCCTTTTCCGGGTTTCCCCAGAGGATTTACGTCATATGTACCAGTTTTATTCCGATTCTGTTTGAGTTTTTTGTAAACTCTTCTTAATTATCATAGCACATTTCCGCCTCGATGGTTAGCACAGGTTTTTTCTGGTTTGTTCACACTTTTTTTGATAACAGAATTGACACCCCCGGCCCGCCTATTCTATAATGAGGCCAGAAAACACGCTGGGGAAAGGAAGAGAAGGCAATGACGTTTCAGCAGCTGACCTATCTGGTGGAGGTATCTCGGTGCGGGTCCATCAACAAGGCGGCCCACAAGCTCTTTTTGTCCCAGTCGGGCATCTCCTCCTCCATCCGGGAGCTGGAAAACGAGCTGGGCATCTGCTTTTTCCGCCGCAGCAACCGGGGCGTGGAGTTCACCCCCGAGGGCAAGGAATTCCTCAGCTACGCCGTGTCCCTTTTGGAGCAAAAGCAGCGCATCGAGAGCCTGTACAGCGACCACGGGGCCATCGCCCCCGCCCGCTTTTCCGTGTCCACCCAGCGCTATCCCTTTACGGAGGACGCCTTTTTGCGCATGGTCCAGCAGACCTGCGACGAGGACACCTTCCGCTTCTCCATCAAGGAGGCGGGGATGGACATGGTGATCCAGGATGTGTACGAGCACCAGGTGGACCTGGGGGTCATCTTCCTCACCGACCTGACGGAAAAGATCATCCGCCGGATGCTGGACGCCCACGAGGTGGAGTTCCACCAGCTGGCCTCCGTGCCCCCCTGCCTCTACGTCCGCAAAGGGCATCCCCTGACGAGCCTGGAGACGGTGACGGTGGCGGATCTGGCAGGCTTCCCCTATCTGTCCTTTGAGCATGACCAGGGGGCAGCGGTGGATTTCTCGGAGGAATACCAGCTCTGGTCCTTCAAAAAGCCCGCCCGGTGCATCAGTGTCAACAACCGCACCACCGCCATGAACCTGCTGGCCGCCACCGACGCCTTCACCACCGGCAGCGGCCTTCTGGTGCGGGGTCTGGCGGACCCCCGGGTGGTGACGGTGCCCCTGGCGGGCCAGGGGGCCATCCGCCTGGGCTGGATCCAGGCCAAGGACACCCGTCTGACGCCCCAGGCGGAGTACTTTGTGGCCCTGCTGGAGCAGTCGGTGGAGGACTCCATCGCCTACACCCGGGAGCTACACCGTTCTCTCCAGGCGGACCCGTCCTGAGTATTTACAAATCCGCATTGATTTCCCATGGCGCGCTGTGGTAAAATAGCGGGAAGTGGCTGTCTCCCTGGGGTTTTGCGTCTTTTTTGCCGGGAAACCGGGCATAATCCAGCGGCGGCACCGTATGATGAAGGAGCACCTCCCACGGGGAGCGGAGCCCTTCTCACCTATTACTATTTCAGAGAGCGAGGCGCTGCCCCATGGCCCGCATCATTTTGGGTTCCGGTTCCCCCCGCCGTCAGGAGCTGCTGCGGCGGATCGGGATCGAAGATTTTATCGTCCGGGTGCCGGACGTGGAGGAGTGGTATCCGCCGGAGCTTAGTCCGGCGGAGATCGTCCGCTATATCTCCCGGGAGAAGGCGGACGCCGTCCCCTGCGACCCCGGCGACATCGTCATCACCGCCGACACCATGGTCTTTCTGGACACCCGCCGCCTGGGCAAGCCCCGGGACGAGGCGGACGCTTTGGAGATGCTCACCGCCCTCCAGGGCCGGCACCACACCGTGTGCACCGGCGTCACCGTCCGCTCCGGCGGCGAGAGCCTGACGGAGGCGGAGGAGACGGAGGTCATCTTCCGCAGCGCAACTGAGGCGGAGCTCCGGGCCTATATCCGCACCGGCGAGCCCATGGACAAGGCCGGCGCCTACGGCGTCCAGGGCCTGGGTGCCCTTTTGGTGGAGGGCATCCGAGGCGACTACTACAACGTCATGGGCCTGCCCCTGGTCCGGCTGAGCCGGATGCTGGCCCATTTCGGCGTGCACCTGCTGGCCTGAGGCCACAGGGAACAAAAGGAGACATTCCCTTGAAAGATTTTCTGAAACGAAACGGACTGTGGGTGCTCTTTGCCGTGGCCGTCATCGCCGTATCCCTGGCGGTCATGTCCTTTTTCACCACCACGTCCTCTCCCCTGGCCAACGCGGCCCAGGTCATCACCTCCCCCTTCCGCACCGCCTTCACCGCCGTGGCCGACTGGTTCAACGACAAGCAGGCCTACTACGCCGACTACAAGGCCCTGGAGGAGGAGAACCAGGAGCTCAAGGACCAGATCGCCAAGATGGAGCGCTCCGTGCGCCAGGCGGAGGCCGACAGCGCGGAAAATGAGCGCCTGCGGGAGCTTTTGAATCTGCGGCCCCAGGAGGAGAAGTGGGAGCTGGAGTCCGCCACCATTCTCGAGCGCAGCTCCTCCAACTGGACCCGGTCCTTCACCCTCAGCAAGGGCACCGACTGCGGCATCTCCGTTTACGACGCGGTCATCACCTCGGAGGGCTTCCTGGTGGGCACCGTGTCGGAGGTGGGCACCAACTGGTGCACCGTGCTGTGCATCACCGACACCGACACCTCCCTGGGCGCTCTGGTGTTCCGCACCGACGAGATCGGCGTGGCCGAGGGCGACTTCCAGCTCATGGACCAGAGCAAGCTCAAGCTCAGCTACCTCTCCCCTGACGCCCAGCTGCTCAACGGCGATTTGATCGTCACCTCCGGCCTGGGCGGCTTCCTGCCCTCGGGCCTGGTCATCGGCTCCGTGGAGGAGGTCAAGCTGGACGACTCCGGCTCCACCCAGTATGCGGTGCTCCAGCCCTCGGCGGATTTTGACGCCCTGACGGAGGTGTTCGTCATCAAGGACTTCACGGTGGTGGAGTGATCCCCTGCCGTTCATCATCTCACTGAGGAGGTGCGCACCGCTTGCTGGTCCGCAATGAAACGATCTTCAAATGGTCCCTCTACGGCGCTGCCACCCTGGTCCTTTTCCTGCTCCAGGGCCTGGTGCTCCAGCGGATCGAGCTGTGGGGGGTGTTCCCCTTCCTCTTCCCCGTGGAGGTGGCCATCCTGGCCTCCTACGAGGGGCCTCTGCCGGGCACCGTGTTCGGCCTGGTGATGGGGGTGTGCTGCGACCTGACGGTCACCGCCGCCATCCCCTGCTTTTACACCCTCATCTTCCCCGTGGTGGGTCTGGCCGCCGCCGGCATCGCCGGCAGCGTCATCTCCGCCGGGCCCGTGTGCTCCCTGGCCTGTTCCGCCGCCGGCTTTCTGGTGACGGACCTGTTCTACGCCCTGATCCTCTGGAGCCAGGGCCAGGATGCCTGGGCCGCTGTGGGGTATCTGACCCTGCGGGAGACCTGCGTGGGCCTTCTGTTTTCCCCGCTGGTGTTCCTGCTCTACTCCGCCGTGTACCGCAAGTGTCACGTAGACGACTAGCTTTTCCCCTCTCCTGAGAAAGGACACACTATGGATTTCAACGAACTGCGCAATGAAAGTGAAAAAAAGCACACCCTCCTGCGGGTCAACCTGATTGGGGGCTTTCTGGGGGTGTGCCTGCTGATCTTCGCCGGGCTCCTTTTTTACACCCAGAAGATCAACGGCGCCGAATACCTGTCCCAGTCCGTGCGGACCATCACCCGCAGCGAGAAGGTGGAGGCCTCCCGGGGCATCATCACCGACCGCAACGGCAAGGTGCTGGTGTCCAACCGGCAGACCTACACCCTGACCTTTGACGCCTCCCTCCTCTCCGCCAAGGACGACCAGAACAGCTGCATCCTGCGGCTTTTGCAGCTGTGCCAGCAGCAGGGCGTCACCTGGGATGACAATCTGCCCATCTCCTCTGCCGCTCCCTTCACCTATGAGCTGGACGGCATCAGCGACACCATGGGCAAGCGCTTCCTCCTCTTCCTGCAGGAGACCAAACAGGACGGCGAAGCCCTGGTGCCCAAGAGCTGGGAGCTGGAGGACCTGACCGTCGAAAATCTGGAGGCTTGGGGCCTCACCGCCGGGAAGCTGGTGGAGCTGCTGCGGGATGAGGACCACTATGCCCTGGATGCCTCCCTGACCGACAACGAGGCCCGCATGGTCATCGGCGTGCGCTATGAGTTGGAGCTGCGGAAAAAGGAGATCACCAACACCTCCTATATCATCGCCGAGGACATCACCACGGAGATGATCTCCATGCTCTCCGACGGCGATTACGCCGGCGCCAAGGTCAGCACCTCCAACGTACGGGAGTACAACACCGACTACGCCGCCCATATCCTGGGCTATGTCCTGCGGCTGGATGCGGAGGACTACAAGGAGCTCAAGGACCAGGGCTACGACATGGACGACTGGGTGGGCAAGGCCGGCGTAGAGCAGGCCTTTGAGTCCTACCTCAAGGGCACCGACGGCGTCCGCACCATCTTCACCAACGCCGATGGCAAGGTCACCAGCGAGATCTACTCCACGGACCCTCAGCCGGGCAACACCGTGGCGCTGACCATCGACATCGACTTCCAGCAGTCCGTGGAGGAGGCCCTGGCGGCCACCGTGTCCTCCATGAACCGGGAGGACGGCCACTACACCCGGGGCGCCGCAGCAGCAGCGGTGGAGATCGGCACCGGCGACATTCTGGCCCTGGCCTCCTACCCCACCTACAACCTGGAGACCTTCCGCCAGGAGATCAGTGAACTCTCCACCGACGAGAGCAAGCCCATGTGGAACCGGGCCACCAGCGGCACCTATCCCCCCGGCTCCACCCTCAAGCCTGCCACCGCCATCGCCGCCCTCCAGGAGGGCAAGGTGGGCCTGCGGGAGACCCTCTACTGCGACGGCCACTGGGAGTATCCCAACTCCATCTACGGCACCTACTGCTGGCGTCACAGCGGCTGCGGCCTTTTGACCATCACCAGCGCCATCCGGGAGTCCTGCACCTTCTTCTTTGCCGACATGGGCTACCGCCTGGGCATGGATAAGCTGCGGGAGTACTTCTCCGCCTTCGGCCTGGGCCAGTCCACCGGCATCGAGATCTCCGAGAGCACCGGCCGCCTGCCGGAGAACCCTGAGGGCGAGGACCAGGCCCCCTGGGCCGGCTACGGCCAGTCCAACCAGCTCTACACCCCGCTGCAGCTGGCCAACTATATCGCCACGCTGGTGGACGGCGGCACCCGGTACCCTGCCCACCTGCTCAAGTCCGTCAAGACCTACGACAACTCCCAGGTGATCTATTCCGAGGAGGAGCAGGAGCCCCTGAGCACCCTGGACATCGACCAGGATAATCTGGACGCGGTGCTGGAGGGCATGCGGGAGCTGGCGGCAGAGGGCAGCGTGTCCAGCTACTTCAAAAACTGCGTGGTCACCGCCGGCGCCAAGACCGGCACTGCCCAGCTGGGCAGCGGCATCACCAACAACGGCGTGTTCGTGTGCTTCGCCCCCTTTGAGGACCCCCAGATCGCCCTGGCCGTGGTCATCGAGCAGGGCGGCTCCGGCGCGGCTTTGGCCTCCACCGCCGTGAAGATCCTCAACGCCTACTTCACCGAGGACGAGATTGGCACCGTCACCCTGGGCGAGGGCCAGCTGCTCCAGTAAGACTCTACCCTTCCGCCCGCCCTTCCGGCGGGCGGTTTTTCCTCCCCCTTGCTGCTTATCCTTGATCAGGAAAGGAACCCTTTGGTATGTATGATTTGCCTGTCTTTGACCCTCGCAACAGCGAGTGCAAATTCCCCTTCGGCGCGGCGGAGTGCGGAGAGACAGTGTCCCTGACCCTCCGGCCCTCTCTCTCGGAGGGCTTCGTCCGCTGCCTGCTGGTGCTCTACCACGACTTTTCCGGCCAGCGGGAGGAGTTGGAGCTCTCCCGGCAGTCCAACCGCCGGGGCCGCACCGTGTTCACTCTCTCCTTCTCCGCCCCTCAGGAGCCGGACCTGATCTGGTACCACTTCCTCTTTTACCGCTCCGACGGCACCTGCGCACTGCTGGACCGCAGCGGCTGGCATCAGGCGGAAGAGCAGCCCGTGAGCTGGCAGCTGACGGTCTACGATGCCTCCCATCCCACCCCTGAGTGGTTTGGGGCCGGTATCACATACCAGATTTTTCCAGACCGTTTCTGCCGCCTGTCCGTCCCCGACCCCCAGGGGATGGTGGGGGACCGGGTGGTGCACCAGGACTGGGGCGAGGGCCCGGAGTGGCGGCCCGACGAGCACGGGGAGGTCCGCAATCGGGACTTCTTCGGCGGGTCCCTGGCGGGTATCACCTCTCGGCTTGACTATCTCCGGTCCCTGTCGGTGACCACGCTGTACCTGTGCCCCATCTTCCTCTCCGCCTCCAACCACCGCTACAACACCGCCGACTACCTCCAGATCGACCCCATGCTGGGCACAGAGGAGGACTTTCGGACGCTGTGCCGGGAAGCGGAAAAGCGGGGCATGCGGGTGATCTTGGACGGCGTATTCAACCACACCGGCTCCGACAGCGTATATTTCAACGCAGCCGGGAGTTTCTCCACTTTGGGCGCCGCCCAGAGCCAGGACTCCCCCTACTACACCTGGTACCACTTCACCCACTGGCCGGACCAGTACGACGCCTGGTGGGGCATCACCACCCTGCCGGCCGTCAATGAGTCGGACCCCAGCTATGGGGACTTCATCATCGACAGCCCCGACTCCGTCATCCGCCACTGGCTTCACTGCGGCGCCTCCGGCTGGCGGCTGGACGTGGCCGACGAGCTGCCTGACGAGTTCATCGCCCGCATCCGCACCGCCTGCGAGGAGACCAAGGCCGACAGCATCCTCATCGGCGAGGTGTGGGAGGACGGCTCCAACAAGATCGCCTACTCCCGGCGACGGAAATACCTCCTGGGCCACGAGACCCACGGGCTCATGAACTACCCCTTCCGCAACGCGGTGCTGGCCTTCCTTCGGGGCGGCGACGCCGCCGACTTCCGGGAGACCATGGAGACCATTCGGGAGAACTACCCCCCTGCCGCCTTCTACTCCCTGATGAACTTCCTGGGCACCCACGACACCGGCCGCATCCTCACCGTGCTGGGGGCAGAGACGGTACCGGAGGACAAGGAGGCCCGATCCACCTATCGCCTGAGCGACGCCGAGCGCCAGCGGGGCACGGCGCTGCTGCGTCTGGCCACGCTGCTGCTCTACACCTTCCCCGGCTCCCCCACCATCTTCTACGGCGACGAGGCGGGCATGGAGGGCTTCGAGGACCCCTTCAACCGCCGGACCTTCCCCTGGGGCCGGGAGGACCGGACCCTCACCGAGTGGTATCGGCTCCTGGGCCGCCTCCGGCAGGAGCGCCCCTCCCTGCTGTGGGGCGACATCGAATATCTCCGGGCCCAGGGCCACTGTCTGGTCTGGGCCCGGCAGGGCACCGGAGAGCTGACCGTCACCGCCGTCAACGCCGGAGATGAGCCTGTTGCTCTGGAGCTGCCCTGGGAGGGGGCGGTGGCCGAGGACCTGCTCACCGGCCAGCGGTTTTTGAACCAGGACGGCAAGGTGTCCCTGGTGCTGCCGCCCCTGGACGGGGTGCTGCTGGGCTGAGCTCTTCACAACCGACAACGCGGGATGTTTCACGTGAAACATCCCGCGTTTTTTTGTTTTTTCCCTTTTGTTTCACGTGAAACATTCCTGACAACTTTTCTCCCCTATTTTTGGCGGGTATTGTCGTCCCAGGCTGTTGAAATCCCATATTCCATTTGCTATAATTGTAACGATGCAATCCACCAGCATATTTTTGCTGGACCCCAATGCATGGAGAGGTGTATTTGTGGCTAAAATCATAGCAATCGTCAATCAGAAGGGCGGCGTAGGCAAGACCACCACCTGCGTGAATCTCACCGCCGCTCTCCACGAGGCCGGGCAGCGGGTGCTGCTGTGCGACTTCGACCCCCAGGCAAACGCCACCTCCGGCATGGGCGTGGACAAGTCCGTATCCCAGGGCGTCTATCAGGCCCTCATCGGCGAGGCGGAGCCCCGGGACGCGGTGGTCACCACCCGATACGGAGACGTGCTGCCCTCCAACAAGGCCCTGGCCGGCGCGGGCATCGAGCTCATCGGCATGGAATCCCGGGAGATCCTGCTCAAGCGGGTGCTGGACCAGCTCTCCCCCGACTATGACTTCATCTTCATCGACTGCCCCCCTTCCCTGGAGCTGCTGACCCTCAATGCCCTGTGCGCCGCTCAGACGGTGCTGGTGCCGGTGCAGGGAGAGTACTTCGCCCTGGAGGGGCTCAGCGACCTGATGAACACCATCCGCATCGTCCGCCGCTCCCTGAATCCCCGGCTGGAGCTGGAGGGCGTGCTGCTGACCATGTTCGACGGCCGGACCAATCTGGCGCTGCAGGTGGCGGAGGAGGTCAAGCGCTTCTTCCCCGGCCGGGTCTACGCCACCGTCATCCCCCGGAACGTGCGCCTCAGTGAGGCTCCCAGTCACGGCAAGCCCATCACCTCCTACGACCGCACCTCCCGGGGCGCCGAGGCCTACACGGCCCTGGCGGCGGAATTTCTCAAGAAGCAGGGCGTCCGCTCTGCTTAAACGCATTACCCTTTTGGAAAGGAGACTCTTTTCATGGCATCCAAGCAATCCAAGGGCCTGGGCCGGGGCCTCAGCGCCCTGCTGGGCGAGGAAGCGCTGAAGCCCGAAAGCGACGGGAGCCTGTATCTGCCCATCTCACAAGTGGAAAGCTGCTCCTCCCAGCCCCGAAAGGCCTTTGACGAGGACAGTCTCAACGACCTGGCCGACTCCATCCGCCAGCACGGCATCATCCAGCCCCTGACGGTCCGTCGGCTCCAATCCGGCTACTACCAGATCATCGCCGGCGAGCGCCGCTGGCGAGCGGCCCGCATTGCGGGCCTCACCGAGGTGCCGGCCATCGTCATCGAGGCCGACGACCGGAAGGCCGCCGAACTGGCGATGATCGAGAACCTCCAGCGGGAGGACCTGAACCCCATGGAGGAGGCCGCCGGGTTCCAATCCCTGATCCAGACCCATCACATGACCCAGGAGGAGGCCGCCCAGCGGGTGGGCAAGTCCCGCAGCGCCGTGACCAACTCCCTGCGCCTGCTGTCCCTCTCCCCTGCCGCCGCCGAGCTGGTGCGCCAGGGCAAGCTCTCCAGCGGTCACGCCCGGGCCCTGCTGGGCCTCAGCGGCCAGGCCCAGGAGAAGGCCGCCGCGCTGGTGGTGGAGGGCGATCTGTCCGTCCGCCAGACGGAACACCTGGTGAAAAAGCTCACCGAGGAGAAAAAGGAAGCCCCTGCGCCCAAAACCGGCGTCACCGTCAACTACACCGAGGAGGCCCAGAAGGAGCTCTCCTCCCGGCTGGGACGGGGCTGCCGCATCGTCAACGGCAGAAAAAAGGGCCGCATCGAGCTGGAATACTACGGTCTGGATGATCTGAACGACCTGCTGGAGGCCCTGGCCACCCTGAAAACCAGAAAGGAACCCCAAGACCTATGAAATTTGAAAAGCGCAGCGAAGGCGGCGGCGCCGAGGAAGTCCCTCAGGAGTCCCGCGCCGGCAAGCAAAAGCCGGTTTTCATCTATATCCTTATCCTCTTTACGGTGGCCTTCGTGCTGATCCTCCTCTCCTTTGTCATGCACCAGCGCAGCAATCAGCAGGTGCTGGGCGAGCTGAAGGACAACGTCAACGCCCTGGAGGAGCTCCAGGACACCATGGATGAGAACCTGGAGCTGAAAAAGGAGCTCAGCGACACCCAGGAGGAGGCCCAAAAGCTCCAGGAGCAGCTGGACGAAAGCGAGGACCAGGCCCAGACCCTGGACCAGCAGTCCCAGGCCCTCCTTCTCCTCTATCAGCTGCAGCAGGAGTACGCCTCCCAGGACCTGGAGGCCTGCGAAAAGACCCTCCAGAAGCTGGACGGCGACCTGGCGGCAGCCCTGCCCGGCGACGACCTGAGCTATAACGTGGTCTCCCCCGCCCGCCGCTATCAGCAGATCAAGGAGGCCGTGGAGGCCCAGCTGAGTGACAGCAATTCTTAATTTGTACCCATTGTTTCACGTGAAACATGAGAGATAGTTCCCCGCGAAATCTAAAACTAACGATGAGGTGAACACCATGCTGGATATTAAATTTGTCCGCGAAAACCCCGATGTGGTGAAAGAAAACATCAAGAAGAAGTTCCAGGACGAGAAGCTGCCCCTGGTGGACGAGGTCATCGCTCTGGACAGCGAGTACCGTGCCGCTGTCACCGAGGCCAGCGACCTCCGTGCCGCCCGCAACACCCTGTCCAAGCAGGTGGGCGTTCTGATGGGCCAGGCCAAGAAGGACCCCTCCAAGCTCCAGGAGGCCGAGGCCGTCAAGGCCCAGGTCACCGCCAACGCCGACCGGCTCAAGGAGCTGGAGGCCAAGGAGGAGGAGCTCCAGAAGGAGATCCACAAGCGCATGCTGGTGATCCCTCAGATCATCGACGACTCCGTGCCTCTGGGTCCCGACGACTCCTGCAACGTGGAGGTCCAGCGCTTCGGTGAGCCCAAGGTGCCCGACTACCCCATCCCCTACCATGTGGACCTGATGGAGTCCTTCGACGGCATCGATCTGGACGCCGCCGGCCGCGTCTCCGGCAACGGCTTCTACTATCTGCTGGGCGACATCGCCCGTCTCCACGAGGCGGTGCTGGCCTACGGCCGTGACTTCATGATCAGCAAGGGCTTCACCTACTGCATCCCCCCCTTCATGATCCACGGCAACGTGGTGGAGGGCGTCATGTCCCAGACCGATATGGACGGCATGATGTACAAGATCGAGGGCGAGGACCTGTACCTCATCGGCACCTCCGAGCACTCCATGATCGGCCGCTTCATCGACCAGATCATCCCCG
>CDTY01048823.1_pt1 | contig 18488 bp, 18 predicted proteins | sample 557731 | NCBI WGS metagenome assembly CDTY01 (sample SAMEA3182101, study PRJEB8094) | gut metagenome | biome: human; feature: gut; material: Stool; isolation source: human stool | place: Canada | collected 2013-02-12
CTTTCCGTAGTACTTGTCTTTGGCCATCTTCTCTTTCACGCAACCTTTCTTGCTAGACTCAGCGGCAAGCGCCGCAAACGCACAGTCCGCGTCCGTCCCAGGCACGGTCTGTCTGCGATACGCACGGAGTTGTTGTTAGTTTTCCGGCATCTTCCTCTTGCTTTCCCCTGGCAAATGTGCTATCTTAAACAGGTAAAAGCTAAAAGGGAGAGAATCCGGTTCTAAACATAAGCGCTTTATGTTACCATGAATTTCTCCTTTTGTCAAGTGTTTTTCGTCGCGGTCTGATTTTTCAGACCGTTTTTTCTTTTTTTCCACCCTTTTCTCTGGAAAACGCCCGTCTATTTGCCCCTCTTTCCGGATTTTTCGGAGCTATGCACCGGTTTGCGTGCACTTTTTCGGCGAAAACTTGCTACCATCCAATACATATTGGGCACACGTCCGGGCAAACTGTCTAAACAGGCGGTTATACACAAGTCTGGACCGCCGTTTTTCGGATACAGGTGGGAACAGGGTATGGATTTCAGCTATGACAAGCAGATGGGAAGCCGCATTCGGCTTTTGCGGGAGGCCCGGCATCTGACACAGGAGCAGCTGGCCGCCAAACTGCAAGTCCGGGGCTGCGACATCACCCGCAGCGCCCTGGCCAAGATCGAGGTGGGCCAGCGGCATCTGTATGCCAGGGAGATCAAACTTCTGCACGAGATTTTGCAGGTCCCCTACGACCAGCTTTTCGTTTAGGTCATCTGCAGGCAATCAAAATTCTCAAAATTCGGCGTTGGCCGCAAACATCCTCGTCTGTCTTTTGGGCAGACGAGGATGTTCAATTTTCTGGAAAATTTTTCTTGCAAGCTGCGTCCTCATCCGCTACAACAAAAGCGGTATTTTTATCAATTATTTTTTGATTTGTAACCTCCAGTCGCAGAGGATGCTGCCGTTCCCCTACTTTTCTGTCCCGGGGCATCCATCCCAATCAAAAGAAATGAGGAATCTGTATGAAAAAGCGATCGCTCGCACTTGTCCTGTTCCTGGCGCTGTGCCTGACGCTGGCCGTTCCGGCTGCGGCAGCTCCGGCAAATGATTATGCTCCCTATACCTTCAAGGACCAGCTCGGCGATCCCGTCTTCTGCAGTGCGGCAAGAGCCGAAAAGAAATCCGTGCAGATCCGGACCAAAGAGACCTTGATCGGCGGAGCGATCGAATTCACTCCTTACCGGGAAGAGGCGGTCACCCTGGTGACACTCAAGCCCGGCAGCAGCGTGACGGTCTCTCTGTCCCCCTCCGCAGATGCGGGCATGGACTGTGCCGCGGCCGTCGTCCCCAGTGGCAAAGACCAGTTCGTACGCCTCTATGAGGACACCTCCATCTATTGGCTGGACAATGCGTCCCTCCAGCGGGATCTAAAAAACGGCGGTGTGCTGGTCACCGGGGAGGACACGGACTATCTGCTGATCTATGAGGATGTCCTCTCCCCTGCCGTCTCCTTTGCAGATGTGCCGGATACCTCCTTTTGCGCCGACGCGGTCAAGTGGGCCGTGCAGCGGGGGATCACCACCGGCACCACTTCCTCCACCTTTTCCCCCAACACCACCTGCACCGTGGCGCAGATCACCACGTTTCTCTACCGGGCATACGGTTCCCCGGAGGCAGCTCCCGGCGGATTCTATGACGATGTAAGACCTACGGATTGGTATGTGGACGCCGCCAACTGGGCCTATGCCGCCGGTCTCTCTGTGGGGCACTTCGGTGGGAATGATCCGTGCACCCGGGCCATGGCGGTGACCTATCTGTGGCTCCTGGCCGGAAGTCCCGATGCCGGAGACAGCGGCTTTTCCGACGTGCCGGCGGGCACGTTCTATTCCAAGGCGGTGGCCTGGGCCGTCAAAAGCGGCATCACCAGCGGCACAGGCGGCGGAAAATTCTCTCCCGATACGGTCTGCACCCGCGGGCAGATCGTGACGTTCCTGTATCGCTTTGCGGTGTGATCCAAAGGCTAAAAAATCTCCTCTTTGCACCACGCAAAGAGGAGATTTTTATTTTCTGTGCTACGAAAATACGAAAAAAAGAGTGCCGGGGCGGCATCAAAATACCGCCCCGGCACAGAGCAAGATAGAGGGTGAGATCGCCTTCTCAGGCAGCCTTGATGGGCTCCGGTACCAGTCCGCAGAACACCTGCTCGGTCATCCGCAGGATGTACTCCACATCCGTCCGGACGCTGCGGTCCGTGTCCATGTAAGAGGCGTGGGCCTCCCGGACAGCGGCAAACACCGCCTCTCTGGCGTGCTGTCTGCGCTCCCGCTCTCCCCAGGCCAGGGCCAAGCTGGTCTTGAAGCAGCGCTGGAGCCGAGCCTCGTAGCACCGGTGCTCATGGATGTTCTCCCGGAACGTCTCGTTGTGGGCGTAGGTAAAGGCGTCGGAGGTATAGTGGATCAGCTTACCCAGTCGGTAGTAATCCAGCATCCCCCATCGCTCCCGGCGGGACAGCGAGGCGCTCAGCCGTGCCATCAGCCGCTCCGCGTTGCGGTAGTTGTGACCACGCAGCCACTGGATGGTGCGGGACCCTTTCAGATAGGTGAAGGGATTGCTGTCCGGCTCCGTACAGCCGAACAAAAAGGCCTTGCGGTGGCGATAAGCCGGCGCGACCTGAAGCTGCTGCATCAAATAGTGACCCAGGATCTTGTGACTCTCTCGTTTCATGCTTCTCCTCCCGGTTCAGAATTAGAGGGCCCTTTTGGCCCGAGCGGAATCAGAATAGCACGGATGTCGCGCGAAAAAGTGAATAATTTGTGAACGAGATCTTAAAAATCCTTTATTTTTCAAACATTTCACCTGCTGTTGTCCGGGGATTTGCATTCCCGGGAAAAACGCGGTATACTGGCGAAAACGCTTGAAAAAAGGAGCCTGCCGCCATGCACATTCCCTCCTCCCCCACCCAGGACCTGTCGGTCCTGACCTTCGCCGACGCCCTCCGGGGCACCGGCGCGCCGGACTACGACCGGAACAAGTGGCTATATGTCCCGGACTTTTACTCCGAATACCGGTATCTGCTGGGCGTACGGGGGGAGAACCCCCTGATCTGCATCGGCGTCAACCCCTCCACCGCCGCCCCGGAGGCCCTGGACAACACCCTCAAGTCCGTCCAGCGCATCGCTGCCGGCAACGGCTATGACGGCTGGGTCATGTGCAACGTCTACGCCCAGCGGGCCACCCGTCCCCAGGACATGGACCGGAGGTGCAACGAAACGCTGCATCGGGAAAACTGCAAAGCCTTTGAATATGTGCTCCAGCAGGTGGGCCAGGGCCACGCCCCTGCCGTCTGGGCCGCCTGGGGCGCCGTCATCGAGACAAGGCCCTACCTGCCCGCCTGCGTCATGGACTTCGTGGACATCGGCCGGGCCTACGGCGCCCAGTGGTGGAAGGTGGGCCCCCTTTCCAAGGCCGGTCATCCCCACCACCCGCTCTATCTGCGCAAGGACGCGCAGGTGGAGCCCTTCGACGTGGAGGCCTATCTCACCAGCCTGAGCGGCCGCTGAAGCCCTTACCGGCGGTAGAGGGGCGTGTAGCGCATTCCCTTTTCCCCCCGCTGGGAGCTCATGAGGGTCATCTGTTCCACATGGGCGGTGATGGGCATACCCAGCACCGCTTCCTTGTCCGGAGCCTCCGTCAGCTCCATCCGCCGCCCCAGGGTCAGGTGAGGCTTGAACGCCCCAGATCTGCCGGCGGACCTGCCGGTCAAAGCAAAGGGCGATAAACAGCCGCATCCTCTCATCTCCTCAGGCCCCGCAGAGCCATTTTCCCCGATTGTAGCACCCTGCCCGCTCTTTGTACAGGGTAAAAAAGGCTGCCGCAGACCGATGGTCTGCGGCAGTTGTTCTCTCAGCGGTTCTCCCGCTCCAGGCGCTCCAGCAACGGGATCAGCTGGTCCATGGTGTCCACCCGGACATCCGCCTCCTCCAGCTTCTCCGGGTTGCGCCCCTGGTTCAAAAAGCCCACGGCATACATCCCCGCCCGGTGCAGCGCCTGGCAGCCAGGGGTGCTGTCCTCCACACCCAGGGCCCGGGCAGCGGGGACTCCGGCCAGGCGCAATGCCTCCAGATACAGGTCCGGCTCCGGTTTGAGCCGCTGGACCTGCTCGGCGGTGACAAAGAAATGGATTTTGTCCGTCACCCCCAGATAGTCGGTCATGCCCCGGACGAAGCTGCCGTCCGAGGAGGACACCAGCGCCACCGTCCAGCCCCGGTCCGTCAGATAATCCAGGGCCGCAGTCAGTCCCGGCGCCTCCGGCGTCCGGGCCTTTTCCACCAGCTCCAGGGTCCTGCGGAAATGGTCTTGGGCGATGGCCTCCACGTCCGCAGTGATGCCCAGCCGGGCCAGACGCCGCTCCCAGCCCATGCGCACGGAAAAGCCGGGCTTTTCCTCCTCCGCCGGCAGTCCCATCTCCTGGGCGATCAGCCGGTTGGCCTCCGTGTGGGCCCACTCGTCGTCCACCATGGTCCCGTCCATATCAAAGGCCACCAGACGCCCGCTGGTTTTCTCCATGTCCTCGCTTCCCTTCCCGGTGCGCTCCTGCGCCCATATTTTTTACCCTTTTGCATTATAGTCCCCCTGCCCTGTCCCCGTCAACAGCCGCTCCTGCTTCCCTTCGGGGCGTTGACATTTTTCCCGCTTTATCGGATAATATAGGTATACCCCTAACGGTATAAGGATCTCTTTGCTGGCGTCTGCCTCTCCTTTTAGGGCGGACGCCCGGGGACCTGTTTGATTTTGATTTGCACCGCTCAGGGCGGCGGAATGGAGGATTTTTGCATGAGACAATGTATGGACGCGGACAATCTGCACCGGCGCCTGAAGAAGATCATCGGCCAGGTGCAGGCCATCGACCGCATGATCGACGAGGACGTCCCCTGTGAGGACATCCTTGCTCAGATCAACGCCGCCAAGTCGGCCCTCCACAAGGCCGGACAGGTGGTGCTGGAGGGCCACATCCGCCACTGTGTCCGGGACGGCCTGGAGCACGGCGACGCCGACAAGACCATCGAAAGCTTCACCAAGGCGGTGGAGCGCTTTTCCAACATGGGCTGAATATGCTGCCGCCGGTTTTCCCCGGCGGCAGTGTTGTTTTTGGACAACTTTCCTTCCAAAAGCTGGTGTGAGCGTCTTGACAAGGGATACCCCCCAGGGTATAATTTCTCTATTAACATACCTATACCCCCATTGGTATCAAGGAGGCCTGTATGCGTGCTCTGACGGACAAGCTGGAAGCCCTGCTGGACTGGGGCGGTACCAGGAAGGACATCACTCTTCTGGTCATCTCCGCCGCGGCGCTGGCGGCAAGCATCTTCCACCTGCTGCCTCTGCCCTTTGACCCGGCCTGGGTGGCCATCATTCTGTGCGGCATCCCCATCATCCTGGAGGCCGTCATCGGCCTGGTGACCGCCTTTGACATCAAGGCGGATGTGCTGGTGTCCCTGGCGCTCATCGCCTCCGTGGCCATTGGCGAGGACTTTGCCGCCGGCGAGGTGGCCTTTATCATGCAGCTGGGCGCTCTGCTGGAGGACCTGACCGTGGCCAAGGCCCGGGCGGGCATTGAAAAGCTGGTGCGGCTGACGCCACGGACCGCCCGGGTGCTGACGGCGGAGGGAGAGCGGATCGTACCCGCTCAGGAAGTACAGCTGGGAGACCGCCTGCGGGTGGCCCCCGGCGAGACCATCCCGGTGGACGGCGTCATCCTGTCGGGTCAGACCTCCATTAATCAGGCAGTGATGACCGGCGAGTCCCTGCCGGTGGACAAGGGGCCTGGGGACCAGGTCTTCAGCGGCACTGTCAACCAGTTCGGCTCCTTTGACATGGAGGCCACCCGCGTGGGGGAGGACAGCTCCATCCAGCGCATGATCCGCCTGGTCCAGTCGGCGGATGCGGGCAAGGCCAAGATCGTGACGCTGGCGGACCGGTGGGCCACCTGGATCGTGGTGGCGGCCCTCAGCGCCGCGGCGCTGACCTGGCTCTTCACCGGACAGCCCATCCGGGCGGTGACCATCCTGGTTGTGTTCTGCCCCTGCTCTCTGGTGCTGGCCACCCCCACGGCCATTATGGCCGCCATCGGCAACGCCACCCGCCACGGTTTCCTGGTCCGGGAGGGCGACGCCCTGGAGCGGCTCTCCACCGTCCGGCAGGTGACCTTTGACAAGACCGGCACGTTGACCTACGGCACGCCCCAGGTGACGGCGGTGCAGCCCGCCGAGGGCGCACTGTCCCGGGAGGCGCTCTACGCTCTGGCCGCCGGGGCAGAGGTCCGCTCGGAGCACCCCTTGGGCAAGGCGGTGGTCCGGTGCTACCGGGAGGAGACCGGCGGGGAGCCGCCGGCGGCGGAGAACTTCGCCATGCTGCCGGGCCGGGGCGTGCGGGCCCTGGTGAACGGCCGCCGGGTGGCGGCGGGAAATCCGGCGCTGCTCCGGGAGGAGGGCGCGGCGCCCACCGAGGACCTCCTGCAGGCGGCGGAGAACTTCGCCAAAACCGGCTGCACCCTTATCTATCTGGCGGTGGACGGACAGTTTGCCGGGTTCCTGGCCCTGGCTGACACCCTCCGTCCCCAGGGTGCCGGGATCATCCGCCAGCTGCAAAACGCCGGCGTGACCCCGGTGCTCCTCACCGGCGACCACGAAAACGCCGCCGGACACATCGCCCGGCAGCTGGGCATTTCCGTCTTTCAGGCCGGGTGCCTGCCGGAGGACAAGCTCAAGTGGATCGACCGCAGTCAGTCCGCCGGGGAACCGGTGTGCATGATCGGCGACGGCATCAACGACGCCCCGGCCCTGAAAAAGGCCCTGGTAGGCATCGCCATGGGCGGCGTGGGCAGCGACATCGCCGTGGACGCGGCGGACATCGTGCTGGTCAACGACGACATCCGGGAGCTGCCCCACCTGTTCCTGCTGGCCCGTCGGATGATGCGCACCATCCGGCTGAACCTGACCTTCTCCATGGCCCTGAACTTCTTGGCCATCGTTCTGGCCATCATCGGCACCCTGGACCCGGTGGTGGGCGCGCTGGTCCACAACGCCGGGTCGGTGGCGGTGATCCTCCACTCCGCCCTGCTGCTGAGCTGGCGCCGGCGGTAGGCTCTCCTTCCTATGTAAAAAGGGAACGTCCCTGGGGACGTTCCCTTTTTTGTTAGGACTCCCAATCCGTGTGGAAGGTGCCGAGCTGGTCGATGCGCTCATAGGTGTGGGCCCCGAAGCAGTCCCGCAGGGCCTGGACCAGATTGACGGACATCCTTGCGGTGCGGCTCTGGTCGTAGTACAGCAGCGCCGCCCCCAGGGCCGGCAGGGGGATGCCCCGGGCAGCGCCTGCCAGCACCGTACGCCGCAGGCATGGCTCCGCCTGAGAAAGGGGCTCCCGCAGGGAATCGGCCAGTACCAGCGGCTCTGTACCCTCCCGCAGGGCCGATGCCAGACGCTCCAGCAGCGCCGAGCGGATGATGCACCCGCCCCGCCACAGCTCCACCACGGATGCCAGGTCCACGTCCCAGCCCAAGGCCCGGGAGGCCTCGCCGATCAGCTCCAGGCCCTGGACATAGGCGCAGAGAATGGCGGCATAGAGCGCCTGCTCCAGCTCCGGTGCCGTCAGCGCCAGAGGCGATGGCTCCGCCGTGCAGGGCAACCTTTGGGCGCATTTTTGCCGGTCCTCCCGGCGCTGGGAGTGGTAGCGGGTAAAGAGGGCCTCGTCGATGCAGGGGACGTACACCCCCCGCTCCGCCGCCTCCACCACGGACCAGCAGCCGGTGCCCTTCTGCCGGGCCACGTCCAGCACCCGGTCCACCAGAGGCCCACCTTCCTCCTTCCGCAGCACGGCGGCGGTGATGTCCACCAGATAGGAGGCCAGGGGGCCAGTGCGCCAGCCCTCAAACACCTCCGCCATGGCGGCGGCGGAAAGGCCCATGCCGTCCCGCATGAGGCCGTAGACGTCTGCCAACTGCTGCATCAGGGCGTACTCGATGCCGTTATGGACCATCTTCACATAGTGCCCCGCGCCGCCGGGCCCCACATAGCCGCAGCACAGTCCGCCGTCCGGGGCTCGGGCGGCGATGGCCTCCAGGCTCTCCCGGCAGCGCTCCCAGCCCTTGCGGCTTCCTCCGGCCATGAGGCAGGGCCCCTCCAGAGCGCCCTTCTCCCCGCCGGAGACGCCTACGCCCAGGAACTCCACCCCCTCCTTGGCGGCCCGCTCACAGCGGCGGATGGTGTCCTGATAGTGGGAGTTGCCTCCGTCAATGACCACGTCTCCGGGCTCCAGCAGCCCCAGCAGCTCCTCCAGCACCTGGTCCACCGGCGCGCCCGCCGTGATCATCAGGAAAACCACCCGGGGCCGGGCCAGGGCAGACACCAGCGCCGCCGGACTTTCACACACCCTCCACTGCCCCGCCGGGCGGGCGGAGGCAAAGGCCGTCCGTTCCCCCTCCGCCTTGCTGTACACCGCGGTGGGGATGCCGCGGCGGATGAAATTGAGCGCCAGGCTCCTGCCCATGACGCCCAGGCCGTACAGGCCCATGGCATAGGTATTCATCGGTTTCCTCCCGTCTGCGACCCTCCTGCCCAGACAAATCCGGCCGTGCGTCCCCTGAGGGGAACGCACGGCCAAACTTTGGGCCAAGCAAAGTGGCCGCTGCTGTGCTTTTTTTAGTTGACCTTGAACTTGCATTCGCCGCTCTGGAGCACGTCCAGGGCGTTCTGGGCAGCCATGAGGCTCATCTTGCTGCTGGCCTCGGCGGTGGCGGCGCCGGCGTGGGGCGTCAGGATGCAGTTGGGCAGCTCCGTCAGGGGGCTGTCGCAGGGGGGCTCCACCACCGTGGCGTCCAGGGCAGCGCCCCGGATCTGGCCGGACTTGAGGGCCTCATAGAGGGCCGCCTCGTCCACGATGCCGCCCCGGGCGGTGTTGACCAGGATGGCGGTGTCCTTCATGGCGGCAAACTGGGCCGTGGAGAACATATTCTCCGTCTCCGGGGTCAGCGGAGAGTGGAGGGTGATGAAGTCGGACTCCCGAACCAGGGTGTCGAAGTCCACATAGGTGGCGCCCACCTCGTCGGCAAAGGCCTGATCCTGGAACTGGTCGTAGCACAAAATGCGCATCTGGAAGCCCTTGCACCGGCGGGCAACGCCCTTGCCGATGCGGCCGGCGCCCACCACGCCCAGGGTCTTTTCCCACATCTCCAGGCCGGAGGGGCGCTCCTGCTTGCCGGCCTTGATGGAGTTATTCATAAAGGTGACATTCCGGGCACAGTCCAGCATCAGGGCCACCGCCAGGTCCGCCACAGAGTCGCCGTTGGCGCCGGGGGTGATGGTCACCTGGATGCCCTTTTCCGTGGCCGCGGCCACGTCCACCTTGTCATAGCCCACGCCGTAGCGGGAGATGACCTTCAGCTGCTTGGCGGAGTCGATGAGGGCCTTGTCATACTCATCCAGACCGGCGATGACGGCGTCGGCGTCCACGATCTCCCGGCGGAGCTGCTCCTCCACGGGGCCGTCCGCCGCCACCAGCTTCTTCACCGTGCAGCCGGCGGCCTCCAGCAGGTCATAGGCCTTTCGGTCCGTGTTGCCGAAGGACCGGGCCGTTACGATCACTTTATAATTTGCCATTTCTCTCATCCCTCATTGACCAGCGCCACGGCCTCCTGGGTCAGACGCTTGATTTCATCGAATTTTCCGGCGGCGATCAGGTCGCTCTTGACCATCCAGCTGCCGCCGCAGGCAATGATGTGCTTGTTGGCCAGGTACTCCTTAACATTGCTGGCGTTGATGCCGCCGGTGGGCATGAAGCGCATGGCGGGGAAGGGACCGGCCAGGGCCTTGATGGTGTTGAGGCCGCCGTACTGGCTGGCGGGGAAGAACTTGACCACCTTCAGACCGTAGCTCATGGCCCGCATCACCTCGGTGGGGGTACAGGTGCCCGGGAAGATGGGAATATCATTCTCCACAGCGTAGCGGGTCACCTCATCGGAAAAGCCGGGGGTCACCAGGAACTTGGCGCCGGCGGCCACAGCGGTCTTGGCCTGCTCCAGGTTGGTGACGGTGCCGGCACCCACCAGCATCTCAGGATAGGCCTCGCTGATGGCACGGATGGAGTCCTCGGCGGCGGCAGTACGGAAGGTGACCTCCGCCACAGGGAGGCCGCCGTCGATGAGGGCCTTGGCCAGGGGCAGGGCGTCCTTGGCGTCCTCCAGCACCACAACAGGCACCAGCTTCAAGCTTTCGATCTTGGCATTGATATCCATATATTTTCCTCCTTATGCCGGGCAGTTGCGTCTGTCCGGCTGTATGTATGGTTGTTATCGGGCACTGCTGCCAGAGGCGTGGTAACACGCCAGATACCGCTGGAACTTCTCCTGGTACAGCTCCGCCTTTTCCGGGTTGGGCTGGATGGTGCCGGAGACCTGGGGCTTATACTCCCGCACATCGCCGATGACGCCCAGCAGCTCCATGGCCAGCACCGCGCCGCCTAAAAGGCTTCCGTGGACCACGTTGTCAATGGTCAGGGTGCGGCCGAAGATGTCGGCGCACATCTGGCTCCACTCCAGGGAGTTGAGGATGCCGCCGGAGATCTTGATCTCCCGGGGCGGCTCGTTGACCTCCGCCAGGATGCGGTAGCAGTGGTAGAGATTGAACAGCACGCCCTCCTGCACCGCCCGGTACAGATCGTTGGCGTTGTGCCGGGGCAGCACGTTGGCAAAGCCGCCCGTCCGGTCGTCGTTCCAGCCCGGGCACCGCTCGCCGAAGAGGAAGGGCAAAAACACCGGCGTAGTCACCTTGTCAGTGACGCCCGCCTCGATCTCTCCGTAACCGGTACCGGCGGGGAAGAGACTCTTTCTGGCCCAATCCACACAGTTGCAGCAGCCGTTGGTGGCCGCGCCGCTGAGCCAGGCCTTGGGAGAGAGATAGCACCAGGTGCTGGGGGTCTGGGGCAGCACCGGCTGCTCCGTGGTCAGGCGCAGGGCGCCGCTGGTACCCACGGAGAAGGTGGCCACGCCCTTTTCCAGAGCACCCACGCCCACCTGATTGAGTCCGCCGTCGGAGTTGGTGGGGATCACCGGGATGCCCTCGGTGACGCCTAAGAGGCGGGCCGCCTCCTGGTTCAGAGGGAAGGCCTCATTGTATTCCACCAGGCGGCTGAGCCGGTCCCGGTGCAGGCCGAAATCCTCCAGGGACTCGTCGTCATAGTCCCGGGTGTGGATATTGAGAAGGCCGCTGCCGGAGGTCAGGCACTTGGTGGACACCCGGTGCCCCGTCATGCGGTAGGTATTATAGGTGCCCTGGCTGACCGGGAGGTACTCCTCCACCTTCCAGCCCTGGCGCCGCAGCAGCTCCAACTTGAAGAGCGGATAGATGGCGTTGACCATGCAGCCGGTGCGCTGGTAGTAGCGGGAGACGTACACCGGGTCCTTGCGCAGCTCCCGGCACAGCTCCGAGGCCCCGGTATAGCTCCACAGGTACACCGGTGTCTGGGGCTCCATTTTACTGTTGCACAGCGCCACGCTGTGCCAGGTGCCGCTGAGGGAGATCATATCGATCTTCTTCCCCTCGGCCACCTCCCGGCCCACGGCCATCATCTGGCGGTACACCGCCTCGATGTCCCGGGCCGCCGGGTCGCCGCTGGGCTCCGGGCCATACTCCCGGGCGGCTGTCTCAAAGGTGCCATCCTGAGTGTGGTACAGCATCGCTTTTGCGGAAGTCGTACTGGCTTCCAATACGAGAATTTCCATGATTTACACCTGCCTTCTGCCGCTTTATGCGGCTGATTGCGCCCGCAGGCGTTTTAAGAGCGGCAGTCCACGACCACCTTCACCGTACCGCAGTCGGGGTCGGCGATCATGTCAAAGACCTTGGGGGACTCCTCCAGCGGCACGATGTGGGAGACCACCTTCTCCAGCTCCTCCTGGAGCACGGCGGCCAGCTCCACGGTCTGGCGGAACTCCTCCTTGGTGTACACCCGGGTGCCCACCAGGGTCTGTTCCTTGAAGTTGATGGCCTGGAGGTTCACCGCATGGGGCTTTTTGTGGACGCCGGTCATGCAGATGGTGCCCCGGACACGGGTCAGATCGGTCATCTGCAGGGCGGCGGGCTCGGAGCCGGAGCACTCGAAGAGGATGTCGCAGCCCTCGCCGTCGGTGGCGTCCCGGACGATCTGGACGAAGTCCTCCTTGGCGGAGTTCACCGCGGTGAAGCCCAGCTCTCTTGCCAGATCCAAACGCTTTTCGAACACATCGGAGACAAAGATCTTGGACGCGCCCAGGTGCTTGAGGACGATGCCGGTGAGGATGCCGATAGGACCCGCGCCGATGACCACGGCGCAGTCCAAAGGCTTGAGCTGTGCCATGTGCATGGAGTGGACGATGACGGCCAGAGGCTCGATGACCACGGCGGCCTTGTCGCTGACCCCGTCGGGGACCTTGAAGAGCATATCCTCGTCAGCGCAGACGTACTGGGCCATGCCGCCGTCACAGTCAATGCCGATGAGGCCCAGGGAGTTGCACACATGGGAGTTGCCGCTGCGGCAGGCAAGGCAGTGGCCGCAGCTGAGCAGCGGGAAGCATACCACCCGGTCGCCCTTTTTCAGGCGCTTCCCATCGGTGTCCAGCTTGCCCAAAAACTCATGGCCCAGCACCAGCGGTGCTTTGGCCCGGGGATGGGTGCCCAGGAAAATGCCAGTATCGGAGCCGCACACGCCGCAGTAATCCACCTTTACCCGCACCTGTCCAGCCTTGGGCTCCGGCACAGGGACCTCGTTGACGACCACCTGCCTGGGTCCGGTATAGACCAATGCTTTCATCTTGCTTCCACCTTTCTCACTCGTTTTCCACAAAATCAGCTTGGCGATTTACTTTACCACGAATTTCATCTCCGCCCCGGTCAGCAGCGCCGCAGCGTTTTCCGCACAGATCATGCTGACGGCCTCGATGGCCTCCTCGGAGTACATGCCGATATGGGGGGTGACTACCACCTGGTCCAGGGTGAGCAGCGGATGGTCCTTGGGCATGGGCTCGCTGACCACCACGTCCATGGCGGCTGCGGACAGCTGGCCGGACTTGAGGGCCTCGTACAGATCCTCCTCGTTGACGATACCGCCACGGGAGGTGTTGATGATCACTGCGCCCTTGCGCATCTCCCCCATCTCCTTGGCGGAGATCATGTTCCGGGTCTGGTCCGTAAGGGGCAGGTGCATGGACAGGTAATCGCAGTTGCGGATCACATCGTCGGGATTTTCAAAGAGCTCCACGCTGCCCTGGAACTCCTCAGGCACCTCCTTGACAAAGGGGTCGTAGGCCAGCACCTTCATGGAAAAGCCCTTGGCCCGGCGGGCCACGCACTTGCCGATGGCGCCGAAGCCCATGATGCCCAGGGTCTTGCCGTAGACGTCATGGCCGATGACGGTTTTCCACTCCCCCCGGCGGACGCCCCGTTCCGCCGCGCTGATGCGGCGGGCGCAGCTGAGCATCAGTCCGAAGGTCAGGTCCGCCACGGCGTTAGAGTTGGTACCGGGGGCGTTGGTGACGATGACACCCTGGGCCTTGGCAGCGGGCAGGTCGATGTTGTCCAGGCCGGCGCCGTGCTTGCAGATGAGCTTAAGCTTGGGGCACTTGGCCATGACCTCCGCCGGGAATTTGTGGCCGCCGATGATGAGGGCGTCAAATGCGGGGATCTCCGCGGCAAAGCGGTCCATGTCGAAGTTGTCCCGGTCCATGGACACCTCCCAGCCCGCCTCCTCCAGCACCCGCAGCGGCTTGTCGCTGATCTGGCCGAAGGAGCGGGAGGTGATGAGTACTTTCTTCTTTTCCATTGCGTTCAAACCCCTTTCTTACAGGAGAGGATCTTCTTGAGGCCCTCGGTGGCATAGCTCTTTTCCTTGGAGATGGGCAGCCAGCCCACCTCCTTAATATAAGGATGGCCCTCCAACAGCGTGGAGTAGAGCTGATACATATAGGCGTTGGAGACCACCACCGCCAAATCGCAGCCCTTCCACTCCCGCTCGCAGTACCAGCTCAGGGCCTTGGGGAAGCCCCCGTTCATCACGCCCTCGGCGTAGGACTTGCGCTGGGCAGGTGTGCCCTGGTTGAAAAGACGCATGGCGTGGCAGATGTAGATGGCCCGATTGAACCCGTAGGTCTCCAGGTTCCGCATGCCCTCCTTCACCATCTCCGGGTCCAGCTCATCCCCCTCCGCGCTCAAAATGGGCGAGAGGATGGTGGCGGTCTTGAGGGCGTGGAACAGCTCTCCGGTCATGCTGGAGAGGATGCCCTGGACCTGCTGGTCCCGGATGAGGGCGGTATGGGTGTGGGACCCGGGCAGAATCAGGGCGATGGTCCGGCCAGGATAGCGCTCCTGGAGAGTGTCCAGGGTACCGATGATCTCGATCTCCTCGCCCCGCATGTTGTTGACGTGGGTGATGTCCTCCCCGGTGGTCTTGAGGCCGGGGATCAGGTAGAAGTCCCGATGGAACACCTTTTCCTCCCGGAAGCGGTACACCGACTGGGCAAACCGCTCCACCGTGGTGGGAATCACCAGGTGGGGAACCTCCTTGAGGCCGTAGGGACTGGTGACCATGCCCGAGGCATAAATCCCCTCCTCGATTTGTCCCTCGTCCACACCGGTGGCTGCCAGCATCCCGTCATAGAGCTCCTTGAGCCCCTGGAGCAGCACCAGATTGTCCCCGGCGATGGAGGAGTCCTTGGAGCCCACCGCCTTTTTCTCCGTATAGCGCACCTGGAAATCCCGGTCCAGCAGATAGATCCGGGAGTTGGAGGTGCCGGAGTCGTAATAGACCAGAAACTCTTTTTCCATGGGATCAGCCCTGCAGCGCCTTCATATAGGCCTCGGCGGTCTTGGTGATCTCGTCAAAGCGGCCCTCGTTGACCAGCTTGGCGCTGACCAGGTTGCCGCCGCAGCCCACGCCGATGCAGCCGGCCTCAATGAAAGAGGCGCAGTTCTCCGGGGACACGCCGCCCACCGCCGTCAGGGGGATGTGCTTCAAAGGTGCCTTCAAAGCCTTGATGTAGGCCGGGCCCAGAATGCCGGCGGGGAAGAGCTTGACGATATCGGCGCCGTATTCATAGGCTGCCGCCGTCTCGGTGGGGGTATAGGCGCCGGGGATGGACACCATGCCCAGGGCCTTGGTCTCCCGGATCACCGCCTCGTTGACGTTGGGGGAGATGATGTACTCGGCGCCCGCTTCACGGGCCTGATGGACCTGCTCCACGGTCATCACCGTGCCGGCACCCACGGAGACCTGATCTCCAAAGGTCTCCCGAATGGTGGAGATGGACTTGAGGGTATCCTGCCGTTTTTCCTCGCTGCTCTGGTCGAAGGTCACTTCCACACAGCGCACGCCGCCGTCCACCATAGCCTGCACCAGTTGAACAATTTGTGCGCTGGAAATCCCGCGCACAATGGCGATGATCTTATGCTCCCGGATAAATTCCAAAACATTTCTTTCCATCGTTTTGTTCCCTCCTGACATGTTTATCTGCGGCGAAAAAATACCAAGCTCCCGCCCTTTTCCAGATTTCATTCACTTTTTGCCGGTAAACTTGCGGATTCTCCCGCTTCTCATTCGTTAGTATAGTAAAAAGAGCGCATGAATGCAAGATGCTTTCCTGTCAAAATCACAAAACAGCTGACAAATTTTTCACCCACTTTCGTTCTGCAAGAACACGTCTCCCACGTGTTTTGCACAAAACATTTTCGGTTTCTATTCCCCCGGTTAAAAAAATGTGGTAAAATATGTTGACTTTCCGGTAAGTGCAGCTTGCCGGCACACAGATTCGTCTCCGGAAGCGGCTGCTCTCCGGCGGCAAACAGTAGAAAGGGGCTTGATTCATGATGCGCGATCTCTTCGACCTGACAGGTAAAAAGGCCATCGTCACCGGCGGCACCCGGGGACTGGGTCACGGAATGGCAGAGGGTCTGATGGAAGCCGGCGCCTCCGCAGTGATCTTCGGCACCACCGACAAGGTGCACGCCGTAGCGAAGGAGTTCCAGGACAAGGGGCTGCAGTGTCAGGGTCTGGTGGTAGACCTGCAGGACCCGGAGGCTCGGGAAAAGGGCTTTTATGACGCCGTGGCACTTCTGGGTGGGCTGGACATCCTGGTCAATGCGGCGGGGATTCAGAGCCGGCATCCCTGCGAGCAGTTCCCCATCGCCGACTGGAATCGAGTGCTGGAGGTCAATCTCACCGCGCCTTTTGTCCTCAGTCAGATGGCCGCCAAGGAGTTTTTGAAAAAAGAGGTTCCCAGCGGCAAGATCATCAACGTGGCCTCCATGCTCAGCTTTTTCGGTGGCTTTACCGTGCCCGCCTATGCGGCCTCCAAGGGCGGTGTGGCCCAGTTCACCAAGGCTATGTGCAACGAGCTGGCCGGCCGTGGCATCAACATCAACGCTGTGGCCCCCGGCTATATGGACACGGAGATGAACACCGCCCTCACCGATCCCAGCAACCCCCGCTTTGCGGAGATCTCCAAGCGAATCCCCGCCCACCGCTGGGGCAATGGCGACGATATGAAGGGCGTCACCGTCTTTCTGGCCTCCCACGCCTCCGACTATGTCAACGGCGCTGTGATTCCTGTGGACGGCGGCTACCTGGTCAACTAATTCTGCACATAAAAAAGGACGCCCCAATGGGCGTCCTTTTTTATACCTTATTTAATATATGGTCTTTTACAGGACCGTCACGCCGCAGGCCGTAGCGGAACGGAGCACATCCTCGCTGGGCATCTTCTCGCAGATCAGCACGTTGATGTCCTCCATATGAGCGAAGGTATAGGGCATGTTGCGGTCGATCTTGTCGGTGTTCATCAACATGATGACCCGCCGGGCCTTGCGGATCACCTCGGCCTTGATCTCGCTTTCATAGGGATTGCCGGAGGTGAAACCGTTCTCCAGAGAGAAAGCAGAGGTGGCCATAAAGGCGATGTCGATGTTGATGGACCGCAGATATTCCAGAGGCAGATGGCCGGAGCAGGAGAAGGTGGTCCGGGACAGGCTGCCACCCAGCAGTGTCACCTGAGGCTGAGTGGTCCGGGCGACAATGTCCATGGCGATATTGGGCGCGGCAGTGAAGAGGACCAGATTCTGGTCCGGCATCTGCTTGGCCAGCGTCATCACCGTAGTGCCGGAGTCAAAAAAGATGGACCTCTTTTCCTCCAAAAAGGCCAAGGCCTTTCCACAGATCACATTCTTTGCCTCAATATTGGAAATCTCCCGGCGGCTGTAAATGTCTTCTGCCGGGCCAATATTCTGCGTGTTGATCCGGGCACCTCCCCGCACACGGATGATAGTGCCCTCTTCTTCCAGGGCAGCCAGATCTCTGCGAAGCGTCATGACAGATACATCCGGATAAAGGGCTGCCAGCTCCTCCATCCGAACGGTCCTGTGCTCGGCGATATAAGTTCGAATTGCATTGCGGCGTTCGTTTATCATAGCACAGTCTCCCGTAATTTCATTCTTTTCCTTACAGTCGTTCTTTTTGACATCAGGTCGGAATCAGGCTCTGCCCATTATCCACTGCGAAAAAAACAGCCTGAAAGCGATTTTTTCATCGTTTCATCTTTTTACAGATCATATCATAGTTTTTCACACATTTCAAGGGGGGAGTGTCCCTTTTTCCTGTTGCACCGCAGGAAAACGAACAGAGGTTCTCCGGCTCTTTTTCACCCATTTTGTTCTTCCCGTTTTTTCCCGCTTCAAAACCTGCAACTGGCTTAATTCCAAACAAAAGCCGGTAAATTTGGCGTTCTCTTTTTTCTGTTTTCCGGAAACTTTTTGCGCATATCTCCAAAATATGGCAGATGTTTTTTCCCTTTCCTTTTTCTCTTTTGTTACAAACTACCTTATGATGATTCACGCATTTTTCACATTTTCTCCTTTCAGCCGCCTCTGCGCCCGCTTCAATTTCCTCCGCAGCGCTACAAAATTCACACGTTTTGAACATAAAAAGTTTGAAGCAAACATCAAGCTGTGCACATGCACCAAAAATTTCTCGAAATTTGAGTGAAAAGCCCCGATTGACGATAAGTAAAATGCCATTTATAATAAAAGCATCGAGAGGAAAGAAAATGATGTTCGTTTTGTTCTAAAAATGTGCGTTTCTTCTTTTCAAGGGGAAACGCAGCCCCCGCGAAAGTAGTTGTAAAAAGCAATCCAATTGATGTCCAAACGATCAAACCACATACGGATACAATTATATGAAGGAGGAACTCACTTATGAGCCAGTATTCCACGTTGAAGCGCCGTCCCGTTTTGTTCCCCGCCTCCGCAGCCGATTTCTCCAAGAATCTCTTCGCTATGAAAGAGGAGATCAAGGCTCTGATTGCTGACGATCCCGCCAACAAGGCTGAGTACGCTCAGGCCGCTGTGGAAGTCGCCATCGACCTGCAGTCCGCTCTGACGGATTGGGTTTTGACCAAGCTGGTGGACAAGGCCGACTGCAAGGCCGCTTCCGAGGACCTGCTG
>CDTY01033691.1_pt1 | contig 18479 bp, 22 predicted proteins | sample 557731 | NCBI WGS metagenome assembly CDTY01 (sample SAMEA3182101, study PRJEB8094) | gut metagenome | biome: human; feature: gut; material: Stool; isolation source: human stool | place: Canada | collected 2013-02-12
GGGCAACGTGCTGCGGGCCACCTGGGAGCGGGGCTGGAGCTTCATCAAGCGGGCCGGCACCGTGATTCTGCTTTCCTCTGTGATCTTGTGGTTCCTCCAGGGCTTTGGCTTTACGGAGGCAGGCTTCGGCATGGTGGAGGACAACAATTCCTCCCTGCTGGCCGCTATCGGTGGCGCGGTGGCCTTTGTGTTCAGCCCCCTGGGCTTTGGCAACTGGCAGTCCACCGTGGCCAGCGTTACCGGCCTCATCGCCAAGGAGAACGTGGTGTCCACCTTTGCGGTCCTCTTCGGCCTGAGCGCTGACTTGGGAGAGAGCGACCCCACCCTTCAGGCCGCCATCGCCGGCAACTTCACCGCGCTGAGTGCATACAGCTTCATGATCTTCAATCTGCTGTGCGCACCCTGCTTTGCCGCCATGGGCGCCATCAAGCGGGAGATGAACAATCCCAAGTGGACCCTGGCTGCCATTGGCTATATGTGCGGCTTTGCCTATCTGGTTTCCCTGATGGTCTATCAGCTGGGCGGCCTGATTCTGGGCCAGGTCTCCTTCGGCCTGGGCACCGTGGCTGCTATCGCCGCGCTGGCATTTCTGCTGTATATGATTTTCCGTCCCTACCGGGAGAGCAGCGCAGAGCTGCGCAGCCGGGCCAGAGTTTCCGTTTCCCGGTAAACATCAGGAGGTGCAAGGATGAATCTCTCTACCTGTATTGTAGGTATCGCCGTTTTGGCGGTGGTGATAGGCGTGGTGCTGTACCTGCGTCATCAAAAGCGCAGTGGCTCCGGCGGATGCAGCTGTGGCGGAAACTGCGGCAGCTGCGGAGGCAGCTGCTGCCACTGAAAAGTCGTTGACCGACCGGCCGGCCGTGGACAAGAGCCCCTTCCGCGGCCGGCCTTCTTTTTAAGGAGGCGATGGTTTGGAACTGACCGGTGTGCAGATTCGGTATCTGCTGGCCATCCAGGAGCTGTGGGAGGCCCACGAGTCCCTGCGCTCTGTGGAACTGTCCCGCCGTCTGGGGGTGTCCAAGCCCAGCGTCCACCGGGTGCTGGCTCAGTTGGAGGAGCTGGGACTGTTGGAAAAGGCGCCCTATGGAGCGGCCTGCCTGACCCGGACCGGAGAGGAGACGGCCCGGAGCTGTGCTGCCTCTTACCGGCATCTGGCCGCGTGTCTGGCGGAGCGGCTGGCCCTGTGCCCCGAAACGGCCCGGCGGGCAGCCCTGGCGCTGATGGTGCAGCTGGACCGGGAGGAGCTGGAGCAGGTGCGATAGGCCCAAAGGGGACAGAAGAAAGCCATGAAAAAACGGCGGGACACCGGTATCGGTGTCCCGCCGCTGCGCTTAATTGGGGATCAGGAGTCGTTTTCGCTCTCGGCCATGCGGTAGCCCACGCCCACCTCGGTGAAGATGTACCGAGGCTCGGCGGGGGTCTTTTCGATCTTGCGGCGGATGTTGGCCATATTGACCCGCAGGATCTGGTTGTCGCCGCTGGCCCGGGGGCCCCACAGCTCCCGGATGATGAAGTCGTAGGTCAACACCTTGCCGGCGTATTTGCCCAGCAGGGCCACCAGACGGTACTCGTTGAGGGTCAGCTTGGCGTTGACGCCGTTGATGAGCACCTGGTGCTTGTTGTAGTCGATGGTCATCTCGCCCACGGTGTAGGTGCCGCTCTGAGCCACCTGGTCGTTGCCGGAGGCGGTGCGAGTGTGGCGGATGGCAGCCCGGATGCGGGCCAGCAGCTCGTCCGTGCCGAAGGGCTTAGTCAGATAGTCGTCGGCCCCCAGATCCAGGGCGTCCACCTTGTCCCGCTCGTGGGACCGGGCGGAGACCACCACCACCGGCAGACTGGACCAGGAGCGCAGCTGCCGCAGGATGTCCAGGCCATCCATATCGGGCAGTCCCAGATCCAGAATAATCAGATCGGGACAGTGAGAGGCGATCATGGACTGGGCCTCGGCGCCGGTGCGGGCCACCATGGGGTCGTAGTCATGGGAGGAGAGCACCGTGGAGATGAAGTTACAGATGCTCTGCTCGTCCTCAACAATCAGGATCTTGTCGCGAATTTTCATAGTGGTGATCGTTCCTTTCTGGGTGCAGGAAGACCTGCGTGGTAGATATGGGAAAAGTCAGGATTCCTCCGTCTGCTGCAGAGGTAGACGGAAGATGAATTCCGCGCCGCCTTCGGGCCGGTTGTCAGCACTGAGCGTGCCGCCGTGGGCGCGGACGATGGCGGTGCACACCGCCAGACCGATGTTCATGTTGCGCTTTCCGTCGCCGGAGGTGGTCTCGTTGTGGCGCAGGGTGCCGTCAAAGAGCTTGGGCAGCAGTTCCTCGGCAATGCCGCAGCCGTTGTCCTGGACGGAAAAGACGGCCCAGTTTTCCTCCTGCCGGACACTGAGTTGGATTTCGGTGGCGCCGGTGGCGTGGAGCACCGCGTTTTCCAGCAGGTTCCCCAGCACCTGTTCAATGAGGATAGGGTCCATAGGCACCACCAGCAGCTCGTCCGGTGCCTTTACATGGACCGGCATCTGGGGGAAGCGCTTACGGAACTTCCGCACCGCCTCCGCCAGGACCTCCTCGGCTACCTCGTCGGCCTTGGTGATCTGGGCCGTGTCGCTGCCCATGCGGGTGATGGAGAGCAGGTTCTCCACCACGCGGATGAGCCACTGGGCATCCTCCTTCACGTCCGTCAGCAGGCGGCGTTTTTGCTCCTCCGTCAGGGAATCCTCATTTTCCAGGATGGCGGAGGTGGCGCCCACGATGGAGGTCAGGGGAGTGCGGATGTCGTGGGAGACGGAGCGGAGCAGATTGGCCCGCATCTTCTCCTTCTCCCCCTCCAGGCGCAGCCGCTCCTGGCGCTTGATCTGAGTGGTCAGGGCGGAGGTGATAGCGGAGACTACCAGCAGCGTCAAAAAGGTGATGGGATAGCCGGCGATGGTGAAGTTGAAGGCAAGATAAGGATAAGTAAAGATGTAGTTGACGCCCACTACGCCGGCCACGGAGGCCAGCAGCCCATAAAAATAGCCGTTGGTCAGGCGGGAGATCAGCAGCACGGCCAGAACAAACACCAGGCTGATGGCACCCTCGCTGCTGTCCGCCGCCCGCAGAAGGACGCAGAAGCCCACAGCTGCCAAAAGAATCCCCGCGGTGATGAGCCAGTCCCGCAGAGAGAAGGAGAGAAATTTATCACCGCGAGGGGGAACGGGAAGGCGCATGCGGGAGAACCTCCTTATGTAAAAAATGTGCGGAGACGACAGAAACGTCCTGTCGGAAAACGATACATAGTATTATCTATTGTAGCATATCTCCTTGTCAATACGCGTTAAAAAATCGTTAAGGCGAAAATGGGCGAAAGCTGCAAAAAGACCGAGGCGCTGGCGCACCCCGGCCTTTTTGCAGAGAGAAAAAATACGATGCAGGAGGTGATTCTGGGTTCCCTTTGCGGAGGTACAGCGGCAGCCCAACACCCTTTGAAAGCATACCAGAGAGCAGAGAGGAAAAGGGAGATGTGGGGAATGACCACTTAGAAAGCGGGATGTCTGAGGTGTGCTGGTGTGAGAAGTACACCCGTCATTTCCGGGTGACTGCCAGAGTGGGGATGCCGTGTGCCGTAAAAAGAACTTGTCTACATTGTAAGGCATCTTTGCCGGGAAGCAAGAGGGATGGGGGACTTTTTACACCGTATTTATGCCGCAGACCGTTTTTTCACACATTTTTCACATAAATGTTTGCCATTAACAACAATTTTGCACCGATAAGTTGTGATTTAGCAGACAATAAACAGAAAGCTCTGCTATGATAACAAACATCACAGGGAAACCTGATAGAAAAGAGCAAAGGAGTCGGTTGCATGGCGAACAAAATGGAACAAAGAGAAAAAGACCTGCGGGAATACCTCCGGGAGGGGGAAGTGGTGCGCTGGGAAGGCGCGCCTCATCGGATTACGCTGATGGATGAGGACAACAAGCCGGCCATCATCAAGCGCTGGATCGTGACGGTGGTGATTACCGCAGTGGCCCTGGTGGGATATGTGGGCTTTTTGGAGGCCAAGACGGAGATCGTGATTCTGGTGGCGGCGATCGCACTGTATAACCTGCTTGCGCCGGTGGAGGCCTGGAAGGCGATTTTGAAGCACCAGTATTTCTATATCACGGACCAGCGGGTGATTTTGAGCTGCCGGCACGGTGCGTTCTACTTCATGAATTTCACAGAGATCGACGCCGTGCGGGTGGTCACCGGGCTGACGGGCCGGAAGAGCCTGGTCATCGGCAGTGCTATTTTCCCCAAGTGCGAAAAGCGCCTGCGCTGGCAGTGCCTGCATCCCAAGGACGATCCGGACCCCATGCCGGAGGCCGGCCATGTGCTGGGGATGGCGTTTTACGAGCCGGAAAACGTGGAGGAGGCTATTGCGCTGCTGGAGGACCAGGTGCTTGTGGAGTATATGGACTGCGGGTACAACAGCAATTCCGGAACCAAACGGGCCGCCTAAACGTAGATTTCACCACTTTAAAGGGCCAAAATAGAAAGTCCGCCGGTTTCACGGCGGACTTTTTCATGCATTTGGACAAAAGTGACGAATTTTGTCTTGAAATCCATGCAATACTCGGGCATAATAGAGACGAGGAAAACCACTTTGAATCGCCGCGGCCCGCTGGCCGGGCGCGGCAAGGGGGGGGCGCATGCATGAAGATTTCCACGAAAGGGCGATATGCCTTGCGGCTGATGATCGATGTGGCGGAGCATAGCAATGGAAACTATGTGTCGCTCAAGGACATTGCCACCCGTCAGGAGCTGTCCACCAAATACCTGGAGCAGATCGTCGGCCAACTGAGCAAAGCGGGGTTTTTGAAGAGCAGCCGCGGCGCTCAGGGAGGCTATCAGCTGGCCCGTTCGCCGGAGGAGTACACTGTGGGGGATATTCTGCGGCTCACTGAGGGGAATTTGGCTCCCGTGAGCTGCCTTCAGGATGATGAGAACCAGTGCCAGCGGTGTGAGGGCTGTGCCACGCTGGATTTCTGGACCGGGCTTTACCGGGTCATCAACCAGTACATCGATCGATTTACCCTGGCGGACCTGGTAAAGGGGGAGCGGGACAAGAAGAGAAAGGCCCAGCGGAAGAGAAAAACAGGAGCATAAGAATCTGCCAAGAGCGCCGGAGGACTCCGGCGCTCTCTTCTTGTGCTTTTCCCAGTGAGTCCACATGAAATGGGAGGAGAAGAGGCACCTCCAGGGGGGAAGAAGTGGGGGAATGTCCTAAAAATGGTGAAAAGGAACAAATTCACCTGCAGGAAGGCCAGATTGCCTCTTGACCTGCTGGAAAATCTGTTTTACAATATCACAAGTATATGTTTTCGGGCCCTGGCATAGATGACATCGCGCCGCCCAAAGACAGGAAACTCTGCTGAAAGGCTGATTATACATGAAACATCCCTATAAGACCCGGGAGGGCGGCGCCACAGTTACTGTTTTCGTCCCCTACGACTGCGGTAATCACTGTCCCTTCTGCATCAATAAGGGCGAGTACGAGAATCTGGAGGGGTTCAGCGTCGAGAAGATCTGCCAGAGCATCAAGGTCATGGATGCGATCACTCCGGAGTGTGACTTCGTTTTCACCGGCGGCGAGCCCCTGGCCGATCTGGCGTCGCTGCAGCGGATGATCGACTGCATCCCCAACACCCATAAGATCTATATCAACACCACGCTGCCCGTCTCCGAGAACCAGAGCGAGGAGGACATTATCGCCTTTACGGAGCACAACCGGGACAAGATCACCTGCATCAACGTCTCCCGCCACATGCAGAAATACGTGGTGGAGTCCAATGACAACCTGCTGCCCCGGCTGGCGGTGCCGGTGCGCATCAACTGCGTCCTCTATAAGAACTATCCCCGGGAGGGCTTGGTGCCCTACGTGGAGCGGTTCCTGGATAAGCCCGTGAGCATCCAGTTCCGCTTTGACTACACCGCCACCACGCCGGAGAACCTCTACGACGAGGAAAATGACAAAATTCTCCATGACCTCAACAGCTTTGCTGAGTTCACCGGACTGGACGGCTGCCGGATGCGCTGTGGGTTCCACTTCGATTATAAGGGCATGGAGCTGACCTACCACAAGACGCTGCCTTACAGCACTATTGTGGAGACGGACCCGGAGGATGGCGTCACCTATGACATCCTCTACGACATCCTCATCAAGCAAAACGGCGACATCCACGGCGACTGGGATGGGACCAAGCTGGATGTGGAAGCCTATCGCCATGTGGTGTTCGAGCCCTACGACCTGCATTGGATTCAGGGCGCACCTGTGGCGCACCGTTAAATGTGCAAAGACAGCGGAAGCATAGCTTTCGCTGTCTTTTTCCCATCATGGCAAAAAAATGACCGGCGCCTCGGGCGCCGGAGAGAGGAAATATCTCGTATGGAACGACTCAGACAGGCCCTGGAGGCCTATCAGCCGGACTGCGGCCAGGAGCTGCGGGACCGGGAGCTGATGCTCTCGGCGCTCTCTGCGCCCCATGTGCTGACCAGAGAGAACCCGGTGGAGCACTTCACCGCCTCCGCCTGGGTCATCGACCGCACCGGTGAGCAGGTGCTGATGCTCTGGCACAATATCTACCGCTCCTGGTCCTGGGCCGGCGGACACGCCGACGGAGAGGAGGACCTGCTGGCGGTGGCCCTGCGGGAGGTGCAGGAGGAGACGGGCCTCACGGCCCGGCCCGTGAGCCGGGAGATCTACTCCCTGGAGATCCTGCCGGTGGAGGGCCATGTGAAGCGACAGGCCTATGTGGCGCCTCACCTGCATCTGAATATAACCTACCTTTTGCAGGCGGATGAGCGGCTGCCTCTGCGGAAAAAGCCGGATGAGAACAGCGCCGTGAGCTGGATGAGACGGGAGGAAGCCATCCGGGAGAGCAGCGAGCCCTATATGCGGCGGATTTACACCAAGCTCAACGCAAAGCTTGCCCGGTTTCTGCCTCTCCTCTGAAAATCAGTCCACCAGATCGCCGCTGCGGTCTAGGGTGACCACTTGCCAGGGGATAAACTTTCCCGAGGCCTCCAGGGCAGTGCGGAGCATCTGGCGCAGAGGCTGACAGCAGGGGGAGTCCATGCGCAAAATGGTGACGGTGCGCACACTGCCGCCGGAGAGAATGCGGGTGAGCTTTTCCGTGTCAGCGTCACTGTTCAGAGCGGGACAGAGGGCCAGCACCGTTCGGCCCCGCAAAAAGCGCTGGAAGGCCGGCTGAATGAGGGCGGCGCAGCCGGCGGTAAGCAAAAGGTCTGTGTTGTGGTAGCACTCCCCCTCCTCCGGCGCCAGCTTCAGCACAGCGGGCCAGGGGGCGCTGCCATGGTCCTCTGCCCTGTGGACAGACGCAGGACGGGGCACAGCACAGCTGCCGCCGCAGCCGCTGCAGCTGTGACAGGCGGTGTCGGAGCAATGAGTTTTGTGGGCCATGAACTTCCTCCTGTTCGTTGCCCCGGGACAAAACGGGGATTTTACATGCTCCATTGTACCGGAGAGACGGGAAAGTTACAGTTGCATTTGCACCAGACCGGGGATTTTCTCCGGGCTGAGAGAGGAGATGCGTGATGCAGAGAATATTGCTGAATCGGGACATCGATCAGGTGTTGGACCGGATGGCGCCTCAGGTGGCCGCCTACATCCGGGAACAGCAGACCCGGACCTTCGAGGGATTTGGAGAATTTGACCTGCTGGGCTTTGACTGGTACGATGTGGAGCACAATGTGATCGACACCTCTCGGGTGCTGATCTATCTGGACCGGGAGGACCTGTTTTTGTTCTGTGAAGACCAGCGGTCCTATGACCGGCTTCACGGCCTTCTGCCGGAGGGACTGGACAATCAGAGGGCCCTCTACCGCTTTTTTGTGGAGCTACTGCACAACGATATGGACCTGCTGGAGGACTATGAGACGGAGATCACCGAGACAGAGGATGCAGCTCTGCGCTCCTCCCGCCGGGACTATCTGGACAAGATCGCCGAGTACCGCCGGGAGCTGCTGCGGCGCAAGCGGTACTATGAGCAGCTGGATGCCATCTTTGACGACCTGACCGCCAACGACAACGGCCTGCTGTCCGAGGATGCGGTGCGCCACTTTGCTATTCTGGGCAACCGCACCGAGCGCTTCCGCAGCAGCGTTTTGAACCTGCGGGACTATGTGACCCAGATGCGGGAGGCCTACCAGGCCCAGATCGACATCGAGCAGAACAACCTCATGCGGGTGTTCACGGTCATCACCGCTGTGTTTTTGCCTCTGAGCCTGCTGGCGGGCTGGTACGGCATGAACTTTGTCAACATGCCGGAGCTGCACTGGAAGTACGGCTATCCCGTGTTCATCGTGGTCAGCGTGGCCATCTGCGTGGGCCTGGTGGTGTGGTTCAAAAAGAAGAAGTGGTTTTGAAAAGAGCGCCCGGAGGGCGCTCTTTTTCTGCGTAAGTCAAGTAAGGTTTACTTGACACAAAGCAAAGGGCATGCTATGCTTGTGATGTCAGGTAAACCTGACATAAAGGAGGGAGGCTGCCGTTGAAAAATCGATTAAAGGAGCTCCGTGAGGCCAGGAACCTGACCCAAAAAGAGGTGGGGGAGCTGGTGGGCGTTTCTCGACAGGCCATCAATGCCATTGAAACAGGAAAATTTGACCCGTCTATTTGGCTTGCCTATGACCTTTCAAAGCTCTTTGGTATGAGCATAGAGGAGTTTTTTGATTTTGAAGGGAGCGAGAGGAAATGAAGCTGCTGAAAAACCCTTGGGTCAGCGCTGCTGTGACGGCTGCCGGTTCCCTTGTCTATGGGAGCATTTTTATTCTGACAAGCGCCCATCTGGAATTTGAACGCATATTGGCCCACGGTGAGACCTTGGGTTCAAACTTTTGGAATGGCTGGTCGGCTTTCCTGCGCCAGGGAAATCTCAAATGGATCGGCTATATCTATCTTGCAGCTGCGGCATGTGCGGTGCTTGCTGCCCTTCTTCGGAAAAGGCGGTATGATGAATACCAGGCGGATATTCTGACCAGGAGCTTTGCCGCGGCGGGCGCGATATTGTTGCTGCTGTTTCCGGCGGCGCTGCTGCTTGTGCTCAGCGACCCCAATTATGCTGTGGAAGCGGTGGTGCTGCTGGTCGTTGGGCACTGGTCCCTTTTCCTGCTCACCAGTTTGGTCTATGCCATCAGGTGGTGCAGAGCCTGAGGGAAAAGAAAGGATCGAGATCGTCTCGGTAAAGCGGATACCGCTGCTAGCTTCTAAAAACAGACAGGACCTCCGGCTTTTGAAGCCGGAGGTCCTGTGACTTTACTTTCGGCATCCGCTGCAGCGGGCACAGTCCCCGCAGCAGCCGCAGCCGCCCTTGTGCCGGAGGGAGGACCGGAGGGCAAACCCCAGCCATACCCCCAGCAGGGCCAAAAGCAGATAATCCAAAGCACCCATAAAAGATGCCTCCTTTCCTCAAACCAAAAGGGCGATGTGATAAACCAGGAAGGAGACCACCCAGGCGATGCAGCACTGGCTCACAGAGACACCCAACGCCTTCCAGCCGGAGTCCAGCTCCCGCCGCACGGCGGAGATGGCCGCCACGCAGGGGGTGTAGAGCAGGGTGAAGGCCAGGAAGCTGACGGCGGTCACCGGGGTGAACAGCTGCCCCAGGGCGGCGCCCACGTTGGCGCTGCTGCCCAGGAGGATGCCCAGGGTGGAGACCACGGACTCCTTGGCGATGAAGCCGGTGATGAGGGAGGTGGAGACCCGCCAATCTCCGAAGCCCAGAGGGGCAAAGAGGGGGGCAATGACCTGACCGATCATGGCCAACAGGCTGTCTGCGCTGTTGCTGACCACGTTGAGGCGGCTGTCAAAGGTCTGGAGGAACCAGATGATAACGGTGGCCACAAAGATGACGGTGAAAGCCCGCTGGAGGAAGTCCTTGGCCTTGTCCCACATCAAAAGCACCACGCTCTTGAGGGAGGGGAAACGGTAGTTGGGCAGCTCCATGACAAAGGGCACCGGGTTGCCCCGGAACAGGGTGTGGCCCAGCACCTTGGCCACCAGGATACCCACCAGGATGCCGCCCACATACAGGCAGATCATCACCAGGGGCGCATACCGGGGGAAGAAGGCGGCGGAGAACACGGCGTAGATGGGGATCTTGGCCGAGCAGCTCATGAAAGGGGTCAGCAAAATGGTCATCTTCCGGTCCCGCTGGGAACTGAGGGTGCGGGTGGCCATGATAGCGGGCACGGAGCAGCCGAAGCCGATGAGCATGGGCACGATGCTCCGGCCGGACAGGCCGATCTTCCGCAGCAACTTATCCATGACGAAGGCCACCCGGGCCATATAGCCTGTGTCCTCCAGAATGGAGAGGAAGAAGAACAGCACCACGATGATGGGCAGGAAGCTCAGCACGCTGCCCACGCCGGCAAAGACGCCGTCGATGATGAGGCTGTGGACCACCGGGTTGATGCCGTAGGCCGTCAGCCCCGCGTCCACCGCAGCGGTGAGGGCGTCGATGCCCATGGCCAGCAGGTTGGAGAGGAAATCACCGATGACGCTGAAGGTCAGCCAGAAGATGGCCAGCATGATGCCCAGGAAGATGGGGATGGCCCAGTACTTGCTGGTCAGGACGCTGTCGATGCGCATGCTGCGGATGTGCTCCCGGCTCTCGTGGCACTTGACCACGCTGTCGTGGCACACGCCCTCGATGAACACATAGCGCATATCCGCCAGGGCGGCATTGCGGTCCATGCCGTACTCGTCCTCCATCTGCAAAATGCTGTGCTCTACCAGCTCTAGCTCGTTCTGGTCCAGCTCCAGGCGCTCTATGATGTCCTCGTCGCCCTCGATGAGCTTGGTGGCGGCAAAGCGGACGGGGATACCGGCCTTTTGGGCGTGGTCCTCGATTTGGTGGGCCACCGCGTGGATGCAGCGGTGAACAGGGCCGGGGGAGCAGAAGTCGATGACGGCGGGGCGGATGCGGTTCTTGGCCACCCGCACCACGTTGTCCACCAGCTCATCGATGCCCTCGCCCCGGACAGCGGAGATGGGCACCACCGGGATTCCCAGCTCCAGGGACATCTTCTGCACGTCGATGGTGCCGCCGTTGTTGCGCACCTCATCCATCATGTTCAGGGCCAGCACCATGGGGATCTGCATCTCCATCAGCTGCAGCGTCAGATAGAGATTTCGCTCGATGTTGGTGGCGTCCACGATGTTGAGGATGGCATCGGGCTTCTGGTTGAGGATGAAGTCCCGGGTGACGATCTCCTCGTTGGTGTAGGGGCGGATGGAGTAGATGCCCGGCAGGTCCACCACCGTGCAGCTCTTCTGCCCCCGAATCTCGCCGGACTTCTGGTCCACGGTGACGCCGGGGAAGTTGCCCACGTGCTGGTTGGAGCCAGTGAGCTGGTTGAACAGCGTGGTCTTGCCGCAGTTTTGGTTGCCGACCAGTGCAAAGATCATGCCTCCACCACCTCGACTTCGATCTGGCTGGCATCCTCCTTGCGGATGGTCAGCTCGTAGTCCCGGATGTGGATCTCGATAGGGTCTCCCATGGGGGCCACCTTTTGGATCCGAACGCGGGTCTTGGGGATCAGCCCCATATCCAGCAGGCGGCAGCGCAGCGCGCCCTGGCCGCCGACCTGACGAATGACAGCGGTCTTGCCGATGGGCAGCTGGTCCAGTGTCATATCCAATCACTCCTTTGAAAGTTAGCCTAACGTAACTATAGTTACTCTACCACAACTTGTGATGGGAGACAAATGTCGGAAGCAACAAAAATACAGGGGTGCACTAGGGGAAAATAGTCAAAACGGCGGGAGGGAAACTTCTGCCCCCGGCCCTTTACGGGGCGGAGGCGAACGTGCTATACTATTATATTAAAGAAGCACAGTCCCAGAAGAGGGAGGAGAGGGATATGATCCGCATCGTGGTCGATAGCACCTGCGACCTGCCCACTGGCTACGCCCAGGCCCACGGAGTCACCATTTTACCGCTGCATGTGACGGCGGAGGGGAAGACCTACCGGGACCGGGTGGACATCACCACCGGGGAGGTCTATGGGCTCATGCGCCGGGGCATCATGCCCACCACGGCTCAGGTAAATCTGGCCGAGGCCTACGCCGGACTGGAGGAGCTGGTCCGGGGCGGGGACGATCTGGTGTGCCTCATGTTCTCCGCCAAGATGTCCGGCACCTGCCAGAACGTCTTTCAAGCAGGGCGGGAGCTGGAGGAGCGCTATCCGGAGCGGAGAATCCAAGTGCTGGATGCCAAGGGCGGCTCCTTTGCCACGGGCCTCATTGCCATGGAGGCGGTCCGGGGGGCCGAGGGCGGCATGGAGCTGGAGGAGCTGGTGAAGCGCTGCGAGTTCCTGATCTCACAGGTGGAGCATGTGTTCGTTATCACGGACCTGAACTGGATGATCCGGGGCGGCCGGATCTCCCGGACCATGGGCTTCACCGCCAATCTCCTGAACATCAAGCCGGTGCTGGATGTGGACGACGGGGAGATGGAGGTCATCCGCAAGGTCCGGGGCACCAGGCAGTCCATGGAGGTGGTGGCGGATCTGGTGGCGGAGCGGGCCCAAAACTGCCCCCGCCAGACCATCGGCATCACCCACGCCGACGATCCGGCGGCGGCGGAGACCATGCGCCAAATGCTCCACGCCCGGCTGCCGGAGTGTGATTTCCTGGTGGAGGAGATTGGCGCCGTGCTGGGAGTCCACCTGGGCATCGGCGGCGTAGGCGCCTTCTTCTTCCGGGACATGTGAAAGGAATCAGAAAAAGAGCGGAGCTGCTTTGCAGCTCCGCTCTTTTTTCTCTTGTTTGACGGCTGTTTAGGCGATGGGCACCACGGAGCCGCTGTAAGTCTCGTTGATGAAGTTCTGAATCTCCTCAGAGTGGAGGGCCTCCACCAGGGCCACGATGGCGGGGTCATTCTCATGGCCGGCCTTCACAGCCACGATGTTGGCATAGGTCTGGGCGGAATCGGAGTTGGTGTCCTCGGAGACCAGGGCATCTTCGGCGGGATTCAGACCACCCTGCAGGGCGTAGTTGGAGTTGATGACATTCAGGTCATACTCCTCCAGGGTGTTGGGGATCATAGCGGCCTCCAGCTCCTTGATCTGCAGATTCTTAGGATTGGAGGTGATGTCCTTGGGGGTGGCATTGAGACCGGCCTCGGGATCGATCTCGATCAGACCCTGGGCGGCCAGCAGCTGCAGGGCGCGGGCCTCGTTGGTGGCGTCGTTGGGCACGGCGATGGTGGCGCCGTCAGGCAGGTCCTCCAGCGTGGCGGTCTTGCCCGGATAGATGCCCATGGGCTCATAGTGGATCTTGCCGGCGCTGACCAGATCGGTGCCGTTTTCCGCGTTGAACTGCTCCAGATAGGGGGTGTGCTGGAAGTAGTTGGCGTCCTCTTCACCCTCGTCCACCACGGTGTTCTGGATGGGATAGTCGGAGTAGGTGGTGATCACCAGGTCGATGCCCTGCTTGGCCAGGATGGGCTTGACCTGCTCCAGGATCTCAGCGTGGGGAGTGGGGGAGGCGGCGATCTTCAACGTGACGGTCTCTGCCTCCTCGCCGGAGGCGGGGGCGGAGCCGGAGGGCTCGGTGGAGCCGCTGCTGCCGCAGGCGGCCAGGGACAAGGTCAGGGCCAGACTCAGGGCCAGGGTCAAAAACTTCTTCATGTGTTTCATCCTCCAATTAAAATAGTATAGATGTAGTTTATTTCAAGCGCTTGTCGATGGCCTTCGACAACCAACTGAAAACGGATTGAATGATCTGAACGAAGATCACGATGAGCACCACGGTGGCCAGCATCATGGACGGGACCTTGCGCTGGTAGCCGTAGCGGATGGCCAGGTCGCCCAGGCCGCCGGCGCCTACGCAACCGGCAATGGCGGTGTAGGCCAGGATGGTGATGATGGAGATGGACCCGCCCAGAGTCAGGGAGGGCCGGGCCTCCGGCAGATAGACCTTCCATACGATCTGGAAGGTGGATGCGCCCATGGACTGGGCCGCCTCCACCACGCCGGCGTCCACCTCGGACAGCGAGGTCTCCACCAGACGGGCGATGAAGGGGGCGGCGGAGACCACCAGTGGCACCACAGCGCCCCGGATGCCCACCTTGGTGCCCACCAGCAGCTTGGTGAAGTCCATGATGGCCAGCATCAAAATGATGAAGGGCAAAGAGCGGCCCACGTTGATGATCCAGCCCAGGGCCCGGTTGAGCCACTTATGGGGCCAGATGCCGTGGGGCTGGGTGATGACCAGCAGCACACCCAGGGGCAGTCCGATGAGATAGGCCAGGATGGTGGAGACCACCGTCATAATCAGGGTGTCCACGGTGCCCTGACCCAGGATTTGACCGTATTCGGCAAAAAAGCCGGAAAGTGCTTCAGGCATGGTGTTCGACCTCCTCCACAGTGATATTGGGTTGGCAGCGGATGTATTCCAGGGCCTTGGCGGCTTCCTCAGGGTCCTGAGGCAGGCCCAGAAGCATGGTGCCGAAGGCCCGGCCGTCGATGTTCCGGGTGTCGGCGCCTAAGATGTTCACCTTCACGCCGCAGTCGATGGCCAGAGAGGCGATGAGGGGCTCGTAGGAGGAGCCGCCGTTGAAGGCCAGACGGATCACCCGGGAGGCAGGCAGCTGGGCGATGCGCACACAGCTGGGATACACCAGCTGCCGTCCGATCTCCGTCCGGGGATTGGAGAAGATGTCCTCCACCTCACCCTGCTCGGCGATGACGCCGCCGTCCAGAATGGCCACCCGGGAGCAGATCTCCTCGATGACGCTCATCTGGTGGGTGATGACCACCACCGTGACCCCCAGCTTCCGGTTCAGGTCCTTGAGCAGTTCCAGGATGGAGGCGGTGGTGTTGGGGTCCAGGGCGGAGGTGGCCTCGTCGCACAGCAGCACCTTGGGGTCTGTGGCCAGGGCCCGGGCGATGGCCACCCGCTGCTTTTGTCCGCCGGAGAGCTGGGCGGGATAGGCCTCCGCCTTGTCCGCCAGGCCCACCAGCTCCAGAAGCTCCAGCGCCCGCTGCCGCTGCTGGGCCTTGGGCACGCCGATGAGCTCCATGGGGAAGCAGACGTTGTGGAGCACGGTCCGCTGCATCAGCAGGTGAAAGCCCTGGAAGATCATGGTGATGGACCGGCGGGCCTTCCGCAGCTGGGCCTCGGTGAGGGTGGTCATCTCCTGACCGTCCACCACCACGCTGCCGCTGGTGGGCCGCTCCAGCAGGTTCATGCACCGCACCAGGGTGCTCTTACCGGCGCCGGAGAGACCGATGATGCCGAAGATCTCACCCGCGCGGACCTCCAGATTGATGTCCTCCAGAGCCGTGACCGCGGCGTCCCCGGTGCCGAAGGTCTTGGTCAGATGCTGGATCTCGATAATGGGCTGTGCCATGAAAAAGCCTCCTTTTTTCCGCCTAAAAGAGGCGGAAGAGCATAAAAAAACGTCCTCAACATGCCCAAAGCATGTCAAGGACGAACGTAAAAACGCCGTGGTACCACCTTGATTCGCCGTCTCCTCACGAAGGCGGCCTTTGAGAGTGCCAACACACTCCTGCGCTGTGACGGGCGCTCCCGTCGCGACCTATGCTCCGCAGTCGGCCGCGCGACTCCAGGACCATGTTCCACAAGCCCTTCCGTACCTCTTCCCACCAAACGAGGCTCTCTGTGACGTATCTGCCAGTGTACTCTTCCCTTCTTCGTCTTTGCGGTGTGAAATTTTATGTCTGTAAGTTTACAGGGAAACTCGCTCTCTGTCAATGGCTCTTTTGACGAGAAAGCCAAAGGGGAGGTGAAGTGATGTTGTGCGATGTGTACATATGACGGCCTTTTTTGACAAATTAGTCCGCGTGTCAGAGAAGAGTGGAAGCATTGACAAAGCGGAGGAAAGTTGTTACCATAATCCCGTCAAATGGTCGAATGACGGAGAATCGAGGCCGCGAAAGACCCATGAAAGAAAAAGACGAGGCAAGCCGCGTCAGGCGGCAAAACTGGATATTTGGACTGCTGTGCGGCATCCTCATCGGCGGCGGCGCCATTTTGCCGGGCATCAGCGCCGGTGTGCTGTGCGTGGTGTTTGGCTTATACCGGCCGCTGATGGAGATCCTCAGCCACCCCCGCCGGGGTCTGGGGAAGCACTGGCGGCTGTTTTTGCCGGTGGTAGTGGGCTGGCCCATTGGCTTTTTCGTGCTGGCCAAGGCGCTGTCTGCGCTCTTTGGAGTGTCCCGGACGGTGGCGGATTGGCTGTTCATCGGTTTGATCATTGGGACATTTCCCTCCCTCTGGCGGGAGGCAGGCCAGCGGGGCCGGGGCAAGAGCGCCTGGGCTGCCATGGCGGTGAGCTTTCTGGTCCTGTTCGCCGGACTGGGGTATGTCAGCCGCATCTCTGGCTTTCAGGTGGAGCCGGGCTGGGGCTGGTATCTTTTCAGCGGTGCCCTGTTCGGCATGAGCGTGGTTATCCCGGGGATGACCTCCGCCTCTATTTTGATGGCGCTGGGCCTCTATCAGCCCCTGACGGAGAGTGCCGCATCCCTGGAGGCCTCGGTGCTGCTGGGAATCCTGCCGGGGATGGCGGGAACGGTGGTGCTGCTGGCCCGGTTGGTGAGCTGGTGCTTCCGCCGGTTTTATTCCCAGGCTTATCATGCTGTGCTGGGTGTGGTGCTGGCCTCCACGCTGGTGCTGATCCCCACGGAGTACACCGGTGTGGGAGAGGTGGTGGTCTCCCTTTTGTGCTGCGGCGTTGGGTTTGCCGTGGCCTTTGGCATGGAGCGTATCCCCAAGCCCGATTTCCTCAAGGAATAGAACATAAAAAAGAGTGCTCCCGACGCCAAGAACGGCGCTGGGAGCACTTTTTTGCAATGGGGAAAGTTACAGATCAAATACGCCCATGATAACGATGCCGATGACCACCAGCAGGATCATGGCATAGTGCTTCCAGGACAGCTTCTCCTTCAAAAACAGCCGGCTCCACAGCACAGAGGCCGCGCAGTAGGCGGAGATGATGGGGGCGGACATGGCCAGATGTTCGGTGTCGGCGATGGCATAGATGTAGGCGAACTGACCGGCAGTCTCGAAAATGGCGCCGGTATATTTGGGGGCCTCCATCTTGGGGATGAGACGGTCCTTCTTGATGAGGACCACATACACGAAGCACACCACAGCGGCCAGCAGGAAGGTCAGCTCATAGGCCACATTGGCACTGTCCTCGTTGATGATCTCCAGCACTCGGTTGTCGGCAAAGGTGCCGGCGGCGTCCAGCAGGCAGTAGGCCACGGGCAGGGCCAGGGCCAGGAAGCTCTTGGCGTACTTGTAGTTGCCCAGGGACTGACGCTGGGCCCGGAGCTCTTCGTCCTCGCAGGCGTCCACCACGCCAAGGCCGATGGCGCCCACACACACCAGCGCCACGGCAAAGAGGGCCAGGGGGGAGTAGCCCTCAGAGCCCACGAACAGCAGTGTCAATACGGCGACCAGAGCGCCGGAGGAGTTGCAGATGGGGGAGGAAATGGACAGCTCGATGTACCGCAGCCCCAGATATCCCAGGGTCATGGAGCCGATATAGAGCAGCGACACCGGCAGGTAGGTCAGCAGGATGGAGAGGGTGATCTCCGTTCCGCCCACGAAGATCTCGAAGGCCGCGTGGAGACCCATGACCACGCCCACGGCGATGACCATCTTGAGATGGCTGTATTTATCCCGGGCATCCCGGCAGCCAATTTTGGAAAAGAGATCGGAGCCGCTCCAGCAGAGCAGCGCAATGAGAGAAAGCCAGAACCACATCATAAGATTTTTCTCCAAATTGAATTGTTGATTTTTATTTTTACTCGGGCAGACGCACCAGACCGGCTTCCACCAGCTTCTGCAGGCTCATGAGGATGCCCAGCTTTGCGTGATACCAGGTCAGGCCGCCCTGGAAGTAGACGGCGTAGGGGGGACGGATGGGGCCGTCGGCGGAGAGCTCGATGGAGCTGCCCTGGATGAAGGCGCCGGCGGCCATGATGACGTCGGAGTCATAGCCGGGCATGGCCCAGGGCTCCGGAGTCACGTAGCTGTCCACCGGGGCGGCGGACTGGATGCCCTTGCAGAAGGCCACCATGGCTTCGGCGCTGCCCAGGGTCACCGCCTGGATGATGTCGTGGCGGTCCTCCGAGGCGTTGGGCACGCAGGCAAAGCCCAGCTTTTCATACACATTGGCGGCAAACACCGCGCCCTTGAGGGCGCCGGCGGTGACGGTGGGGGAGAGGAACAGGCCCTGATAGAAGGCGGGCATCAGGCCCAGATTGGCGCCCACCTCCTGGCCCAGGCCCGGGGCGGAGAGCCGATAGGCGCACCGCTCCACGCACTCCTTGGTGCCGCAGATATAGCCGCCGATGGGAGCGAGGCCGCCGCCGGGGTTTTTGATGAGGCTGCCCACCACCATGTCGGCCCCCACGTCGGAGGGCTCCATGAGCTCCACAAACTCGCCGTAGCAGTTGTCCACCA